>Ga0193719_10000837_pt1 | contig 11937 bp, 10 predicted proteins | sample U2a2metaG_FD_160103 | JGI IMG/M metagenome (GOLD analysis project Ga0193719, IMG submission 160103) | Soil microbial communities from a riparian zone of the East river system, Colorado, United States - U2a2 | ecosystem: Environmental > Terrestrial > Soil > Riparian zone | place: USA: East... | reverse complement strand
ACCGCAGATACTTTTCTAGCCGCCGTAGCGGAGCGAAGCCCTTACACGGCGCAGCGCAGCGGAGGCGGCGCCCCACAGCCAGCTTCCACCTTCTGAAGCAGGGCGCTCTTTCATAATGCATTGACCGCTCGGCAGGGGTTTTGAGTATAAATGCCTGTTTACATCAGTTGTGCTATTGATTGACACTGCGACTGAGAACCCATGGAACTCTATGATGGGCGGAGACGTCCGACAGGCACCCGAGCGCAGGCTCTCAGAATCTACGTTATGTCATCTATCGCGGATGACTATGAAGATTTTGAGCAGGTGGCCAATACATTAGAAAAATGGGCTGAAGAAGATGGTCTTCAGTTCGTGCATAACGAGATTTTGCATGCACTCGCCGAACTGATTGGAGATGGCCACGCCCAAGCGTACCTTCTTTCAGAACGCCCACCGCACGTTGTCGTTGCAGACTATTCCGAGGAACGTGGTCATGACCTTTGGTTCATGCTAACTGCGGAGGGAAAACAGGCACTCGCTGACCTAGATGCTGGCCCAAGCGGCGGGTCGAGCGGTTAGATAAGTCTTTATTGGCGAAAAATCGCGATTACACTCCCTCGAAAGTCGCGAGTAACCTGTTTGGAATCAATGAACCTCAGCAATGCACTTTCATCCCCATGGGTGGGCCGCAGGCCCATGTGAACTCAGAACCCCTTCCGAGAACCCCCGAGTCGGTCAAATTTGCCCCGTTTTCCAAAGTTGGGAAACGTTCCAAAGATGACCGTTGGTCCGTTTCGGGGTTGTCCCATGGGTGAGGGACGAGGAAAGGCAGGGGCGGATTACCGCTTTTGATACAAGAAAAAACAAAAAACTTAGAGCACTCCGACTAACTTATGGATGAAATCCCGATCTCGCCATCCGCCGGGGAGTAGAGCGTACTCGATTCGCTTTTTTACCACTTCTGGAAGGGAACAGGCGGCGATGGCCTTGCCGACCGTCGTCGTTTGCTCCCGCCAAGCCAGCAACGCCGCTCCCAGCAAGTATGGCAAGTCAACCCCGGCAGCAAGGGCGACGGCCTCCCAAGGGGTATTCTGACGCTCCCACACACCTAGGCAATCGTATTTAGCAAGAAAGCGTCCCACAACGGGGTCGTCAGAAAACCGCATCGCACTAAGCACTGCCTTGAGACCGCCCCGGGCGCCCTTCAAAAAAGGGGTGATTTGAGTTGCGCTGGCAACTTGATCAGCCGAAACGCCGAGCTTTCTCAGCGCCCTGGCTTTGCGTGCTGCGCTGGTGAAACGGACCCTGTAGTCCCTCGGAATTTTGGGCGGAAATCCTCCTCGCCGGGCTGCTCTATCCGTCCCAGGCATGGCGTTACCGCTCCCTTGGCTCCGATCCGGGGATCTCACCACTCACCTGTCAGCGGCAACCTTCTCGGCGCCGGTATCGGCAACTCACCGTTCAGCTTGTCCGTGGGCCGTCTTTTGCGCTTGCGCCGGCCCCGCGTTGCCAATCCACCCAGGCGGGCGATCTCCCGTCGCTGATCCCAGGTCAATTTGTTTGCCCGCACCCGGCCGCCAATCTCGCCAGCACACGCAGGGCAAACCAACTCCGTGTCGGGATGTTGATCACAGTGCATAGGCCAATCTTAGCTTGGGGGTCAAGCCTCCGACCTTGCGGGGAGAAAGGCGTCTGAAGGCCAAACAGCACAAATTGTGTAATTCGTAAATAGGGGCAATGCAAGTCATAGTTTCTGGCTTTGCCCAGTGTTCATGAGCCTTCTGAGCTAGTAAAGCCACGCTCAAAACGAGCACAGCATACCGACAAAGGCTGCCCTGCCACACCCGCGTAGATTCAATGTAAAAATACACCTATTCGACGCAGCAACAAGGAGGAATAGCGATGAAACGCATAATGAACTGGCTCTGGGCGAGTCTGGGATTGTTGATCCTAACTGCTCTTGTGTTGCCCGGACAGAGGCACGGCACCGCGTCCGCGTCCACTGCCGTTTCAAATGGTAAGTATCAGTTGGTCACTGCTATCGTTAATGAGCCCGCGAAAGGGGGAGGAACTGCAGAGTTCCATGAATTCTTCCTGGTAGATGAGGCATCGGGACATGTATGGGCGTACGGTCCCGGACTTAGTTTCGAGTCCAACGGGGAAAAACGTCATCTAGAGTCGTATTTTTTTGAGGTCAAGGTTGACGGGCTGAATGGAGCCCAGGTTCTCAATGAACAGTTTGAAGAATTGAAGCACCTGAACTCACCGTCGAATGCACAGCCTTCTACACAGCCGCCGAAATGAAGAAGAGCGGAGAGTGACGGTCGCGCCGATGCTTCGGCGCTCCCTGTAGATTCGCTCCGATCCAGCGGTTTTTCACTAAGCACCTGCTGTTGCTATGATTTATAAGACTAGCCTAGTGGAGCTCTTTCACAAATTAGTGAACACAGATCTTAATAGCGAACTAATGGCGAAAATCCTATAGTGGATGGCGTCCTCTGGAGCATCGAGGAAGAAAGGAAAAAGAAGCGCTTCTGTTTGAATAACCATGGAGAATCGACGCGCGACAATCAAGAAGTTGACCATTCGCGAACTCTTGAAGCCGCACGTGACTGCACTGACAGTCGGATTCATCGCGGTGGTAGGCGAGGGTATTGCGAACCTGCTCGAGCCGTGGCCGTTGAAGATTGTGCTCGATAGGGTGCTGCAAGTGCGGCCGGCACACGGTTGGCTCAATCACCTGATTCAATCCACTGCGGGCGACGACAAGCTGGCCATTTTAAAGTTCGCGTGCGCAGCGGTGGTCGGTATTGCCGTTCTCGACGCGGTCAGTTCGTACACGGAAAAATATCTCACCACATGCGTTGGACAGTGGGTGACGCACGATTTACGACGAACCCTCTATTCACGCATTCAGCAGCTGTCGCTCGCCTATCACGATCAGAAACGCAGCGGCGATCTTATCAGTCGCGTAACTAGCGACATCGATGCCATCCAAAGCTTCATCAACACCGCACTTCTGGGCGCGCTGATCAACCTCATTACCTTGGTCGGCATGATCGGCGTCATGTTTTATCTCAACTGGCGTTTCACGCTGATCGCTTTGTCCGTGGCCCCAATTCTCTTTCTGGTGGTTTACACCTATACACGCCGCATTAAGAGGGCTTCCCGAGAAGTACGAAAGAAAGAGGGCGAAATTGTTTCGGTCATCGAGGAAGCTCTTTCATCGATTCGCGTGGTAAAGGCGTTTGCAAGGGAAGACTATGAACGCCGGCGGCTGGAAGAAGAAAGCCTTGAGAGTGTGGAAATCGGACTGCGGGCGCGGGGCCTGAAGGCGAAACTTTCTCCCCTGGTGGACATCATTGTGGCCGTAGGCACGTGCCTGGTGTTGTGGTTCGGCGCCCACCTAGTTCTAAGCGGATCTTTGTCACCCGGCTCGCTGGTCATCTTCATCTTGTACTTGGGCAAGATGTACAAGCCCATGCAAGAACTCTCCAAGATGACCGATTCGTACTCCAAAGCACTGGTCGGATACGAGCGCGTCCAGGAGGTGCTGGAGACAGACAAGGAGGTCAAGGACCTTTCCGGAGCGACCCGGGCTCCGAGATTCAAGGGAAGGATCGAATTCGAAGGCGTCGACTTCTACTACACTCCGGACAATCCGATTCTTAAAGATATAAACCTGACCATCGAAGCGGGCCAATTGGTCGCCCTGGTGGGGCCGACGGGTGCTGGGAAAACGACCATTGTCAGTCTAATTCCGCGCTTCTACGATCCGATCTCCGGGGTCATCAAGATCGATGGCACCGACGTAAAGCGCTTCCGGCAGAAATCCCTCCGTCAACAGATCAGTTTTGTGCTGCAGGAAACGGTGCTGTTCCATGCTCCAATTTGGCAGAACATCGCTTACGGAAAACCCGAGGCGACCCGGACAGAGATACTGTGTGCCGCCGAGCAAGCGAATGCCCACGAATTTATCGAGAAACTGCCTGAAGGCTACGACACCATGCTGGGGGAGCGCGGCATGACTCTCTCAGGCGGTCAGCGGCAACGTATCGCCATTGCCCGCGCAATCATCCGCGACACTCCTGTCCTTGTTCTGGACGAACCGACATCAGGATTGGACGCGGGCTCCGAAAAGCTCGTGTTCGACGCCCTAGATCGCCTGATGGAAGGCAAAACCTCGATTGTAATCGCCCATCGCTTGTCTACGATCCGCCGGGCTAACGTCATTTTTGTGATCCAGGACGGCGGCATAGTCGAGAGGGGCACGCACGACGAGCTGTTAAGGACTGGCGGGCTTTATTCCGAGCTCGACCTGCTGCAGCACAAAGGAGAAGAAGACGACCTGGAGAAGACCGTGACCAGCTGATCCCACCCGCCCGGGTCACAGCTTGTTCAATTCGGCGATTCGTTGCTGAACTATCCTGGTATACCCCTCGACCTCTTGCGGCGAGTATCCAGCCGAACGGAATGCATCCTGAATCTGCTGATGCGATAAGCGAGAGAGGATATCCCCCATCCATTTCGCGTCTTCGCGCGGAACGTGTTTGCCGATCCAGCGCATACGAAGGCGGTGAATTAGACCGGGCAGATGAAAGAAATAGATGAGAGCTGGCCTGGTGGGAACGTTGAAGTCAATGAACTCCGGGTCTTCCTTCTTGATAAATCTGGAGTGGCTGTAAGAGTGGAGATTACCTTTTGCCCTTGCCTCGGTCCAGCTATATCCGGTCGTACCGAAGCTGGCCCCCAGATCGCTGACTGCATAGACATTGCGGGAGCCATCGGCATCCCGTTCGTAGATGGCGTTGTTCTCGTCCTTCAGATCCCAACTGTTCATTAATGCCATCATGACGCGCAGTCCGTTGAACTGTCGCGTGCCGCTGAAGGGATTATTCCTCCACTTCCAGTGGCCTGTTTTCTTCTCGCCCTTGAGGTGACGCTCCAGACGAACATTCTCGACCGTCCCATTCGGTCCGACCAGGTTCTGACCACGTTGCAGATGGGCAGGCAGGCCTTCCACCGTCAATTTGGGGACAAAATAATCTTCATCGGTGTGGTAGCCAACCGCCCATAGCAAGTGAGCGGCCGCAGTTTCAGGCTTGGCCTCGACGCCCATTTTCGCTGTCCACTTCGTACCCTCTTGATCGCGAACATAGAATTTTGGGTTTGTGCCGGCATGATCCTCTTCGGTGAACACTACGGCCCCGCGGAGCTGGTGCTGCTCGCCGCCGCCTCCGTAAAGAAGGTTGCGCGATGCGATATCGCCCGGTTGGCGCCAAAGAACCGCGTTTTCGTTCTCTTCCGCTGACCCATACGGTGAGGCCGTCGAGAAAATAGACCAGGCCAGAAACAACGCGGTGAGCGCACGTTGCATCCCCAATCTTTCAAGGGGAAGCCGCGATTGCTGCTCACGGGCCGAACCCGCACTAGAGGCAGAGATACGTCGAAATTGGGATTCTGCACGATATTGCATATTTAAGGTACAGTCGGTCGACCGACTGTAGATGCGGCCTGCCGCTCAAGGGGTAGCCCGCAGCGCGAGAACTAATTATGGCGTCTAATCCTCCGCGAATGGGGCACAACAGGAGACTGATTGAAGCTTCTTACACAGCCAAGTGATGGGGTGGGGCCTTTGGTAAAAGCAATCGAGAACGCCCGGAAGAGCGTTGAAATTGTCATCTTCCGTTTTGATCGGATCGAAATCGAACGCGCACTCGAAAATGCGGCAAAGCGTGGCGTCTTCGTCCACGCACTCATCGCCTACACCAATCGCGGAGGCGAGAAGAATCTTCGCAAGCTGGAAATGCGCTTTCTGGCGGCAGGCATAACCGTGGCCCGCACCTCGAACGATCTGGTGCGCTATCACGGCAAAATGATGGTCGTAGACCGCAAGCAACTGTGCCTGCTTGCCTTCAACCTCACCCGCCTGGATATTGATCACAGTCGGAGCTTCGGGATCATCGCCACAAACCGCAAACTGGTGCAGGAAGCGACGAAGCTGTTTGCAAGCGACACCAAGCGCCAACCCTACACTCCGACTTGCGCCCAGTTCCTGGTCAGCCCGCTGAACGCACGAAAGCAGCTCGCTGCTTTCATTCAGGGTGCCAAAAAAGAACTGCTCATTTATGACATGAGGATCGCGGACCGCGCCATGACTCACCTGCTCGAAGAACGCGCCAAGGCCGGAGTTGAGGTCCGGATTATTGGCAAGCTCACGCGCAAGACCAACGGGTTGGCGGTGCGCAAACTGAACGGTATCCGCCTGCACACTCGGACCATCGTCCGTGACCGGCGACATATGTTTATTGGAAGCCAAAGCCTGCGAGAACTCGAGCTGGATGCCCGCCGCGAAATTGGAATCATCTTGCCTGATCGGCAGATTATCACTGCGGTTACCAAGGTGTTCGAGGCGGACTGGAATACGGCGGTAGCTCCTCGGAAGCAATCGGCAGCTGATCCGCCGGGAGATACCGTGACCAGAGCTGCAAGGAAAGTCGCCAAGAGTATTGCCAAGGAACTGCCACCCGTTGGGCCCGTTGTCGAAAGAGTCATAAAGGAAGTGGCCCGGGAAGACTCCGACATTGAGCTGGACCATAAGGAAGTACAAAACGCCGTTAGGGAAGCCGTCCGGGACGCGGTTAAAGACGCAGTGCGGGGAGTTATGAAAGAAATGACGGACGGGAAAGAGCCGGGGGGGACGTGACCCCCTAACGTGACCCCCTAGTACCGCCCGAGTGCGACGGGACGCATCTACGTAAAGGGTCCGTTGGATCGAACCCGGCGAGGGAGCAATGATCATTCGCAGCGCAGTCGCCATGGCGGCCAGCTGGACCTTGGCCGCGACTTGCTTCTTAGGTGCGCAGAACGCGCCAAAGCAAGACGCCTCTATCAACCAGGATTCGCTGATCCTTGGGGATTTTGACCAGAGAACGAATGCCTATGTAAAGCTGCGCAAGCGAGCGCAAGCAAGCTTGCCGGCCCCAAGATCCGAGAGTTCTGCGGCGAGCATCCAACAATATCAACAGGTGCTCGCGCAAAAAATCCGGGCCGAACGGACACAGGCCAAGGCCGGAGATGTTTTCACCCGCCCTGTAAGCGAGCTGTTTAGACGATTGATCGCGATTCCCTTGCACACTAGCCAGGGCGGCAAGATTCGAGCCAGTCTGCGCAACGCCGAACCCGTGCATGGGCTTACTCTGGAGGTCAATCAGGGGTATCCGCAAACGTCGGCTTTGCAATCCACGCCTCCGACGCTCTTGTTGGATCTGCCGAAGCTCCCGCCTGAGCTCGAATACCGCCTCGTAGGCCGCGAGCTTGTTCTCCTGGACACCGCCGCTAATTTGATTGTCGACCTGCTGCCTGATGCCTTGCCGGTGTCTCGGAATGAGCGTTGAGGCGATGAGAACCCGTGTATTTGTTTTCTTTCTCACCTGCTTTGTTCTGGCCGGATGCACGACCAGAACCGTCCCGGAAGATTTTCCCGCGACAGCAGCCTCGGCTCCGAGCAGTTCGATATCCCTGAAGCTTCCCCTGAAGCCGAAATCGGTCCGATTTGCGGTGATCGGGGATAGCGGAACAGGCAATAGCGCACAGTTTGAGGTGGCCCGGGAAATGGAAGCCTACCGCCAGGCAGTGGGCTTCAGTTTCGTTCTCATGCTCGGCGATAACATTTACGGAGGGGACAGTCCAGGGGATTTTGTCAGAAAGTTTGAACAACCTTACAAGCCCTTGCTGGATGCTGGTGTGAATTTCTATGCCTCCCTCGGCAACCACGACAATCCCGACGAGAGCCACTACAAGCTTTTCAACATGGGCGGGGAACGCTATTACAGTTTCAAGAAGAATGATGTTGCGTTCTTTGTGCTAGACAGCACCTATATGAGTCCGAAGCAGCTTATCTGGCTAGAGGGCGAGCTGAGAAACTCCAATGCGGTCTGGAAAATCTGCTACTTTCACCACCCTCTTTATTCCGACGGAAAGTTTCATGGACCGGACCTCGACCTGCGCTCTGTGCTAGTTCCCCTATTTCAGAAATATGGCGTCAATGTCGTCCTTTCCGGACATGAACATGTCTATGAAAGACTAAAGCCGCAAAATGACATCTACTATTTTATTCTGGGCAACTCCGGACAGTTGCGATTTCACAACCTTCGAGCTTCGGACCAGATGCAAGTGGGTTTCGATACGGACCAAGACTTTATGTTGGTGGAGATCGATGGAGACGAACTCCACTTTCAGACCATTTCGAGGACAGGAGTTACAATTGATTCGGGCGTCCTGCAACGCCAACCCAGGTCAGCCAGTCCCGCGAAGAGTGACCAATAGGAGCGGCTGACTTCGCCGCCAGAAACTGCGAACTCGATCCCGAGCATCGCAAAGGTACAGGTCCTGCCGCCACCTCCACCTACCTTTCGATCAATCTAGCTGCTGGCCTTCGGTGTTGCCTGCTTGCGGATTTGTCCTACTCACTTTCCCCATTCTGCCGATTGCGATGGTATGTCAGGCATAAATTGCGCTCGCGCTCCAATCATTTTCCTGGTCGTTCTCGCAGTCACCTCTGGCCCTTTATTCGGGCAATCGCCGCTAAGTGTCTTCGGTGCAGCCACGCCAGGCGTGGTGGACAGCGGTGACGCCCAGCCGGTCGTTGTGGGGGTGAAGGTATTTTCCGACGTGCCGGGACAGGTTCTCGGCTGCACCTTCTACAAAGCTCTGACCAACACCGGCGTCCATGTGGTCAGCCTGTGGGACTCATCCGGCAAAGTATTGGCGACCCAAATCGCGACTGGGGAGACGGCCTCGGGAAAGCAGTCGGTTATATTTTCATCACCGGTCTCGATCCTCGCCAACCGGACCTTCACCTGTGGATACTTCGCGCCCAAAGGTCACTATTCATTTGACCAAGGCGCCTTCACGGTGCAGAAGGATGTTCCCCCCTTGCACGTTCCGGTCAATGGTGGCGTCTACCTCTATGGCACACAAGCAACGCAGTGGCCGACGAATGTCTGGGGGGCAAGCAATTATTGGGTCGATGTGTTGTTCGCGCCTTCCACAGGGTCGTCAGGGTCGTCGACCTGGATCAGCGGAGTTAAGCTGAGCGCAACCGCCAGCACAGCGAGTGTTACCTGGAATACTGCGGTGCCTTCTGATTCACAAGTCGAATACGGGACGACCGCTTCTTACGGCAACAGCTCCCCCCTAGCTACGCCCCGAGTCACCGCCCACTCATTGGTAGTCAGCGGCCTGTCGGCGGGAACCACATACCATTTCCGCATGCGGTCCCGCGATTCGGACGTGATGTTGGCAACCGGCCATGACTACACCCTGACCACGGCGATGGCGGCGATGCCGGTAAGCGTCTCTACGTCGCCGGTGAACGCGACCATCAGCTCGGGCGGCACGCAGCAGTTCATGGCGACGGTGAGCAACACTCCGAATTCGGCGGTTACCTGGTCGGCAACGGCTGGAACGATTAGTTCATCGGGTTTGTTCACCGCTCCGACTGTCGCCTCCACCACTCAGGTAAGCGTTACCGCCACCAGTCAGGCTGATCCAAGCAAGAGCGCATCGGTTGTTTTGACGGTGAACCCATTGGTCCCCGCCCTTGCCGTGAATCCGGCAAACTTGAGCTTTGCCGGACTGGTCGGCGCGTCCAATCCGACGCCGTCGAGCGTGAGCATCACCAATACCGGTGCCGGATCTCTGACTTTCACCAGCGCGAGCGACCAGCCTTGGTTGGTGCTTTCGGCCGCTTCTGGAACCACACCCTCCACCCTCCAAGTCCGCCCCTCGATCACCGCATTGCAAGCAGGAACTTATACCGGACATGTCAGCTTGGCAGGTGCGGGTGCGACAAAAGCGGTCACAGTAGTCCTGACCATGACGTCGCCGCCGGTCCAGCATTCGGTTGCACTCTCCTGGAACGCTAGTCCCAGTCCAAACATCGTCGGCTATAGTCTCTACCGCTCGACCAGCCTGGGGGGACTGTATAGCCTTGTGGCCAGTGCTCTCGGTGCGGTGAGCTACCGCGATCCGAGCGTGCAATCGGGCACCACCTACTACTACGTCGTGACTGCAGTCGACGATCTCGGACACGAGAGCATTTATTCGAACGAAACCCAGGTGACCATCCCGTAGCAGGCGGCGAGAAAACGCCGCCAATTTCGTGTTATCTCGGGCGCCTCGGGGCAGTCGAAACGCCATGGGACTGCGCAGCGCCCCGAACCACTTCCTCCACCATTGGAATGCTGCTGCTTGCCTGATGTTTCCTCAGTTAGTCTCGCGCTTTCGTAGTAGCTCTTGTTCTGTGCTCTCGAGAACGCTCAAAACCGGTCGGGGTCCGCCTTCAACTCGAGCGCCAGCCTCTTAATGTTACGAGTGATCCGCAAAGTTTCGCAGGACTGGGCTTAGGGAAAACACGAGTGTCATCGCGCGGGCGGGATCGTCTTCGGACCTCGGGAGGGTCTTGTCATCAGACCCGCGATGGAACTGCCTTTCGCGCGATTCGCTGCTGTGTAACAATCTTGGTTGAAAGCGGAACAATTATGGACCAGACAGGGAAGGCATTCACGTCCGAGCCGGCGGATGCGCGCCAGTGGATTGGCCGGATCATCATGGCAGTGATCCTGGGGGAAGCGATCTGGAGCCTGATTGTGTCGGTCATGAACAACCTGGTCGTGCCCTGGCTGGGGGATGTGATGGGGCAATCTTCTGGCCTACCAACCTCTTTCACCCAGCGGCCCTATGACTATCCGGCCTTGTTCGTTTCCGTAGTGGAGCTTTGTGTTGCCGTGATCGTGGCGCTCGTTTTCAACTATGTCTTCCAGCGACCTAGGGTGGCAAGAGTGAAGGCGGCGAAGAGTTCGGTCTTGACCTCTCCGGCCGAGCCCGCACGCGTCGCCGCTTGGGCCGCAACCGCCGCACCCCTGCGCCAGGCAGCAACGACCCAAGCCACACCGCCGGTCATCTCACCTGCGCCAGTGGCGAAGCCGGATCCGGCAACACCGCCTTCACCCGTCATTGCAGCTCCGGCACCGCCAGCCCCATCTCTTATTGCGCCCGCGCCGGCAGCGAAGCCCGCGGCACCTCCTTCGCCAGCGCCGCAGGTTGTCAACTCTGTGGCCAAACCTCAGCCACCCACGCCGAAGAAGCCAAAAGAGGTCTACTACAACATTGTCGGGGAACCCGTGGCTTCCGATGAAGACTAGCGGCTAAAGGCAGAATCGCAGCATCCCGCCAGATTCGAACCCTTCGTCTCGCATTCGTTTTCAACAGCTTCCGGGAGAAAAAGGCGGTTATTGGCCCCTCGCGGGCCGCACGTCTTTTCTCTCCGCATCTGACGGTTGCGCAATAAAACTGCTACTTTTGTGCAAAAGTCTTCACACAGCGCCTCCCGGCAGGGGCGCGGCCCATGATTCCACATGATCTTGGTTTGGAAGCCGGTGTGCACTTCCTAGTACTTCTAGGGCCTTTTCCCCCCTCTCCCCTAGTTAAATCCTTGAATCTCATGAGGCGCAATTGAAGGATTCCCGTATTGGTGTGTTTCACCATCGACAGCACCGGCAACCCAGAACCACGATCAGAACCAAGACCCGAACCAAGTTTCTGATGATGCTCCTGTTTGCCGCGACGGCAGCGGTCACCTGGCAATTTGCTCGCCAGCGTCCGATTACCAGATCGTCTGCCTTATCCGCGGTCCCGAACGCTGTCCAGGTTGTGCCGCGGACTTCCGCGGAGTCTTTGTACATTGCATCGCGCCCCGGCCGTCCCGCTTATCCGTATTCGATCATTCCTGGCGGGGTTGGGAGCGCGGAAGAACTGCGCCAGATTGCCGAACACGATCCGGTCGTGGCGCAACATTTCCAGGGCTTTGACTATCAACAGGCCCATTTGGTGACGGTTTCAGAGAAGCAATCGATGTACGTTGCCTACCGCAAGGGAGACAAGGTGTACTGG
>Ga0193719_10000836_pt1 | contig 11942 bp, 12 predicted proteins | sample U2a2metaG_FD_160103 | JGI IMG/M metagenome (GOLD analysis project Ga0193719, IMG submission 160103) | Soil microbial communities from a riparian zone of the East river system, Colorado, United States - U2a2 | ecosystem: Environmental > Terrestrial > Soil > Riparian zone | place: USA: East... | reverse complement strand
CGAGCTCTTCCTTCTGTATCAGCCGATCTTCGACATCGATTCGCGGGCGATCGTGGGCGTCGAAGCGCTGTTGCGGTGGCAACACCCACGCGAGGGTCTGCTGACGCCACTCAGCTTCTTGCCCGCCGCCGACCGAACGAATCTCATGCGGCCCATCCTGGCGTGGGTGCTTCGAACTGCCCTGTCGGAGACAAAAGCCGCGCAGCTACGCGTCGCTGTGAACCTGAGCGTACGCAACCTCCTGGATACCGGTCTTCCCGAGCTCGTGGCCGCGATGCTGCGCGAGACCGACCGCCGTGCCGTCGACCTGACCTGTGAAGTCACGGAGGGTGGGGCGATGTCCAACCCCGAGACCGCGGTGCGAATTCTTGGTCAGCTGCGTGCCATGGGTTGCGGGTTGTCTATCGACGACTTCGGGACCGGATACTCCTCCATGGCCTACCTGCAGCGTCTGCCGGTACACGAGCTCAAGATCGATAGGTCGTTCGTCCACGGCATTCCCGTCGACCGGCGCAACACCTCGATCGTTCAGGCGAGCATCGCTCTCGCGCACGGGCTAGACCTCGTGGTGGTCGGCGAGGGCGTGGAGGATGAAGCCAACTTTGAGGCTCTGAAGACGCTCGGATGCGACCGGGCTCAGGGGTACTTGTTGGCCAGGCCGATGCGGGCCTCCGAGTTGCCAGTTCAGAACTGAGCCGTGGTGGGCGGCTAGCGCGCGACGCGCGAGAGCCCGGCCCACGGTTCGATCGCGGGGAGCCCGTTGCTCCCGAGCGCGAGCGAGATCTCTCCCGTGTGAAACGCATCGTGCGTGATCATTCGCATCAGGACGGACTGGCGGGTGTGGATCCGGACCTCCGTCCCGCGCGTGCGCTGCGCCTCCTGGCCAAGTGACTCGGGCGTCCACGTCGCGAGGCAGCGCTCGACGATCTTCCACGTCGAGGTCAGGGCACCGACGAGCTCGTCGGCGGATCGCGGGTGTGCGAGATCGTCCTCCCAGCCGAAACCCGTCGGGTCGTTGAACGGCGTCGTCTCGGCGCCGGGCTCCTTGAACACGTGACACAGCCAGAAGACGCGGGTACCGGCGAGGTGCGACGCACTCGCCCAGATCGGCCAGGTGGGCGAGCCGACGGGGAGGGCGAGCTGTTCGGCGGAGAGCGGCGCGAGCGCCTTGACGAGATCGTCGTTGAAAAGATGCCAACCGTCGTAGAAGGGGGCGATGGAACTTTGCATCGGCGGAAGGCTAACCGGTAGCCCGTACCGGATTCGAACCGGTGGTCTCTGCCTTGAGAGGGCAGTGTCCTGGGCCGCTAGACGAACGGGCCGGAGGCTTCCATTGTACCGAGCGTGACCTCTCGCGGTCCCACTGCGCGCTGAGCGATCTCGTCGCGCCGGGCATCCGGCGCATCCCGATCCCCCTCCCGATTCGCGGGCTGTCGATCGTCAACGCCTATCTCGTCGAAGGAGCGCACGGCTGGAGCCTCGTCGACGCCGGCCTTCACACCGCCGAGGCCGAACAGGCGCTCCGCGGTGGACTCGCGGATGCGGGCATCGGCCTCGAGGACGTGCGGCGCGTTTTCGTCACTCATCTTCATCCCGATCACATGGGCATGGCCGGCACGCTCGAGCGCGCAGGCGCCGAGGTGCTCATGCACACGCCCGAGATCGCCGCGGCTCGGCGCACCTGGTCGAAGGGGCACGAAGCGATCGACGCGACGTACGACTGGTTCGTCCGCCACGGCATGCCGCGCGATGTCGATGAAGGAATGCGGCAGGCATGGATCGCCATGGGCGAGCGTGTCGACGATCTCAAGCACGTTAGCGGCATCGACGACGGCGAGAGCGTGGATCTCGGCGGCCGCGCGACGCGCCTCCGGTGGACACCGGGGCATACCGACTACCACGCCGTTCTGATCGACGAGCGTGATGGCGTGCTGTTCGCCGGCGATCACGTGCTGCCGCGGATCACATCGAACATCGGGCTCTACCCATCGTCGCGCGACGATCCGCTCGGTGATTTCATGGGCGCGCTTGCCCGACTGCGCAACCTGCCCGTGAAGCGCGTCCTTCCGGCGCACGGCGATCCGTTCGACGACCTCGCCGGCCGTGTGGACGAGCTGATCGCGCATCACGAGATGCGACTCGAAGCGACGATCGCCGCGGTCGGTACCGCGGAGCGCGATGCATACACGATCGCGCGGATCCTGTTTCCCGTGCTTCGCTCCGCCCATGAGGAGCGCTTTGCCCTGGCGGAGACGCTCGCGCACTTGCGCCACCTCGAGCGTAAGGGTCGCGTGCGCGAGATCGACGGATCACCCGCGGGCTGGACGATGACCTAGCCCGGCGAACGGTACCGCTCGAGCGTGCGCGGATCCTCCCAGCCATTCGCTTTGAGATGACGCTCGACGACGCCTGTACCGTGCTCCGGGAAGACGTTGAGGCACATCGGGTCGAGCATGAGGAACAACTGCGCATCGCGCGTGCGCGGCATGACGAGAGCGCCTGCGAACGAATGTGCCTCGACCATATGAGCGAGCGGCTCCGGCCCGCCGAGCTCGCGCACGATGCGACCGGCCTCGATCGCGTGGTTGTATCCCGGGATGCCAGTCACTATTCCGTCCTTCTCGCTGAACTCGACGACCTTCGCCGCGTCGTGGACGTACGACGCCGCGCGGAACGTGTCGAGGTCGAGATCCTGTTTCCAAAGCTCGCGGTAGATCGGCACGAGCGCCTCGCTGATGCGCACCATCGCGACGACGTGCTTCACGAGGTTGCCGTGCGTCGCGATCGGCATCGCGGGATGGAGCGGGATGCGTTCGATGTCGGTCCATACGGGGTTCCGTTCGGAGACATAGCGCCACACGTCGGTCGAGAGCTTGCGGAGTCGCGCATCGCCGATGTCTTTGATCGCGGGGAATGAGCGGAGGATGTCGGCTTCCTTTAGCACGCGCGAAGAATAGATAGAATGAGTGTCGAGCGACAGTCTCGGGCGCACGCGGGTGTGTTGTAGTGGGAACAAACGAGTTTTCCAAACTCGGAACGCGGGTTCGATTCCCGCCACCCGCTCAGAGCGTCGAGTTCAAGTAGTAGTTCGATGGGGAGCGACACCACGTGACATCCACTAAGGAAACCTGCCTGGCCGAGATGCGCGCCAGCTTTGACGAAGTGATCGCGGTGTTCGACACGATCCCGCGCGAGCGGCTGACGGACGCCGGGGTCACGGAGGAGTGGTCGGTCCGCGACGTGCTCGCGCACGAGGCCGGGTATGAGCGCTACGTTGCGGCCGCGCTGTTCGGCGACCTCACCGGTAAGCCACCCACCAATCGCGACTTCTACGGCCGCGACGATGCGCCGACCGAAGCCGATGACGCCAGCGACGACAGCACGAACGCCTGGGTCGTCGCGCATGCCCGCACCCGGCCGGTCGACGAGGTGCTCGCCGAGTTCCGTTGGGCACACGATCGCCTCATCGAGGCCGTCGAGGCGTGCGTCGAGGCTGACTTCGAGGATCCCGATCGCTTCCCGTCGATGAAGGGCAAGACGTTGCTCGCGATCCTTCCGGACCAATGCCAGGGCCACCACCGCGAGCACCTGCGCCAACTCGAACCGTTCGCGCGGAAGATCTCTTCGGCGACAAGGAGGCCCACGTGAAGGACGCGATCAGCCCGAAGCAGTTCCACAACGCGGAGGGCACCGAAGATTGGCGCGTGCTCGGGGGAGACGGCGCGACGGCGTATTACCGAACGCCGTCGTACGCGACGAGCGCCAAGCTCGTGCAGGCCATCAGCGCATTACCGGGCGTCGACGACGAGCGGCCCGCCGTCGACGTGCGGCCTGACGGCGTGACCGTGCGCATGATCACGTTCACCAAGGACTACGCAGGCATGACCCAGCGCCATGTGGAGCTTGCCCGCCAGATCTCGGCGGCTGCGCGAAAGCTGGGGCTCGCTGCAGACCCGTCGGCGGTCCAAAGCGTATCGATCATCCCGGGCGCGACCTCTCGCGCGGAGGTGATGCCGTTCTGGCGGGCGGCGCTGGGGTATGAGCCGCGCATCGACAGCCCGGCGGAGGACCTCGTCGATGCGCACGATCGCGGGCCGGCGTTCTGGTTCGAGCAAATGGACGAGCCGCGCCCGGACGGCGGCGGCGCGATCCATGTCGTGATCTGGGTGCCCTACGAGCAGGCGCCGGCTCGCATCGCAGCGGCGCTCGCGGCGGGCGGCCGCTTGGTGCGCGACGAGTTCGCGCCGTCGTGGTGGACGCTGGCGGACTCAGCGGGCAACGAGGCCGATATCGCCACCACGACGGGCCGCGACTGAGGGCGCTCAGCGAAGTCGCACCGCCCCCGCGAGGAAGCCATTGATGCTTACGTCAGTCATACGACCCGTCGCGATCTCGATGAGCGTGAGCTCCGTCCGGACTGAGCCCGAGGCGGAGATGATCGCGGCCGTTCCGTCGACCCGAAAGCCCTCGAGGAGCGCCCCGAAGCGTCCGCGGAGCACCACGCTGCGCGCGCCAGTCGTGACGTTGAACGAGGTCAGCTGCGTGCCTGCGCAGAACTCGATCATGCAGCCCGCGGGCTGCCGGCCACCCATCCACCAGATCTCGCTCGTTCCGGGGCGCCATTCCGCGCTGATACCGTCGAAGTCGACCGTCGCGCGCTTCTCGGGCTCCGCGATCGGCCACCAGGCGAGCGACGCTGGTTGAGCCTCAAGGGAGACGCTGAGAAACACGTAGTGCGCGTCGCCAGACGCTTTGAGACGCCCGATGACGGTGGGCCGGAACGGGGTCGAGCGCACGATATACGGCTGGCGGCTCAGGTCGATCACGTCGTATCCGCCCTCACCAGTCACGCCCGCCGCGACGAGTTTTGCGGCGCGATCCCATGCGACCGGGAGCCAGATGCTGCCGGTCGCGATCTTCTCGGTCGCGCCGCTCGCAACGTCGACCGTCCAGAGTTCTGCTGCGAGCGTGCCGCCGGTGCCGCCACATATCCCAAAACAGTTGTTGTCGACCGCGACGACCAAGCCCGTGCTATCGGACGACCACGTGAACACGTTACCGCTCATCCCCGAAGGGCCAGTCAGCACCGCGCGCGCATCGCCGCCCAAAACCGAACGGACGCGCAAGACAGGACCTCCCTCGACAGGATCCCAGTACGCGACGAGGCGTCCGTCCGGCGAGACCACGCGGGAGTACGAGCTGAAGGCTCTGTCCTTTGGCGCGAACGAGCTGATAACTGCGTCGCTCGTCTCGCTCCGAATGGCGACGTCTCTGTTTTGGACGGCAAAGCCGAAGCGGTCGTTAACGGACTGCGAGGGCGTCGGCGACCCAGCCGTCGTCGTTGCACTTGCCGCGGTCGTCGATGCTGGGGCTGAAGCCGCGGCCCCCGAAGCCGTGGCTGGACCGGCACTCGGTGTGAGCGACGGTCGGCCGACTCCGTCGCGATCACGAAAGACCAGCGCACCGACGACGGCACCGGCCAGGACGACGATGATCACTACCGCGTACGTGACCGCGCGGCTCATGGCTGAATCATGCCACGCGTCGGCCGACCGGCTGCAGCAAAACGTTCGCTAATTCGTGAAGATGACGAGCCACGCACGAGGGCATAGTTTCCGCTCATGGCGGTCGTGTTCCTGCTGGATCTCGACAACACCCTCATCGACAACGACGCCGTGCGCGAGCAGCTCAACGAGGGCACGCGTCGGCTTCTCGGTGCTGAGCTCGCCGATCGCTTCTGGAAGATCTACGAAGAGGTCCGCGACGAGTGCGACTACGTCGACTTCCTCGAGACGCTCGATCGCTTCCATCGCGTGGCGAATGACCCGCCTGAACAGCAGCGCGCGCTCGACCGGCTGATCCTCGACTTCCCCTACCCCGAGGCGCGCTACCCGGCGACGCTGGACGTCTTGGCCGCCCTGTGGAAGATCGGTACGCCAGTAGTGCTCTCGGATGGCGACCCGGTATTCCAGCCGCTGAAGGTCTTTCGTTCAGGCGTGGCGGAAGCGGTGCGCGGGAACGTCCTCGTGTTCCCGCACAAGGAGACCTGCCTCGGTGCGGTCGCGCGGCTCTTTCCGGCGCATAGCTACGTGGCCGTCGACGACAAGGCCGCGATTCTCGCGGCGCTCAAGACGCAGTGGGGGGCACGCCTCACGACGGTGCAGGTACTCCAGGGCAAATACGCCGACGACGCCTACACGGGTCCGCGTCCGGACCACGTGCTCAACGGGATCGCCGAGCTGACGGAACTCGTTAGACCGCGCGACTAAGCGAGCGCTCGCGAAATTGCGTCGGACGACGCACCTCGGCAACATCCGCGCACCGATCACGGAGGTGCGTCGATGCGTCGCGCGTTCGTCTTCCTCTTCATCCTCGCGGCTCTGCTGCAACCCGGGGTCCCACAAGCGCGCGGCGCACAGAGTGAATTGCGCGCGTACTGGGTGGACGCGTTCGGTGAAGGCATCTTCAACGAGACGGAGATCACGAAGCTGGTCGCCGCGACGAAGGCGGCGAACCTCAATGCGCTTGTGGTGCAGGTCGGACGCCGCGGCGACTGCTTCTGCAACAAGGCGAGCATGCCGCGAACTCAGGCCAACATCTCGCAGCGACCGTACGACCCGCTCGACTCGCTGATCGCGAAGGCGCATGCGGCCGGCATCCAAGTCCATGCCTGGATCATCACGACGGCCATCTGGAACAGCGCCATAGCGCCACTGGATCCAAATCATGTCTTCAATCTGCACGGACCGACCAAGACCGGTGCCGATGACTGGATCATGCGCCGGTACGACGGCGCCAATCGGGCTGGAGCGGACTATCTTCTCGATCCCGGCCATCCCGACGCGGCCGAATACATGGTGCGCATGTACACGAGCGTCGCAGCCAACTACGACATCGACGGCCTGAACTTCGATCGTGTTCGCTACCCGGACCAGAACCTGACAACGTCGTTCCCGGGTGTGTCGCAGTGGGGCTACAACCCCGTTGCCGTCGCGCGCTTCCAGCAGCTCACGGGGCGCGTGGACGTCCCCACGCCCGACGACGCGCAGTGGATGTCCTGGCGTCGCGATCAGATCACCGGCGTCGTTCGCAAGGTCTACGCCGAGACGTACGCGATCAAGCCACATCTCGCGATCAGCGCCGACACCATCACCTACGGCTATGGACCGGTGTCGGTGCCGGGCGGATGGGAAGGGACGCGCACCTACCGCGAGGTGCTTCAAGACTGGCGCGGGTGGATGGAGGAAGGGATCCTCGACATCAACATCCCGATGAACTACAAGCGCGAGCACTTCATCACCGAGCCGAACAACCAGCTCCGGATGTACCTGGAGTGGAACGAGTTCGCTCGCGACCACCAGTACGCGCGCCAGGTGGCGATCGGATCGGCGATCTATCTCAACTTCGTCGCGAGCAGTGTGACCCAGGTGCGGAAGGCGCTCACGCCGAACGCGAACGGCAACGCCGCGATCGGCTGGGTCGGCTACTCGTATCGCTCGCCGGACTGTCTCTCGGTCGCGCCCTTCTGCGGAGCTCCCTCACGGACGACGGATGAAAGTCGCGCGGAGCTGACGCGTGCGCTCACGCAGCCCTCCGAATACGACACCGTGCTCCCGCCCGTTTTCTCGACACCTGCGACGGTTCCGACGATGCCGTGGAAGACAGCGCCGACGCGCGGGCATCTGGCCGGCACCGTGAAGACCATCACGGGAATCGCCATCGACCAGATCCTGGTCGAGGTGCGCGACCCGGAGACCGACGCGCTCGTCACGTCGCGGCTCACCGATGGCCTCGGCTACGTCGCGTTCATCGACCTGACGCCTGGCCGCTACAAGGTGTTCGTCCCGGACGACGCGCGCGTCACCGGCAAACGCGTCCAGCTCGTGAACCTGTCCGCCGGGGCGATGACGCGCTTCGCCATCACGCCATTCGCGAAGGGCAATGAGGGCCGGAGGCCACCGAAGGAGACTGGGCCAGCGTTCGATCCGATGGAGGAGCAGCTCCTACCGAACGGCGAGCGCTGAACCGCATAGCGAACCCGGCGCGCGCACCACTCGGTGCGCGCGTCGGGTTGTTCGTTATTCGATCGTGTAGCTGATCAGCTTGAAGGTCGCGCTCCCGGTGCTCGTGCCAACGCCGTTCTCGAAGAAGCAGCCGCCGCCGAAAGAGAGACCGACCAAGTCCGGATCCGCAGCCGCTGCCTCGAATGCGGCGATCGTCGCCGCGTCCTCGGTGCCGCGCTTGCCATTCCAGTCGGACCACTCAGCCGGCTCGACGTTCGCGGTAACAACAGCGGTGCCCGGCGCGGTCAACGCCGCGGAGGCGGGATTCGACCACCAGAAGTTCGTGTACGCGAAGGGCCCGTTCGTATTGAAGTAGAGGCGCGTGTTCGCCGGCGCCCCGCACGCATCGGGCTGGCCGAAGTACTGGAACGTTGCCACGCCCACGATCTCGAAGGTCGCGGTGATCGTCTTCCCGTTGAGCGTCCCATGCGCGCCGTCCGGTTGCTTCATCGCGAGAAGCGCGTCGTCAGGGGTCGAAAGGAACTCGAATTGGGCGACGCTCGTCGCATCGCCGGTCGCCTGCTTCGAACTGAGGCTGCCGCCTGAGTTATAGGAGTAGATCTTCCAGCCACTCGAGCTGGCTGCATCGGCCGTCGTTGGGAACGCCGCGAGAACAAGCGCGAAGGTCGCAAAGCACGCGAGAAGGCTCTGTCTCATCTCTATCCCACCTTTGGCCCCGAGGGCCTGGGATGAGGCTATCCCCTCACGCAAGCAAAACGTCGCTGTGTGGCCGCGCGTGGTGTATTACGCCGGGACGCTGACCCTCGTTCGAGCGCCCAGTCGCTCCTGGCGGAACGGCACTTTGGCACGCCGTCGCAGGTCCGCGAATGCCGCGTGCTGCGTTTCATTGACGAAGGTGAAGGCGACGCCGCGCCTGCCAGCGCGACCCGTGCGACCGGTGCGGTGCACGAATGTCTCGGCGTCCTCGGGAAGGTCGAAGTTCACGACGTGACCGATGTCGTCGACGTGGATGCCCCGCGCGGCGAGATTCGTCGCCACCAGGGTCGGGATGCGACCGGTGCGGAAGCCTTCAAGCACGCGCTCGCGTTCGTGCTGGCCAACATTCCCATGCAGGGCTCGCGCCGGGCTGCCGAGGAGTCCGAGCGCCTTCACAAGCTTGTCGGCGCCGTGTTTCGTGCGCCGGAACACGAGCGTCCGCACGACGTCTTCGCGACGGAGGATCTCGTGGAGCGCCGCGACCTTATCTGATTCACGGACCTGCACCCACGCCTGATCGATCGCAGCGATGATCGGCTCTTCGGGCTTGATCGTGACGCTGACCGGATCCTTTGTGTATTTGCGAGCGACCGCTCGAACGTCGTTCGTGAGCGTTGCCGAGAACAGCGCGGTCTGCCGCGGCCCCTTGAGGAGGGCGACGATCCGCGCGATGTCGGGTGCGAAGCCAAGATCGAGCAGGCGGTCCGCCTCGTCGAGGACGAGGATCCGGATGCGCGAGAGGTCGAGCGTACGTCGCGAGGCAAGGTCGAGCAGACGTCCGGGCGTTCCAACGACGACGTGCGCGCCGCGACGCAGGGCGTCCTCCTGCGCGCGGTAACCGACGCCGCCATAGAGGGCGACGACGCGCGCGTGGCGGAACCGGCCGAGGACCTCGATCTCGCGAGCGACCTGCTGGCCGAGCTCCCGCGTCGGTACGACGACAAGGGTGAATGGGGCGCCGGCGCGTCCCTCGACGCGCTCGAGGATGGGGAGGGCGAAGGCGCCGGTCTTGCCGGTGCCGGTCTGCGCCTGCGCGAAGAGATCGCGACCCGAGCGAAGCGCTGGTATCGCGAGCTCCTGCACGGGTGTGAAAGTGGTCCAGCCGAGCTGCTTCACAGCGCGGTCGAGATCGGGGGTAAGCGAGATCAACTGATTTCCTTTGCGGGGCAACAAAAAAGCGAGCCGAAATGTGACTCGGCTCGCTGCTCACCGACGCGACCGCCGGCTATTTCTTGAAGGACCCGAGTGATTTTCTGAGATTAGCGTAACACAGCGTTCGAGCTAGCGCCCCTTCGCCGCCTTCGTCTCGCCTTTCTCCGACCGCGTCTTGTTCACCGTCGCCGCGGCGATCCTTTTGGCGGTCCCGGTCGAGCGACCGCGCTCTTTCTCGTTCTCCTTGATGTGTTCGTACTGACGCTCGCGCTTCGCGGTCCAAGCCTTCTGCGGCATGACAGCACCCCCTTGTTCGATGTCCTCGCTGCATGACGCGTGCTCGCCGCTCATCTAGAGTCGTCACAGATGCACGTCGTTCGCGCCTACGCACGCTCACTCACCCTCCTCCTCGCGAGCACACTCATCGTCACCGCATGCGGCAGCCCCAAGACGATCGAGTTCTCGCCCACCCCAACGTCGCCCGTCGCAGCGCCAAGTCCGACGCCACGCGCGACGCTCGCTCCGGACGCTCCGTGCGAGCAGTGTTGGCCGCTGAGCGGCCTTCCTGCCGCGAACGGCGCCGCAACGGATCGCAAACCGCTCGTCATCAAGATCGACAACGCCCCGGCGGCGCGGCCGCACTACGGCATCACGCAGGCGGACATGGTCTTCGAGATCATCGTCGAGGGCGGCGTCACGCGGCTCGCGGGAGTCTTCCAAGCGCAGGATCCGGCAACGATCGGGAGCGTACGCTCGGCTCGGCTCGTGGACCGGACGCTGACGCCGATGGTCCGCGGCGCCCTCGTGTATTCAGGCACGTCTGCGTTCGCGTTGGATCTGATCAACAAGGACGTGAAGGACGGCAAATACGTCGAGCTTTCGGCCGACCACGCCCAGGGCTACTACCGCGTGAACTTCCGTGCGGCGCCGTACAACCTCTTCACGAGCGCTGCGAGCCAGCGCCAGAACCTCAAGCAACTGGGCGCCGAGACCTCGAAGGACATTCCGAAGTGGGCATTCCTCGTGTCGCAGGATCATCCAGCGACGCTCGCGGGCATGGCCGGTGGCGCGCCCGCGACCGAGATCTCCATCCCGTACCGCGCGGACACGTCCGCTGTCAGCTATCAGTACGACGCGGCGACCAAGACCTACGCGCGCTTCCAGAACGCCGCGGGACGGCCTGCGCGCGATGTAGATGCCGTCACGAACAAGCCGGTGGCCGCAACGGACGTGGTGATCATCCAGACCGAGATCTGGGAGGTGCAGGACATTGTCGACGCCGCTGGCGCGTTCTCGAACGACATGCGCATGACCGGCAACGGCCCGGCTACGGTCTTCCGCGACGGTCTTCGGCAGGAGGGCACGTGGTCGCGCAAGGATGATCTTTCACCTTTCTTGTTCAGGAACGCCTCTGGCGAGCAGATCCTCCTCTCGCCCGGACAGCCGTGGATCCACGTCGTCCCGATGGACATGAAGGTCAGCTCTCAATGACGCGCGGCGCCGAGTAAGAGAAAAGGGCCGCCATTTCTGGCGGCCCTTTCATTCGCTACAGGGTGGCTAGAGGTACCTGCCGAACGTGGCGTTGATCCAGTCGAGGTTCCAGCTCCGGTCGAGCCGGTAAACGCCACCGGTGCCGGCGCAGTTGCCGTTGATGCCGAACGAGGTGACGCCGCCGAGGACGTTCGAGGACCCGATGAAGTTCGGGCCGCCCGAGTCGCCGAAGCACGTGCCACCGGTGTTCGCATTGTTCGACAGCAAGATCGAGAAATCACCGACGAAGCCCGTGTCGATCTGATTCAGCTTGGGGTAGGCGACCATGCGGATGCGGAGCGCGACGTCCTTCCATGACGCGGCGTCCGGGAACGATTGCTGTAGGCCGTAGCCCACCGCGGTAAAGGTCACGTCCTGCTGGCCGCGCTTAGCGTTCATCGTGGACAGCACGTTGGCCGCCGGAAGCTTGCCGTACTTGGTCATCGGCATCGCGCGCTTCGCGTCGTGCAGCACGATCCC
>Ga0193719_10000835_pt1 | contig 11944 bp, 10 predicted proteins | sample U2a2metaG_FD_160103 | JGI IMG/M metagenome (GOLD analysis project Ga0193719, IMG submission 160103) | Soil microbial communities from a riparian zone of the East river system, Colorado, United States - U2a2 | ecosystem: Environmental > Terrestrial > Soil > Riparian zone | place: USA: East... | reverse complement strand
ACACCGTGACGCTCGAGGATTGCGAGGAGCGAGTCGATGCTGCCGGCAACCCTGCTCGGATGAGACAGCCATTCCTCACGGCGCACCACCGACTCCAGCGCTTTAACCTGGAAGTATTCCTCGACGTCGACGGTGAAGAAATGCGAAGTTCGAGGTATTGCTGATGGCATGGGATGAATGGAGGCGTCTCGGGCGGGCAGGGTCTGCGTTGCTCCTGAGTTCGCACTTCAAATGCCAGATTCGTAACTTCTCGGAGGTGTTAGCTACCTCGCGCTATCCCCTTGCGCCACAAGAGGAAAGCCGACTTTCCGGACCACCGGTCCCACATCTTGGTTGCCCAGAACACCGATGACCGTTGCCTCGACGCCACACCTTCGCAGGCTGGGACTCGTGCTCACGATCACGAGCCTCGCGGCGATAGCATATGCGACCTTGCTTCCGGAGCCCGGCCAGTCGCTCCAATCACATTTCTGTCTCATCTGCGGTCCCCTGGGCGGTGTCGATGCCATTCTCAATGTCCTTCTTTTCGTACCACTGGGCGTAGCCCTCGCGTTATGCGGCATCCCAACCAGGCGGGCGCTTTTGACAATGACTGTTTTTTCGGTGCTTATCGAGACCGCCCAACTCCTTCTAATTCCTGGACGGGACGCAACCATCGGCGACGTGGTCACAAACACGCTTGGCGGTGCGCTCGGGTTCGCCGCCAGCCGATACATACCAATTCTGCTGCGACCATCCCCGCGCATCGCCTCGAGTTTGGTGATTGCGTGGGGCGCGATCTGGCTAGCGATTCAGACGGTCTCCAGCTTCGCCTTAGTGCCGTCGATACCGGAGTCACAGTACTATGGCCAGCTCGCCCGCTCGCTCGGAAAGCTTGCGGTGTTTCAGGGTCGCGTGCTCGCGGCAAGTGTCGATAATATCGTAATTCCAAACACTGTGATCGCGGACAGCCGCGAGGTTCGGCGTCAGCTTCTCGAAGGGGCGACTGTTGCCACATGGGTCGTCCCGGCGGGACCCACGCCGGACATCGCCCCGATTGTGCGTGTAGCCGACTCTGAACAAAGCGAGATCCTCTTGCTCGCGCAGGACGGGGTAGATCTGCTGTTCGCGATTCACTCCGGAGCTGCAGTGCTTCGGCTTCGCCCTCCGGTGTTTGCTCTCCCGCGGGTCTTCCCGACTGGCGTTGTTGCGGCCGACGTGAAAGCGAGCGACACCCTTGGTCTAAGCGGACGCTATTTATCTCGGGAAGTCAGATTGAACGCTAAAACGCGCGCGGCGACCAACGGCAATCGAGTTCCGCTCACCGCATCTCTGGCGTGGACTTTGGTATTGCCGTCCCAGTGGTTCATCGAAGGCACGCGGGCCGAAGTCGTAATCAGTTTGATCTGGATTGTTGTTCTGATTGTCCCCTTCGGGTATTGGACCTCCCAACTCGCGAATCCTCGGAGGGCGGTTGGATTCCAAGAGCGTCCGACTCTGTTTTGGATTGGAACCCTCGTGATTCTCGGCGTCGGCTTGGGACTCGCACCGCGTGCCTTCGGATTGTCACCCACCCCGGTCCGCGAATGGCTCGGAGGTGCGGCCGGCTTACTCCTTGGTGCCGGGCTCGCGGCCAGGCTCCCCGCGAACGCAGAACCGATCACCAACGCGCTCGGCTAGACCCGGAGTAGCAATCGTGTTGCACCGGCACAACAGTCTCAATTTGCCCCTCCCCGAGCGTACCAGGGCGATCGACCTGCGAGGACAGGGTAAGCGATGGGGTGACATAGGGTTAGCGCGCAATCTGTAGCCCAAACTCGGCCGCTGGTTGGAGGTCTGGATTCGGCCTCTTGGTTGCAAACCAGAGCGAGATGCATCACAGGTCGAACAAATTGTCGGCTTACAGAAGGATTCGAGCTTCGGCGTCGATTCATTCCGCCTCCGAAGGTTGATGCGTGCTATTTAACAGCGTCATTTTTCTTTTTGCGTTCCTTCCAGTCACGTATGTCGTTTTCTGGACGCTAAGATCGGCAAACTCGCGTTACCTCTGGCTTACGGTTACCGGCTACGTCTTTTACGGATACTGGAACTGGCGATTCTGCTTTTTGATGGCGTTTTCAACGCTGGTCAGCTATTCGGCCGGCTTAGGCTTCTTACGGTGGGATGACGATCCGCGGCTCCGCAAGTTGTGCCTGTGGCTACCGATCGTCGTAGACCTTTCGCTACTCGGATTCTTTAAGTATGCCAACTTTGCGATGGGCACCGTCCGGGGTTTCGCACAATGGTTCGGCACCGACGTTAACGTGCCTCACCTCAGCATCATTCTACCGATTGGGATCTCTTTCTACACCTTTCACACGATTAGCTACATCGTCGATAGTTACCGCCGCGTCATTCGACCTACACGCAACTTCTTCGAGTTCGCGGCGTACGTCTCCCTCTTCTCGCAGCTGATCGCCGGGCCGATAGTACGTTTTCGGCAAATCGAAGAGGATCTCGCACGAATCGGCACGCACGACCGCCACAGGTGGCTGTGGCGCGGCGTGTCTTTCTTTATCGTTGGCCTCGTCGAAAAGGTGATCATAGCAGACACGCTCGCTGCGTTCGTGGACCCGGCGCTCGCGAACTACGCTACGCTCTCGACTCTTGGCGCATGGCTAGTAATGCTGGGTTACAGCTTCCAGATATACTTCGACTTCTCTGGCTATAGCAGCATGGCTGTTGGGCTTGGCTATCTGTTCGGGCTGAGAATTCCGCAGAACTTTAATTCACCCTATAAGGCGCTCGACCCGTCTGATTTTTGGCGCCGGTGGCACATCTCGCTTTCTTCGTGCCTCCGTGATTACGTCTACATCCCGCTGGGCGGAAATCGGCGTGGCGATATCAGGGCGTACTACAATCTGATCGTCACCATGTTAATCGGAGGATTGTGGCATGGCGCGAACTGGACGTTCGTCGTGTGGGGCGCCTATCACGGCCTGCTGCTCGCTGTGCATCGAAGATTTGCCGTACAGTGGGACTCTCTCCCGAGAGTGCTTAAACAGCCATTGATGTTCCTGCTCGTGCTCCTCGGGTGGGTGTTTTTCCGTTCCGCGGATTTCACGATGGCAGTATCGATACTGCACACGATGTTCACTCCGACCTTGGGCGGCATCGTGGCTCAGCCTCAGTTCGTTGTCGTCGCACTGTCGATCGCTGCCTGGTGGTCGATGATTGGACCTAACGTCTTCGAGATGCGGCCCGCATTCACGTTTCGTCAGCGCGCGATTGCAACCGTGGCGTTCGCAGTCAGCTTGGCCCTGATCATGGGGACTCGCAACTCACCCTTCCTCTATTTTCAGTTTTGACCGCCTCGCCGAAGCTGTTCGAGATTGCCCCTGCGCCACTGACAACGCTGCGCGTTGAGACGCTCTCAACACAGCCGCGTCGCAAGACGCGACTGGTCGGCGAGGTATTGGCTCTCGCTATTCTTTTCGCCTTTAGCTTTGAGGCGGCCTGCAGAGTCGAGGATTGGGTTCAATTCAGAACGCCCATCTTCGCACTGGAGAGGTCGCAACTGGATCTCCTGGTAAGAGACACGCTCGGTATGCACGGGCGTCCGGGCGGTCGCTTCCAGAAGTGGTCGCTCAACGCATTTGGGATGCGAGGCCCAGACGTATCTCTCGTGAAACCACCACACGTTCTTCGCGTCGTGACAGCCGGAGCGTCTGAGACTTTTGGACTCTACGAATCGCCCGGTAATGAATACCCGCGACAATTGGAAGACACTCTGAACGCACGCCTCGCGGATCATCGGGTTGCGTGCGGCGAATGGCATGCTCAGGTGCTGAACGCGGCAATGCCCGGGATGTCGCTCCCGACTATCGACCAGGACATCCGCCTTCGAGTACGACCGCTGAATCCCGACTTCGTCGTCCTCTACGCCACGCCGGCAGGCTACCTGGATGACGCCGTTCCCGTGGCGGCTCGCCCTGCCAGTGCCGCCCGCGATGGGTCGCGCCTTCCCAGATCGAATGCGGTCTTCCCCCGAGTGGCAGACCGCATCCGAACTCAGCTAAAAACGATTCTGCCGACCGCGCTTCAGGACAGGATTCGGCGCCGTGAGATCAGCGTCACCCTTGCACGGCATCCGCGTGACTGGCGATTCGACGCCGTGCCATTAGAGCGATTAAAGACGTTTGAGGCGGATCTGCGTCAGGCAGTGGGAAGCATTCGATCAACCGGTGCGATTCCAGTGCTGATGACGCACGCCAATCGTTTTGTGGGATCCGCCGATTCTGACATGGCTACGCTGCGAATGTGGGAGAAGTTCTACCCGCGCGCATCCGGACGGACGATTGTGGCATTCGACTCGGCGGCACGTCTCACGACCGTTGCCGTTGCGCGTGACTCTCAGGCGGTGCTTGTAGACTTAGCCCCGACACTTGCAAGATCTCACGAGGGGGTCTTCGCTGACTACGCTCATTTTACCGACCTGGGCGCCGCACTCGCAGCGGGAACCGCGAGCAGCTCGATCATCGCCGCGTCCGGCGAGCAATCCGGTCACCCGTGGACCACGAGTGCGTTGTGCAGAAAGCAGCTTGTTTCCACCCCGACACCAGCCCGCTGAACGGGACAAACACCGTTCCTCACTCGATACGGTGATGACTGTGGTGGAGGGCGACAAGCGATCGAGCGAGGAGCTTAGACAGTCCTTCCTGATACGTATCGCTTGAGCCGTCCGCGCGCCACATTCGCTCTGCCGAACGCGTCGACCCAATTCTCCGGCGATTGGAACACCCGACCCAACCGGTAAGCGAGCTCCGCGGACACAACCTCTTTCCAGAGCCACAGCGGTCGGCCGAAGGCTCGCCGCTCTCCGGTGTCGTTCCTCCCAAGCATCCCGAGAACCTCGCCTGTTCCCAAGAAGTACTCGCGCAGGTAGGCCAAGGTTTGGCGATTTGGCGGAATGAAATGGCGGACCCTGGCTTCAGGCACCCATCGACCGGTCGACCCGCTGGCTAACAGGCGACGAGCCATGATCATCTCCTCGCCGCGGATCCCGCTGTTCGGACGCGGCCCCAAGCGCGTGTCATACGGTTCTCGCAGTTGGGCGCTTCGCTTGAGAGCCATGTTCGCGCCATACGGGTACTTGTCGTGGCTAAGATCGAAGCCGGTTGGGCCGTGATCCAGCGCAGCGTAAGCGTGAGCGACCTTGGTGAATGCCAACTCCAGCCATCGCGGAGGCGCTTCTTCGAACCAGGGGTCGATGGCGCCCGCGAAAATGGATGCCTGCGGCCACTCGGCGAATGCCTGTACATAAGCCTTGAGCCAATTGGGATCGACGAGCACGTCGTCGTCCGTCCAGATGATGTACTCTCCCTTCGCCTCACGAATGGCGTGGTTTCCAGCGTGCGATTTGCCGGGTGTGGGCTCGAGCAGGCGCACGAGGGGAAGCCGGTTACTGAACTCTGCCAGCACACTGTCGGTGTCGTCCGAACAGTTATTGTTTACGACGATCAGCTCCCAGGTTGTGCCAGCCGGCACGTCGAGACGCGTCATCTGCTCCAGTGTGAGCCGGAGTAACCGGCTTCGATTCCAGGTGCAGATCACGACGGATATCTGAGGCGTGAGCGCGGATAACTCGGTCATGCCTGTCTCCGTTCGACGTGTTCGCGGGTTGGGTTCATGCGGCCGTGCGCATCCGCAAAATCCGCTCAGTAATTTCTCGGCCGATTGCCAGAGAAGCGGTTGCAGCCGGCGATGGGGCGTTGAGGACGTTGACCATTCCGGGTACGACCTGGACATGGAAGTCGTCGATCAACTTTCCATCCGCGCCGACCGCTTGAGCCCGCACGCCACTTCCTCCAGGCTCAATGTCTCCGTCGGTGAGAGCGGGAACCAGTGACTGAAGTGATTCAAGAAAGCGCCTCCGGCTCAGTGATCGCCGCATCTCCGAGATCCCCGTTCGCCATTGATTGCGCATCATCCTCCAGAATCCGGGAAATGCCGCCAGGTCAGCGATGTCCGCGAGTGAGACGTCGCTCCATGAATAGCCTTCACGCTTCAAGGCAAGCACGGCGTTCGGACCGGCTTCTACGACGTCGTCAATACCTCTCGTGAAGTGAACGCCCAAAAAGGGCATCGCCGGATCCGGGACGGGGTAAATCAGCCCACGAACCAGACTGGCCCGTTCTGCCCTGAGGACGTAGTACTCACCGCGAAATGGGACGATTTTGATTCCCGGATCGACTCCAGCCAGTCTAGCCACGCGGTCGCACTGGAGTCCGGCACAGTTGATCAGCAGCGAACCACGCAAGAGCCCGCCTGTCGTTTCAACAATTTGTCCCCGGCTCTCCCGTCGGATCGCCAACACGCGGTGACTCAGGCGCACCTCGCCCCCAAGTCTCACCAACCGGCGAGCCATTCGCTCCGTCACCAGCGAATAGTTCACGACACCGGTTTCCTCGACCCAAAGTCCGGCGATCCCCCGCACCTCCGGCTCTCGCTCACGCATTTCCTCGGGCGTCAGGCGTCGAACTGCCACGCCGTTCGCGCGACCTCTCTCCTCCAGTGTGGCCAGCCGCGGCAGCTCGTCCTCTCGAACCGCAACCACCAACTTTCCGCACCGACGGTGGGGGATGTCTTCTTCCGCGCAGAACCGATACATGGCCTCGAGTCCGGCGCGGCACATGAGCGCTTTTGACGAACCGGGTTTGTAGTAGAGACCCGAATGGATGACGCCGCTGTTGTGGCCGGTCTGGTGCAACGCAAGGCGGTCCTCCGCCTCCAGCACGATCGGTGGATATCCCCGCTCAGCCATCGCAAGAGCCGTGGCGAGACCAACAATTCCGCCACCAATTACGATCGCCTGGTCGCGATCTGAATTCATTCGCTTTTGCCTTTGGTTAACTCGCATAGTATGCCAACAAGAGCGCGCTATGTTGGCAGCATCCCAGCTAGGACTGGGCCGGCGAGGTCAGCGGTTCCGGGGATCGTCGAGCGACCAGGGTGAGAAAATCTCCCCCGCCGTATTTTATCGCAGCGCCAGCCCCAAATGGGCCTGCGGTTGCCGCTGCGGGCAGAGCTGCATCCAAGCCGATCTCGCCGGCAATTGCGGAGGAATTCCGCCACACCTCCCACGGCGCCCTTCCCTTCGCGTAAAGCTCGTCGAAGTGCTGCTTGTCTTTGAAGGTATCCATTGATGCCGTAAAGCCGTCGTGCGCGTGAGTGAGCAACTGGTCAGCCTTTATGAGCCGGTCGAACGGTTCCTGAACCAGCTCCTCGCCGGGGCGCATGTAGTCGAAGATCTCTCGTCTGAACAGGAAGAACCCGCCGTTGATCCTCAGATCCGTGTCCATCACCGGCTTGATCTCGCTCACTCTACCGTCCGGGCCGGATGAGACAGCGTGAAAACTCAGATTGGGCCGAACACTGACGAAATTGGCGATCTTTCCCGCGGATTCGAACCGTTGGATCACCGACGGCAGATGCATGTCCGTGAGACCATCCGCATAATTTGCGAGAAAAATCTCCTCACCACGCAGGTATTGGCGCACCGCCATCAGCCGCTGGCCGATGTTCGCATTCACGCCCGTATCGGCGAACGTGATACGCCAATCCGAAATGTCCCGGTTCATCAGCTCGACTTCGCGCCCCCCCTTCGTGAGGACGAAATCGTTTGAGCTTGTCTCTTCATAGTTTAGGAAAAACTTCTTTATCGCGTCAGCACGGTAGCCCAGGCACAGAATGAAGTCGGTATGTCCGTAGTGGGCGTAATACTTCATCAGGTGCCAGAGAATTGGCCGACTTCCTATCGGCACCATCGGCTTGGGGATGTCCTCCCCCGCCTCTCGCAGGCGCATCCCAAGGCCGCCGCAGAAGATTACGACTTTCATGCGACGCTGCCCGCGAGCACCGGGGTCTCCAGCGAAGTCCATCGCAGGGAATCGTCGAGCAGCCCTTCCGATTGGAGCGCCCGAATCCGCTTTATCCTGAAGTACCGATCACCGAGTAGTTCTTCCCGGGTCAGGCCGTTTCTCTGGAAGGCGTCGCGGAGCTGTTCCATCCCGCGACGGACAGTCCATTGGGGCTGATATTCCGGCAAGGTTCGCATCAACTTGCCGCAGTCCACCCGGTAGCAGCGCGGGTCCGGACCGCCACCTTCGGCGTACCGGACTTTGCTCCCCGGGACGACCTGTTCGACGAGCTCGCCCAGATCGCGCACGCGATAATTCTCTTCGGAACGCCCAACATTGAACGCTTCGTTGTGCACCAATTCTCGTGGCGCGTGCAGCACAGCGAGAAATGCGCTCGCGATGTCCTCGATGTGTACGAGCGGACGCCACGGCGTGCCGTCGCTTTGAATCAGGACTTCGCCGGTCGTGAACGCGATCGCGACCAGGTTGTTGACGACGACGTCGGCGCGCAGCCTGGGAGAAACACCGTACGCGGTGGAATTGCGCAGGAAGGTGGGACAAAAATCGTCGTCTGCGAGCTTGGCCACGTCCCGCTCAAAAAGCACCTTCGACACGCCATAAGGAGTGATCGGGTTGAATGCGGCCTCTTCGGTAAGCATCTCGTCACCGGCAACCCCGTACAGGCTGCAGGATGACGCGAAGATGAGACGTGGCACCCCCGCTTGCTTTGCAAGGCGCGCGAGACGGACCGAGCCCAGGTGATTGATGTCGTACGTGCACTGAGGGTTCACGTCGCCGAGCGGGTCGTTCGACAATGCGGCCAGGTGCATCACCGCGTCGAAGCCACGCAGGTCGGAGACCTGCACATCGCGCAGATCCATTCGCAGTGCATCAATGTCTGAGCCGTTTGGGCCGAACGTTCCCCCTTCGAACAGGAAAGTGTCGAGCCCTACGACGTCATGTCCGGCCGCCCGCACCATGGGCGCCAGAACGGAGCCAATGTAGCCGTTGTGACCTGTGATGAGGACGCGCATTTCTACGCTGCACCAACTAGAGCTTCCGCAATCTCAACCGCGCCGACCAGCGGAGTTCCTCCCTCATAACTCAGACACACTTCTTCGGGGATATGAGCGAGATCCGACACGCGGAGATAGTCGCGCATCGTTGTTCCAGTGCACTCTGAATCGATATTGGGTGCGCCACGACGGGCCTGTACGTCCCCGAGATGGACCGTTCTAAAGTCGATGCTGAACCGGGTACGGCCAGAGTCGTTTGGAACACTCGAATGCATTTGCGCGCCCGCGAACAGGATCATGCCTCCTGGTGCTGGAAGAAGCCGGAGCTGGGGATCGAGCTCCATCGGCTCCTCTGGCTTCGGCTGTACGCGGGTATCTGTCTTCACGTGCTTCGCGGCTTCCACGCGGCTGGTGCGGTTCCACTCTTCGTAGTTGTAGATGCGGGAGCCATTCTTCACCGGCTTGTTCCAGTAGCCCGGATGGAAGGCCATCGCGTTCGAGGGCAGGACGGGGTAGATCGGCAGCCACCAATTGATCTGACACATCGGTGCGGAATACCAGGTGTCACGATGCGGATGAAAGGCGTACGCGATACCAGAGGTCAGGTAGTTCTCGCTAGTCGAAGTGCGCATCCGCGGCACGTCAAAGTATGTCTCGTCGGAGTCGCAACCAGCCTCATTCAGGATTTCCTGAATGCATCGCTTGGAGTCGGGGTGGTGGATGAATCTCGGTTTGAGGTCGGTTAGCAAAGCCGCATACTCCTCAACCGGCATGTCGTGCTGGGCCAGCTCCGGATCCCGACCGCGAAAGGCGTCCTCGATCATCTCCCGAGCCAGGGCCACCAGTTTTCTGGCTCCCGGCGACGCGGTGTATACAAACAATTGTCCGCTGTAAAGCAGATTGCGGCGCTGATCATCGGTGAGCGCAGGATCGAAAAAGACCGAATTCATGTCGCCTTCCTGGAAAGGGCGGTGCGTGTGATTTGACTGGCAGGTCCCGGGACCGCCAACGGGCGGCCACTGCGGGCGAAACAGGCAACTCACGCGCCTGTACCAGATGTCCCAGAACACCCCCCAAAGCGCCAAGAATTGGAGATTTGCAACCAAGGTGTAGCGTCCGTCCGACAGATTCACGATTCAGAGCAACACCGCTGTGTTTATTCGGCGCTCCGTCCCCGAGTCCCGTGCGCCGAACACGGGCGTAGCGATGCCGGGAAGACAAGATGCGCGGCACAGCTATCGCCATTGCCTGTTGACACGAACTTGGTCCTAATGGCGTCAGAAGGCGGTAGACAACTCGCTCCTTGACCACCCATAAACTCGTGTCACGAAGGCCTTTGGAGGCTGAGAGTTGATGACAGCAGTTAATGTGAACCCCCATTCGATCGATTGGCCATCTCCGAAAGCGAGCGCGCCGACTTCTGGCCATTGCCGATTTTGCGGTACGTCGTTCCGCCATCGCGTGGTCGACCTTGGGATGTCGCCGTTATGCGAAAGTTTCCTGAGCCAGCACGACCTCAACCGGATGGAGCCGTTCTACCCTCTGCACGTCTGGGTTTGCGAGAGCTGTTTCCTGGTACAGCTGGAGGAATACGTGGGTGGTGAGGAGATCTTCTCGGATTACGCCTACTTTTCGTCCTTTTCCGACTCGTGGCTGGACCACTGCCGCCGCTACGTGGACCAAATGATCACGCAACTCGGGCTGACTCCCGAAAGCGAAGTGCTGGAGATCGCGAGCAACGACGGCTATTTGCTGCAGTTCTTCGTGGAGCGGGGAATTCCTGTCCTCGGCGTCGAGCCGGCCGCCAACGTCGCCAAGGTGGCGGAAAAGAAGGGGGTGCCGACGATCGTAAAGTTCTTTGGACGGGAGACTGCGCGTGAACTCTCAGCCACCGGTCACAATCCCGACCTCATACTCGGCAACAACGTGCTCGCACAGGTCCCCGACCTCAACGACTTCGTTAGCGGGATCAAGATATTGCTGGCACCAAACGGAGTCGTGACCATCGAGTTCCCTCACCTGATGCGCACAATCGACGGAAATCAGTTCGACCAGGTCTACCACGAACACTTCTCCTATTTTTCACTGTACTCCGTCGAGCGAATATTCGCCGCCCACGGTCTCCCGATCTACGACGTGGAAGAACTCCCAACCCACGGAGGTTCAATCCGCATCTACGCGGGACATGCGGAAGACGCGTCGAAGAGTGTCACAAACCGTCTGCTCGCGCTCCGCGCGCGCGAGGCGGACGCCGGTGTGGACACGCTGGACTACTACGCGGGATTCGAGTCACGGGTGCGGGAGACCAAGAGGAAGCTCCTCGCATTTCTGATAGAGGCGAAAAATGCGGGAAAGCGGGTCGTTGGTTATGGCGCCCCAGGGAAGGGCAATACGCTGCTCAACTACTGCGGCATCCGAACAGATTTCGTGGATTTTACCGTCGATAGGAGTCCTCACAAGCACGGGAAATTCCTGCCAGGTACCCACATTCCCATCTTTCCTCCCGAGAAGCTGTGGGAGGCTCGCCCCGATTATGTGTTGATTCTCCCATGGAATCTCAAGAATGAGATCATGGAGCAACTGGCCGGCATCGCTGAATGGGGTGGCCGTTTCGTGGTGCCCATTCCCGAAGTGACGGTTTATCCGTGATTTTCCTGCCGACGGCGCTCGCCGGCGCATTTATTATCGAGTTGGAGCGGCGAAGTGATGATCGCGGATATTTTGCGCGAACATGGTGCCAGCGTGAGTTTGAGCAAATGGGCCTCAACACGTCCCTTGTGCAGTCCAGTGTCTCATATAGCTTGCGGCGCCAAACGCTCCGCGGCATGCATTGGCAGGCGCCGCCGCATGGGGAAGTAAAGACTGTGCGATGCACGCGCGGAGCGATCTGGGACGTGATTCTCGACCTTCGTCCCGAGTCGCCGACTCACATGCAACACATAGGAGTTGAGCTGGACGCGGACTCCGGCCGGGCCCTCTATATCCCTGAGGGCATGGCCCACGGCTTCGTCACGCTCGTAGACGGTACGGAAGTTTTCTACCAGATGTCGG
>Ga0193719_10000834_pt1 | contig 11945 bp, 17 predicted proteins | sample U2a2metaG_FD_160103 | JGI IMG/M metagenome (GOLD analysis project Ga0193719, IMG submission 160103) | Soil microbial communities from a riparian zone of the East river system, Colorado, United States - U2a2 | ecosystem: Environmental > Terrestrial > Soil > Riparian zone | place: USA: East... | reverse complement strand
CCGGATACAACGCCGATCCCAACGACAAAAGCACCATGAGCTTTCGGGACAATTTCACGGGTTTCTGGAATATGTGGAAATACGGCATCATCACGAGAGATTACGGTCTGCTCGACGAAATTCATCCGAACCGGATTAGAAGTGCTGAGCAGTGGTTCAGTCGAGAAGACCAGTTGGGAAGAGACCTCGGCAAGGGAAGTCTCTGGGAGAGGATCCAACCGGAGAACTGGCGCAGCGACTCTCCGATCCTTAAGGGCAGTGCGGATTCGAGGACGGGCAAGTTGTAAACGGCCAGCGCCGCGGATCTGCCTTCATCGGGCGAAGGCGGGGAATTCAGGACAAACTCCACTTAGTTCGAGCCAAGGTCGAGAGTTACTTGAGATATCCGAGTCAGAACAGAACCAATTTCCTTTAAACAATCTGACCTCAGGTGGTCAAGTGTCGACATCATATGTTAGAAACTCCCCCGAATCCGTCGACGTTACAGATGAAGGCTTCATGCAAGCCGAAGATACTCTTTCAGACATTGGAACAATTTGTGATTGCGTCAGAGAATCCTTTGATGTAATAGAAGAAAAGTCTTATCCCAATGATGCGGAAGCTGGTTCTCAGTATAAGTCTGAACGCTTCGTATGCAAACTCTCGAAAGATCGAATTGACCTTCCAGAATACGCATTGAAGAAAAAAGTTAGACGGTCTATGAACTCTAAACAGGGTTCAAGATACATAAAGCGGCGAATGGGGAACGATCTGAAGCAAAAAATATTAGCATATAACGGCATAGTTCCGCCTCCTGAAATCGAAAGAAAACCTTCTGTAATATCATGTCCCAGATGTAACTTGGTAAATGCTGTTAAAAATAAATACTGCTCTGGATGTACTTATCCTTTGGTTCCATCTGCGTTTGAAGTGCGAAAGTTGGAAGAGAAACATGACGATGAAATGAGAAAAATGGATCAAAAGTCAAACAACATTATGTCAATAATACAGGAAAATCCCAAATTACTTAATGTGAAAACAGAATTCCACCGGAAACGGGAATTGAAGTTGGTCAGGCGACGGTTTGGTATGCAAATCCCCAACCGTGGGATGAAGAATTGTCTAAGCTACTTGATCCCATTCGCACTATTACCTTTAATCAAGGAAATAGGTGGCACAACAGAGTCGAAAAAAGAATTAATAAATTTAGTACTAAACTCGAGAATCAAACTAGACTCGCAATGGGTAAGCCGTTGAATATGGCTAGGTTCAAACATTGAAAATCCAAATTTGCGATAATTGCAAATTCAAAAGATTCACTTTTCTGTCTCTCCTATTTTTGCATCTTCCAGGATTTGATTATACATATCTTTAAGAAAATCCAAAACTAGTCCCATTTCTTTTTTATATTCTGGATAAATGTCAGCTGCAAACCATACTTCCATTATCTTTCGAGCTTCTTCAGGACTCTTATCGTAAATGGCTCCATACTCGTGTATCCTGTCGGACATGCTAGCTGCTATTATCCCTACCTTGTCTCGGTCTGTCTTTTCAGCAACAAAAACTTCTAGCCAATCTGCTATTTGTCGAATGAGATTATCCGTTACTTCCTGCTCTTCTCCTTCGGTAGCGGCTACGAGTACTGAAAACCTAACGGCGTCGAGCGGATATATGCAGACAAATCCATTAATCTTAAGATAAGTTTCCGTAGCTATTAGGCCGGTTCTTTTGTTCCCGTCAGCAAATACATGCCATCTTAATGTAGCCTCCATTATAGAAGCAGCTTTTGAATAAATATCAGGAAAAGATTCCCTTCCGTATAAAATTTGGTCTGGTCTTTTAACGATAGAATCCACAAGGCCCTTTTTGCTTATCCCTGCGGCGGTAGTGGTTGCAAAGCGTTCTTGAATTCGATTATGGATTTCGACAAGATCCTCTTTGCTGAGATTTACAAAGTTTCGCTCTTTCAAAAGAATAAACCAAAATGATTCTAAATCTCTGATAGCCTTTCATAAATGAGGCGATTTTTGTCTATGATTTCGTCGACCATTTTATCTAGAATCTGTTTCTTGATGTTGCCATGTTCGTCTCGTATTACCTCAGCTTCTAGAACCTCGCCAGCTTTAACACCTTCAGTCAATGCACGCTCTATTTTCTTATTCTTTTTTTCTTCTTCTTCTCCTTCTCTACCAGGCAACGTTATTCTTCTCCAATAATTAATTCGTGAACAGCTCATATAAAATTAGTGGGGGAAGGTTCTCAAAGATTATTCCTTGGAATGAAGGAAAACCCTCGTAAGGCCTCTATCTCCTGCAATTTCTGATTTATTTTGTATATTATAGAGTTGTGTTCTTTCATCCAATTCATAGACACGGTCACAGTTTCTTTTTCTCTAGACTTCATTTTTGCATCTCGCTCTCCAGCAATCGCCTTGCAGTTTTGACAAGACCTTCTAGTTCTGACCTGGGAATAGTTATCATGTCTGGCTGCTTGTCGCTCGTTTTCAAAAGGTTACGAATTGTAACGCTTTCTTTTCTTTCTCCGCATCGATGGGCCGACCCGTCTAAGTTGGCCGGTATCCATCTGCCTGTGTTATTTGACATTCTTATTTCTACCTCGCAAAAGTCGCAAGGCTGAAAGTAACGATTGAAGAGATATTGGACTAGGATAGGGGCCAGGGACTCGTTTATTTCGCGACGATGTAATCGAAACGCCTGCGGCCACGTCTAGGAAGGTATTCAGAAACTGAAACCAAAGTTTCTGAAGTCGAGAATATTCTCGATTATTCACGCGCCTCTCGCATTTTTTTCGAGCAGCTCTTTCCATAAGGGAATCGCGATCAGTGTTTTCTTCATTTGTTGCAATTTGGTCCGTATTTTCTTGATTTATTGTAAGATTTTCAACTTCTGCCTTTACTTCTGAATTGTTTTCGGCAAGGATTCGGGCCTATGAGCGAAACGAGCATGGTTTCTGTTTCAACTATTTCGACGCGAAATAGTAGGACGAGGAATAATTAAGACATGGGTTTGTCCAATCTAAGTTACTATTAACGGGAAACCGCGCCTAAATCTTCGCAATTTTGCTCCTTCTCACTACCCCGTTAACTAGCATAATCTTTTATCTCACTCACCCTTTACTTTTACTATCGATAAAAAAATGTCTCAAAGTTTAACTGGTAAAGTGGCGGCGGTGGCTTCAGTACTCGAAGTAAGAAACTAAAGCCCGTGAATAGCCTGAAGTAAAGATAGAATGGAATAACAGGACGGAAGAAGATTACCTGGAGAAGCGATTTTCATTAGACGACCCGGCAGCTGATGCCGTTCATATAGTAGACGGTGAAGTTAAGCGGTTTCTGTCAGAGGTGGATATTTCCAAGGCTCCTATGGAAAGGACTGTTACGCGAATGTTTCATATAATGGCCGTAGACTATTCAACTCCAAAAAGAGAAAGGAAGGAGTATGTCTACTATGAAGAAAACTGGAACGCTGACGAATCAGATAATCCAGCAAAGAACAGATTCGGTAATCCAATATCTCCTGTCTGTTCTCATATAGAGGGCCGCTGGTATGAAACAAAGACAAAGGAAATCTTAGCCACCGAGGTCGATTCAGAAGGAATAGAACAAGAAACATTACAATACCGTTTTGAAGGGTTGCGGGCATGTTACTATATCCCATTTTCAAAGAAAGCAGTTGAGGATATCGTTAAAAAGTCAGTTCACTCAGATTCTTCAAGCATTCGCTTTATAGTAAAATTGGGAACAGACGATTATCCAGCTAGTGCAGGCGCTTCAATGCGTAACCAAGTAACTTATGATTCATTTGTCAACTGGTCATTTGACGAGATATTCAGGTTTATGACTCGACCCTTGGAAAAGGCGAATGATTGGTCAAGACCGGTAGACAAGACAGGGAACTCGCTGAGTTTCAAACCCCAATAACTAGGAAATAATTTCCCAGATTTCCTTCATTTAGTTCGCAAAAGGGAAGATGAGAGCGGGCTGAAGTTCACTTTTATGTTCAGTAATTTTGCCGGAAGAAAAAACACCCCTTACTCGTAAGTGTTTTCAGGGAAGTTCCTAAATAATGTAGAAAAAACTGTTTTACCACATCTCATGCTTGGCTCGCGTTCGCGTTAGACCTGGGCCATTCCCCCGTCGACTGCGAGATCCACGCCGGTGATGTATGAACTTTCATCGGAAGCAAGGAACACGACGACGGACGCAATTTCCTCGGGCTTGCCTCTGCGGCCAAGCGGAACCTGCGAGGCGAAATGAGCTACCGCCTGTTCGACCTGTTCAGGGGGGAGGCCCACCTTGTCCAAAGCCGGAGTTTCGATTGGGCCAGGACTCATCGAATTCACACGAATCTTGCGATCTTTCAGCTCCACCGTCCAGCCACGCGCGAAGCTACGCACGGCCGCCTTACTTGCGGCGTAGGCGGTCAAGCCTGGCACTCCCAATTCGTTTGCATTCGAAGATGTTAGGATGATCGAGCCACCATCTTTGAAGAGGGGAAGGGCTTTTTGCACGGTAAAGAATAATCCCTTTACGTTGATATCGAATGTCTTGTCGAATTGAGCCTCGGTCGACGTCGCAAGGGGCGCGATTGTTCCTCCGCCTGCGTTCGCAAAGAGAATGTCGATGTGACCATGCTTCTCTTTGACAACGGCATAGAGCCTGTCGAGATCTTCTAAGTTCGAGACGTCGCCTGCGACCGCCGTCACATTTCTCCCGATGAAAGCTGCGGCTTCAGCCAGCTCTTTCTCTCTTCGTCCTGTGATCACGACATGCGCACCTTCTTCGACAAAGCGCTTAGCCGTGGCCAAGCCCATGCCACTGTTACCGCCTGTGATAACTGCAATTTTTCCCGCTAATTTTAGTCCGGTGTTGTTGCTCATATGTTTTCTCCTTTTAATAGTTGTAGTTGTTAATATGGATTCTACCTATCGTTGAATTTGATTCCCTGGCTGTTTGATGTTTTGATTGGATAGTTTGTCCCGCATCTCGTCAATCTTTTTCTTGATTGCTGAAACGAAAGGTGTGCCCATGTTCAATTCACTTAACAGCATGGTATTAAGGCGGATATCCTTCTTTACCTTCAAGTTTAAATCGTCATTTCGGGGGTTTTCATTATCATTTTGCAATTCAAAAAGGCTTCTTTTAGAACTGTCGTTAATGCGTTCGATACCATGCTTGATTCTTTATTATCAGTTATATGGCTTCTAAGTTAGCTTTAAACTTTTCTATAATGAATGTTAAAGAGTTCGGGTTCGGTGGGACAAATATTGCTATAATTACCATTAACGAACCCTATACCCAATCTATGTAGTTAATTATTCAACTCTATGGAGCTCAACATTTCTTACTGTTATATTCTACGGAAGTGGGACTAAATAAAATCATCTTAATGTTTGTATGTCAAATGGTTCATTTATAGAACGCAACATGTACAACATTTTTTTGATATAATTTGTCTTTGAAGGAACTTCCGTCAATTTCTGTTGATAAAACTCTATCAAATGATTTATGAAGCAGACTATCTCTTCCTTAGTTCCTGATGGATAAGTGAGTATCTGGGCATACCAGTATTCTACCAGTGCATCTTCACCATATTTTTGTTCCAATTCTAGAAGGAATGAAAAATTGGAATGACACCTTCTACATAATCCACCATGTGCATCAGCATATGATTTTTCTGTCTCATGACCGCACTTTGTTTTCATAATTATTACTTCTAGGAGTACGGATAATAAATATAAATCATAGTTAAGCCTAGACTCGATGCAGCAACGAGCTAAATGGAGCTTGTCGTAAATAAAATAAGAAAAGATTAATTCAATAAACAAACTACTTATTAATGATGAATTGTATATAACACAAGATAAGTCTTGTCCGATGCAGGATATAATATAGATGAAGGTAGCAAAGATTATTTGGAAGGCGCATCTAAGTTTAAGCCTGTAAAAGTCGAGCTTAAAGTTTCAAATGCAAAAGGGACAGATGAAGTCAATTACTGGGTCAACGAAATTACAAATCAATATGCAGATTTTGTTATAACGAATGTTAAAGCTGATCCCAACCAAGTATCATTTGAGATAGGTTCACCTAGCATGGATGATCTGACGGCCAAGGATATTGAGTTTCGATTAAAAGAGTACCTTGACATGAATTTACCGCCTTTCGAAGTCAAGGAATTAAAGGTCCAATAAAGAATTACATTCCATTTTTTATGTTTCAAAAACTATCAGCTCTCTAAAGAGAATCTGAACAAGGTTAAAAATCTACTTTTAGCACTGATAGCAGCACGCATCCCTCCGAGCCGGCACAGACAAGACTTAATTTATGTTCGATTCCTATCTTTACAAAATATAACATTACTAGAATCAATACCCGACAAAACGTGAAACTTATTTTTCTTCTTTTATCAATTCTTTTGCTACAGCGTTTATATTCAAATCTAGCATATTCGGTACAGTAGCAACTGGTAAATATCCCGGATAAATCCTTTCAAGTTCATTTTTGATAATTGTTCTACCCTGATCACTTACATTTCCAGATGGCTGTATCTGTTGCTCAACTAATGATCTAAATGTTTTGAGATACTGGAGTTGTTGATTTAGCAGTAGGCTAGGGGAACCTGCAGGGCCATGTCCCGGATAGAGCACTTTTGCATCAGAATATTTGTTCATAACGTAATTAATCTGTTTTATCCAATCCTGAGAAAGACTTATCCCAAAAGTGGGTCCAGTCAGTAGAGGATGCATATGGTTATTAACTAAATCTCCTGTGAACAGAATCTTTTGTGATGGAAGATAAATCATTGTTTCTGTGGCGGCCTCACCGGGTCCAATATTTTCGAACCTAAACGTTATCCCATCGACAGTAACATCTTGGCCTGATTTAACGATACTGTTAGGCAATACTATCTTACCAGGAAAATCTTTCCCCATAAGTTGCTTGGCAAGTTCTATTAGATGGGCAGGATCGTTCTTTATGGTCTCAAATGTTGCCTGAGTCGCATAAATAGGTACATTATTTGTGCCATTCGACAAGATACTTGTTCCAAAATAATGGTCCGGATGCGGATGTGTTATCATAATCGCTTCAATTGGCTTACCTGTATCCTGAATTTCCTGCAATAACCTCTCAGTGTTAGGTTTATCACGCTGAGTATCAATTACGATTATTCCCCTCGGAGTAGGAATCCAATAAGAGTTGACCGGACTTGGGCCAACAGAGGTATAGGTATTGATCGGAAATGATAACAAAGTATTGTTTGTTTTGTTATTCTGATCAATTATAGAGTCTGCGTTTGAAATTGCGGTTACTGTCTGTAGAGATTCATTGAATAGTGTGAATAGTGATATTAGGATAATCAGTATACTTGCAGTTACAATTCCTGTTAGCATGAGATTGCTTCTATTTATGTTTACATTATTTGTACCACTGATAACTATTTTCTGATCTGATTTTTTGTCGTCAGACAACTTAATGTAATAAGATATGCAAGTATTTATAGACCCACGTAAAGATGTAGTAACTAGGTGAACAGAAGGTAAGTTATGAAAAATGAAGCAATTATGGGGATTGATTTCTTTAATTGCAACTATGACTTCTGCACGAAAACGCCATGTAGCCCATGTCTGTAAGATATAATGTCAACTATGTTAGCAAATACAAGATCTAATAAAATGACGGACCCATGTAGTAAATTGCCGTATCGCTGATATTGCTATTGTGCTCTTAGGAAGAGGCTAGCACAGTACTGCAAATCGATGTATATTTACTTGGCATTTCGATCATATTGGATAATACCAAACGAAATTCCTTCGGTGTCTTCACATATTGCTAAATATCCAACGCCTGGAATGGGCATTTTGGGGCTTAAAACTTTGCCTCCTTCCATAGAAATTTTGTTAGAGAATTCATCTATGGAAGGCACATCAATAGAATTTGTAATTCTGCCACCGGTATTACCACTCCCTTGGTTCGTTTTAGGAGTAAGTCCGCCGTTTATGCCTGGCTGGCTGTCTACTCCCGTTTTTACAAGCCAGTAGTCTTGAGGACCATCCCACTTATTGAACTCCCAACCAAAAACTTCCTTGTAGAATTTCATTGCTCTTTCCGGGTTATCTGCCACTATTTCAAAATGAATTACTCTTGGCATAATTAAGAAAATAAAGTCAATTATTTAAGTTTAATGATAATTGAAGAATATATCATGTGTCCGTGTTAAGGCATTATTCGTCTAGGTTTATGAACTGCCTAAGCTTTGCGATATGTTATTTCGATCTAAATTTGAAGAAACGTTTCTCAAATAAATGAAAGAAATAAAGATAATGAATATATCATTAAAGGTAAATTAGAAGAGAAAGAAAAACAGATTGAGGAACTGACGAAGAAACAAAAACGTTTCGATGCGTTAATTCAATCATTAATAGATTCAGGTCAAGTAAACCCTCTTAGTGAATCGTAAAAGCTCACTCATGACAAGTAATTATCATCGTTTAAATTACTCAGGCATAATAGTATAATGCACCCATAATATAGAGACTTGTGAAAAGTTCTTCATGTTTTTCATATGCGGGAAAGAAAAGTTTTAAGCGACAATGAATGGATTGGATGGTTGCGATGGATGAAGAGTGCGTTCGAGCAATGGGAAATAATGCAAATATGGAAGAGCACTATTGAAATGGAAAAATGGTTTGATCCTGCCTTTCAGAAATTTGTCGATAAGCAATTAATTCCTATGGCTAAGTAAAGGGAAAATTGACAAATATTCATATCATTACGTAGGTTTTGAAAGATTGTGTGCTAAGAGTCCCTCTCTTTGAGGCCCTTCCTATATAAAATCATCATAGTGCTAATTCAATTTATGAGTATACGACAAACATTACAAAAAGAAATTGAACAATCTAAAAGATGGATTGAAGTAGATAAAGATGACTCCACCTATAAGCGAGATTTGAGTAAAAGAATCGAACTAATAAATTGGGTTTTAGAGTCCATGAAAAATTCGGATATTCCTATTTGTGATAATATTGAAAAGAGAATGAATGAAATTATCTTAGCAATAAATAAGACATATTCAATATTTGAAGCCGATAAATTGCATGGTAAATTAAACATGGACATGAACTAAGTTATCAATGGATAGTAACTGGATTGATTGTGATATAAATTAAATTAGATTTCTGCCCTTTTTCTTCCGTCCTCTGATAAGCATACTTTATTGCCACTTATTTTTTTTATATAACCTTGGGCATCCAATTCGTTTACTAAATTGTCTGTCTGAAAGTGTCCTAGGCCGACTTCTTTTCCAATTTCATATCTATCTATAGTTTCAACTCCGTCGTTTACCGTCTTTTCATAGAGTTTGAGAAGAAATTTGTCTCCAATTCCTTCGATACCACTTGACATTAATTATACTAATGGTTAACAATACTTATAATTTCTATAGTAATTCCATCTTACTTTTAAAAGGATGTATAGAATAAATTATTTTTATTATTGGCCAAAAGGTCTGATAAATGAAAAACTTATCACATCATTAAGAACAGCGCAAGCCAACGAATATTCTCTCGATAAAGATAATACTTCATACGATGATTTACTAGACGCATTAAGGCTCAGTTTGAAAGGATATAATATCAAATAATATGAGAAGAACAAAGTTAATCAATGTTTAATAGACTCGACAAAAGCAAGTATGAAAAATGCATGCTAAACTTTTGATTTTCACGGCTATATCCGCATTACTCGGTGCCGCAATTTATAGTTCGTCTACATATTTTGTATTTGCAACTCTTACCACTACTTGCACAAATTATAGTAAAAATCATGCTTTTTGTAGCGTAGAGGACGAGTACCACTTTGAGTGAGCAGAAAGACAGCGTTGATGAATTAGAACAACTCAGGCTAGAAAGTGCAAAATTAGCAGAATCATACCGCAGAATTTTTTATAAAGTAGATCCTGCTCTAGTTTTCGATCTCGTTACACGCTTGCAACAAGATCCAAAAAATCCAAAACCAATGTATACTGTTGAAGTGTTCACGAAAGAAGGAACAGATCCAGAGAAATCAAGAGATCATATATTGCAGACGACTGGATCAGTTCCTGCCATTTTTGATAAGGGTACTCACTACGTCTCACATCACCGTTTGAACCTAGAAATTCTAAAAAAACTGAATGACATAGACTATGTTTTGGAGGTTATGGGGGATTATACTGGTAGTGGAGCATCAATAGGACCACAACATGATATAGGTGATTGGAAGAAAATAAAAGACAAAATAACCAATAAGTAACGAATATGCAACAGATTTAAAACAAAATCAGAATTGTTCAGACCTACTCATTAGTTGAAGCCGATCCATTGCATAGCGAATTAAGAATTCTAGATTGGATTTTATATCAAGTTTGTAGTAACGAAATAAAACAGTTATAATTCCATAAATGATTCGATAATTTACCATGCAACTATTTTAAGTTACCATTTCCTATCTAATTATAAATAATGTATCTCAATGCTCAACTTCAGTAGTGTTACCCTTATAGATTTTAGCATTTTCTAGATAGCCTTTTGAGCCGTCAGGTTTCTTCCATTCTAAAGATATTTCGTAATATTCCATACCTTTGAAATTATCAATAGAGGACGTCATCTTAAATGTAGATTTATGATTTGGTTTAAGAGTACGAACGTGCGGATAGGTAAACTGGTTTCCTATAATACCATTATCTTTATCAAAAACAGTTAATGTGACTATTACGGATTTGGCAGTATCATTTCCTTTATTTTGAATCTGCCCTTCTAAAACACGATATCCAAATGATGCATTGTTTAATTTCTGGCGTAGTAATACTATTCCAGCAACATTAGAATTCTCTGATGAAGTAGATTTTGATCAGAATTTGGAAGAATTTGTTACATTGCTTTTAGTCTGTAAATTCTCGAAAAATTGACCATATGCAAAATCAGCATTCTGGAAAACCATTCCAGCAATCAATAATATGAATGTCATAGTTATTGTAGCACAGACTTTGAAGCCCAATATATCACTGCTTTTCCCTAGGCGAACAGAAAAGTTTTTCGTATCCAAAACAAAGAAATGATAATTATTTATTATCTATCTTCCAATTCTTATTTTCGTTCATGAAAACTTATTCTTTCGCTTCAGTAGTGTTGTTAGGATTAGTACTTAGTTTTTTGCTCGGAAATATTTCAATGTCTAAAGTGATGGCTGAATCGGGCGTTGGAAAAGATGTGTTTAAGGTTGTCGTAAGTCTATATGGAATTACAAATTCAACGAAAGACATTCTAACAATCGTCAATGTGGGTGATCAGACAAAAGTTAAATTATACGATTCAGAGAGTCCCACTACGGAAGGATCTGATAAGGTCTCGTACACATTCGCATTTCCAAATATGGCCGTAGAAAATGGACAATCATATACTGTATGTACGATGAGTGCGGAAAATTTTAAGTTAAAGTGTGAAAATGGTAACAACTCTCCTTTGAATAGACCTGAATTTGTAGACATAAACGTGTCGGAGAATCCTAGTAAATAGGAAAAGTAGAAATTAAAAATCCAATAGTAGTTAATTATTTATCTATCGGTTACGAGTTTAAATAACACTTCATTAACTGGTGGGAGGAACTAAGGTCTGCATTCAAACACCATCATATTCCTCCCATCAGGCTTTAACTTTTTTATTATTTGTTGGGCTATAATAAATACACAAATACGCAACGATGCAAAACTCTGTTGATGGGCCCGTTCACTTCTACCATCAAAGGGCCCATCAAACCATTTTATAATATGTTAACCATTACAACTACATAAACCCGTAAACTACGCTGCATTCCTGGTGGGTCTATTCATCACCTGCTTCCAAATGGCCCACCAGTGTTTACTCATATTATTTACAAAAATTGCAACGTAGAATTATAAATGTGGAAATTT
>Ga0193719_10000833_pt1 | contig 11946 bp, 12 predicted proteins | sample U2a2metaG_FD_160103 | JGI IMG/M metagenome (GOLD analysis project Ga0193719, IMG submission 160103) | Soil microbial communities from a riparian zone of the East river system, Colorado, United States - U2a2 | ecosystem: Environmental > Terrestrial > Soil > Riparian zone | place: USA: East... | reverse complement strand
CCGGGCGTCCGAGCCCGGGAGCAGGGGAGGGTCCGATGGCGAGAGTGCTGGGACTGGGCCACGTGGGGATCTACGTGCGCGACCTCGACCGGATGGTCGCGTTCTACCAGGACGTCATGGGCATGCGCGTGACCAAGCAGAACCGGCGCGCGGGCGTGGTCTTCCTGAGCGCGGATCCCGAGTCGGTGGACCACGAGATCGCGCTCATGGGCGGCCGGCCCGACCCGGCGGATCCCCACCTGATCAACCAGATCTCGATGCGCGTCGGCAGCCTCGACGACCTTCGCGCGATGCGCAAGCGCCTCGTCGCGGAGGGCTACCGCATCGAGGGCGTCGTGAACCATGCCAGCGCGATCGGCTGCTACTTCTTCGACCCCGAGGGCAATCGCACCGAGGTGTTCTGGGTCACCGGCCGGCCGTGCTGGGTGCCGACCGCCACCCCCATCGATATCGACCAGCCGGACGAGACCGTGCTCGCCGCGGTCGACCGTGTCTGGAACCAGCTCCGTCACGTCCCGGTGGGCGGGCGGATGACCGAGGAGAGCGCGACCGTCGAGGTGACCCGCCAGCCCTAGCCCGTTTCTCCACAGGAGGCAGCAATGTCGCTGACACTCAGTCGCCGTTCCTTCCTGGCCGGTAGCACCATTGTCGCAGGGGCCGCCGGGCTGCCCACCCGGGCCCGGGCCCAGAGCAAGCCCGTGCGCATCGGCCTCCTCACCGTGAAGACCGGACCGCTCGCCGCGGGCGGCATCCAGATGGAGCAGGGGACGCTGCGCTTCCTCAAGGATCGCAACAACATGATGGCCGGCCGCAAGGTCGAGCTCGTGGTGGCCGACACCGGCGGCAATCCGGCCGGCACCAAGACCAAGACCCAGGAGCTGGTCGAGCGCGAGAACGTGGACATGATCTTCGGGCCCCTGGCCGCCTTCGAGCTGCTCGCCATCACCGACTACACCGCGCAGGCGAAGGTGCCGGTGCTGAGCCTGGCCGCGGCGGAGGACATGACGCAGCGCCGGCCCAACCCGTATTTCATCCGCGCCTCCGCCACCTCCTCCCAGAACATGCACCCGCTCGCCGAGTACGCGGCGAAGGAGCTCAAGTTCAAGACCGTCATCACCATCGCCGACGACTTCGCGTTCGGTCACGAGCAGATGGCCGGCTTCCAGCGCGTCTTCGAGGACGCGGGCGGCCGGGTGGTCAAGAAGCTGTGGCCGCCGCTGACCACCCCCGACTACACGCCGTACCTGGCCCAGATCAGCGGCGTGGACGCGGTGGTGCAGGGCTTCGCCGGCTCGAACCCGCTCAAGTTCATGAAGCAGTACAAGGACCAGGGTCTCAAGCTGCCCGTGCTGGGCGGCGGGCCGGCCTGCGACGACGCGCTGCTCAAGAGCTACGGCGACGAGGCGGTCGGCATGATCTCCTGCTCGGCCTACACCGGCGACCTAGACACCCCGAGCAACAAGCGGCTGATCGACGGGATGGTCCGCGACTACGGGAACATTCCCGGCCTCTACTCGGCCGGTCTCTACATCAGCGGCCAGGTGGCGGAGGCCGCGCTGGAGAAGACGGGCGGCAAGACCGACGACCGGGAGGCGATGAACCGGGCGCTCCGCGCGGTGGCGCTCACCGACACCCCGCGCGGGCCGTTCACCTTCGACCGCTTCGGCAACGTGGTGGGCACCTTCTACATCCGGCGCTGCGAGCGCAAGGGCGACAGGCTCGTCAACACCACCATCAAGACCTACCCGAAGGTGAGCCAGTTCTGGACCTACGACGAGAAGTGGTTCCTGGCGCAGCCCGTCTACTCGCGTGACTATCCGCCCCTGAAGGGCTGATCGAAGTTCCGCTCCGCCATGAGCCTCTGGCTCGTGCTGGCCGTCAACAGCGTCACGCTCGGCGGCCTGCTCTTCCTGCTGTCCGCCGGCTTCTCGCTGATCTTCGGGCTGATGCGGATCCCGAACCTGACGCACGGCTCCTTCTTCATGCTGGGCGGCTACTTCGCGGCGAGCCTGATCGAGTGGGGCCTCGGCTTCTGGCCCGCGGCGATGGTCAGCGGCCTGCTGGTGGCCGCGCTGGGGGGCCTGGTGGAGCGGCTCATCCTGCGCCGGCTCGCGGGCGCGGAGCTCGCGCAGGTCCTGGTGACCCTCGGCCTCTCCTTCATGATCGCGGACGTGTGCCTCAAGGTCTGGACCGGCGATCCCGTCCGGATCGGCACACCGCCCGGGCTGCAGGGCGTGACCGCGGTCGGCAGCTTCGCGTTCCCGACCTACCGGCTGGCCATCAGCCTCGTCGCGGTGGCCTTCGCGGTGGCGCTGTGGCTGCTGATGGATCGGACCCGGCTGGGCGCGATGATCCGGGCCGGGGTCGACGATCCGGACATGGCGCGCGTCGCGGGCATCCGCGTCTCGCGCCTCTTCACGATCGTCTTCTGCCTGGGCGCGTGGCTGGCCGGCTTCGCCGGCGTCATCGGCGGGCCGATCCTCTCCGTCTATCCGGGTCTCGACCAGGAGATGCTGCCGCTGGCCCTCGTCGTGGTCATCCTCGGGGGCAGCGGGAGCCTCCTGGGCTCGCTGGTCGGCAGCTTCATCGTCGGCTTCCTCTACAACTTCGGCCAGGCGATGTTCCCCGAGCTGGCCTACGTGGTGCTGTTCCTCCCCATGCTCATCGTCCTGGTGGTGCGGCCCCAGGGGCTCTTCGGGCGGCCGGCGGTGTGAAACGCCTCGCGCTGGCCGCCGCGCTCCTGGTCCTGGCCACGCTGCCCCTGTGGGCCGGCGGCACCTTCTACATCAACATCGGGAGCCAGATCCTCCTCTACGCCGTCTTCGCGCTCGGCATCAACATCCTGGTGGGCTACGCCGGCCTCGTCACGCTGGGCCACGCCGGGCTCCTCGGCATCGCGGCCTACACCGCCGCCCGCCTCCTGAACGGCGGGCACGGCCACACCGCGGCGGTCACGGCCGCGCTCGTCCTCACCCTCGCCGCCGCCGCGCTCTTCGCGACCCTCGCGCTGCGCGGCAGCGGCAGCGGCATCGGCTTCGTCATGATCACCCTCGCGATCGGCCAGATCGTCTGGGGCGTCGCCTATCGCTGGATCAGCATCACGAACGGGGACAACGGCATCTCGGTGACCGCGCGGCCGAGCCCGCTCGGCCTGTCGCTGGCCGCGCCGGCCCACTTCTACTGGGCGACCCTCGTGGTATTCCTGGCCGCCCTGGGCTCCATCGCGATGCTGGTGGCCTCGCCGTTCGGCGCGAGCCTCCGCGGCACCCGCGACCAGCCACGACGCATGGCGGCGCTCGGCTACCACGTCTGGATGACCCGGTTCCTCGCGTTCCTCCTCTCGGGCTTCTGGAGCGGTGTGGCCGGGCTCCTGTTCCTCTACTACAACCAGTTCGTGAGCCCGCAGGCGGTCGCGCTCACCGCCTCGGCCGAGGCGCTCCTGATGGTCATCTCGGGCGGGAGCGGGACGCTGCTGGGCCCGGTGGTCGGGGCCGGGCTCGTCGTCATCATGAAGAACGTCGCGAGCGCGTACATCGAGCGCTGGAACTTCGTGCTCGGGGCCATCTTCGTGGCGATCGTGGTCTTCATGCCCGAAGGGCTGGTGCCCGGTGCGGCCCGCCTGTGGCGGCGGGCGACGGCCCGACCCGGGCCGCGGGCGGTCGCGGCGGCGGTGGCCGCGCGTGGCGAGGGGCCAGCCCAATGACCGGGCCATCGACCGCGCTGGCGGTGCAGCGCCTGACGAAGGCCTTCGGCGGCCTGCTCGTCACCGACTCGGTGGATCTCACGGTGGAGGCCGGGGAGCGACGCCTGATCATCGGCCCGAACGGCGCGGGCAAGACGACGCTCTTCAACCTGGTGACCGGCGAGCTCCGGCCCGACGGCGGGACGGTCACGCTCTTCGGCCGGGACATCACCCGGGTCCCGGGCTGGCACCGCGCGCATCTCGGCATCTCCCGCACCTACCAGATCATCACGTTGTTCCCGCGCGAGACGCTGCTGCGGAACGTCACGCTCTCGCTCCTCGGGCGCTCGCCGCTCCGCTGGAACCCGATCGCCCGGCTGGATCGGCAGGCGGCGCTGATCGGCGGGGCCCGCGAGGCGCTGGCCCGCGTCGGGCTCGATCACCTGGCGGAGCGGCCCCTCTCCCAGACATCCTACGGGGAGCGGCGGCGCGTGGAGATCGCCATGGCCCTGGCCCAGGCTCCCCGGATCCTGTTACTGGACGAGCCCTTTGCCGGGCTCTCCATCGAGGAGCGCCGCGACGTGCTGCAGCTGGTGACCCGCATCCCCCGGGATGTCACGATCGTGATGATCGAGCATGATATGGACGTGGCGCTGGACTTCGCCGAGCGGATCACCGTGCTGCACTTCGGCCGGGTGGTGGTCGAGGGCACGCGCGGCGAGGTGGTGGCGCACCCACGGACCCGGGAGATCTACCTTGGCGAGTGACGCGCTGGAGCTCCACGACATCGAGGCGTTCTACGGCGACAGCCACGTGCTGCATGGGATGTCGCTCCGCCTCGGCGAGGGCCGGCTTCTCGGATTGCTCGGCCGCAACGGGGCCGGCAAGTCGACCTCCATGAGCGTGACCGTCGGGCTGCTGCCCCCCCGTGCCGGCCACGTCGCGGTCTTCGGCCGGGCCGTGACCGGTCGCGCGCCCGAGGCCATCGCGGCCCAGGGCGTGGCGCTGGTGCCGCAGGGGCGCCGGATCTTCCGGAGCCTCACCGTGCGCGAGAACCTCGCGGTGGCGGGCCGCCGGCCCCGGGGCGGCGCCGCGACGGACTGGACGCTGGACGCGGTCTATGGACTCTTCCCGCGCATCGGGGAGCGCCGGCGGCAGGTCGCGGGCTCGCTCTCGGGTGGCGAGCAGCAGATGCTCGCCATCGGCCGGGCCCTGATGTCCAACCCGCGCGTGCTCCTGATGGACGAGCCCTCGGAGGGCCTGGCGCCCCAGCTCGTCGCCGAGGTCATGGCGACGATTCGCCGGCTCAAGGAGCAGGGGCTGTCGATCGTGCTGGTCGAGCAGAACCCCAAGCTGGTGTTCCAGGTCGCCGACGACATCGTCATCCTCAACGGCGGGCGGGTCGTCGCTGAAGGGCCCGCCGCGGAGTTCCGGCACCGGGACGTGGACCTGCGCCAGCACCTGGGGATCTTCTGATGAGTCCCGAGCGTCTCGACGTGGGCGGCGTCCCGCTCGACGTCCTCCGCCGCGGGGCGGGGCGGCCGCTCCTCGTGCTCCACGGCGAGGCGCCGCTCGATCCCGGCGCGCCGGTGGTCGACCTGCTCGGGGCCCACGCCGAGGTCATCGCGCCCACGCACCCGGGATTCGGGCACTCGGCGCGCCCCGACGACTTCGACACGGTCTACGACCTGGTGCACCTCTATCTCGACCTGCTCGAGCACCTGCCTCCCGGGCCGGTGACCCTGATGGGCCTGTCGTTCGGCGGCTGGCTCGCCGCCGAGATCGCGGCGGCGCGCTCGCATCGCGTGGAGCGGCTGATCCTCGTCGACGCCGTCGGCATCAAGGTTGGCGACCGCGAGACGCCGGACATCCTCGACGTGTTCAACACCGCGCCCGCCCTAGTGCAGCGCCGGCGCTGGCACGAGCCCGCGAAGTGGGCGCCGGACCCCGACGCCATGTCGAGCGAGGCCCTGGTCGCCCACGCGCGCAATCGCGAGGCGCTCTGCCTCTACGCGTGGCATCCGTACATGTACAACCCCCGGCTCGCCCGTTGGCTCCACCGCATCACGGTGCCGACGCTCGTGCTGTGGGGGGCCAGCGACGGGATCGTGACGCCGGCCTACGGGCGCGCCTACACTGCGCGCATCCCGGCCGCGCGCTTCGAGCTCATCGAGGCCGCCGGGCACCATCCCGAGATCGAGCAGCCCGGCGCGTTCGTGGAGCGCGTGCGGGCGTTCCTGTCGACGTGACCCCGGAGGCGCCATGCAAGCCTGGTATCTGAACGAGAACCCGTACCCCTTCGTACCGCCGCACGTCCTCGACGCCGCGGAGTCGGTCCGGGGCAGCCTGCCGAACAAGTACTGCGATCCCAAGATCGCGGCGGACCTGTTCCAGGAAGCGCTGGACGAGTACCTGCTCTGCGACGACGTCGGGATCAATGTCGTGTCCAACGAGCATCACGCCGGCATCAACTGCCTGATCGGCGCGAGCCCGCTCGTCCTGGGCATCCTCGCGCGCCAGACCCGGAACGTGCGCATCCTGAGCCTGGGGACGCTGATCACCGTGCGCACGGACCCGGTGCGCGTCGCCGAGGAGTACGCGACGGCCGACGTGATCTCGCGCGGGCGGCTCGAGATCGGGTTCGTGAAGTCGGGCGGCAGCGAGATGGCCTCCGGCAACGCGAACCCGATCGGCATCGTCGACCGGTTCTGGGAGGCGATCGATCTCATCCTGAAGACCCTCTCGCATCGCGAGGGCCCGTTCAGCTGGGAGGGCAAGTACTTCACGCACCGGCACGTGAACATCTGGCCCGGGCCCTGGCAGCAGCCGCATCCGCCGCTGTGGGCGGCGACCGGCGATCCGACGACGTCGGCCGAGCTCGGGCGGCGGGGCATCGTCAACGTGATGGTGTTCCGCACCGCCGAGGAGACGGCGCGGGCGTGGGGCGCGTACCGGAAGGCGCGCGCGGACGCCGGCCTGCCCGAGCCCGGCCCCGATCGCTTCGGCCACACCGCGTTCGTCTACACGGCGGACACCGACGAGGAAGGCGTGCGCGTCGGCAGCAAGCTGCTCTGGTTCCTCAACACGGGGCTGCGATCGGCGCCCCAGTACTCGAAGTTCCTGCCCGGGGCCGTCCCGGCCGCGCTCGCGCCCGCGCTCTACACGACGAAGCCGCGGCCCGGGGTGCCCGCCGCCGCGCGGCCGGCCGCCGGCCTGATCGGCATCACCGCGGAGCAGGCGATGGCCAAGGGCTTGATGTTCGCCGGCAACCCGGACAGCGTCTACCGGCAGATCCGGGAGTATCGCGAGCGGGTCGGGCCGTTCGAGCACCTCGTGCTGGCGAGCCGCTCGGGCTTCATGACCCACGGCGAGGCGACGAAGGGCCTGAAGCTCTTCGCGAAGGAAGTGTTGCCGCGTCTCCGGGAGCTGTAGCTCAGGAGCTCGCTACTGGCGGCGGTGGCACATTCAGAGACACGCCCCTACCCAGGGGAGCCCTTGGCCTAAGGTCCAATAGGCACGCGGACGCCGGCGACTAGACTGTAGCGCGTGTCAACGACTCTCGATCAATCCGTCACGGCAAAGGTTCAAAGCGGGGTCTTGCCGAAGTCCATCACGTGGGCTCGGGTCGCACGAGGAAGGGGCGGGCGTTGTGCGGTATGCCATGTGGTCATCCGCCCCCCGGACACCGAGGTCGAGGTGGAGGTCGAGGCCCGGCGCGGGGTATTTCATCAGGCCTGCTTCGATCTCTGGCGAGGCGCGGTAGCCAGACTTCAGGCGCAGGAGTCATGAGCTCTCGCTGACGCCGCCGGTTGGACCAAGGTCCACTTGGCGAGCGGGATTCAACTCGTTAGGGTGACGGCAACTCAGTGATCGACTCGGATGAGGAGTTTCTGTCGCTTCCTCTTCGGTGATCGATCCCCGAAGCGGAGCGACGTCAGGGGATCGGACGGGTCGATCGCAGGGTGAGCAGCTCAGTCCCTACGCGCGCGCCTCAAAGCTTTTTCAGCGCGTCGATCCGCTCTTGTGTTCCCGGATGGCTCGCGAGGAACCCTCCCTCGCTGGCGCCCTCCGTCTGTACGAGCCAGGTGAGCGTATTGATCATCACGGTCTTGGCATAGCCGGCGCGGGTGAGAATGTCCACCCCGTGGCGGTCCGCGGCATACTCTTCGGTGCGGCTATAGCCGCTGGTGACCAGAGCGCCGGCGATGGGTGTGATGCGGCCGCTGCCGGGGAAGATCTGATCGAGAATGATGATGCCAACGCCTAGTCCAACGCCCAGCGCCTGTGCCTTTGCCACGTGCCCGAGGTCGTCGTGGGCGAGCTCATGGGCCAGGACCCCACGGAGCTGGTCATCGTTGGCCTTCTGGAGGAGACCGGTCGTGACATAGAACTCTCCCCCGCCGGCGCTGGCCGCATTGACGTGAGGGTCGTCCATGATGCCAACCCGGACCTGACTCAAGGGACGCGGGTGATCCATGGCCGCGACGAGGGGGGCCATGACACGGCGGATACGCTCGGCCTGCTGGGGATCGAGAGGGTGAGGCGCGGGCTGGGGCTTGCCGGTCTGGGTGGGCTGTGGGGTGCCGGGCGGCGCGGTTCCTATTCCGGCGCAACCCGCCGCCAGGAGAAGGAGCAGGAAGGCAGCGCTACGATACGCGCGCATCACGTGTACAGGAACACGAACGTCGCGATCAGTAGGGCCATACTCGTCGTCAAAGCGCACGCGGACCATGTGCTCATCGCAGAGCCTCCTGGGTCTTTGATTCGCCGACACTAGCCGGATCACGGATGGATGACCATTGGACCTAGGTCCAGCAGGCGGCGGCACACGACGAAGCCGCGGCTCTTCGCGAAGGAGGTGCTCCCCCGGCTCAGGGAGCTGTGGGCGTGCGCCCCGCGGTAGTCAGCGGCGGCGACTCCGCCCGCGCGTAGCTGACCGTGAGGATCTCCCAGAGGTGTCCGTCCGTGTCCTGCCAGTAGAGGTTCTTCCCGCCGAGGCGACGGTTGATCTGCATGTCGGTCTCGCCGAGCGGCGAGCTGCGGTACGCGATCCGGGCCGCCCGGATGCGGCCGAGGATGGCGTCGAACTCGGCGTCGCTGACGCGGAAGCAGTAGTGATGGGGCTCGAACTGGTCCCGATCCGCGAAATCGAGGGTGATCGTCTCGTTGACGTAAACCGGCGTGAAGGGGCCCTGCGCCTCCTGCCAGGGCACATCGAGCAGGCCGGCGAGCGACTTCGCCCCCGCGACCGGGTCGTGAGACGGAACGATGAGATGGTCGAGCTGGATGGCCATCGCGCACCTCCAGAAACGGTGATCTGTGACTACTGGCTCCCGGCCAGGTTGTAGAGCCGCGCGCAGTTGTCCCAGAGGATCTTCGACTTCGACTTGTCGGTGACGCCTTCCAGGTGCACGAACTCCTCGATCGCCTTCGGGAAGAGCCCGTCCGAGTGCGGGTAGTCGGTCGAGACCACGATGTTGTCGTCGCCGATCGCCTCGATGACCTGGCGGAGCGGCTTCTCGTCGGCATCGGTGGCGATGACGCACTGGCGGAAGAAGTACTGGCTGGGGGTGTGCGCGATCTGGATCTCGGAGCCGGGGCCGAACTTCTCCCACGCCTCGTCGAGGCGCCACAGGTACCAGGGGAGCCAGCCGCACGTGCCCTCGAGGAACGCGCAGCGCAGCCCCGGGTGCCGCTCGAGGACGCCGCCCGCGGCCATGCTGCCGAAGGCCATCATCAGCTCGACCGGGTTGCGGCCGGCCACGCCGATGACGCGGCCGTTCGGGGTGTCGAGGTAGCGGCGCGCGATGTCATCACGCAGCGACGCGTGCCCGGTCGGATGGAAGCCCACCGGCACGCCGAGCTCCTCGATGGCGGCCCACAGCGGCTCCATCTCGGGGTCGTGGACGTGGCGGCCGTTGATCGGGTTCGGGTTGCCGATGACCGCCACCGCGCCCAGCTGGCGCACCGCGCGCCGGGCCTCCCCGATCGCGCCGGGCACGTCGTGGAAGGCCACCTGGGCGGCGAACTTGAGGCGCGCCGGCTCGTGCTGGCAGTAGTCGTACGTCCAGTCGTTGTGCGCGCGGGCCAGCGCGGAGGCGACCGCGGGGTCGAGGTCGTCGTGCATGAGCACCTGGCGGCCGCGCGTGCCGTAGAGGACCGCCACGTCGATACCCTCGATGTCCATGGCCTGGATATGCGACTCGGCATCGTAGCCGCGCGCGTGCGCGATGTCGTAGTGCGGGGACCGCGCGAAGGCGCGCTGGTGGAGGTCCTTGCCGACGACCGCGGTGCGCGGCCGCTTGGACATCTCCCCGAGCTCGAGATCGCCGATCTTGATGACCGGCTGATTCGGAGAGTTCGCGCTGCTGCGGAGGAACTGCGGCGCGAACTTCTTGAACGGCTCGGCGAGGTACCGCTCCCAGAGGCCGTCGGGCTCCATCGTGTGTAGATCCGAGTCCATCACCTTGAAGCCGTTCTTCATCGCGGGTCCTCCTGATCAGGGCTTCTTGAGGCGCACCTCTTCGAGGGGCGCCGACCACGGGTACGGATTGATCAGCATCAGCGCGGGCTCGGCCACGCGCGGGCCCACGCCGCTGGGCCAGACGTATTGATAGATGGGGCCGTAGCGAACTCGCTCGTGGACGAGCCGCTGGATCTGGTGCAGCATGGCCTCCCGTTTCTTGCGATCCGTCTCCCCGGCCTGCTGCTTGAACAGCGCATCGATATCGGGATAGCCACCGTAGGCGTACGTCCCGTCGCTCGGGATCACCTCGGACAGGCGCGACGCCGCGTTGCCGTAGAGCGAGCTCGTGCAAACACACAGCCCCTTGGCCTTCTTCGAGGTGATCAGCGCAAAGTAGGCGCCCCGTTCCATGGGGCGCATCCGGAGGCGGATGCCGACCGCCTGCATGTAGCCGACGATCGCCTCGCCCAGCGAGAAGTACGGCGGCAGCTGGTGCAGGTCGCCGGCGTCGAAGCCATTGGGATAGCCGGCCTCCGCCAGGAGCTTCTTCGCCCTCGCGGGGTCATACGGGTACGGCTCGAGGGGCAGCGCGAACTCGAAGGTCGGCGGGACGTGGTTGCCCGCCGGCTTGGAGGCGCCCAGCGTCTCCGCGTCGCTCAGCGCCTGTCGATCGATGGCGTAGTTCGCGGCGAGCCGCACGCGCCGGTCGTGCCAGGGTGATTTGGGATCCCACTGGTCGAGGAAGTCGAGGAAGAAGACCGCGATGCCGCCCGAGAAGGCGAGCGTGAGATTCGGATCGCGCTTGACCTCTTGCGCCTGCGGCGCCTCGAGGAGGTACGCGATGTCGACCTCGCCGCGCTTCAGCATGGCCAGCCGGGTCGTGCTCTCCGTCACGCTCTTGAAGACCAGCCGCTTCACCGAGGGGGTCTTGCGCCAGTAGCCCTCGTAGGCCTCCATCACCAGCTCGATGCCCGGGGTGTGGCTCACGAACTTGTACGGCCCCAGGCCGACCGGCGCCTTCTTGAAGCCGTCGTCGCCCACGCGCTCGACGTACTTCTTCGGGACGATCCAGCCCGCTCCGGACACCATCGTGCCGTAGAAGGTCATGAAGTCCGGCCAGGGTTCGTGCAGGTGGAAGCGGACCCGGGAGGGGCTGACGATCACGACCTCCCGGACCTTGTCGTGGAGGGTCCGGGAGCCCTTCGCGCGATGGAAGCTGAACTTCACGTCCTCGGCGGTGAAGGGATCCCCGTTGTGGAACTTGAGGCCCTCGCGCAGCTTGAACTCGTAGACGCGCTGGTCGGCACTGACCGTCCACGATTCGGCCAGGCTCGGGCTCATCAGGTTCCCGGGCATCGGCTTCACGAGCGCGTCGTGCAGCGCATAGAGAATCCAGAAGGGGGTGATCTGCCCCGCCACCTCGCCGGGATCGAACCAGACCGGGGAGAGCGTCACGTACAGGGCCCAGCGCATCTCACCTTCCGGCTTCGCCTGGGCCGCGGTCTCGTCGGCCGGCCGGCCCGCGAACACGGTGCCGGCGAGAATGACCGCCAGAACGAGACCGCGTCGGGTCATCGGACGCCCCACCGTCGCTCGTGGTCTTCGCTCGAGAGCATCCTCACCTCGTATCGCCAGACCGTCTACCTGCTCTTGAAGGCCGGCATGACCTGCGCCGAGAAGCGCTCGAGCTGCTCGAGAATCACCGCCTGCGGCGTGCCGACCGGCTGGCCGACGTTGACGACCTCGAGGCCGGGGTACTTGTGCTGGATCTCCATGAGCTGCTCGGTGATGAGCTCCG
>Ga0193719_10000832_pt1 | contig 11949 bp, 10 predicted proteins | sample U2a2metaG_FD_160103 | JGI IMG/M metagenome (GOLD analysis project Ga0193719, IMG submission 160103) | Soil microbial communities from a riparian zone of the East river system, Colorado, United States - U2a2 | ecosystem: Environmental > Terrestrial > Soil > Riparian zone | place: USA: East... | reverse complement strand
GAAGCAGAATCCTCATCTTGCTGCTTCCGAAGTGGTAGTGCGGCTCATCGAGGTCGCAGGTGGTGTAGCTTCCGTTCCTCACGTCCAGGATGTCGTCCGAGACTTTCCGTATTTGCTCTCCGTAGTAATAGCCCTGCTCGTAGGTGGTCTTGCCACCGTAGATCGTCCCGCGCCGGATCGAGAGGTCGTAGGTCATGGTGTTCCCGGTGACCCGGTCGCTCCGGTCGTTTAGAATCGGATTTCCTTCGGCGCGCATGCGCTCGGTCTTGGTGTTGAAGGTCACCTTCTCCGCGTTCAGCCGAAGCTCCTTGTAGGTCACCTCGGCCGTGCCCAGGACGTCGACTGCGTCCTTCTCGACGTCGTAGACGATCCTGGCGCCGCGATACCGCACCTTTTCGTCCTGTTGCGCGCGGTTCGTGTCTCCTTCCGCGACCATGTAGTAGGTGCCTTCGCTCCCGCCGACGACCGTGGCCCGGCGGGCCTTCCCCTTGGCGAACTCGACGATGATGCTGTCGCCGCTCGAGATGTTCCGTCCGCCCTGAGCGCTGTCGGCGCTCGCGGGCCAGTAGGAGCTCTTCGCGTGCCCCACGATGACCGCACGGCGGGTCTCATCGTCGGGGTTGAACAGCGTCACCGTGTCCCCGACCGCTTCGTTCCGCTCTCCGCGCCCGCGCTCGCTCTTCGCCTGGTACTTCACGGTGGCGTGCGGGCGCACCTGGACCGTTTCCACGCGGTGCTGCGCGAATCGGATCTCGAGCGTGTCCCCCTGCACCTCCCCCTCATCGTCCCACGCCCGCGGCTTACCGACCAGGAGCGCGCGGTTTTCCCTCTCGTAGAACTCCCCGCGTTCCCCGGTCGCGCGCAGGCTGTCGCGCTCCACCTGGACGTTGCCGAGTGCTGTGACGGCCCGCTTGGCATTGTCGAATTCGATCGTGAGGCCCTTGATCCGCGTGGCCTTGCCGCCCGATTCCTCGATCGTGACCTCGGGGTTCTGGGTCGCCCACGCGTAGTCCTTGGACCGGTCGTACCGCACGCGGCCGGCCCGGACCGTCGTGCTCTCCGCACGGTCGACGGCGACCACGTTTCCCGTCGCCAGAACGACGTCCGCGCCCCGGTCGTAGTCGATCTGCTCCGCGGTCACGGTCCGGGTGGAGTCCTGCATGCGGGGATGTCCCATGATCACCGAGCGGTTTTCATTCCTGTAAAAACGCGCCTCGGTTCCGGTGATCCGCGCGGTCCCCTCCTCGATCCGGACGTTCCCGCGCAGGACCGCCAGACGGGTCTTGCGGTCGTAGGTGGCCTGGTCCCCCCACATCTTGGTCTTGCCGTCCACGATCTTCACGTTGCCCATCACCTCCACCAGCTCGCGCTGGCGGTAGACGCGGGCGGAATCCCCCGTCACCGTGGTCGAGCCGTGCTCGACGGTGACGTGGATCGCCGTGTAGACGTCGTCGGTCGAATTCGCGGAGCCCGAGAGCCTGTCCGCTCTCATGTGGTAGGTGTCATCGGCTCGCGCCGGCGGGGGCGCTATCTGCGCGGCCGCCGGCGCCGCTACCAACGCCGCGATGAAAGCGGAGGAGACGAGGCCGGCCAGCCGGCCGTCAAATCGCATCGGGCACGGACGCCTCGAGATGCGGCAGGGCTTCGGCGAGAAGGAAAAAGGATCCGGCAACGACGACGACTCCCCCGGACTCCCGGGCCCATCCGATCGCGCGTGCCAGGGCGTCCGGGATCGACGGGACCGCATAGCACGATAGGTGGCGGGACGGGGCGGCCGCGAGGAGGGTTGCGGCGGGGGTGGCGCGCTCCCCTTGGAATTCGGTCAGATAGAAACGGGACGCCACCGACCCAAGCCGTCTCAGGAATTCCGCGTGAGCCTTGTCCCGGGAGAGGGCGACCACGAAGGCGACGGGCCGTCCCGGGAAGAGCGCCGCGACGGTCTCCGCGAGCGCCCCCGCGCCCTCGGCGTTGTGGGCGACGTCCACCAGCACCGGTGGATCCTCGCGCACGAGCTCGGCCCGGGCCGGCCAGTGCACGCTGCCGATGCCGCGTTCGATGGCCGACGCGATCTCTCCCGCGGGGCGCCCCTCGAGCCACTTCTCGGCCGCGAGCGCCGCCAGCGAAGCGTTCCTCGCCTGGTGCTTCCCCAAGAGTTTCGTCGTGAGCCTCCCTGAGTAGGAGGATGTTTCGAGCTGAAACGCGGTTCCATCCAGACTCAGGCCGAGGGTCCTGTATTTCGCCGAGGCCCCGAGCCGGCTCACCGCGGCGCCCTGTTCCGTCGCGACGGCCTCGATCGCGGCCCGCGCTTCGCGCCCCCGCACCCCGGATACCACAGCGCCGCCGGGCTTGATGATTCCCGCCTTCTCGGAGGCAATCCTGCGTAAGGTGTTGCCCAGGATCTCGCTGTGGTCGCTGCTGATGGTCGTGATCACCGAGACGCGCGGGACCAGGATGTTCGTGGCGTCGAGGCGGCCGCCCAGCCCTACCGCGAGGACCGCGGCGTCGGGCCCCGATGCCGCGAAATGGTCGAAGCAAAGCGCGGTGGCGGCCTCGAAGAAGGAGGGACTCAACTCATCGAACCGCGGCCACCACCGCTCGAGCAGGCTCTCCAACACAGCGTCCTCGATCTCGCGTCCCTGGACGCGGATCCGCTCGTGGAAGCGAAGGAGGTGCGGGGAGGTGTAGAGCCCGGTCTTGAGCCCTGCGGCGCGGAGTATCGAATCGAGATGCGCCGCGGTCGAGCCCTTGCCGTTGGTGCCCGCGACCAGGATCGAGGCGAACGCGCGGTCCGGCCTCCCTGCCGTTTCGAGCAGGCGCTCGATTCCGGCGAGCCCCGGGCGCATGCCGCTTCGCTCGAAGCGGTACATGGAATCGAGGCGCCGCGTGAGGGTGGCGCTCGCGGGCGCCTTCATTCGCGGATGGGTATCTCTCGATCGGCGGGAAAGGCGGCGGAACCGCCGGGCAACGTCTCGGGTTTCTCCGGGGTTTCCTCCGGCTGCTCGCCGCTCCGGACATCCGGCGCGCCGTTATCGCCCGGTGAGGCGGCGGGCTCGACCGGAGGCGGAGGCGCCGTGGAAGCAATGGGCCCGCCCACGGCGTGGAATCGAGCCAGCGTTTCACCGGCGCGGCGGCGAGGTTTCTGGGGAAGCTGTGCCGCGGAGGCGAAGAAATGGAGCAGCCATCCGAGCGTCTTCCGAAGCTCGTTCCGATGCACGATCCGGTCGATCATCCCCTTCGATAACAAGAACTCGGACCGTTGAAAGCCCTCGGGAAGCTCCTGGTTGATCGTCTGCTTGATCACGCGCGGCCCGGCGAATCCGATCAGCGCCCGCGGCTCGGCCAGGATGACGTCTCCGACAGAGGCGAAGCTGGCCGTGACCCCTCCGGTCGTCGGGTGCGTCATGACGGAAACGTAGGGCACGCCGGCGTCCGAAAGGCGCGCGAGCAAGGCGTTCGTCTTGGCCATCTGCATGAGCGAGAGGATGCCTTCGAACATGCGCGCGCCCCCGGATGAAGACAGGAGCACGAGCGGGTGGCGCGTCTCGAGGGCCAGCAGCATCCCTCGGGCGATGCGCTCGCCGACCGCGGACGCCATGCTCCCGCCCAGGAAGGCGAAGTCCATGACCCCGATCACAAGAGGACGGCCTTCGATCTTCCCCTCACCCACGAGGATCGCCTCGCTGAGCCCGGTCTCCTCGCGGGCTTTTCGCAGGCGGTCGGAGTAGCGCTTGGTGTCGCGGAACTTCAGGGGGTCGGTCGAGACCACTTCGGAGAACCGCTCCACGAAGGATCCTTCATCGAGCAGGATCTTGATGTAGGTCTTGGCGGAAATCCGGAAATGGTAGGAGCACTTCGTGCAGGTCCAGAGGTTCCGCTCGAGCTCCTTCTGGTAAAGGATCTCGCCGCATTCCTCGCACTTCGTCCAGAGACCGTCCGGCAGCTCCCGTTTCCGCTGCGGCGTCTTGAGCCCTTCTTTTGACTTCTTCAGCCAGCTCATACGCTCGGATCCTCCGGGAGGACGCGATACATGACGATAGCATCCTCCACTGGGCTTCGGTAGTAGTTCTTTCGGATCGCGATATCGATGAACTTGTTCTTGTAGTAGAACTTGCGAGCCATGCTGTTCGATGCGCGCACCTCGAGCGTGAGCCTTCTGACCCCGGCTTCCGCCGCGTCGAGCATCAGCTGGTCCAGGAGCCGCTGGGCGACTCCCAGCCTGCGCTCCGTTGGATGCACGGCCAGGTTGCCGACGTGGGCCTCGTCGGGGATGAAAACGGCGAAGAGATATCCGATCAGGTTGCCCAGCCGTTCCGCTCCCCGGGCGTACCCGCGTGCCGCGACATCCAGCTCCGATTCGAACATGCCCCGTGTCCAAGGATCGCTGAACGAGGCCCGCTCGATCGAGACGATCTGATCCAGATGCTCGGCCGCCAGCGGCACGATCCGGATCGGATCCACTGTCGTCATCGGGCGGGTTTCCTCGCGTTCGGGGCGCGGCCGTAGGAAGGCGCGGCCAGAGCGAGGTCCGCGAACTCGCCGGCGAGAAGCTTCGCGTCGCCCAGCTCCGCGACGGCCGTGGCCGCGGGTTTGTCGCCGGGGCCGACAAGGCGAAGCCCCGAGTCGCGGATCATCTCGAGAGCCTCCGGCTTCAACCCGGGGCCCGAGATCACGGCCGGCCGGTGCGCCCGGAGCACCTCCCATGCTTCCATCTCGGGAACCGATTCCGGCCCCCACAGGAGCCGGAGCGCTTCCCCGCCCGCCCACAGCGCCGCCTGCGCGTGGCCGCGCTCTCCGGGGAGGACCGTGGCGATGACCGCTGCCTCGAGACGGTGGATCCAGGCACTCGCCTCGTGCTCGGAGACGAGCGCCAGCTTGACGCCCGATCCCATGCAGATCCCTTTGGCCCAGGCGAGTCCGATGCGAAGTCCGGTGAACGAACCCGGTCCTTCCGAGACCGCGATGCCCGCGAGCTCTCCCCATCCAAGACTTCTGCTCTTCAAGATGCGTTCGCCCGCGAGGGAAATGCCGCTCGAGTGCTCCCCCGGGGGAAGCGATTCCCAGACCACGGCCGATCCGTCCATGGCGAGGGCGATGGAGCCGAGGCGGGCCGCGGTGTCGATACCCAGCACGAATCGCGAGGACGGGGTCACGCAGGGCCCGGAACGCCGAGACCCGTGAGATCCCGCCAGCGCGCCCCCGCCGCCTCGACCTGCACTTCACGCGCCGCGTCGCCGGCGTAGCGGAGCGTGATGTGGAGCCGCTCCTCCGGAAGGCGCGCGAGCGCGCGATCGGCCCATTCCACGACGACGATCGCGTCGCGCTCGGCCAGGTCTTCGATCCCCAGTGTGTCCCACTCATCGGGACGCTCGAGGCGGTACAGGTCCGCGTGGACGACGGCGGGGTCTTTGCCGTAGACCTCCACCCGCACGTAGGTGGGACTGCGGCTCCGCATCCCGGGATGGATCCCCTCGACGATCCCGGACACGAGGGTCGTCTTGCCGGCGCCCAGGTCGCCCGAGAGGGCGACCCAGTCTCCGGGACGGAGAAGCCTCCCGAGGCGCATTCCCCATGCGCGCGTTTCCGCGGCTCCGCGAAGGAGGGTCGGGTTCGGAGCGTCCAGGGACTCAGCCCCGCGGGGTGAGGGTGGCGGTGGGAAGGATCATCTCCTCCAGGGAGATCCCGCCGTGCTGGAAGCTGCCGCGATACTTGTTCTCGTATTCGTGGAAATTCGTCGGGTAGACGAAATAGAAGTCTTCCTTCGCGATGATGTAGTTCTTGTTCATCGCGTCGGCGGGAAGACGGAACCTGGTCGGATCCTTGACCTGGACCGCGTACTTCGGATCGCTGGTCAGATTCGATCCGAACTTGAACCTGAGATTCGTGGAAGTTTCCCGATTCCCGTGCACGAGGGCCGAGCGCCGGCTCAGGATCGCCCCGTGGTCCGTGGTCAGGACCACCCGGCAGTCCTGCTTCGACATCCATTTCAACGCGTCGAAGAGCGAGGAGTGGAGAAACCAGGACCGCATGACCGAACGGAAGGCCGACTCGTCGGGGGCGAGCTCGCGCAGGAGGTCCGATTCGGAGCGCCCGTGCGTGAGCATGTCGAGGAAGTTGAAGACCAGGGCGACGAGAGGAATGTTCTGGAAGGTCATGATGTTCCGGCGCACGTTGTTCGCCTCTTCGGTGTTGTAGATCTTGATGTACTTGGGAGGGGAGGCCAGCTCGATCGAGAGCTTTTTCAAGTTCGTGTCGAGGAGCTGGCGCTCGAAGCGGTTCTTGCTCCGCTCGTCTCCGGCTCCCTCGTGCCAGAACTCCGGAAGCTGGCGCTGGATGTCGTCCGGATAGAGACCCGCGAAGATCGAGTTCCGGGAATAGGGCGTGGCGGTCGGCAGGATCGAGATGTGGTAATCCAGCGCGACGTCGAATAGATCTCGGACCAGGGGCTCGACGGTGAGCCATTGGTCGAGCCGCATGCAATCCACGATGATGAAATACACGCGGCGCTTCTCGCGCAGGTGCGGCGCCACCCAGCGCTCGATCACGTCCGCGGAGAGCGAAGGTCCACCCCCGTCCGCCGCGGCTCCCCCCGGCGCTCCCCGCTTCAGGACCCACGAAGCGTAGGTCGCCTCGACGTACTGCCCGAACTCGACATTCAGCTCGCGCCTCTGATCCTGGTGCGCCTGCTTCAGCCCATCATCCTCGGTCAGGTCCAGCTCGACGTCCCACGCGGCGCTCCGGGCGTAGAGCTCGACCCAGCCGCGCCAGTCGAGGCCGCCCGTCGATTCCGCGCGGAGCCGCGACAGCTCGGCCACGTAGTCGCGGGCGCGCTGGTTGTCTTGCAGCCGGTCCGTCTCGAACAGGCGCTTCAGCGCGAGGAAGATCTGGGTCGGACGGACGGGCTTGAGCAGATAGTCGTCGATCCTCTTCCCTATCGCCTCGTCCATGAGCGACTCCGCCTCGTTCTTCGTGACGAGCACGATCGGGACGGTCGGATCGCGCTCCTTGATGGCCTCCAGCGTCGCGAGGCCCCCGAGCCCGGGCATCGACTCGTCGAGCAGCACGACGTCGAATTTCTCGCGCGCGGCGCATGCGACAGCGTCGTTGCCGTTCGAGACGGACGTGACCCGGTAGCCCTTCGATTCCAGAAGCAGGATGTGGGGCTTTAGTAGGTCGATCTCGTCATCGGCCCAAAGAATTTTTCGGTCCTGGGAGGCCATTCTGTTCGCTCTGGGGTTACGCGGAACCGGCGTTCGGGGAAGGGGCGACAGGCAGCACCACGGCAACGGTGGTTCCGCGGCCAGGCACGGATTCCACGATAGCAATTCTGCCGCGATGATACTCGCGCACCACGCGCCTCGCAAGCGCGAGGCCCAATCCCCAGCCGCGCCGCTTCGTGGTGAACCCCGGCGTGAACGCGCGGCGCCGCTCCGAGGCGGTCATGCCGCGCCCGTTGTCCTTGATGGAAAGCTCCACCTCGCGCCGCTCGGACTTCCATCTCAGGGCCACCTCGACCACGCCGTGCGGCTTGTCGGCGGCGTCGATCGCGTTTCGCATGAGATTCTCGACGACCCATTCGATCAGGGCTTCGTGGTAGGCCACGCGGGGGATGGGCTCGTAGGACTCCACGATCTCCATCTCCCTTCCCAGGTGAGGGAGCCGATGCCGGAAGTAGCTCACCACTCCGGCGACGGTCGCGGTCAGATCCCCCTCCCGGAGCGTGGGAACAGAGCCGACCTGCCCGAAACGGGAGGCGATCTTGGTCAGGCGATCGAGGTCGAGATCGATCTCGGCAGTGATCGCCTCGATTCGCGATGGCGGCACGTCCCGACCGGCCACCGCCTCGTGCAGGTGCGCGGACCATCCGAGGAGCGAGGAGAGCGGCGTGCCGAGCTGGTGAGCGGTCTCCTTCGCGAGCGCGGCCCAGAGCGATCGCTGCTCGCTGTCCATGATGGTCCGATACCCGGCGAATCCGAAGAGGAGGAGGAGGAGGATCACGCCGAATTCGACATAGGGCACCCAGCGCAGCTGCGCCACGAGCGCGGGCTCGCCGTAGTGCACGTACCCCAGAACGCCGGGGGTGCCGAGGCGCTCCACCGGAACGGGCGGGTGCCGCCGGTCGAGCCGCGCGGCAGCCTCCTGGATTCGCGTCACGAGGGGCGGCACGATTCCGGTTTCGGCGGCCTGCTGCAGCACGGAGTCGGGAACCGCGGCGGGAGGAACCGCGATGTGCTTCCACGCACGCGGAATCCCCTTCGTGTCCGTGAGAATGATCGGGAAATTGATGTTTCCCACGACGTCCCGGAAGATCGGGGCCATCATCGGATCCTCGGCGGCCTGGAACGTGGAGACCGCGAAGAAACGCGCGAGCACGTAGCAGAGGCTCTGCGTCTCCGTGTTGAGCCGCCCGATCAGGAAGTTGGAGTGGAGCACGAGCGCCCCCATGAGGGCGACGACCGCGAGGAAGAGGAACATCTTGTACGACAGCGGCCGGAGCATCCGGAACCCGGAGTCGCGGGATTCGGCCATCGGGGCCCTAGGCGGGCGCGATCTCTCGATCGCCGTCCCAGTAAGGAAGAAGCGCGTCCGGCAGACGCACGGATCCGCTCTCGGTCTGGTGGTACTCGAGGAGGGTGGCGTAGGTTCGCGGGAGCGCCAATCCCGAAGCGTTCAGGGTGTGCACGTATTCCGCCTTCGCCCCGGGGGCCGGGCGATATCTGATTCCGGCACGCCGTGCCTGAAAATCCTCGAAGTTCGTGCACGAGGAAACCTCGAGCCAGCGACCCTCGCCCGGAGCCCACGTCTCGAGATCGTAGCACTTGGCTCCCGCGAAGCTCAGATCCCCCGCGGCGAGGAGCGCCACCCGGTGCGGCAGCTCGAGCTGGTCGAGGACCGCCTCGGCGTCCTGGAGCAGCGCCTCGTGCTCATCATATGAGGTTTCGGGGCGCGCGAACCTGACCAGCTCGACCTTGTCGAATTGATGGACCCGGATCATGCCCCGCGTCTCCCGCCCGTAGGAGCCCGCTTCCTTCCTGTAGCTCGCGCAGTACCCGACGTGACGGATGGGGAGCCTGTCTCCGTCAAGGATCTCGTCGCGGTAGATGTTGGTGATCGGCACCTCGGCGGTCGGGTTCAGGAACAGATCCTCCCCCTGGATCCGGTACATGTCCTCTTCGAGCTTGGGCAGCTGCCCGGTGCCGAAGAGACAGTCGCTCCGGACCAGATGGGGCGCCCATACCTCGGTGTAGCCGCGGCGGACGGCGGAATCGATCATGAGCTGGATGAGCGCGCGCTCGAGCCTGGCACCGCGTCCCGTGTACAGGAGGAAGCCGGCCCCCGCGATCTTCCCCGCGCGCTCGAAGTCGAGGAGCCCGAGGGATTCGGCGAGCTCCCAGTGGAGCTTGGGCTTGAATGTGAACGCGCGGATCGGGCCCGCCTCGCGCACGATGACGTTTCCCGAGGCGTCCTCGGCCTTCGGGACGGACGAATGCGGCACGTTGGGAATCCAGGCGAGGATCTTGGCAAGGTCCGATTCGAGATCCGCGATGCGCGCGTCGAGCGTCTTGATCTCATCACCGGTCCGCTTCATGGCGAGGACCTTGTCGGCCGCGTCCTTCCCCGCGCGCTTCATGCGGCCGATCTCCTCGGAGACGTCGTTTCGCACGTGCTTCAGGCGCTCCGCCTCGACCAGAAGCTCGCGCCGCTCCTCATCCAGGAGGAGAGCGCGGTCGAGATCCGCGTTCGTTTTCTTCAACGCGATCGCTTCCCGCACGCGATCGGTCTCGGTGCGGATGCGCTTGATGTCGAGCATGACCCTCTAGTGTGAGCTTTCCGCCGGGGAGAGGAGGGCGCGGGCCCCATCGAGCAGGAGGCGCCGGGCCAGCCGCGCTCCAATCTGCTCTTCGTCCCCCGCCTTCCCTTCTTCTTGGTCGCGGTAAACCTTGGAGCCTTCGCGGTCGGCGATGACTCCCTCGAGGCAGAGGTTGTTTCCGTCCAGCTTGGCGAGCGCGCCGATCGGAATCGAGGGATCGGATGTGATCTCGCGCTGGAAGGCGCGCTCCGCCTCGATCTCCACGCGCGCGATCGGGTCATCCAGATGCTTCACGGCCTTGATCAGCTCCTTCGATCCCTTCGCGACCTGGATGCCGAGCGCCCCCTGCCCCGGCGCCGGCACGACGACCTCGGTCGTGAAGACCTCGGTCACGCGATCCTGGTATCCCAGATGCTCGACCGCCGACGCGGAGACCACGAGGCCGTCGACTTCCCCCATCTCGAGTTTGCGCATGCGCTCCTCGAGGCTTCCCGCGAAATCGAGGATGGAGAGATCGTCGCGGTAGTGAAGGAGCTGGGCGCGCCGGATGGGCGTGTGCGCGCTGATCGCGGACCCCTCCGGAAGCTCGTCCACGATCGTTCCATCCCGCGCGATCAACACGTCGAAGGGAGTGAAGCGCGTGGTGACCGCGGCGAGCACGATGCCGGCGTGCGGATCGGGAGGCAGGTCCTTGACGTTCTGCACGGCGATGTCGATCTCTTCGGAGGCGAGCGCCCGCTCGAGATCCTGCCCCGGCCACAACGCGACGCGGCCGCGCCCGCGCTCGGCAGCGTGGCCGATCGGGACGAGGGTGCAGGTCGCGGCCCCCACATGAGGCCGGAGCAGCTCGACGATCTGCTGCCCCAGGATTCGCCCCAGGCTGTTGTCTCGAACGCCGATCTTGATCCGTGTCTTGCTCATGAGACGGTCGACGCTATCACACGGCCCCGGGAGGGGTCAACGCGGGCTCACGCCTCGCGGTCACGCCGTGATGCCCCGCTCCTCCCGCACCTCGCGCACGGCCGCCACCATCACGGCGAGCTTCTCCTTCGCCTCTTCCACGGTGCGGGTCTTGAGCCCGCAATCGGGATCGATGTACATCTGCTCGGGTTTCAAGATCTCGAGGCCGCGGAGGATGCCCTGCTTGATCTCCTCCTTCGTCTCGATCCGGTGCGAGTGCACGTCCAGCACCCCGTACCCGATCTCCTTCGTGAAGCGATGCTGCCGGAAACGGTCCAGAAGGTCGTAACGGCTGTTCGCCATCTCCAGATCGATCATGTCGACCGGAAGATCGAGGAGCGCCGGGTAGATCACGTCGAAATCGCCGTAGCAGATGTGGGTGATCGTCTTGGCCTTCACCCCTTCCACGGCGCGGCCGAGAGCGCGGACCGCGAGCTTCAGCTCCTCGGGGCGCACCGAGATCGCGGGCTCGTCCACCTGGATGAACGTGGCGCCCGCCTCGGCGAGCGCGATCGCCTCCTCGCGGATCGCTTCCGCCAGATCCATGGCCAGCGCCTCACGCGAGGAATAGTGCTCGTTGAAGGACCAGTCCATCATCGTGTAGGGCCCGGTCAGCATGCCCTTCACCGGCTTCTTCGTCTGGCTCTGCGCGAACTTCCACCAGTCCACGGTCCAGGAGTCGGTCCGGCGCACCGGACCCGTGGCGACCGGTTTCCGGTAATAGCGGTTGCCGTAGGAGCGGACGGGGTTCGAAATCTCGAAGCCCTTCATCCGCTCGGCGAAGTAGGTCGTCATGTCGCCGCGGTAGAGCTCGCCGTCGACCAGGATATCGAGCCCGATCTCCTCCTGGGAGCGGATCACCTCGATCGTGGCGTCGCGCTCGAGCTGCCTGAGCTGGTCGGCGGAGATTTCCCCGCGGGCGAACTGGTTCCGCGCGCGCTCCAGGTGCGGCGGCTTGGGGAAGCTTCCGACGGTGGTGGTCCAGAGCCCACGCGGCATGATCATCCTCCGTTCCGGGATGCGAGGCGCGCGGCCTCGGTGAGACGCGCGACCTTCATCGCCGCGCGATCGACAGGCAGGTATTCAAGGCTTCCGGTCGGGCAAAGCTGCCAGGTGAGATCGTCTCTCATCGAGCGCGCACGCCGGACCTGCTCGGCGACCTGGCCTGCGTCCTCGAGTCT
>Ga0193719_10000830_pt1 | contig 11966 bp, 10 predicted proteins | sample U2a2metaG_FD_160103 | JGI IMG/M metagenome (GOLD analysis project Ga0193719, IMG submission 160103) | Soil microbial communities from a riparian zone of the East river system, Colorado, United States - U2a2 | ecosystem: Environmental > Terrestrial > Soil > Riparian zone | place: USA: East... | reverse complement strand
GGGAGGTCAGGGCTTTTTCTTCGCCGCTGCCGCTGCTCTTTCCCGCTCGATCCTGATTTTTATTTGCTGAAGTCGCGCTTCCGGCATATGTCCGGAAAGTGTCAACACGTTGCCCGTGGTTGGATCCGGCCAGCTGATCGTGGTCACCCCGTTCTCTACCTCCACCCGTGCTGCTGGTACGGGGGCAGACGGTGCTGGTGCTAGCGCCTCGAGGGCTTGAGCCGGGCGCTGAGAGTCTGGTGCGCTGGCAGCAGCGGCAGCGGCGGCGCGTTTTACGGGTGGAGCTGCCGCTTTTCCGGCCGATTGAGGTGCCATGCGCTCTGTCCCGAGACCCGTAACGACCACAGCATCCAGCTGAAGGCTCACTGGCTCGGTGAAAGTAACGGTGTCACCAGGCGCCACCTCGTACAACGTTACCTTCACGCCGAGTTTTCTCGGATGTCCAACGGGCTTGAGAGAGAATTGCTCGCCTGCTACGTCCAGAGCGGTGGCGCCTCTCAACCGCATTGGGGAGAGCGTCTGTTGTGCCGGTGCCGCCTGCCCAGCGTCCCCTGAGGACGTAGAGATATTACCAGTGACAGCACCACCTACTGGCGCTGCAACTTTCCCGTCGTCACGCGCGGCGATATTGGGTTGCGAAGCGGGAGGACGTGCTTCTGCTCGGTCGACAACTGGTGGGGCAATCGCCGACAATGCTCGCGATGTAGGCGTCGATGTATTAGCTGCTCCCACTTTCGCTGCACTTTTCTCAGTCGGACCGGCACTCGGCTGTAAACCGCCGTTTGTTGTCCCTCGAGTAGAATTCCCTGGTTTGCTGAGCGAAGGCGTTGGTTCAGCGGTCATTCTCGTGGTCTCATCGCCTGTTGGTGCCATTGGTGCGACCGCTGTCGTCGCATTCTGGCTTGTAGCCGTGATCGCACTCTGGCCTGTATCAGCATTAGTGGTAGCAATCCGCGCTTCCCGTCCGCCATTTCTGAACACGACCAGTGTCCCTGCCGCGACGACCAGCAGCGTTGCAGCTACGCGCCATACGATCGGGTCGACGCGCTTCTTCGGCGCCGCCACCGGTATGACACCGCGCGGCGCATTGTCGAGCGCCGTCAGAATCCGCGACGATGCCGCGATGAATCCGCGAGCTTCCGCCACCGCGGCCTCGCATTCCGGACACTCTTTGAGGTGAGCTTCCACCCGCGCGGCCTCATCGGCGCTCAGCGCGCCGTCCAGCCACGAATGAATCGTTCCTTCGTCAAGATGCTGCATTCTTCTCTCTCTCTTCTCGACTCTTCTGCAATGCTTCGTAGCTCTCCACCAACCGGCGACGCGCACGCGACAGCGTGGTCCCTACCGATCCTGGCGAAAGCTCCAATGCTTCAGCGATCTCGTTGTAGTCCAAACCCTCTTCCCGCATGAGGAGCGCTAGTCGGTCCCGCTCAGCGAGAGCATCGACTGCCTTGCGCGCCATCGCTGCCTCCTGAGCGCGCTCGATCGTCGTCTCCTCCGGCTCGACCATCTCGTCGCGTTCCTGCTCCGCCAGCAGGGCCAGATGCTTTCGGCGTCTCATGTCCTTCCTCGCTTCGTCCCTCACGAGATTCGTAGCAACCGCGAACAGCCAGGCCCGTTCGTTCTGTATCGAAGTCTGCCTCAATGCGCGAACGAACGTCTCCTGAGCCACTTCCTCTGCCCAGTCGCGATCTCCCAGACGCCGCGTCAGATATCTCACCAACGCGGCGTTGTACGTTCGGAAGAGTCGCTCTACGTCAGTCACTCGACTACCAGCGATCCCTGATCAAGGCAACATCACGATCCGTGAGACTCTCTTTCCCCGACGGGGTCAGCTCGATCGCCATGCTGCGTCCCGCTACTATGGCACGCTCGCCAACCGAGAACGGCTCACGCAGCTCTGGCACCAGCTCGATCAGCTTGAAGTACGCGTCCGAGAATGGCTTCACCTGCAGCACCGTTCCGGACTTCTTGTAGCGAACGTCGGTCCACACACTATCTCGTAATACAAAGGTCACGTTGCCGGCTCGGGTCACGTTTCTACCTCGACCAACGCTGGCAGAATCACCCATACCCACAGCGGCGTCTGCAGCGGAAAGGTTAGTCGCAGAGCGTTGTGCCGCCGCCGACTTGGCTGCCTCGAACTGAACCGCGGCGGGAGCACGTGCTGACGATGCTCCGGTGACCACCACCTGCCCGAGGCTTCCGCCAGCCATGTCGCGCCTGTTCTGATTCATTCCTGGCTCGACCACCAGGTAAGACGAGAATTCGGTCGGAATTCCGAAGCGCTCTCCGAGATCCCGGATCTCGTCATTGATCTCCTGCGATCCACCGTGCTTGCGCTTCTCGGCGCTCAGATATCCGACGCGCTGCGTCGCCCACAGCCTCGCCACGAATGGATTCTCGCGCGAGCGCTCGGGGAAATACACCCGCGTGGCCCAGCTCACCGGACCGCTGGTCGTCTGTCCGTCGAAGCGCAGAACCGCATTGCCGCTCCCATCGTATCGGGCGAGTATCACGAGATCTTCCCCCGCAAATATGTCCACCGGTCCCGAAGGGTGCATCTTGAGTAGTCGTACACCGTCGGCGTGGATGCGGACATCCGTCACGAGCGGGCTAGTCAGACGGCTCGCGACGATTCCCACCGCGCGTTCCACCGATTCCTCCGGGCGGACGAAGCTCGCGGTGCCGCGACCCTCGAGCGCAAGCTGCTCGATCAGCGAAACGTTGAGATCCGCACCCACACCGAAGGTGAAAAGTCTGCGTGAGCCGCGCTGCTTGGCGACGTTCCCCGCGATCACCGAAGCATCGCGCTCACCCACCGTCGGCTGACCGTCGGTGAGAAACAATATGATCGGAAGTCGTCCCGACTGAACCGGAGAAGACAAAGCTTCGTCGAGCGCACCCGAGATGTTCGTCGACCCCTGCGCATCGAGCTGATCGAGATATCGCTCCGCCGCGCGAATGTTCTCACGGTTCGCGGTCGAGAAATCGTCGCGGAACGTGCGGACATCACTCGAGAAATCGATCAGGCGGAAGCGGTCCATGGGCGACAACGTGCCCAGAATCTGCTTACCGGCCGCGCGCGCCTGCTCGATTTTCTGACCGCTCATGGAACCCGATACGTCGATGACGAACGTCAGATCGCGTGGCACCGCTCGCGGACGAACCGCCGGCGGAGACAACGTGATCAGCGCAAAACCATCATCATTGCCTGGAGCGTTCGCGAGCAGGGAAATCGCCGCGCTGGTAGAGCGGCGGATTGGGATGAGGAGCGTGACCTCTCCACGCGCGTCCCTCACCTCAACCCGACGCACCGACCCGCGATAGCTCGACGCGAATGAGCGGTCGTCATAACTGTCGCGACCCAAATCCGTGGCGTAACCCCGCTCGGAGATCGAATGAGTGGGCGAATAGGCAGTGCCGTACATCGGATCGTTCGGGTAGGTCAAAACGAACGACGTGCGTCCCCCCAAATCCTGATTCATGCCGACTTGATTCGACCGCGTCCCGCGGAAATAGTCGACCCTCAACGCATCGCCCTCGCGCGGCGCGACGGTTTGAAAGCGCACCACTACTTTCTTCTGTTCGCCCGGCGCGATTGGAAATATTCTCGCGCGCAGAAGGCCGTACCCCATCCACTCGAGCAGGGCAGGATCGCGCTGCCGGCGGACGATCTCTTCATAGATCTGTCGTGCACGGTCGGCGCTCATCGTCTCGCCGGATACCATCTCGCCGTTGATCGAAAGCTTCAGATCCTGGAACGCGGCGCCCTTGGGCAGCGGAAACATGAAATCCGCTTCGCCTACTCTGCTTCCTCGATTGACGAACGTCTCGGTGATCTCGTAGCGCAGCACGCGGTCGACGAGGTCGACACGAACGTCGCTGCTCTGTCGTACTACAACGGGCGACGGAATGCCGCACGCCGGCATGATGCAGGGCCTTCCCCCCATGCATGGGGGCGGAACCGGACAGGGCCACGGACGCGGTGGGCCCTCGACGATTTGTCCAGAAACCAGCGTGGGAAGGCCGAGGGCGAGTACGAGAAGAAGTGAGCGCATGAGGCACCAGTAGAAGAAAGGTTCTACTGTGGGACGTGCGTCAGCTCTTCACTTGCACACCCGCGCCAGGCTTTGGGCTTTCCGGGCGGTTAAGGCCAGCTAGCGTTGTCTAAGTGGCCTTGGGACGCTTTTTCCGCCGTTTTTGCAGGTCCCGCCGCTCATCGACTCTTACCGCCAGCAGGCGGCGATCAGCTCGAATCATCGTCTCCTCGAACGATTCTTCGTTCTTGCGCGCTGCCCAACCCATTGAAAACGGCCCGGGAGCTGAGGTCGGCCCAGCGGCGCGCAATCGCGCCGCCACGTGGTCGGTCTGGTCCAAATCGGAATCGCATAAAACAACGAGAAATTCGTCCCCGCCCACACGTACGACTGCTTCTTCTGCCCGCACGTGGCGCATGAGGAAACGCGCCATCTTCACCAGCACCGCATCGCCTTCAGCGTGGCCGTTCTTGTCGTTGTATTGCTTGAAGTGGTCGATGTCGAGGTAGATGCATCCCCACTCACCCTTCGGCTGGGCCTCGCATTGACGCGTGACGGTGTTCAGATACCGACGGTTGTAGCAGCCTGTGAGGGGATCCCGGATGCTCAGCTCCAGGAGCTGCGTCTGAAGCTCCTTCCGGTGTGTGATGTCGACCAGAATTCCGTGGCAATATTTTTCGCCGGTCTCAGGATCCACCGAGAGAAACGCGCTGTCGACTACCGTTCTTATCTCGCCGTCGCGGCGGGTGAGCTGAAACTCGATGTCCCGAACGGATCCCTCACGCTCGAGTAGCGCCATCTCCCTCGCCCGTACCTCGGGTTTCACGAAATCGCTCGTGCGCTGCCCTTTCAAATCATCCAGCGAGTCGACCCCGAACATTTCGAGGAACGCGGGGTTGGCATCGATGATCTCGCCATCCAGCGTCGTGATGTAAATTCCCTCTTTCAGGCGCAGCGCAAGCTCGCTCAGCGTGTGCGGATCGCTCAGACTGCGAAACCGTCTTGGTTTTTTGGGCTTTGTGGAGTGGGTGATACGGCTCACATCAACGCCTCAGCAAACGGCATGTCCGTTGCTTTATGGAAGGGGACAGATTGGAGATAAGATGCCATCCAGACGAGAGCCGGAACAGAGTAAGCGCCCTCCTTCCTAAGCAAGAATCGGTGCGATGAGTTTCCGGACGGCCGGTATTCATCACGTTACCGGTATCGCGAGCGATCCGCAGAGAAATCTCGATTTCTACGCCGGCATCCTCGGCTTGAGGCTCGTCAAGCGCACTGTCAACTTCGACGATCCAACTACCTATCACTTCTACTTCGGCGACGAGGCGGGAAGCCCGGGTAGCATTCTGACTTTCTTTCCCTGGCCGGATGCGCGTCGAGGCAGGCAGGGCGGCGGTCAGGTCGCTGTTACGTCGTTTTCGATCCTTCCCAGCTCCGTCGGTTTCTGGATCGAGCGACTGATCAAGAAAAGAGTGGAGTTCGACCAGCCTGTTGCGCGCTACGAGGATGAGCGCGTCATCGCGTTCAAGGATCACGAAGGATTTATGGGCGAGCTGGTCGCCCACCCAGCAGCCGCTTCCCACACCGGCTGGTCCGGCGCAGGAGTTCCCGCCGAGCACGCGATCCGTGGCATCTACTCCGTCACGCTCTGGCTCGACGCCAATGAGCTCACGGGGCAGCTTCTCACCAACACGCTCGGCTTCAGGCTCGTACGTGAACAGGGGAGCATCTTTCGCTACGCGAGTGGAGACGGCGGCCCCGGCACAATCGTGGACCTGCGCTGCGTGCCCGGTATCTGGCCCGGGGTGATGGGAGCAGGAACGGTACACCACGTCGCGTTCCGCGGCGTCAGCGAAGCCGAGCAGATGAAAGTTCGCGCCGAGCTGACTTCGCTCGGCTACAACGTCACGCCACAGTTGGATCGTGACTACTTCAAGTCGATTTACTTTCGCGAGCCCGGAGGGGTTCTCTTCGAGATCGCGACCGATGGTCCCGGATTCGCAGTCGACGAGCCAATCGATTTACTGGGTCAGTCGCTCAAGCTGCCCGATTGGCTCGAGCCCCGAAGATTCGAGATCGAAGCACTCCTCCCCAATATCCACACGCCACTCGAGCTGCACGGCCCTAATGCATGACTGAAGATCTCGGATTCATTCACCGCTTCCTGCCCGCGGAGGATTCTGCAAACGGAGAGACGTTGGTCGTACTGCATGGCACTGGCGGAGACGAGAACGATCTCATCGGCATCGGACAGGCGATCGCTCCAGGTGCTGCCATTCTGAGTCCGCGCGGCAACGTTCTGGAGAACGGGGCACCGCGTTTCTTCAGGCGCCTCGCCGAAGGTGTGTTTGATCCGAAGGAGGTGCGTTCGCGCGCCGAGGAGCTGGCGCGATTCATTCGCGCCGCGGTCATCACCTACCGGCTCGACCCCACGCGCGTCTTCGCCCTCGGCTACTCGAACGGCGCCAACGTCGCATCGACAGTGATGTTCGTCGAGCCTGGGATCCTGCAGGGCGCGATTCTCTTCCGGCCCATGCTCGTGTACGAACCGACTGACAAAAAGGATCTTTCCGGCTCCGCGGTGTTCATTTCAGCGGGGCGCATGGATCCCATCGTTCCGACCGCCAGTGTCGAGCGATTGGTCAAGCTATTCGAGTTGGGGCACGCGGAAGTCACTCTCAAATGGCAGTTGGTTGGCCATAATCTCGTCCCGAGCGAAGTAAGCGAAGCCGCCAATTGGCTCGCCCTGCAACGCACCCGCGTATGAGCTAGTTTCCAAATGAGAACTGACTTCAAGATGAGAATTGACTTCGGCGCGATACGTGCCGCACACGTCTGCGCGTTACCTCACACCTCGCACCTAGTACCTCGCACCTCCAACCTTACTCTTCTCGCAGTTGGTTTCCCTCACCTAGTACCTCACACCTCCAACCTTACTCTTCTCGCAGTGGGTTTTCCTTTCTAATGTCCGACCAAGCCAGTACCGCGACCGCTCCCCGAGCGGCCGATTCTTCCCCACCTTCGGGCTCCGGCCAATCGCTCCAGGATCTCTGCATCAACGCGATCAGGGTTCTCGCGATGGATGCCGTTCAGAAAGCGGACTCAGGTCACCCCGGCACTCCGATGGCCCTGGCCCCGCTCGCGTACGTGCTCTGGACGCAGCACCTCCGCTACAACCCTGCCGATCCTGCTTGGCTCAATCGTGATCGCTTCGTGTTGTCGGCGGGACACGCATCAATGCTGTTGTACAGCGTGCTTTATCTCACCGGCTACGAGCTCACGCTCGATGACCTGAAGCAGTTCCGGCAGTGGGAGAGCAAGACGCCGGGGCATCCAGAGCTCGGCCACACTCCCGGCGTCGAGACGACGACCGGCCCGCTGGGCCAGGGAATCGGCAACTCGGTCGGCATGGCGGTGGCTGAGGCGCACATGGGTGCGGTGTTCAACCGCGAGCAGAAGATCATCGATCATCACGTCTACTTCATCGCCAGCGACGGCGACATGATGGAAGGCGTCTCGCACGAATCCGCCTCATTCGCCGGACACGCGGCACTCGGCAAGCTGATTGGCTTCTACGACGACAATCACATCACGATCGAGGGCGACACCGCGCTCACCTTCAGTGACGACACCGGTGCCCGGTTCGAAGCTTATGGCTGGCACGTGCAGCACGTCGCGGACGTGAACGATCTCGCTGCTCTGAATCGCGCGATCGATGCGGCAAAGGCCGAGACGTCGAAGCCGTCACTGATCGTCGTTCGCTCGCACATCGGCTACGGCAGTCCCAATAAGCACGACACCGCCGAGGCGCACGGCTCTGCGTTGGGAGTGGATGAGATCATTCTCACCAAAAAGGCGCTCGGCTATCCGTCGCTCGAGCCTTTCTACGTCGCACCGGAAGCTCTCAGCTATTGGCGCGAAGCAGGGAAACAGAGAGCGAAGGCGGAGCCCGCATGGAAAAAAATCTACGACGCTTACAAGACTGCCAATCCAGCTCTCGAGAAGGAGCTGCAGCGCCGGCTTCACGGTGATTTGCCAGACGGGTGGGAAGAAATGATCCCCGTCTTCACGGCAAAGGACGGCAACGTCGCAACCCGTGCCGCATCGGGCGCCGTGATCAACGCCATCGCCAAGAAGATACCCGAGCTGATGGGAGGTTCCGCCGATCTGGCCAGCTCCACCAACACCATCATCAAGGGCGAGCCAAGCTTTTCGGCGGAGAACTTCGCCGGTCGCAATTTCCATTTCGGAATTCGCGAACACGGGATGGGATCGATCATGAACGGGATGTCGCTCTTCGGTGGCATCATTCCGTACGGCGCGACGTTCCTGATCTTCTCGGACTACATGAGACCGCCGGTGAGACTGGCGTGCATCATGGATCGCCACGTCATCTACGTTTACACGCACGACTCGATCGGTCTCGGCGAGGATGGTCCGACGCATCAACCCGTTGAGCAGTTAAGCGCATTGCGCGCGATCCCCGGGATGACCCTTATCCGGCCAGCCGATGCTTCCGAAACCGCGGAAGCCTGGCGAGCGGCACTTAAGCACAAAAAGGGTCCGGTCGCGCTGGTGCTGACGAGACAAAAGCTTCCCTTTATCGATCGGTCGAAGTACGCCGCGGCCAGTGGATTGGCCCGAGGCGCGTACGTGCTGGCGGATTCGCCCGGTGGCGCTCCTCAAGTCGTCATGATTTCGACGGGATCCGAGGTTTCGCTGATTCTCGACGCGCAGAAGAAATTGGAGACCGAGGGGATTCGTGCGCGCGCAGTGAGCATGCCGAGCCAAGAGATTTTCGCGAGACAGAATCAGGCTTATCGCGACAGTGTGTTGCCGAAGGGTGTGAAGCGCGTCGCGATCGAGGCGGCGCATCCGATGTCCTGGTACCGTTGGGTGGGCGACGATGGCGTCATCATCGGCATCGAGCGATTTGGCGCTTCTGCCCCCGCCCCTGTCATTTATGCGCACCTCGGCATCACGGCGGATCGAGTGGTCGAGAGCGCGAAACAACTCGTGGGGAAGAAGTAGTCGCAGATGCCGGCAAAGCCAGATCCTGATAAGGTCGTTATTGTGAGCGAGCGTGAGCCCCTGCTCCGCGATATCAGCGTCACGCTCAACCCTGATACGCCCGAATGGCCCGGTGACACTCCATTTACTTGCGGGTGGGCCTCCTCGATGGCGGCTGGTGCCAGTGTGAACGTGTCGTCCTTTACCTCGAGCCCGCACGTCGGCACCCATGCTGACGCGCCACTCCATGTGCGGGAGGGATGGTCGGGCTCCCACGAGCTCTCACTCGATGCTTTCTTCGGGCCCGCGATTGTCGTCGATGTGTCCACTCTCAGCAAGGAGATCGACATCGAGGAGCTGGAGAAGATTCAATCGTTGCCATTCGTCGAGCGGCTGCTGTTGCGGACGGGTAGAACGATCGCAAGTGGCGCATTCCCCGAGGATTGGCCGACGCTCTCCGAGTCGTGCGTCCGCGCCTTGCTCGGGCGCGGTCTGCGCCTGCTCGGTGTCGATGCTCCATCGGTAGATCCGAGAGAAAGCAAGAATCTTCCCGTCCACACCATGCTCTTTTCAGGAAACGCGGCGATCCTGGAGAACCTCGACCTGAGGAGAGTTACACCCACCATGTACGAGCTGATGGCATTTCCACTCAAGCTCATGGCTCTCGATGCCGCCCCGGTGCGTGCGGTTCTACGCCAGATCGTCGCTTAGCCGACCGAACAAGTTGGAGCAAAGATGACGCACGTTTTGAAACGACCCGTTCGACGACGAACAGGTCAGCGAGCTTGCTGCTGATTCTAACCCCCTCCGGTAACGATGCTTAAGCGGCTGATCTTCGTTTTTCTGGCACTGGCATCGTTGGCCTTTCTGATCGACGCGCAGCAGCAGCGGTCGAAGCGTACCAGGCGATCTTCCCACCCACACCAACGCCGCGCCACACGCAAGCCGGCCAAACCTCCGGTAACCAGCTTCGTCACCGACTCGGGAGGAAGAGAGCTGATCATCCGCCTCCTCGACATCGGCCAGGGAGACGCCACCTATATCAGGAACGGATCGAGCAAGGTGATCATCGATGGCGGCCCCGACCCCGCCACGTTCGGACGATATCTCGATTCCTTGAATCTCAACAACTCCACGATCGACGTAGTGATCCTCTCGCACCAGCATCTCGATCACTACAGCGGACTCCGTGAGCTGTTCAAGACCGCGCGGCACATACATGTACGCTATTTCTTTGAGAACAAGGATCCCGCTCCAGCCGTGACTCTCGCCGAGCTGCGTGATTCGATTCTGTCGCGGATGGATCGTGACAGCCTGATCTATCGCGACACCGACGATCCGTGCTCCAGCGGACGCCCGATTTGCACCATCACCATGACCGGTGGAGCCAAGCTTCACATCATGGCGCCACTTCCAGGCGGCGATGGGCCGAACAACCGCTCGACAGCGGTGAAACTGATCGGACCCGATTCCGCATCATTTACGATGTGGCTGGCCGGAGATGCGGAGCACGAGGAGATCAGCTGGTTCGAGACGATGGACTACAACCGTGATCCCGGAATGCGGGTCAATGTCCTCAAGGCCGATCATCACGGCAGCTGCAACGGAGTCACACCGCGCTACCTTGCGCTGACGGGCCCGCAGTGGGTCGTCGCATCGGTCGGGGCACGCAACGAATACGGTCACATGCACACCCAGGCGAAGAAGATCTACCGCGGCGCGCGTGTACCCTGGTATCGAACCGATCAGAACGGCACGATCACCATCCGGTCACCCGGTACGGTTGGTGGCGGATTCACGATCATTCCGCAACGTGGCGGCACTGATCTCGATGGACCGAGTGATCGGGTGTCGCGACAGGCGGGATGTGCGGTGGGAATGAGATAGGCGGCCAGCAGCTAGAGCTGAATATCCCCGCCGCGATCATTCTTCGACTTCTTCGATACCTGCTTCGCCGATTTGTCGAGCGCTTTTTTCCTGGCGCTCGGATCGGTTTCAATCAGAAGCGCGGATTTTCCTTCGCCTCTGTCGTGAGTCACCGACAACACATCTCCTTCCTTCACACCTTCCGGCAACAGCCACACGGGAATCGGCGTAACGGAGCGACCATCGACTTCGATCGAAGCAGAGCCCTCTTCGATCACGTCGACGACCCAGGTGTGCTTGGAATGTCTAGCCATGCTTCCCCCAACGTGGTTGTCGCACGAATGATCACGGTTTCTAGAGCAGCACATGGCATGTCCTATGCGCCATTGCGCGTCTCCAAGCAGCACGACTCGCACCAATCAATGCACGAGATCATCTATGCACAGCGACTCAGGTCACACGACCTCCGTCTGGATGGACACTACCGAAGTGCCGCAATTTCAGCCGCTTACGCAAGATCTGCGCGCCAATGTCTGCGTCATAGGAGCCGGGATCGCCGGCATGACCACGGCTTATCTGCTCGCGCGTGCCGGCCGCGCCATTGTCCTGATCGATGATGGGCCAATTGGTGGTGGTGAGACGAGCCGCACAACCGCTCACCTCACCGCCGCACTCGATGATCGCTATTACAACATCGAGGTCATGCACGGCGAGGAAGGTGCCAGGTTAGCAGCCGAGAGTCACATGTCGGCGATACATCGAATCGAAACCATTGCGTCGATGGAAGACATCGACTGCGATTTCCAGCGTGTCGAAGGCTTCCTCTTTCTTGGCGGCGAGAACACGCGGAACGATCTGGAACGGGAGCTCGAAGCGACCCACCGCGCGGGAATAATGGATACGCAGCTCATCGATCGCATCCCGTTCGGATTCTGGGACAGCGGACCCGCGCTTCGCTTTCCGCGACAGGCCACTTTTCACCCGCTCAAGTATCTGAAGGGGCTGGCCCGCGCGATTCTTCGTGATGGAGGGAAGATCTACACCGGCGTG
>Ga0193719_10000829_pt1 | contig 11971 bp, 11 predicted proteins | sample U2a2metaG_FD_160103 | JGI IMG/M metagenome (GOLD analysis project Ga0193719, IMG submission 160103) | Soil microbial communities from a riparian zone of the East river system, Colorado, United States - U2a2 | ecosystem: Environmental > Terrestrial > Soil > Riparian zone | place: USA: East... | reverse complement strand
TTCATGGGGTAGGCTCATCCGCCTCCATTTTACGAGAGATGAGTAGTCGGTTAGGCATAGCCTGAACGCATCGAACTCGGTCTTTGTGGGGAACTCAGCCCAAGCAGAATCCTTGGCAGGTCTTGAGGTGTGCTACACCCCCGGAAGACCATCCTGGTCAGAGCGCGGGGTTGGTCATCTGCGGTTTTCTCCCCATGCGTACGAGACCTGCGCCAAGAAATCCCTATGGCAAGAGCCAAGCAAGCCAGGCGTGGTCGTAGCCACGGAGGTAATTTCGGGTTGTTGGCGTAATCGATTACAACACCCAACCTCGACGATCCAAACCGAACCTAAATTCGGTGTAAAATTCTCTGCTACTGGGTGGGGGTTTCCGACTTTGTGTAAGGTGCTCCCAATTTCCGCTGTCCTGTTTCTCTTGGTGGGTGCTATGCGAGGCCAGGATCATCTTCCCGCCTCCACCCAGGCACGCCTCGCAACTGCTACTCGCCTGGAAGCCATGTCCCTAGGGGATTTCACAAGAGCCGAGTCTGAAGCGCAATCGGGCCAGAGAGAAGCCCAGTATTTGACGTCGCTCGTTTATGGAGAAGGCCGTTTAGTTCCCAAGAACTTCGCTGTAGCGCGGAGCTGGATGCTCAAGTCCGCTGAACAGGGCTATGTGGCAGCTCAAGAAGCGATGGGCGAGATGTACTTGACTAATATCAGAGACAACGGCCCGATCCCAGCCTACGCTGACGCCGACCGATGGTTGCGGCTGGCGGCCACGCGAGGGGACGCCGATGCCCAGTTCTGGCTGGGGACAGGGTACGAACGGGGCTGGTTTGGCGGAACCGATTATCGAGAAGCGCTGAAGTGGCTGCGGAAGGCCGCTACACAGGGACTGCCCAACGCAGAGTACTGCTTGGGCCAGATGCATGAGGAGGGAAAAGGAGTTCCTGAGAGCGACTCCTTAGCGGCCAGTTGGTACAGGAAGGCCGCGGATCACTTTCCTGAGGTGGGGCGGATCGGAGGGATTTGGGAAGCGGAAGTTCAGCTGGCAAATCTGTATCGTCACGACCGTTTACCGAAGAATGACGCCGAAGCGTACATGTGGTTCGCAATCGTCGGCTCCTCGGTCGTGCCGGCTGATGACCATGATCTGAAATGGGCTGCTCAGCACATGACTAGAGCCCAGATCGCCCAAGGCCAGCACATGGCGGTGGATTGGATCAGACGCCATAAACGGCAACTGCCCGCAAACGTCGCCCCTTCTACGGGCCCGGCAAACCCGGACGTGAGCGCAAGGTGATGATGGAGTGTCCCCGGTTCGGTACAATGAAGCAAGCATCAAGAGCGGGCCGGGCATGCCCCGGCTCCCCAACCGAGACGCCAAAGGCGTCCGCGGTGGTACAGCCCAAGCGGGCTGGATGCGGCGATGATGATCGCAAAGGAGAACCAATCAAATGCCAAGTGAGCCTGAACTTGACCCTGTGCCGCCCTGCTTGCTCCCTGTGCACAATCCCAGCTTAGAACCGGAAGCACTACATAGGGTCCCGGGTGGGGCTTGGGATGGATCCGCGTGCCCTGCGCACCGTGCGGGGTGCAGTACGACATCCGCGAAAGTCGAGCACTATGGGCACCCTAGCGCAGCGCACGTTGCGCGCTTCGTCTGCCCCAAGGGTCACATCCGGGAAGCGCGGCAAGTCTGGCTGCGGGCCCCGATGCCAGCGCAGGGGAAAGCCAGGGTAGGACGGGCTCCGTTGTGCACAAGGAGCAAGAAATCGTCCATGAGTTGCTGACCTGAAGGGGAAGCTAGGGGGGCCAGGGGAAACCCGTACCCACGAAAACAACAACCGGATCTTCGTAGTCGCAAGCGAGGGACTTCCCTTGGAAGGTCGGCGTGGGCTGGCCCAAAGGAAATCCTTGGCCCGAAGGGGTCCGGGGCACCCCGGAGGGGATCCTATGCTGGCATCGGGCGTGGTCATCTGCGATTTCTTCCCTATGCGCGGTGGGCCTGGCGTTTCCCACCCGCCCGAATTCTGCTCAAGTGGGACACCCTTCCGCCCAATTTCAGGACGCGGCTCTGTGAAAGCCTTGCTCCTGATAGGTTTTTGAAAGCAAGCGTCTTAGATGAATCGCTGACTTTAAATAGTGACGATTGGGGATGCCAACAAGACTGCGGGTCTTGCCAGGTCGCGACCGTTGGTTTACAAACCCAACGAGCGCGGGCGCAATCCAGCGAATTGCCGGCTGTGCTTTTTGATTTGGACGGAACACTGATCGACAGCGTTTAGCACAATGTGCACGCGTGGCTATCACCTAAAGCGCGAAACGACGCAAGCTATTCACAACGCGGCAAAGAGGGCATCGTATAATTGAGCAAGATCTGGAAGAAACCGACCGCGAGGCGAGGCCTTTAAAACAGTACTAAGCGCTGCAGGCTAAAGGAAGAAAAAACCATACACTTCCGGGGAGTAGTGCACAATGGTGCGAGTCATATTCCTCTCACCAAAAAGCCCGCCCAAGCGGAGCTTGGACGGGGCACTCTCGAGAGTTTTTCTACTGCTCTGGGCCGCCGCCCAGGCCATGCCCCGATCCTGCGGTAACGGTAGACGCCCATCGGCGCCGCTGGTGAGCGCGATGAAGGTCGGGTCTTTCATGAGAGATGCGAAGACCGCATCGACGCGGGCTTCCATCATTTCTTTCGAGCGCAGCGCCTGATATCGCTCATAGCCGAAGAAGTGTCGTTTGAGCATGGCGAGGGCCTTGTCGCGCTGGCCGAGCTGGGCATAAATCGCCGCCAGGTTGTAGGACGCCGGCAGCATGTCCTCGTGCTCGCGGGCGATCTTCAGAGCTTCGTCGCCGTGTCCATTGGCCGCCATGAAGACGGCCGCAAACACCACGTTATAAGCGTCGTTGGGATCGAGCTCGAGCGCTTTGCCAACGTAGTAGTCGGTTTTTGCCGCATCGCCCTCTGAGTTCCAATACACCGCCAGGTTCCGGTAGGCGAGGGCAATCGGAAAAACCTCAACCGAACGCTCCATCAGCGAAAGGCCATCTTTGGAACTGGCCTTCATGAATGGTGATCTTGCCCAGGCCATGCAGTGCGACGGCGCGAGCCAGCGGATCGGCCGGCATCGCCAGAATTTGATTAAACGTCTGTCGCGCCTTTGCCCAGTCGCCAGTGCGATGACGATAGAGTTCACCCAAGTACCGCAGGGGCGTGGGATCAGCCGGATCCATGCTGTACGCCTTAGCATACAATTTCGCTTCGGCATATTTGGCTGAATTCTCCGCCGTCAATCCGCGGAGCATGGTGCGCTCGATCTTGGCGTTTTTTGCGGCATTGAAGACAGGGGAAGAAAAGTCTGGGGAGTTCAGGATATCGCTCACATCGTTCACACCCAGCTTCTTCAATTCCTTGGCTGCGTCCTTAGCCCGCTTGGGGAAAAGGCATTTCTGGTCCAGCACGGCGCGGTAAAGCGGGATCGCGCCGGCACTATCGCCCGACTTGGCGTCTTCCTTGGCCTGCTTCAATTGTTGTTCCAGAGAATTGTCGCGACGCTTCATTTCTCCATCGACGATTTTCTCCACCCGTTCCGCGCGCAGGAAACCATCCTGGTTTTCAATTTTGGCCACCGTATCTCCGTCGGGAGTGGCCAGAACGGCAACGGGCAACTTGTCCGCGCCCCCCAGCTTTTGTCCGAGCGGAGTAGCCGCGTCGGCAATTTCCATGGAGACGCATTGCGCGGCATAAAGCGATAAGATACGCGAGGTGCGCATACTCGATTTCTGCACCTCTTCCACTGACGACGGGAACCAGTAGAGCACCAGGCCCGAGGTCACCGGCGGCAACTCGGGCATGCGCACCCGCCACGGAACGTTGTACACCTGCGGGGCCGACATACCCATGCCAGCTCCCATCGAGCTCATTCCTCCCATTCCACCGCCACCGCCGCCTTCGGTCCTAACGAAGAGATCCGGGTTGGATTCCCGGCGCGAGTTCCAGCGGGTGGGTAGTGTAACTGAACAACACGGCAGCGTCCGAAGCTGCAAATCCGGGTTTGACTCCCGGCCCGCCCACCAGCTCGTCGGCGGATACTACTCGTACCGCAAAGCAACCATCGGGTCGACCAGGGAGGCTCGTCGGGCTGGCAAGTAACCAGCGATTGCCGCGAATGTCAGCAACAACACAGTTGCGCTCGCCATCGTGACCGGATCGGCGGCGCTGAGTCCGAACAGCATGCTGGAGAGCAGGCGATCGCTCGTTAACGCGACGGGGACGCCAATTGCGATACCGATTGTTACCAAAATCAGGCTTTCACGTAACACCACCCAAAGCACATTGGAGCGTCCGGAACCAAGCGCCATGCGAATGCCGATCTCATTGGTGCGCCTGGACACGACATAGGACATGACGCCGTAAATTCCAATGCACGAGAGGAACGCGGCCAATAGGCCGAAAAAAGCGGACAGTTGCGCCACCAGCTTCTGGTTTGTGATGGAACGCCCCACCTGCTCATTGAGCGTGGATACGTTGGAGATCGGGAGGTTGCGATCAACGTCACGGATCGCCTGCCGGACGGCGGATGCTGCTGCATCGAAGTCCCCCCTGTAGCGGACTTCAACATCATCCAAATATCGGAGCTCCTGGGTGTAGGGCAGATAGTCCATCAGCTGTGGATCTTCCTGCAAGCTTTCGAACTTCACATCCTTTACTACACCGATCACTTCAATATCGCCGGCGTGCTCCGGACCGATCCTTCCATATCGGTGCCCAATGGGCGATCCTTTGGGAAACAGTGTTCGCGCCATGGTCTCGCTGATGACTGCGACTTTTGGCGATGTAGCCGTGTCCTGAGGGCCAAATGTGCGCCCTGCCACCAAAGGAATTCCCATCGTGGCAAAGTAGCCCGCACCGACCACGTTGTGTTTTACGTTGTTGTCCTTGGGGCTGTCGAAGCCTTGCACCCACACGGTGTTGTTCCAGCTTCCCTCGTTGTAAGTAAACAGCGAATAACTGGCTGCGTTTACGTTGGGAAGAGCGCTGGCTCGTTCTTCTATTTGTTGATACAACCCAGCAAGTCGAGGCTCGCCTTCCTTGTAGCCGATTGAGCTGGCATCAGTTTGCAAGCGAAGAACGTTCTCGCGATTGAAACCTGTGTCTACGTTTGCCAGGTTAATGAGAGTGCGTAAAAAGAGTCCAGCGCCCACCAGCAGCACGAGCGAAAAGGCAACCTGTGAAACGATCAGTCCCTTGGCGAGTGGACTCTTCGCACCCGCACTGGCCATGCCACGCCCATCTTTTAGCGATTCCGCCAGTTTTAAACTTGTACCGCGAAATGCGGGAATAGCGCCGAATAGTGCGGCGGTCACCAGCGTGACCGCCAAGGTAAATAACAGGAGACGGATATTCATCGAAATATCCAGCGGCACCGCCTCCTGGCCCCCGGAAACTAGACGCAGAAGCAAGCGACTGGCTAATGCCGCAAACGCAACACCGAGCACACCACCTGCGAGCGCCAACACCAAACTTTCTGTCAACAGTTGCCGGATCAGACGCATGCGGTCCGCGCCAAGCGCCTGCCGTACTGCTAACTCACGCGCTCGCGCTGTCGACCGCGCCAGCAAGAGATTGGCAATGTTCGCGCATGCAATCAGCAGCACCAACCCCACCACGACCATCAGAATTTTCAGAGGCTCAGAAAATTGGCTGCGAATTGCCGATAATCCGGTGGCCATTGGGGTCAAATCAACGTGGATATGATTCAGCTTTTCGAGGTTCTTCTGGCTCAAGGGAGCGTCAGAAAAACCTCGCATGATCTGCTGATACAGCACATCCACGTTCGCGCCTGCCTGCGCCAGGTTCACGCCGGGTTTCAGCCGACCCATCAAGTAGAGTGACTCAGAAAAATTTTGGCTGTATCCGTCAAAATTTGGCGGAACCTCCTTTTGCATCGAGAGAGGTATCCAGATATCCGGTGACTCACCGACTTTGGTTCCAAAAAACTCTTGCGGAGCAACACCGACAATTGTGAATACAGTCGACCCGATCTTCAGTTTCTTACTCAGCACAGAGGGGTCGCGGGCCAAGGCACGCCTCCACCACGAATAGCTGACCATCGCCACCGGATTCCCATCCGGTATTCGATCGTCCTGGTCTGTAAGCGTTCGGCCAAGGAGGGCATCCACGCCTAAGGTGGAAAAATAAGTGCCCGATACAAGTTGGACAGTCATCCGCTCGGGTTCACCACGGCCCTCCACCGATCCGTGGATGCGGTGCGTCATGCTGAAGAGGGCAGCAACATCAGAGAAGGCTTCATTTCTTCTCTGGAGCTCCCGATAAAACGGGTAGGAATACAGCTGGGTAATAGGAAAGCCATCGCTGATGCCGGACCAAGTACCGTCGCCAAGTAGAACCAGGCGGTCCGCTTCCCTCACTGGAAGCGACCGCAGCATCACGGCATCCATCAGACTGAAGATTGCAGTGTTTGCGCCGATACCGAGCGCAAGTGAAAGCAGGGCGACAATCGTGATGCCAGGACTGCGCAGCATGGCACGCACGCCATAGCTCACGTCCTGGGCCAGATGCTCAACCCATTCCCAGACCCATGCCATGTGACTTTTCTCCCTCAACAACAGCACGTTCCCAAACTGCCGCAGCGCTGCATATCGTGCGTCGCTTGCGGTGGCGCCCGCCCGCAGCTGTTCCTCCTGTCTGAGTTCCAGATGCAGGCGCATTTCCTCTTCAAGTTCCGCATCGAATTGCGAGCGGCGCATCATCATCCAAAGGCGTCTGCCCATTTCACCCAGCCAACCCATCGCAATGCGGCTCCTCTCAGGCCATCTCAATCACACGAGTGATGGCCCCGATCACTCGCTCAAACTGGGACAATTCCACTTCCAATTGTTTGCGGCCGGTCGCCGTAACGTGGTAATAGCGGGCTCGGCGATTCCCGGCGGTAGTTCCCCACTGCGCCTTCACCCAACCTTTAATCAGCATCCGTTGTAGCGCAGGGTATAGCGAGCCTTCCTCCACTTGAAGCACGTCTTCGGAAATGCGCTGGATCGCGTTTGCGATCTGGTATCCATGCATCTCTCCTGAGCGAGCCAGCGTTTTTAGAATGAGAAGGTAAAGAGTTCCAGGAGGGATCTCGTCTCGATGCAAGGAATGGGCCCTCTTTTGAAAAACCTAGCTTCCATAGTTAGACTATGTCAAGTGCCAAAGCGTGAGCAACAGGACGTTCAGAAACACTGAGGTTCAGCCGTTTGCAAGGTTCGGTGGGCCTGGGCAGCTCGGGAGCGGACCTTCGTCGATCCCAGTCGGGCTATTAACGGATTCACGGAGTCATGCCAGAGTCATAACTTAGATCTAGCAATGATGCGCAAACCCCATACCGATTGCTTCCCGACACCGGCCACGTTTACGTGGCAAGGAGCGGGGGAAGGCACGTTCATGTAACGGGGCACATCAGCAGCGCATAGTCTTTCTGAGCCTCCGATACAAATCGGGGGCCCTTGGCTTTTAGGGCACATTTCACCGATGCGCAGACACTCATCACGAGTGCGCATGAGAGCTGCATAGGGTTGGAGATATAGCGATAGAGCCCACTGACCACAAGTTGTTTTGGCGGATCTTAAGGGATCGGCGTACCGTTGCCACGTTGCGCGAACTCCTGAACCGCGGAAACTCCGACAACTCCCAGCAACGCGATGGTCTGCAATTCCAGGTTCCGCAGCCAAGCAGGTTCGAAGAGCAACGCGTCCCATCTGTGTCCGGGTCGCACCGCAAAGACAACTTCAGGGATCAAGAAGAGGAAAACTTCACCCGCCGCCAAAACGTGAAGTACCGCGCTCTCTCAGGTGCGTATCGTTGATAGTGCAGCGCGCGAACAACTGCGCGGAACCAGGACAAGACCCAGCGCGACAAATTCACCAATCCGCCACCGATGGCTAAGAGCGGCAACAGGGGAGCACGCCGGCATAAGGATCACGTCAATCCCAAAGAAAGCCGCTGATACCCAAGCGATTCCAGTTTCATCGAAACTTAGGATCGGAAGGATTCCCCAAAGCACTGCCCATCCGAGGTAGAAATCGACAGGCATTCCACGAAACAGCCCTCCAGCGCGTTGAACCTCCACCAGCCGAAGTGCAGGTTGAGCAATTGAACGGCAGGCAACGATGGTAGAGTCCAGACAAACCCCAGCAGCGCCGCAGGGAATATCCTTTTCCGGTTCGATCGCAGAAACGCAAGGAGGAAGGCAGCAATGACGGGAACGTAGAGTCCCATGAATCGAACGGCGGCGACGCGTCCCATGTTCTATTCTCCCTGCTTTTGTGGTGCCGGAGTCGTATTGGCCCGGATTTATCGAGACCAGGTTGGTTCGATTCCAGCGTCACCCACCAGAGTTTGCGGGATTGGCAGATAGGGATATGCACTCGCCTTTTAAGCGAGACGAAGTGGGTTCGATTCCCGAACCCGCACCAGAGTCACTGAGGCGGCATAGCATAACGGAACAATGCGCAGAGCTTCTACCTCGGACGATGACAGTTCAAATCTCTCTGCCGCTTCTAATGTGGGGTTGTGGTCCAACGGATGAGGGCGCAAGGCTACGAACCTTGAGATCAGAGTTCAATTCTCTGCATCCCCTCCACATTAGGTGGGGTCGCGTTGGTCTAAGGCATGATGACGCTTTGGTCCTAACGAAGAGATCCGGGTTTGACTCCCGGCCCGCCCACCAATCACCCGTTCGCATCACCCGTTCGCATCACGCGCTCGCTGCCCGCGCTCCCTCTTCTAGTGCTTTCATGGCCGTGAGGTATGGCCGAGGGCCATGGCTCACCCTTGCGACGCCATGCTTCGCTAGTACACGCACCGGTGGGGTGGCGTCGCCGACCATGATATTGAGCGGGAGCGGCAACGCTTCAGCCAGGCGCGCGATCAGAGTGATGTCGGACAGACCAGGCGCGAAGATCCCATCCGCGCCAACATCCGCGTATGCACGTGCTCGCTCGGTCGCCTCAACAACCATGGCATCGTTATGCTGCTCGGCCGCTCGCTGGAAAAAGACATCTGTCCGAGCATTGATGAAGAAACGGATATTGGCTGCGTCAGCAGTCTGCCGCGCGCGACGGATACGATCGGCTTGGTCGACTGTTTCGCGCAACTTTCCGTTCGCAGGAAAGCTATCCTCTAGGTTGCAGCCCACTGCGCCCGCCTCGATCGCAAGACGGATAGTCTCGTCGACCGCTTCCGATGTATCGCCATAGCCGCTTTCCAAATCGATCGTCACCGGTAGGTCCGTTGCGGCGACGATCCGGCGCAGATTGTCGATTGCCAAGGCAAATGGGATATGCTCGCCATCGGCGAAGCCGTTAGCATTCGCGACCGACCAGCTGCCCGTTGCGATCGCCTTGGCGCCGGCCGCTGCGGCCACCTTGGCGCTGCCCGCATCCCAAATGTTGAATAGGACTAGCGGCGTTCCGGGAATATGCAACCCCCGGAATTGCTCGGCCTTGCGCGTCTGATCGGACATTCTCTTTCTCCTTGCAAGTTAGCGAGCATGAAAAACGTGCAGCTATCACGCCACTTTTTGTTGTGCTGCTTGCCAGTGTGCGCGCAGTTCCTGGTTGAATTCCGGCCAGCGTTCCTCGGGGAAGAAAATTCTGGCACCCTTAAGCTCGACGCGCTGCCGAGTGCCCGGGATGTTGTCAGCCAGCCAGCGCGACCATTTCACGTCGAAATACACATCGTCCGTTCCCCAGACGATCAGCGTCGGTGCCTGCAATGTCTTCAGCCGGTCTTCAATGGCAAGCGTGTGCTTATTGTCGAAAGCTGCGAGGAACCGTTGCAGGTCCCGAGTGCGCTGCTCGCTCCTGACAAAAGGACGTAGATATTGTTCGATACTGTCGTCGCTGAGCTGCTCCGGATGTTCATACGCTGGTCCCAGAGCCTGCGGCGATCGGTAAATATGCTTGTCCGACAACATCGCATCCAGCGTTCTACGTAAACCGCCGGCGGCCGCCATCGCAAGAAATGGCTTGAAGGCTTCGGGCGGCCAGTTGTCGTGAGTGTCGCAGTCAGTGAGCGTGAGGCTGCGGACGCGCTGCGGATACAATGCGGCGAAAATCTGTGCAATACCGCCGCCGCTGTCGTTGCCGACGACATCCGCTTGATCGATGTTCAAAACATCGAGAAATTCCTTGAGCATCTTCGCATTGGCCGTGACGGATACGTCCTGTTCGGGCGTGATTTCGGTATCGCCATGCGCCAGCAGATCCACGGCTAGACAGCGCCGGATGTCAGCCAAATCTCCCAACTGATGACGCCACAGATACCCGTTCAGCAGCACGCCATGCACGAACAACGCGACTGGTCCCGTGCCTTGCTCCGTGTAGCTGATTCGGCCCGATGCGGTTTGCACGCTTTGCCGGGCCGGCGATGGTTTGTTTCCATCCATGGCTCAGCCCCTCCTCGCCGCTGTCGCGGAAACGTGCGCTTCCTTCAGCTTCTGCGCGCACTCGTCACAGCACGCCTCAACGGTCTTGCCGCCGATCCTAACCTTAATGGGATTTATGTCGAGCTTGCAGTCGCAAGCCGCACAAGTTTTCTTAACCATGACATTGCTCTCCAATACCCGAAGTCCGGGTACGATTAGTAGGCCACGCAGGAAGAGAGGGCCGCTGTCAGAATCTTTAGCGATTTGCTTGGACAGTTGCTAACCATGCAACGCCGACCGTCTGAACTCCGAGGGCGAGCGGCCGTAAGCCTGGCGGAACACGGCGCTGAAATGACTGTGGCTAGAGAAGCCGAGGTCCAAGCTTAGAGCGGTCAGGTCGTCATATTGCGCGAGAAGGTCCAATGCTCGCGCAAGACGTAGTCGCAACTGATAGCGATACAAGGGCAGTCCTTCCACCTGTTGGAAAACCTGGGTGAGATAAACCGGCGAGCCGCGTACTTCGGCGGCGATCTCGGCCAATGTCCAGCGTCGTGCCAGATCGCTTGCCAGCACGAGCTTGACCCGGTCCACCAGCCGCTGCCGTCCGATACTTGCGCCTGCTGCATGCGTGGTGCGGGGTCCTAGCACTCGCTGCACTAGGGTCAAAGCCAGACTCTCTGCTTCCAAAGGCTGCGCGATGTTCCTGTGCAGGCTGTGCCGCAGCAACGCCACCAGCACTTGTGCCCGCGCATCAATCCGTAGACGCTGCTTACGAAATGCTAGCGTCGCGCCGTCGCGCAGAAACGTAACTGGAGCCAGTTCACGCAGCTGTGGTTCGCTGATGACCAGCGTCAGGCTACCATCGCCACCTGTCACTGGGTGGCTGACCCGGTAGCTTTCGGTGGCGTTGAAAAACAGAACTTGGTTCGCTTCGGCTACGGTCTGATCATGCCCAACATGCCGGACGTAGACACCACGATACGGAAACACCAGTTGTGTGGTGGTCGTGCACTCTTCCGCACTCCGGTCCCGGCAACTGCCTTGGCAGTACGTGTCCCGGATCGTAACGGTCGGAGATTTCAGCAAAGAATGAACGACAAATTCCGGAATCCGTTTATTTGCGGTCGTTAGCGCCATACTCTTGACCGACAACATATATACGAAACATATCATTTATCACGTCGTTCGCCATAAATCGCCAGACATCTGGGAATTTCTACTCTCTTAAAGCCCGCATTCACTTCGAGTTATCTACACATGTCTTAAGACCTACCCGAATAACGGTCGTCAGGGAATTTCCACCACGAGGTGCTCTGGACCTAGCGAATTCAAAAAGTCTTGCGCGTCGAAGGCCTCGCCCGCGGCAACAACACCGCGCGTCTTGCATAGATCGTTAACTACGCGTTGTGTTGCTTCAACCACAATCGGTGCACTGATCGCATAGATGTCTCGCCCGCGCGCCACGATCCGGCGCTCCTCGCTGCCCCGCCGAACGATCACGTCCATGAGAAAGATCTGAGACGAGCGTCCGCTCTCGTCTGCCGCCGTCGGCACTG
>Ga0193719_10000828_pt1 | contig 11972 bp, 6 predicted proteins | sample U2a2metaG_FD_160103 | JGI IMG/M metagenome (GOLD analysis project Ga0193719, IMG submission 160103) | Soil microbial communities from a riparian zone of the East river system, Colorado, United States - U2a2 | ecosystem: Environmental > Terrestrial > Soil > Riparian zone | place: USA: East River... | reverse complement strand
ATTCCGTGGACGGACGATCCGTGGGGCGCAAGCTCTCGGCATTGCGCCACCTGTATCGCTATCTCCTGCTGGACAAGCTCATCGAGCATGATCCCACGCTGAATATTGATTCTCCGAAGCAGTGGAAGGTGCTGCCGAAAGCATTGGCCCGCGACGAGATGGACGCCATGCTGCGCAGCTCGCGCCCGGGTGCAGATCGCGGGACAAGCCAAGCGATAGCGGTACGCGATCGCGCGATGCTGGAGGTGTTCTACGCGGCAGCGCTGCGCGTTTCCGAGATCATCGGCGTCAAGCTGGAAGACCTGAAGCTCGATCTCGGCTGCATCCTGGTGCGCGGCAAAGGGGACAAGGAACGAATCGTGCCCCTGGGCAAAGGCGCGCAGGATGCGCTGTCGGAGTACATCAAGCACTTCCGTCCGATGCTCGCCAAAGGGACAACTTCGCCGCTTTTATTCCTGGGCCGAAGCGCCGGCAGGCTGACCCGCCAACGGGTCTGGCAGATGGTTCGCGCCGCGTCTGTGGACGCGGGGCGCCGTGCCAGCCCGCACATGCTGCGCCACAGTTGCGCCACCCATATGGTGGAAAATGGCGCCGACCTGCGCACGGTGCAGACCATCCTCGGCCACGCTGACATTTCGACGACCCAGGTGTACACCCACCTCGCTCTGGACCGGCTAAAGAGTGTGTATCAGAAGCATCACCCCCGAGCGAAGGTGAGGGGATAACATGTTTTTTGTAGCGTCGGCATCCGGCTGGCGGAGGGCGAGACCTCAAGACAGCCCATTGTCCAAAGTCTAATCCATCATGAAAACCATGGCCAAGGCTACGATCCTCGAGAGAACCGCCGCTCAATTCCTGCAGTCCCTGCGCCAGCGCAACGCCTCGTCCCACACCATCAAAGCCTACGGGAGCGATCTGGCTGAATTCGCCACCTACGTCGGTTCGCGGAGCTGGAGGGAGATCGACCATATCCTCATTCGCGGGTTTCTATCTCATCTCTACGAAAAAGGGCTGGGTAAGACGTCCGTGGCTCGATCTTTAGCGGCGGTGCGGTCGCTCTATCGCTGGCTCGCCCAGGAGGGGGTGGTCGGGCAGAACCCGGCGTCTCTGGTCTCGACCCCGAAACTTCCCCGGAAACTTCCGCGAGTACCTACCATCGAGGAGCTGAACGGAGTGCTCGACGGAAAGATGCCCGAAGTCGCCGCCTTTCCCGAGCGCGACCGGTTGATGCTCGAATTGCTCTACGGCTGTGGCATCCGTAGCTCGGAGTTGATCGGGATTAATCTCGAAGACATCCGCTTGAGCGCCGAGGCTATCCTCATACGCGGCAAAGGCAAGAAGGAACGCTACGTACCTTTCGGCGATTCGGTAAAGGTCGCCCTGACCGCCTATCTGCCAGCTCGCCAACAAATGCTTGCTGAATGTAAGAAGGAGACTTTGGCGTTGCTGCTCAACTGGCGCGGCGGACGCCTCACCACTCGCAGCGTGGGACGAATCATCAAGAAGATTGCCGTCGCCAAGGGCTTGTCTCCGGACGTCCATCCCCACACGCTCCGCCATGCCTTCGGAACTCATATGCTGGAGGAAGGTGCCGACCTACGTGCCATTCAGGAAATGCTGGGCCACCAGCGCCTTTCGACCACCCAACGCTATACCCAGCTCTCCATCAAGCACGTACTCCAGGTCTACGACCAGACCCATCCCCGGGCGAAGTGACAGCCATCCCAGGTTGCGCAGAAGGCCAATAACCTCAGTAATTTGGAGTGTCCGCGTGTTTGCTCCAACATAGGTAGGCTGGCGGGGTTTTCCGGGGAGAGATGGCAGCAAGATTCCACTACTGACTGAAGCCGGAGAGCGGCCTGGGGACGCTGTGAAAAAAGTAGATAAAGAGCTTTTGTTACTGCTGTTTCTGGTTGGGATCGCCGCCATGATCCGTTTTCTGGTGGCTTCGCAGGCCGTGTCCCTGGTGTTCTATTTTCTCCCGACCCTCTATTCGGCCTACTATTTCGGCCGGCGTCATGCCACCCTGACCGCCTGCGCCAGCGTGGCTTTGGTCGGGCTGCTTACCTATCTGAACCCCGCCCTTTTCAATCGTCGGCTGGACTATATGCCGTTCGACAACCGCTGGTTTGACATTACTGTCTGGGGGGGAGTTCTGGTCATCAGCGCCTACGCAATGGGCACGCTGTATGAGCGCAACCAGAAAAGCCTGCAGGAGCTAAAAGACGGCTATGACGGGATGCTGGTCATTCTGCAACAGTTTCTCGGCAACCAGAAAATCAACGAGGCTGGATCGTTCCGCGTTTCGTCCTACGCGGTCAAGATCGCCGAAACTCTTGGACTCGATTCCGCAAGTACCGAGGACCTCCGCACCGCTTCCTTGTTGCGCAACGTGAACGAGATTGGCATCAGCAATGAGATCCTCTACAAGGCTGCAAACCTTTCCCAGGAAGAGTTGGAAAAGGCCATGCGCAAGGCCGGGAGCGGCAGAGTCACCCAGGCCCAGCTCATGGGCGGCTCGCTGCGCCGCGCCATCCCGATTCTGGTAGCGACTCAGGAATTGCACCAAAATGGAGCCAGCCCCGCTGATTCCATCATCGAAGTGCAAATCCTGAACCTGGCGGAAAAGTTTGACTCCCAGCTCACGGCTGCGGGTAGCGGCAAAATCACATCCGCCCAGGTAGTCGAAAAGATCGCAAAGGACTGCGCTGGAACCTACGATTCCATGATCGTGGATGCTCTTGTAAAGGCCTTCGGCCAGAAGGCAATGGCAGCCGGGAACTAGACCGGTACTGGGCGGTCCTCTAACTTGAGCAACTCTAGGGGGCAGTTGTAGCGGATGTTTCTTGCTTTGACCTCGAGCCCAATCCATTCCACATTTCGACCACCCGAGACTTCAAATCAGCCGTGAGCTTCTCGTAAGCTGCTTCTGATGCCTCCGCTTCCGGTGGAGGATAAATCGGATCGCCAAACTGGATCTTGAGCGGCACGAACTGTTGAAAGCTCTTGCCCCGGGGCCACGCGTCATAAAATCCTTCAATCGCCACCGGAACAACCGGCACCTGCAGGTGGATGGAAAGAATAGCCGCTCCTTTCTTAAACGTCCTCGGGACGCCATCAATGCTGCGCTCGCCTTCAGGATAAAGAATCAGGATGCGGCCGTGCCGCAACCCGAAAGCGCCGGCGCGCATGGCGGGAATCAGGTTTACATCCGGATCCACGACCACTACCCGCAACCAGCGCGCCAAGCGGCGCATGAGGCCTGAACCGAAAATTTCGCTCGTGCCCACCGAAAACAGATTGCGAAATATCGGCCAGGGCAAAAACGCCGCCATCAATATCGGATCGAGATAGCTTTGGTGGTTGGGAGAAATAATGTAGGAACCATGCACCGGAAGTTTTTCCAGTCCCCTCACCTGCACACCAAACCGATCGGACGCAAACATCTGTAACAGCCGAAACAGAACGTACAAGACGCCTTCCAGGAACCGGCCCGGCCGGGCCAGGGCCAGAACTTCTGGGTCTGCGGGTTCCTCTTTCAGGATCGCTTTCCAGCCCGCCTGCTGCTCCCGCGAACTGGAAATCGTCTTTCCAGCAGCCGCGCTCTCCAGAATTGCATCCACGAGTTCTCGCACGGTATAGATCTCAGCCAGGTTCGATTCTTCCACGTCGCCGCCAAGTTCTTTCTCGAGGGCAACCAGTAGTTCAATCCGCTGCATGGAATCGAGGCCGAGATCAAGTTCCAGATTGTCGCCCGGGCGGATCACTTCCGTCGGCGTCTTCGACGCCTCGCGGATGATCTTCAGCCCTTCCCGTACCGCCGGCTGCTCCAGCCATTTAGTGTCGTCTCCGCTCAACGCCGGCTGGAAGCGGATTGCTGAGCCCTCCGCTTGCCCTTTGTTCTGATTGGCGCGTACCCGCTTTTCCAGTTCGAAGCGCTTGAGCTTGCGCGTGGTGGTTCGCGGCAATGGCTCCTGCCAGATTTCATAGCTGCCAATGCGTTTCGTGGAAGCAAGGTGCGCCGAGACGCCCTCAATGTCAAAGCGAATTACTTCCTTCGCGTTAACAATCTTGCGCTCCTTCAGAAGATCGAAATCCGGTACCACCACGGCGTACAGCCGGTCGGATGCGGGATTGCCCGGCTCGCTCTCTAGGGCCATCACTCCGATTTCCTTGATGTAGTGAGATTGCAGGTAGTACGACTCAATTTCCTCGGGGTAAACATTCTTACCATTGCTCAGTACAATCACATCCTTCTGCCGGCCGGTAATAAAAAGATTACCGCCCGAGTCGAAGTGTCCGAGATCGCCGGTATGGAGCCAGCCATCTTTCAGCACGGCGGCAGTCGCGTCCGGCCGGTTCCAGTAGCCTTTCATTACGATTGCGCCCCGGATGGCAATTTCACCCATGGCGGGCCCGCCGTCTTCCTGAGGTTTGGGATCGACAATCTTGCCCTCCACGCCCGGCAACGGCGGTCCCACGGAGCCGATGACGTTGTGATGGGGGAGCGCGGCAAAAGCCGCACCCGTCGTTTCGGTCAATCCATAAGCTTGGAGAACGTCAATGCCGAGCGCGTGGAAGTCGTATCCGATTTTGGGATCGAAGCGCGAGCCGCCAGTGATCAAATAGCGCATCCGGTCGCCAAATGTACGGTGCAGCTTGCCGAAAAAAATCCGGCCGGCATTGAATCCGAGCTTGCGCAGGCCACGGTTCAGCGTCATCAAACCTCTAAGCGCCCAACCGGCTAGCTGGCCGCGCTTCGCCACTTCCTTAAATATGCGCTCGTGGATCAGGTAGAAGAACTGCGGCACCACCGCAAAAATGGTGATCTGCCGTTCGTTGAGCGCACGCAGCAGTTCCGTGGTGTTCAGCGTCTCCAGATAAACCACGCGCGCGCCCTTCACCAGGGGCAGCAAGAGATTCGCCATCTGCGAGAGCACGTGAAAGAGGGGTAACACCCCCAGCACGGCGTCTTCCGGACCGACGTGCGCCCAGCGGAACACCGATTCAACTTCGCCCATGAGATTGGCGTGGGTAAGCATCACGCCCTTGGGATCGGATGTCGTGCCGGAAGTGTAGAGCAGGGAAGCAACCTGATCCGATGCCACCGGCACAGGTTTGAAGCCACCGGAGCCGGAAGCACTGGGGCCTGAAGCAAAGATGCGGTCGAGGTCAGCCACCAGGGCCGGGTTTGCTTGGCCTGGGTCTTTCGGGGACGCCCCGGCCGGGTTGGTCAGCACCAGCTTGATCGGTAACGATGCCACCGCCTCTGCAGCGGTCGCCAGATGTTTGACATCGCAAAACAACAGTGAAGTGCCGCTATCGTTCAGCAAAGTCGTAATCTGATCCCCGTGCAAGGCAGTATCGAGCGGCACCGCAGTACATCCGGCTGCGACCGCGCCGAGGAACACCGCTACCCAGCGGGGATGGTTGTCGGCCAAAATGGCGACCCGTGAGCCCGGCTGCAATCCATTCATTGCCAGCCAGGAGCCGACCGACTCCGCCATGCGCCGCACGTCCGCATAGCTGCAACTCTCAACCTGATCGCGGCGCTGGATCTCCAAGGCCACGTGTTGCGGCCATTGTTCAGCGCACTCGACGAAGCGGTCGTAGAAGGTAGGCATTGGTTCGCGGGAAATCTTACATGAAACCGCCCGCGGCGGGACGAAACCCTGCAGGGGCTCGCCGGGCGGAGTGCGACCGAAGATTGCATCCCAGCGACTAACGCGCTGTCCCGGCATCTAATATGCTAGGCTCTAGATAAGGGGCAGTCTGCCTCCCACAGGGATTAGATTTGATTAACACTCTATTAGGTAAGGTGTTCGGGACCAAGAACGAGCGCGAACTGAAGCGCCTGATGCCTCGGGTCGAGGTTATCAACGCGCTGGAGCCTGAAATCAGGCAGCTCTCGGACGACCAGTTGCGCGCCAAAACCGGAGAATTTCGGCAGCGCATCCAGGCGCGCTTGGCCACCATTGCCGACGAGCCGGACTCCGATTCTGACCGCCTCAGGCAGCTCGAAGACGATCGAATCAAGGTCATCAACGAGGCGCTGGACGAGGTTCTGGCGGAAGCTTTTGCCGTGGTCCGTGAAGCCGGCCGCCGTGTACTCCAGATGCGCCACTTCGACGTTCAGTTGATCGGCGGCGTGGTGCTGCACCAGGGCAAGATCGCCGAAATGAAGACCGGCGAAGGAAAGACCCTGGTTGCGACCCTGCCGGTTTATCTCAACGCCTTGAGCGGGCGCGGAGTCCACGTGGTCACGGTCAACGACTATCTGGCCAAGCGCGACTCGGAGTGGATGGGCAAACTCTATCGCTTCCTGGGCCTGACCGTAGGCGTCATCGTGCACGATCTGGATGACGAAGAGCGCCGCGAAGCCTACGCCTCGGACGTTACCTACGGCACCAATAACGAATTTGGCTTCGACTATCTGCGCGACAACATGAAATTTGATGTTCACGATTGCGTACAGCGCGGACACAATTTTGCTATCGTGGACGAAGTCGACTCCATTCTGATTGATGAAGCCCGCACCCCGCTCATCATTTCGGGTGCCAGCGAGGAATCGACCGACAAATACGCTCGGGTCAACCGCATCATCCCCAAGTTGGAAAGAGGCGAGGAGATTGACACCGCGCCCGGTGAACCGAAAGAGCTCACCGGCGATTACGTGGTGGATGAGAAACACAAGGGCATCACTGTCACCGACACCGGCTGGGAAAAAGTGGAGCAGCTTCTGGGCATCGGAAATATTGCGGATCCCGAAAATTGGGATCTGAAGCACCACGTCGATACCGCGGTCAAGGCGCACGCTCTCTACCGCCGCGATGTCGAGTACGTGGTAAAGGACGGCGAAGTCATCATCGTGGACGAATTTACCGGCCGTTTGATGCCCGGACGCCGCTGGTCCGACGGCCTGCACCAGGCGGTCGAAGCCAAGGAAAACGTAAAGATCGAACGCGAGAACCAGACCCTTGCCACCATCACCTTCCAGAACTATTTCCGCATGTACAAGAAACTGGCGGGCATGACCGGCACAGCAGAAACCGAAGCACCCGAGTTTGACAAGATCTATCGCCTGGAAGTAATGGTCATTCCAACCAACAAGGTGATGCTGCGGTTAGAAAATCCCGACGTTGTCTACCGGACCGAAAAGGAAAAGTATTACGCCGCCTCGGACGAAATTCAGAAACTGTATGCGACGGGGCGGCCGGTGCTGGTCGGCACCACATCCATCGAAAAATCAGAGCGCCTTTCCGAACTCCTGAAGAAGAAAAACATTAAGCACGTCGTGCTCAATGCCAAGTATCACGAGCGCGAAGCCGAGATCGTAGCCCAGGCCGGACGCAAGGGAATGGTGACGATCGCCACCAATATGGCCGGCCGCGGAACCGATATCCTGCTCGGCGGCAATCCCGAGTTTATGGCCAAGCAGGAATGCGTGAAGAAGGGAGTCGCCCAGCCGCTGCGCGCCGCCCAAGGCAAGATTCAGGTTGACGTGGACGAAACCAAGAGCACGGTTTGGTATTACGCCGGCAACGAGTACGTCGTTCCCACCGATCCGTGGACTGAAGTCTTCCAGCGCTACAAAGCGCAAACCGACAAGGAGCACGACGACGTCACGGCAGTCGGCGGATTGCACATTTTCGGCACCGAGCGCCACGAGGCGCGCCGCATTGACAACCAGCTTCGCGGCCGCGCCGGCCGTCAGGGCGATCCCGGCTCCTCCCGCTTCTACTTGTCGCTCGAAGATGACCTGATGCGCATCTTCGCCAAGGAGTGGGTATCGAAACTGCTGCAGCGCCTGGGCATGGAAGAAGGCATTCCCATTGAGTCCCGGTTAATCACCAGCCGCATTGCCACTGCACAGCAAGCCGTCGAAGCCCAGAATTTCGAAGCTCGCAAACATCTGCTCGAATACGACGATGTCATGAACAAACAGCGCGAGGCGGTGTACGGCCTGCGCCGTCAGCTGCTCGAGGGCGTGGAACAGAAGGAACTGATTCTCGAAGACTACGTCTCCGGCATTCTCAGCGATGTGATGGACCAATTTTGTGGTGCCAAGGTCCACCCTGACAATTGGGATGCCAAGGGCCTCAAAGAGGCGATTTTCACCCGCTTCGGTGTGGATATCCTGGCAGAGGGAATCAAGGCTGAATCGCTGAGCCGGCAAGAGCTCGGCGACACCATCTTCGCCAAGCTGAAAGAACGTTACGACGCCAAGGAAACGCTGATCGGCCCTGAAGCCATGCGCTACCACGAGCGCATGATCATGTTGAGTGTGCTCGATTCGCAGTGGAAAGACCACCTGCGCGACATGGACCACCTGAAGGAGGGCATCGGCCTGCGGGGCTATGGCCAGCACGATCCACTGGTCGAGTATAAGCGCGAGTCCTTCGACATGTTTGAAGCCATGATGCAGCGATTCCAGGAGGAGACGGCTCGATATCTGTACCTGATGCAGATTCTGGAGCGTCCGCCAGACGGCGGAGCCGGAGCGCCCGAAACACACAGGCCTAGTCCGGGGACGGGCGGCGACGGGAATGGCAGCCGCCCGCCGAGAAATATCGCTACATCAGTCGACGAACTCGAAGAATCCTTCCAGCGCAAGAAGCGCCGCGAACTGGAGCACGCCCGCCTGGCGGGATCGGGAGACTCGCAACCGGTTCAGCAGGTAGTGCGCGGCACCGCGAAAATTGGCCGCAACGACCCATGTCCCTGCGGCTCAGGAAAAAAATACAAGAAGTGCTGCGGCGCCCAAGGCTAAACCTGCACGTGTATCATCCGCGCGGGATAAATGCTTCACTGGGAGAAGTCGCTGGCGAAGGCCCCCTCCCAACTCGGGTTACCCTTCCGCCACCAGGGGCGCCTCGCGCGGTACCCATCCCACCGGCTCCACCGGGCCGACAATGAATATCCAGGACAGGGCGCCCACCAATGCGACACCCGCCAGGATGGCGAATGCCCAGAAGAATTCTCCGGTGCGGTCGACAACAAAGCCGGTGATTGCCGGTGCCAGCACCCCCGCGAGACTGCCAAAAACGTTTTGCACGCCGGTCCACCGGCCGACCGCCCGAGGACCGGCCAACGTCTGGGTGATCGCCCAAAGGTTTGAGGTGCCCAACCCGAACGCCACGCCCGCCATCATCAGCAGAACTACCGCTAAGGTCGGACCGGCGACCACGCATGCACCCAGCAAAATGCCACCGCCCCCTGCGCCTGCGACCATGAACGCCTTGCGCACTCGCGTCGCAGTTGAACCGGCGGCAATCCAGCGGTCGGATAGCCATCCGCAACAGAGCGCCGAAATCGCGGTCAGGAGATAGGCTGCCCCAACGATTTTTGCCATGCTGGTCAAGGAAAAACCACGTTCGCGAACCAGATAGAACGGCAGCCACGTGATCAGGAAATAGAGCAGGTAGTTCAGGCAGAACAGACCTAGGCATGTGCCCCAGGCCGATCTTTGCCGCAAAATCTCTTTGAAGCCAGGACCGTTGCGCGTCTCAGCGACGACTCCGGTTTGGGTTCGTGGCATCCAACGAAACCAGGGAACCAGCCAGACCAGACTGACTAGTCCCAGAGAGACGAAAAAAGAACGCCATCCAAACCTAGCCATCAGCATCCCGCCCAGGAACGCGCCGAGGGCCGGCCCGCAGGCGTTTCCGGCGGAAATTGCCGAGTTGGCAAGACCGCGATTCTCCTGCGGAAAATCTCGCACCAGGATTTTCGAATACGCCGGGTACGCAACGGACTCGCCCATGCCGAGGATCAGTCGCGCCAGCAGCAAGCCCAGGAATGTGTGCACCATCCCCGTGACTGTCGTCGCCATTGACCACACGAAAAAGCCGATGGCGATGGCCCAGTTCACTTCGAAGCGGTCAACCAGCCACCCGGAAACGATCTGGAAAGCGGCATAGGTCCAGAAGAACGAAGAGAACAAAATCCCCAGCTGTGTGGAAGAAAGCTTGAGTTCATCCTTTAGCATCGGCGCCGCAATGGAGAGGTTGCCGCGGTCCACGTAGTTGATAAAAACAGAGAAGGCCAACAGGACGAGAACCAGCAAAAGCCTGCCCGAGAGCTTTGGTTGGGCTATGGACATGGCGGGTGTAGCCAGAGGACGCCCATTCTCCGCGTCTGGAAGAGCGATTGCAAGCTGGATCTGGGGAAAGACGCGGCTCGAGGCGAGCCGGGGAGGATGCTCAAACGCCCCGCAGAAACCACCGGGAACGACAAATGTGCTGTCAATGCTTACGGCACCGGCTTGGCCACGATAAATGACTTCACCACAATATTGTTGGGCTGCACGCCAACCGGAATCATAGTGAGCAGAGCATATTCGGTCTCGAGCCTGGTTGGCTTGCGTTTCTGAATCACGGTCACATCCCCGGATTGCGAATCCAGCACCAGCAGATAGTTCTCGCTCTTGGAAAGCGCCAGCCCGTCCGGATGACTGCCCACCGGCAGGGATGCGATCAGCTTGCCGATATCAATGTCATAAACTGCAATCGTATTCGAGTCGAAGTTGCTCACATAGAGCCTCGAATTATCCGAGGTCACGATACCCCGGGCGGGATGCGTGCCGATCAGGTAGCTGCCGCTGACTTCGTTGGTCGAGGTCTCGATAATCGAAATATCGTTGGAACCAAAATTGGTGACCACAAGTTCGCCGCCATCGGGCTTGAGCGCCAGGCTTACGGGTGTTTTGCCGACGTCTAGCAAGGCCAACAGCGTGTCCGTCTTCAAATCGATCGACGCGACCTGCCCCGATCCGCCACAGGCAATGAACGCCTTGCTGTTATCCGGCAGAATGGCGATGTCTTCCGGCTGCTGGCAGATGGAAATGGTGCTACGCACTTTGAGTTGCGCCGCGTCCAGGAGAGACGCCGTATTGTCCCCCCGGTTGCTGACTACCACGGTCGTTCCGTCGGGCGAAACCCGTGCCAATCCCGGCAAAGCGCCCACCCGGATATTGCCCAGCACCAGGCGCGTCTCCAGGTCAATCACGCAGACGTTCGCGGATTTCGAATTCGCCACATACGCGCGTCTGCCATCCTGCGATACGTCAATGAAGTACGGGCTGGCATGCACGCCGATCGTCGCGACCACTTCATTGCGTTCTGCATCAATTACGCTGACGCTGTTCGACTGCGTGTTGACGACATATAGTTCATTCTTCTTGCTGTTGGCGGCAATTCCAGTGGGTTCGCCGCCCACGCGAATCGTCTTCGCAGGCTGAAAAGTACGCAGGTCAATTACGGAAACGGTGTTGCTTTTTCCGTTGGTGACGTAGGCATACTCGCGATAAGCGGGGCCGTAGCCGGGGAGCTGGCGTTCGTGGAAATACCACCACCCGAGCGCAGCCACCACCGGGAGTGTGACAACGAGGAGAAGGAATCTTTTCAAGCTGATGGACTGACGGAAGATGCCACGTCCGGCCGAACTGCCGGCGGCGCCGGCGCATGCGTGCCGATCGCCGGAACCGTCCTTCCCACCACCGGCGCAATCTGTCGGACCTGTCTCATCAGTTCGTCGAACTGATCCGGATAAAGCGACTGTATGCCATCCGACATGGCCCGGTCAGGCTCGTGGTGCACTTCCACGATTAATCCGTCAGCTCCTACCGCGATGGCGGCCCGCGACAGCGGCGTGACCTTATTGCGCTTCCCAGTGCCATGGCTGGGATCCACGACGATGGGCAGGTGACTGAGCCTCTGTACGGCCGGCACGATGCTGAGATCGAGCGTGTTGCGCGTGTGATCGGCGAAGGTCCGCACCCCGCGCTCGCACAGGACCACCCTGTAATTGCCTTCGCTCATCACGTACTCGGCCGCCATCAGGAATTCTTCGAGAGTCGCCGACATGCCGCGCTTGAGCAAAACCGGCTTTCGCGCTCGTCCAGCCCGCTTCAGCAACGAGAAATTCTGCATGTTGCGGGCGCCGATCTGGATTACGTCCGAGTACCTCTCCAC
>Ga0193719_10000826_pt1 | contig 11986 bp, 9 predicted proteins | sample U2a2metaG_FD_160103 | JGI IMG/M metagenome (GOLD analysis project Ga0193719, IMG submission 160103) | Soil microbial communities from a riparian zone of the East river system, Colorado, United States - U2a2 | ecosystem: Environmental > Terrestrial > Soil > Riparian zone | place: USA: East River... | reverse complement strand
GCTGTTCGCCTGGCCGAAAATCTTTTATCCGTTCACTTGGATTTCGCTCGTTTTGATTTTCGAACCGATTAACCACTGGACGGGCCGGCCGCATTTTCTCAAAAAACTGAGGGACGGCGACTGGCGCATCGTCTTTTCGCTCGCATTGGGCGCGCTGATCTGCGGCTTCTTCTGGGAGATGTGGAACTATTACTCGTTTCCGAAATGGGTTTATCACACTCCGGGCACGGAGTTTTTGCGTATTTTCGAAATGCCCCTGCTCGGCTATGGCGGTTACATCCCATTCGCTCTGGAACTTTACGCGTTAAAGAGTTTCTTCTGGCCGACCGGACCGCGGCTCGTCTCCGAGCTCTCCACGGCGAGTCTTCAACCGGAGCGGCATTAATGTTGGTGAATGGTCGAATGCTTTAAACAGTCGAGATGGACCGGCATGCGTCCGTCTATCGTACGCGGGCGGCCTTTTCTTCCTCAGAATGAAATTGCGGCCGACACGGCTGGCGCTACAGCGGAAAAATTTGCGAACGATCAAACTGCCATTAAAAATTGTGCCAATATGATTCTGCGAATTTTTCTTGGCGGGTTGCTGGCGGTCTCGGTGGTTCGGGCTCAAAGCCCCAGTCCGAACAACCAGGACCAGGCGGCACTCATTGCCCTGTCGTCGTTGCACTAACTAGGCCGCAGGGTGCCGAGCAGTGTGCGGGGTTAAATCCGCATTGGCCCACTCGTAGGGAATTGAAGCAAAAAAAAGCCGCCGAGGTGTGGATCCCGGCGGCTGCTTTTTTGTTTTGTTTAAGTTTCGTTAACTCATTCCCAGCGCATCAAGCGTTGGTTCGTCAATGGCCGCGGTGGGATAGAGCCCGTGATCGGCCTGGTAAGCGGTCAACGCTTCCCGGGTTAATGGACCGAGCAATCCGTCTACTTCACCGCCATAATAACCCATGTCCTTGAGTTCGGCCTGGACGTCGGCGATGACCTGATCGGGCGGTTGGGCGCGCTGCCCGACGTAGATCGGGCCGTCATAGGCATAGTATTGCGCACCGGGATCGTAACCCCAGGCCGGATACCAGTAGCCACTATTAAAGTAGTAGTAGCCGCCACCGATCAAAGCGACCTGCGCGAAGTTTGACCGGTACCAACCGGAATCGTGCCAGGCAGGTTGGTAGGCGCGGAATACTTCATACTGTGCCCCCTGCCAGCGCTCGGCGCCGTCGATGCGATAGTTCTGATTATACGTTACCGTTTTAATTTTCTGGGGTTGTGCCTGAGCACGGAAGTTGGTGTGTTGGCTCTTGATTTTTTGAACATCGACCGTTTTACCGTTCTTCCCTACGGTTCCAGATTTAATCTTGGCTGTGCCTGAACCGGCGGAAGTGCCCGCCGCTGCGGCCGGACCCGGGCTCCCCGTTTTCATCGCAGCTTCGTTGTGCGTGGCGCCCTTACCCTTTTTCCCCGCGCCTTCGGTGGCGTTCACATTGGCGTTTTCGGTCGTGGCGGGAGTGGCTTCGGCGTGCGCGGCCTTGCCTTTATGCTTCCCACCTTCCTGGGTGGTGGCGTTAACATTGGCGTTCTCCGTTCCGGCGGAACTGGTGGCTCCCTCGTGCGCGGCACCCTTGCCTTTATGCTTCCCACCCTCTTGGACATTAGCGTTGCCGGTGGCGGTGGGAGTATTGGCCATTGTCGGCGTATGCTCCTCGTGTTTCCCCGCGCCCTTCCCGCGTTTTGCCCCCCCTTGGGCGCCAGCAGTGGCCTGCGGTTGCGCCTGCGCCTGGCTAGGCTGTTGTGATTTCTTCTCTTTTTTTCCTTTTTGCTGTTCTTCGTCCTGCTGAGCCATGGCAATGGCGCCCAGCATCAGCGAACAGCTGATCAATGCTGTTATAAATGTTTTCATCTTATATTAGTCGGTTCTTCTTCCATAATTATTCGCGATTCGGAGCTGATTTACTCCTGTGAAATGTGTAAACGCTCCCGGATCACTCGTTCATTTCCTGGGTTTTTACGTAGAGCTGTTGCAGGAAATCGGCGAGGCCGCTCACGGCGAAGATGCTGGCCAAAATGCGACTGATCCGTGGAGCAAAGACATAGCCGTAAATGAAACCGGAGGCGATCCAGGTGCCGAGACAGAACGGACAGGTGAGCAGTTCGCCGATAGCGCGGCGTAATCCTCGGCCTTTGGCGCGTTCTTCCACTTCACCCGGGCCGCCTTTTCCTTCCACTTCGGTGAACGGCGCACGAAACGCGCTCGTCACTTTGTCCTTGGTGATGACACGGCTCAATTTCTGGGTGGCGAGAGCAAACAAGGCAAGGTCTTTCGGTTCGACCCGTTCGGGTAATGGTTCATGCGAACATTTGCGGGCGAAAAGTGCGGTGGCGAGGAGACCATTGAAAACGGCAACGAGCGCGGCATAATCGCGTGTTGGAATTTCGGCGCGCGATTGACGCCCGCGGCGATCTTGGTGTCGTCGTTCGGCTTGTCCTTGCTTGACCAAGCCATCTCCGGAGGTTTTGCGATTCGTGCGCATCATCAGTATTTCCGATTCTCAACCCGTCAGCGGACGGGTCCGATGTTCGCTCCCCGAGATCGCGGCGACGGAAATCTCTATTCGCTGGACGCTAATTCGGGCGAGCTTGCGTTGGAAATTCAAGACCGGCGACGTCGTGCACGCACCTCCTGCGATCGCGAATGGAGTAGCCTTTGTCCGACGATTCCGGGTTGCTCTGCCGTGTGTCCGTTGTGGACTTAGTGTGAGGTCGAACCGGTTCAGTTGAGATCGGCGCGGGTGAAAATGGAGACGACTTTGGGGCCGCGCTTTTCAATATTTTCGCGGCCGCCTTCCTGTCGGTCGACGAGGACGAGCACGAAAGCGACGTGGCCGCCGGCTTCTTCGATGGCGTCAATCGCCTGAATGGTGGAGCCGCCGGTGGTGATGACATCGTCAACGACGACGACCGAATCGCCGGACGAGAAATTTCCTTCGATCCGTTTTTGTCGGCCGTGTTCTTTCACGGCTTTGCGGACGGTAAAAACCTGGAGTGGAGTAGTAGTCGCAGCAGGATTTTCATGTTGCGAGGCAATGCCGATGCTAAGCGCGATCGGATCGGCGCCGAAGGTGAGGCCGCCGATGGCGTTGACCTTTTTGTTCAGCTCCGCGGCCGTTGTTTTCACCAGCGCCCAGCCGATCTCACCGATGAGGCAGGCGCCGCGCGGATCGAGTGTGGTGACGCGGGCGTCGATGTAAAAGTCGCTCTTCGCGCCAGAGGCGAGAGTGAATTCGCCGTGGCAGACGGATTTTTCCTGGAGCAGGGCGCGCAGTTGGTCTTTGGAGGAGGTTCCGGCGGTGTGTTGCATTCGTTCGATACAATTAATTGCCAAGAGCAAAGAGCAAAGGGCAAAGCGCAAAGGAAGGGAGAAGGCAGAATGGATTGGAAAGCAAACATCGAGCACCGAATGCCGAACACCCAATAACAGCCTTTTTGGAGTGCGGCGACAGAGCGAAGCGACGAGGGCGTTTTCTTGATTAAAGTTGGGAGGTCAAAGCGGTATCGCGCTGCGCTTTCCGCCGCAGTCCAAAACAAGAGTCGCCCTTCTTTGTGTCCGTCGTGGACTGTGTGGAGGAACTACAGAATTGCGGCTGGCACGGCCGCCGCTACAAAAAGAAAGAGGACGCGCGGAAGCGCGTCCCTCCATAACAACGCGAGAGGCGTTGTCACTTCATCCGGTCGAAGGTTTTTTGGAGCAATTCCAGATCGCTGGCGTTTCCCGTTTTCTCGCGAGTGCTCTCAATCCACTTCTTCTCGAGAGCATTCTTTGTCGGTCTGTCATTCTGATAAAAGACGCCGAAGACTCCGGGGAATGGTAGCTGCGCGAGCTTATAGGCGGCGAGCTCGTCGGTGACGTCATGGCGCAGTTCGTCCTCGGGAGTGTTGTCCCATTTCTTTTCTTGGATCAGCTCGAAGCTGCCGCCTTTGCGCGGATTGGCCGGATCGAAGGCGCCGGGATAAAATTCGACACATTCACTCAAACATTCGATGGCGGAAAAGCCGGGATGATCCATCGCGCGCTCGATCATCTGGATCATGTGATTGACCTGGGTAGCGTGAGTGCGGGCGATGAAGGTGGCTCCGGCACTGATGAGTTGTTTCATCGGATTAACCGGCATGTCGATCGCGCCGGTCGGATCGGTTTTGCTCTTGAAACCGATGGGCGACGTGGGCGAGGTCTGCTTTTTAGTCAGGCCATAGACGAAGTTGTCCATGATGAAATAGACCATGTTGATGTTCTTGCGCGCGCCGTGATTGAGATGGTTGCCACCGATGGAGAAACCGTCGCCGTCACCGCCGAACAAGAAAACGTGCAGGTCGGGTCGGGCCAGACTGATGCCGGAAGCGAGCGGGACGGCGCGGCCGTGAATGAAGTGGGCGCCGTGGCCGTTGACGAAATAGGGAAAACGCGATGAACAACCGATACCGGCGAGGGTGACGATCTTTTCGTGCTCGAGCTGGCGTTTCTCGAGAACCTTGTAGAAGGACGCTAAAACGGCGAAATCGCCGCAGCCGGGGCACCAGGTTGGGTGATCGGCGGTGACGGCTTTTTTGGTAAGTTTTTCCCTAGGAATTTCTGTCGTGGCTGTCTCGCTCATTTTCGGGAATTAATTAACACGATGAAGCGGAAAACGCGAGCGGCTACCTGCCGCGGATTCGGCGTTGGGTGCTCCTTTGGCTACTACGAAGGAAGTTCGTTTCCGCGAGACGCGGAAAGTCCGAGCCGGACTGGCGTTAACAGGCTGGCACCCTGTGCTCCCCCAGATCAAGACACGTAGAGGTGGACAGCGAGATCGTCACGCGCCCGCGTGATCAATCACAACGCAACATTTGCATCGGATCCAGCCGCGCGGCGCGCCGGGCTGGAATGAAAGTCGCAAACAATCCGGTCGCGATGAGCAGGGCCAGAGCGGGAAAGAAAATCGCGGGGTCACCCTGGGTGACGCGGTGGAGTAAAGGAGTGAGTTCATAACCCGCCAACAGAGCCAAGGGAAGACCGATTGAGAGCCCACTGGCGAGAAGAAGAAAGCTTTTCCAGAAAACGAGGCGCACAATAGCAGTGCGTTGTGCGCCCAAGGCAATGCGCATGGCCAGCTCGCGCCGGCGTTGCAAGAAGACATTTGAGATTACTCCGTAGACGCCGGTCGCGCCGAACGAGACCGCGATCGCCGCGAAAAGACTGATGAGCACGGCGGCCAGACGACGAGGAGCTGCGGAATCAGCTACCACGCGATTCATCATGCGCACATTGGCTATCGGTTGATCACGATCGATGGAGCGCAGCTGAGTGCGAATCGCCGAGACCATTTCTGTGCCTTGCTCTTTTGTTTTCGCGACCATGGTCATGAGGCGGGACGGGTTTTGGGCATGCGGAAAATAGAATTCGGGCGATGGCGGTTCCTTTAAGTCCCGGTGTTTGATATTCCCGACCACGCCCACCACCCGCATCCACGGCGCGTTAGTAGGACTATTTAACCTGATCCGTTTTCCGATGGTGTCCGTGGTCGGCCAATATTTCTGTGCAAACGCTTCATTGACGATGAGGACCGGCGGCGCGTTTTGGTCATCGGCTGCTGTAAAGTCGCGGCCCTGCAAAAGTGGTATCTGCAAAACGCCGAAATAATTGGGAGTCACTACTCGAAACTCTTCGTCAGGGACAGACGCAGACGCGGGCAGGCCTTCGACAGTGAAAGATCGGTCGTTGTTGATCCCGGTGAGAGGGAGCACCGAAGTAAAGGCTGCTCCGGAGAGATCAGGGATGGCGGCGAGTCGGGTGGCGAGAGTCGAAAAGAATTCTGCCATGGAATCGGTGGTTGGATATTTGGCCGATGGCAGCGATAACTCCATCGTCAGGACCGATTGGGAATTGAATCCGATAGTTGCGCGATGAAGCTGAACAAAACTCTTTGTTAACAGGCCGGCGGATACAAGTAAGACGAATGCCAGGGTAATTTCGCCGACGACCAAGCCGTCGCGCAGTCCGCTCCAACTCTGGGCCGAGTTCGCACTGGACTCTGTGCCGGGTGATCTGTTTTTGCGAAGCGCGCTAACGATTCGCCAAGCGGGAATCCCGCCAACCAGAAAGCCCGTCACCAGGGAAAGGACAGCCGTGCAGAGTGGAATATCATGGTTGAGCCGCGTCTCGCCGAGCAGCGGAATACCATGACCAAAAACTGTTCGCGACAAAACGGTGGCGCTTGTCGCAATTAGCAGACCGACGGCTCCGCCGAGGAACGCCAGTAACAATCCTTCGGTAACGAGCTGTCGCCATAGGCGAGCCGGCGGTGCGCCGAGTGCGATGCGCATTGTCAGCTCTCGTTCACGGGCATTTGCACGTGCCAGCAGGAGCGCGATCAAATTCGCGACGGCGATGAGCAGGAGAAGACAAACTGCGATGGCGGAGATGAGCAAGGGAGGCCAAACCCGAGCGATCATTTCATTGCGCAATGGATGAGCGCTAAGATCGAAGCCTCTGCCCATATAGGCGTTCGGATATTGGCGTTCCCACCTCCTGCTAAGTTTGGACAGCTCGCCTGTTATGACCTCTTGTTTGGTTCCCGGGCGCGATCGAGCAATCACCCCGTAGATGCGAAAGGAGCGGTCCCCGGCTGATAATTCAGAATTCTTGATTGGCTTCCATATTTCCACTGTGCTGGGGAAAGGGCCGCGCACGTCGAAGAGCGCAGGAGGGAAATGAAACGATGACGGCACTATCCCCACTACCGTGTGAGGGCGTCCGCTGAGAACAATCTGCCGGCCAACCAGGTCAGGATCGGAGGCGAAGTCGCGCTTCCAAAGCGACTCGCTGATGATGACAATAGGAGGGCTGTTGTCATCCTGGTCGTCGAGAGAAAAGGTCCGCCCAAGCAGGGGAGCGACATCCAAAAGCGAGAACAGGTTCCAAGAAGCGGCTGCCGCATGAATTCGCTCGGGCTCGTCTGCGCCAACGAGATTGAACTCGGTGTGACGAAAGGCTGCCACCTGGTCGAAGGCTGAAATGTTTTGTTGTAACTCAGCGACTTCGGGAGTGGAAAAAGCGACGCGTTCCAATTGCTGGGCAGCAAATCTTTCCCAAAGGAGAAAGAGACGGCCTTCCGGTGTGCCGTAAGGCATCGGCTTGAGGAGGAGCGTGTTGGCAAAAGAATAGACAGTTGCGCTCGCGCCGATTGCGATGGCGAGCATTGCCACGGCCGTCGCGGTAAATCCCGGGCTCTTGCGCAACAGGCGCGTTCCGAACCGCACATCGCGCCACGTTTCCTGAATGAAACGGACACCGCGCGCGTCCCGGCATTCTTCTTTGCATTGCTCCAGGTGGGCAACCGCCCGAATCGCTTCTCGCTGCGCATCGTTAGGGGCGAGACCGGTCGCCACGAGTTGGCGCGCTTTCTGATCGATGTGAAATTGCAACTCTTCCTGCAGCTCCGCGTCCAGTTGCCGGGCGCGGATTAACGAGCGAATCCGCAATAGGAGGATCTGAAGCGTTTGCTCCAGTTGCATCGCTAGGCCTTTTTCAGCTGCATCACATGGAGAATCGCGGAGGACAAACGATCCCACGTCGCCGTTTCCGTTTCGAGTTGCTTCCGTCCGAGCCGAGTGAGGGAGTAGAACTTGGCTCGCCGATTGTTCTCACTCGGCTTCCATTCCGCGCGAATCCAGCCGGCATTTTCCAGCTTGTGCAGCGCCGGATAAAGCGAGCCGACGCTCACTTGTAAAGTATCGTTTGATACCTGCTTGAGGCGCTGTCCAATCGCCCAGCCGTGCATCGGTTCGAGCGCCAGCATCTTCAAAATCAAGAGATCCAGCGTTCCTTGCAGCAAGTCAGGTGGTTTACTCATGAGAGATGCTGCAGGATAGCAAAGAGGCCGAAGTAGTGCAGCTATCGGCTTGCTACCTTAGCAGGTTACCTGATCGAGCGGTAGGGAGCCGGGCTTAAATCGTAAATCTCAAGATTGATGAGGTTGTTTGCGGAGGCGCGTGCTGGTTTCTTCGGAATCCCTACCAAGAAGCGCGGTTTTTTCAACTCAGCTCTTTTCGCTGGCATCCAGTCGATCTGGATTTCAGCCGCCGGGACGGCCGCTATCTCAACTTATAAACTTCAACCAGACCTATCCCAGTCCCACCACCGTTGCCCGAAAGAATAGCGGTGTAGCGGCCGGCAGCAACGGTCACAACCATGGTCGACTCGAGGTCATTCGGGGGCGCAAGCCCTGTTGCCTGAATATCCGCCTGCTGCGTGTTTTTCCAATTATCGTTAGTTTTTACCACCGTGCCGTTCTGGTCCACCAAAGTTACTACCGGATCCGCCAGGGTCCCAGATAGGTTGAATGGCGGCTGACTCAAGGTCGGGCCAAGGCCGCGCACCACCACCTCAGTGCTGCCATTGCCCCCGCTGGTAATAAATCCGCCAATCATTACGCTCTGACCAGAACCGACGAAACCTCGAGTTGAGACATTCGTTAGCTCCGCAAAAACGCCAGGACTTATATCGTACACTTCCACCAAACCAATGCCAGTGGTCCCGTTCTTGCCAGAGAGGATGGCGGTATAATTCCCCGGCTGCAAGACTTGCAGGATAGCCGACTCGAAATCATTCGGAGGTGCCTGCCCTGTCGCTTGAATCTGGGCTTGCTGCGTGTCTTTCCAATTATCGTTAAACCACATCGGGTGCCCACTACCATCGAAGAGTTGCAGCGTTGGATCGGCTAATGCTCCGGTAACGCCAGCTCCCGTGAGGGTCGGACCGAGCCCGCGAAGCACGACGGTTTTCGAGTCCGTTCCGGTGACAACGAATCCGCCTATAGTAACCCCTGGGCCTGTTTGAACAGAGGCGCGGGTGGAAAGATTGACGAGGTTATTTGCGGAGACACGTGCTGGTTGGAAGAGAAGATTGGCCGGATTCCTCAGTCCGCTCGCAAAGGTGCTTCGCGTGCCGGCAGGAGCAAATTTATAGATGTTTCCGCTGTTGTAATCAGCCGAGAAAAGGTTGCCTGCCGCATCGAAAACCAATCCGTGTGGTCCGTTTAACCCTGCTGCGAAGGTGCTTCGCGTACCGGAGGGCGTGAATCGTAAAATTGTTCCGCCCTGGAAGTCCGCGACAAAGAGATTGCCGCTGGCGTCGAAAGCTAGGCCATGTGGGCTGCCGACATTGGAGGCGAAGGTGCTTCGCGTTCCGGTGGGCGTGAAGCGGAAAATATTGCCGCTGCGAAAGTCAGCTTCGAGGAGCGCACCGGAGGAATCGAAGACCAGATTAGCCGGCCCGTTTAGGCCGGTCGCGAATGTCGTTTTCGTGCCGTTTGGGGTAAACTTGTAAATGACCCCGCCGAAGAAATCCGCGTCGAACAGATTTCCTGCCGCATCAAATACCAGACTGGCCGGACCATTCAGGCCGGAAGCAAAGATGCTCTGGGTGCCGTCGGTCGCGAATTTATTTATCCTGCCGGTACCGGTTTCCGAAACAAACAGGTTGCCGTTTTTGTCGAAGGCCAACCCTTCGGGGCCACTCAAACCGGTGGTGTAAACGGCGCGGCTGCCATTGGGGGCGAAGCGATAAATGTTGCCGCTGGTGAAATCGGCCTCAAACAGATCGCCGGCTGCGGCCTCGAGGCGAGAAAGAGAAAGGAAATTGGTGAGGGCGGTTACAAGGATGAAAAGAGTGGAGAGCGTCTGCTTCATATTGATAACCGAGTAGAGAATAGGCGGACTCTACTCGGTTATCAAGTAGAAAGATATGGCCCAGACGCGATCAGTTTTTCAGAAACACAGACTTGGAAATCTGTGTGGCGCTCAGGCGAGCCCGCCTGTGTTCCTATCAATTCTCAGTCGCGGGCTTGTTTGAGGCCGCCGCGAGCAGTTCGCGGACTTCTTCGTCGGTGGTCTGGAAAAAATCTGCGTAGTATTGGCCGACGCCGATGAATCCGATGGGAGTGAGGAGGCAGATGACTTCATCGGCGGCGGTCTTTAGCTCCTGACAGGTAATAGGCGCGCCCACTGGAACGGCGACGATAATTTTGGCGACGCCTTGCTGACGCAGCGCCGCTACCGATGCTCGCATGGTCGCGCCGGTGGCAAGTCCGTCGTCGACCAGAATGACGGTATGACCTTTTAGATTAGGCGGGGGCCGATCGTTGCGATAATTGCGCTCCCGCCGTTCCAATTCCTCGCGTTCGATCGCGGTGACCATCTCGACAATCGATTGCGCATCAGGTATGACGTAGAGCACGTCCTCGTTCAGAACGCGGACGCCGCCGGGAGCGATCGCGCCCATGGCGAGTTCTTCGTGACCGGGCAGGCCGAGTTTGCGCACGACAAAAACATCGAGAGGAACACCAAGCCGCTGCGCGACCTCAAATGCGACCGGGACACCTCCACGCGGCAGACCGAGAACAATGACGTCGTCGCGTCTGGCGTAACTCAGCAATTGTTCCGCGAGCTGCCGGCCCGCATCAGTCCGGTCCTGAAAAATCTGGAATCGCGGCACGGCCCGCAGCGCCAGTTAGCCTTCGGGCGCGAGCTCAGGCGTGCCGGTGACCCGCGTCGGCACGAGACGGATGGCGGTTCCCTCGGTTTCCTCCGAAGGCGCGTCGCCGGATTCATGATATTCGGCGTCCTGATTCACCTGCCAGAGATCGTAAAGCCTGGTGTTGGCGATGATGTTTTCGGCGCAAAGCATCGCCGTCATCATGGCGTGATCTTGGTTGTTGTATTTGTGCATGCCGTTGCGACCGACGAGATGCAGGTTGGGATAACGGCTGTCCAGTTCTTCGCGAATGGTCACGACATGCTCGGCGTAGTGGTCGTCGTAAACCGGATAGGCTTTTTTCTGGCGCACGACGCAGCCATCGAGGACATCGCCTTCGTGTGCCAACCCGATCTGGATGAGCTCGCGCTTGGCCAGCGCAATCAGGTCGTCGTCTTTCGAATCCCAGAGCCCGTCGTGTTCGAAACAAAAATACTCGAGTCCGTAGCAGGCCTTGTCCGGATCGGGCACCATCTCGGGCGACCAGGAACGGAAGTTCTGGATGCGACCGACCTTCACGCTCGGGTCGTGGATGTAGATCCAGTTGTCATGAAAAGCGTCGCGGTTTTTCAGGATCAACATCACAGTGAGGAAATCGCGATACTTCAGGGAATCAGCCGCGCGCTTTGCTTCTTCGGAAGGGGCGGGCGCGAGACCGTTGATCAATTCCCGCATCGGCGCTGAGGAAATGACGTGCTCGGATTCAAGCGCATGTTCGATCCCGTGCTGGTCGCGATAAATTGTCGTCCAGGTCCCGTTAGCGTCGTCGTATTCGCAACGGATCACACGGCAACCCATGTGGATGGCGCCGCCCATCGCTTTAGTTTTCTCTGCGCAGGTTTCCCACATCATTCCCGGTCCGCGCCGCGGGTATTTGAAAGAATTGATCAGGGTCTTGATCACCTTGGAGTTATCTTTCGGACCACGGTGCGGGAAGAGGGCGTTCTTGATGGCGCTGCCGAGGGACAAGCCCTTGATGCGTTGCGCGGCCCAATCAGCCGAAATTTCCCGGCAACTCATTCCCCAAACCTTTTCGGTATAGCTTTTGAAGAAGGTGTTGAAGAGGCGTTTGCCGAACTGGTTGCTGACCCAGTCTTCGAAGTTCCGCGGTTCGCGGACCGGCATGAGACGCGCCTTCAACCATGACAAGACACAGAGCGTGGATTTGAGCAGGCCGAGTTTCACCAGCGCTTCAAAGGGACGCAGCGGATAGGCGAAAAATTTTCCTCCGTAAAAAATCCGCGAGCTGCGGGGCCGATCAAGCATGTCGTTTGGCAGGATCTCGCTCCAGAAATCGTTCACTTCTTTCGACTTCGAGAAGAAACGGTGGCCGCCGATGTCGAAATGAAAACCCTTGTAGGTGGCAGTGCGGGAAATGCCGCCGACGTAAACGGGATCGGCTTCCAGCACGGTGACGTCGACCTCGTTCTT
>Ga0193719_10000825_pt1 | contig 11997 bp, 7 predicted proteins | sample U2a2metaG_FD_160103 | JGI IMG/M metagenome (GOLD analysis project Ga0193719, IMG submission 160103) | Soil microbial communities from a riparian zone of the East river system, Colorado, United States - U2a2 | ecosystem: Environmental > Terrestrial > Soil > Riparian zone | place: USA: East River... | reverse complement strand
TTCCCTCAAGCACAACCGCGGTTTTTCGCCAGTCAAAAACGCCTGCAACAATGAGCCGCCACCGCATCGCCATCGAGCACCAAGCACCAGCTGATAGGCGAGCGTCCAGAATGCGGCCAAGCCTACAGACGCCAGAAGAATGTCGTCCGCACGTAACGCACGTGATTCAACGACTGTATCGGCCCATCGGCGCGGGTTGGGTCATCCCGAAATTTCGCGGAGCGCTAAATTACTACGTGCGCGCTTTTTGAAACTGCGGAGAGTTGCTCGATCTTTGGCAAACTAAGGCTTTGCCCGCAAACAAAACCAACAATGCAAAGGCTGCTGGTTGGATTTCGTGTAACATCCTAAAAATCCAACACTGACGGCATAACGGACTCATCTCCCAAGAGCTTCATTCCACGAAACACACCAGGTGGAACGGTTATCCCCCGATCTTACTCTAGATAGTTTCGCAGAAACAACTCCATGATGTGCTCCGCCCCGGCACCTGTTACATGCCTCAAATCGCTTTCCCATACAGCCGCGCGATCAGAGTTCTGGACAATCTCATAACTGGGAAAATAGTCGACGTTATCATGCGCCGCGGCCCATTCCTGGGCGACCGTTCTCAAAAGAGACTTCCCGTAGGTGTTTGCTACCACCACATCCAACGTTGAAAACGTGGTCATCAAGGGTATGGGCGAAACAGTGACTATGACGCAAAGATCAGGATGGCCATAGCGAGAGAGCAGAGCATGTATCGATTCCAGATTAGCCCAGTTTTCAGCGAAGCTGGTCAAGCGAAACTCATATCGCTCGGGCTGTGCCTTTAACAGAGGCAGAGGCGGGGTGTAATTGATATAAACATTTGCCGGGACGTCGCGCCAGACCTCCACGAGTCCGAGCGTGATGATCACTGTGCGGCAATTGATTATGCGTCTTGTAACTGTTCGCATCAGATCGCGACGTTTCAGGGTCTCCTCGAAGTCGGCCAGCTTGAGCATCGAGGTTACGTGCGGATCAAACCAGGTCGTGTCAGTCACTCGGGCAATAGATTCCACCGGAAACACGGCCTCCGGATCAAGCGCCCAGCGCAACTCATTCAGTATCGAAAACGTGTTATATTTGTTGGTAAAGCCGAGCCCTGTGTTTTCTTTATTGACCGGCTGGAGGCTAGCAAATTCCGGCGCTGCACTTTCAACCTCCATTTGGCGACTTCTGAGAGCGTTTTCCAAACCACGCGCGAAGCAGGAGCCGATCGCATAGAACTTGTCATTATTTCGCAGTTTGAACTTTGGATTGATCTGCGGCGTAAACCATGTCTGCCGCAAGCGCTGAAACGCATAATGACCTGTAAGGTCAATCGGGTCCGCCCCTTCCTTGTACCAACGGTTGGCACGATTTTGAGGCCAGATTTCGCGCACTACAGACGCAGTCGCGACATAAGTCGATTTCCTCAAAGGCCGGTGGTCGCTCGGTGGATTGAAATCAGGCGTTCTGCTTAGGCATACCTCGGACATAGCTCAAAAGAATTCTAAAAACGGATAGAACGCGATAATTGCTCTGGGATCCATTGGTGACCTTGTGGCTACGCACGGTTTTCTCAGGAGAAACCAGCGAGTTTCACTTAAGCATAAGAGCACGCTTTCTCCAACAGAAAATCCCGAAGAATATATCTCGAATGCTGTTTTCAAGGTTAGTCGCTCGATTTTTAACATTAATTTAATGAAAAGTTCACTGGCGAACTGAAACAATTTCCGCGTCCAGAAAAATTTGTAAACTTTCCTGCCGCTCAGTCAATCTCCCGTCATCACAGTTACCGGCAAAGCGGATCTTCGATGTCTGGTAATTATCTCAAAGATCAAAAATCAAACCGGCGAAGCCAACTTTCCCGGTTACGCTGCATAAGAGATTCACCCGGTCATGAAAAATAGAGTCGAACGACTAAGTCTAACGAAGCTGCTTGTTTCCGGCGCGCGTGCGTACGCGAGGCACGTGGTGTAGCCAACAGGAGATCCCAGAAGACGCGATTGCGGCAGCGGCCCTAGAGAGTGCTTCCAAATCGCATAAAACAAAAAGCCGCCACGCTATTGAAGCGTGACGGCTGATTGCGAGATTATGCTGTGTTATTGGCTCAGCAGCTTTACTGATCGCTGACGGCGATTTGCGGCGCAGGGCGACTCATCTCGATTTGTGCGCTCACCTTTTGGATTTGCGCTGCCTGCTCTTTGAGCTGTGCCGTTAGAGCTTGTATTTCCTTTTGTTGCCGTGCGACCGTAGCTTGGAAGTCGTTCTTTAACTCTTCCACCTTTTTGTGCTCTTTGAGGAACTCATTAAGCAACATCGCGTTGACCGCCTCGTAGCGCACGCTGTATATCTCACCTTTCTCGTCGCGCACGATCAGGTCCGGGTTTACCTGTGCCACTTCCTCTGCAATTAGACCGAATTGCGGCGTCGCAGTGTCGTTCTTGTAGTGGAACGTCACCGGCTTAAGCGCCAGGATGGCGTCGCTTGTCTTGTCCATCGGTTTAATGTCCGTCTTAAACCGACGCGAGGAAGCCACCGAGCCGAGCTGACCGTTGGCGTTGATTATCACAGTCTGGGTTCCCCCTGTGGGTGTAACTCCGGCAATGCCGCCGATAAAGCAGGCGGTCTGCTTGCTTGCGCCAGTTGCCAGACCAATGCGGGTGGTGGTGTTCTCGCCAGCAACACCGAGGACGCTCGTGCCGATGTCGATATTGAGAGTGCCCGTGATATTTCCACCAGCTTGCGTGCCCACGGCCGTGTTGAAGCCGCCCGAGGTGTTGCTCTCGAGCGCAGCAAAGCCAAACGCCGCATTCCCGTTGCCGCTGCTGTTGTCCGCAAGAGCGGCAGCACCGTAGGCGGCGTTACTGTCGCCGCCGATGTTGCTCACAAGCGCTAACGAACCAGTGGCGGTGTTGTCGGTGCCGCTTTGGTTGCTAACGAGCGCTTGGAAACCCACGGCCACGTTGTCAGTACCGCCAGTGTTGACTCTTAGCGCTTGAAAGCCAACACCCACGTTTCCGCTTGTTACTTGGTTGGCATTGAGCGCTTGGAAACCCATGGCGACGTTGTTACTGCCTGTCGTGTTGCTCGCAAGGGCTCCCTGCCCCAGGGCCATGTTCTGGCCGCCCGTGGTGTTGAAGACAAGAGCATTTTCGCCTACCGCCGTGTTGAAACTGCCGTTATTGTTCCTCAGTGCCTGACCACCCAAGGCGGTGTTGTGACTCCCAGTGGTGTTGTCCTCGAGTGTCAAAGCGCCAAACGCTGAGTTGAAGGTGCCAGTGGTAAGGCTATCCAGGGCGTTAAATCCGTCAGCTGTGTTGAAGCCCGGTAAAGCCAATTGCGGCGTCACAGCCTGTGCTTGCGTCTCTGCTTGCGCCCTTGGCAAAAGCGCAAAACCGGCCAGCACCAGCGGGATGAGAACCAAGCCGCTGATCGAATTTCGTATTTTTGTTTTCATAAGGATGGATTCTTTCTTTTTTTCTTTTTTCCCGGTGGGTTTGTTTTGTAGTTGTTGTTTCTGAAACCGGCAAAGAACCCCACCGGATCGAAGTTTCCTCTGCCAATCCCAGAAACGATGTGTTACGGATTTGTTACGGCGCCGAGCGTGGCAAAAAGCGGCCTAACGTGTCAACAAAAAAATGCGGAACTTTTTAGGGCGCGGAGGGATGCTCATTTCGCCCCCATCATCCCACCGCAAAAATGCCTAGAAAACGCACTCTTCTGACTTCGAATCCCGAACTCACCCGTTGGTCAGGGGAGGCGAGGGTTGGAGGGGGCGGCTTCGGCGAGTGCTGGCAGGGGCACGCTTTTGTTATGCAATGGCCCATTTGCCAAACGAAAGCTCGAGGCCTAACGACACAATCCGACGCCAGCGGTTCGTGTGGCACGTCCGAACCGCAAGATATTGATAGCCCACCCGACCGCCCGGAGGGAGATTGGGCAAGAGCGGGTCAGATGTGAATGCGCAGTACTCCGGATCAGGCGCTGCGGCCAACTGGGCTTGGCGGCTTCGCCTGTTGGAACGGAGCGACGATAAATCGCTGACTCCTTGTGGCGCAGGCTCGTGACTGTCTATCACCGGCAACACAGTCAACAGCACGTCGGCAACAAAAAGCCGCCACGCTATTGAAGCATGACGGCTGATTGCGAAATGTTGCTGCTTATTACCGATTGTTGCCGACCATTTGCGGCGCAGCGCGGCTCATCTCGATTTCCGCGCTCACCTTCTGCAAGCCCGCAGTAAGCGCTTCAATCTGCCTCTGCTGCGCAGCGACAATCGCTTTCAAGTCTTGCACTTGATGATGCTCTTTGAGGAACTCATTTAGCAACATCGCGTTCACCGCGTCGTAGCGCACGGTGTAGAGTTTTCCTTCCTTATCGGAGAGCACCAGCGCTGGATTCACCTTTGCGACTTCTTCGGCAATCAAACCAAACTGCGGGGTTTCCTTGGCGTCGCTCCTGTAATGGAATGTGACCGGTCTGAATGACAGGATTGCTTCACTGGCTTTATCCATGGTGGCAATGTCCTTCTTGAACCGCTCCGAAGAAGCAACCGTCCCTAGCTGGCCGGTGTCGGAGACAATTACTGGCGCGGTCGTGCCGCTTTGCGCAGTGACGCCATAGACGTTGCCAATCCAGGTGGTATTATTCACATCTGCGCCTCCGACGAACGCACCGATACAGGTGACGTTACTTGCCGTCGTGACACTAGAACCGGCCAGAGACCCCAAGACGGTGTTGCTGCTGCCGGTTGTGTTGCTAAGGAGCGCAAAGGCACCGTTAGCCGTGTTGCTGGTGCCGGTTGTGTTGCTAAGGAGCGCAAAGGCACCGTTAGCCGTGTTGCTGGTGCCGGTGGTGTTGTTAAAAAGCGCATTGACACCGTTGGCCGTGTTGTTGTAGCCGGTTGTGTTGAAATAGAGCGCCTGAACACCGTTAGTTGTGTTGTTGTTGCCGGTGGTGTTGTTGAAAAGCGCATTGACACCGTTGGCCGTGTTGTTGCTGCCGGTAGTGTTGTGAAAAAGCGCGTGGACGCCAGTGGCTGTGTTGACGTTGCCGGTGGTGTTGCTAAAGAGCGCGGCGAAACCATCGGCGGTGTTGAATGAACCGCTCGTGTTGCCTAAGAGCGAAAACCAACCGTGCGCCGTGTTGCCCGTTCCGGTCGTGGCTAAATTAAGCGTCTGAATGCCGTCGCCTGCGCTGTTGCCGTTGCCGCGGTCTTCACGGTTTGGTGGCCGGCCAGCGTAGGCGAGCGGTGCAAGCGCAAACCACGCCAGCGCCAGCAAAAGCAATCTCAAAGATTTCAGGCGAAGTAACTTGTTCATTATGTTTCCTTTCTTGCCCCGCTGCGTTGATCCTCCGGAATCGCGGGTTCGGAAGGGACGAAGACCATAGCGGGAAAAAGTCCTCCGCCCGATTCAGATCCGTTTAACGACGTCGAGTCTGGAAAAAATCTCGCCAATCTGTCAAGGCAATTCGCCGAAAATGGCGACCGCCGATTCGAGTTCGACGGCTCCACCGACCGAACTTGTTTATTCAAGTGGATGCTCACTTTTTGGATTTGCGCTGCCAACTGTTTGAGGTTAGATGGCGACAGCCCAATTTGTCTGCCAATGGTGAGATATTTTTTAGCGCTTCTGTCAGGCTTTGCCGTTGTTGTCGCGCTCCCGGGCAGGGCGGACGACGTTCTGCCGCCACGTTTTAATTTTGATCGCTATTCAGCGATGGTGAAGAATTCGCCGTTTGCGATTGCCACGGCGGTGGCACCACCTCCGGCAGCACCCAATTTTGCCAAAGATCTTTACGTGGCCAATGCCGCGCATTCGCCGGAAGGCGATATGGCCACCATTGCTTCGAGTTCGGACCAAAATTTCAAAAAATATCTTACCACGAGAGAGCCCGTGGACGGCTATAGCATCGCCAGCATTGAATGGTCAGAAAAGGTGGGCGCCACGAAAGTGACCATTAGCAAGGATGGAAAATTTGCGACCCTCACCTTTAACGAGGCGCTTCTGGCACAGGCTTCCTCCAAGGCGCCGCCGACCTCCGGTGAGCTGCGCCAAGGCGCGCCTTTGGTGCCACCTTCAATGCCAGGCAAAGCCCGAACACGTGGCATGATTCAACGAAATCCAAAGCCACTGGCGGTACCCACGCCGAGTGTGGTACCCACACCCAACCTCGAGCCGCCGCAAGTAATCAACCCACAGCAGCTGCTGCAGCAGCAGCTGCCGGACCTGTCGCAGCCACCGCCCTGATCGTCATCGTCTATATCCGGCTTTCCATCAGGCCGGCCGAAAATAAGCGCTGGGATTTTTGAGCCCGGGATTGCTATGAAATGTAATCGGTCTGCGGCGGATTCTCGCAGTGCCGCTCGTGACCGCCGGTAAATCGCTTGGAACAAAAAGCCGCCACGCGGTGAGGCGTGACGGCTTTCTACTGTGCGCGGTCAACCACCGCGGCTAACAGACTCTATTATTTATTCGCAACCTTACTCGGAGCGGCCTTGTTCAGTTCAACTTGGGCACTCACCCTTTGGATTTGCGAGGCCTGCTCTTTGAGCTGTGCAGTGAGGACCTCCATCCCTTTCTGCTGCAGAGCGACTGTCGCTTTCAACTCAGCAATACTCGCCTGCTGTTGCTCGACTTTTTTGTGCTCTTTGAGGAACTCGTTGAGCAACATCATGTTGATCGAGTTGTAGAACACGCCTGCGGTTTTCCCTTCCTCATCGCGCATCACCAGATCGGGGTTCACTTTTTCCACTTCCTCCGCGATGAGCCCCGACCGTCGGATGCGCGCTGGATCATGGTCCGCCTTGTAGCGGAAGGTAACGGGCTTCAGGGCATAGATCACTTCGCTCGCGTGGTCCAAGGGCGTGATCTCGTCCTTAAACCGTCGCGAGGATTCGAAGCCCAGGTCAACGGGATTGGTGTTGCTAAAGCCAAGCCGACCATCGGCTAAGCGGACTGTCACAGGACGGATAGTCCCATTGTTGGCAAGCTGAGCGACGCTTGAAATCCCGCCGATATAGGTCCGGTCGCTCACGTTTTCACCGGCGACGCCTGCGCCGATGCAGATAACGTTGCTGGCCCCGAGATTATTATCGCCGGCTCTCCAACCCAAGGCAACGTTGTTGCTGCCAGTGGTGTTGTTCTCCAATGCTCGCCTCCCAACAGCGGTGTTTTGTTGGCCGGTTACGTGGCTAACCATCGCTATGCTACCGACGGCCGTGTTGGCCCCTATGGCGTCTGTGCTGTTCACGAGCGCGAGGTTACCCACGGCCACATTCAAGTCGCCCACGGTGTTGGCAGAGGACGCTTGAAAACCGATGGCTGTGTTTTCTGTGCCGGTCGTATTGCCACGGGCTGCTCGAAACCCAACAGCCGTGTTGCCACTTACGGTGTTGACATTGAGCGCTTGGAAGCCCATGGCCGTGTTGTTACTGCCTGTCGTGTTGCTCGCAAGGGCTCCCTGCCCCAGGGCCATGTTCTGGACGCCCGACAGGTTGAAAACAAGGGCATTTTCACCTACCGCGGTGTTGAAACTGCCGCCGATATTGTTCCTCAGTGCCTGACCACCCAAGGCGGTGTTGTGACTCCCAGTGGTGTTGTCCTCGAGTGTCAAAGCGCCAAACGCTGAGTTGAAGGTGCCAGTGGTAAGGCTATCCAGGGCGTTAAATCCGTCAGCCGTGTTGAAGCCCGGTAAAGCCAATTGCGGCGTCACCGCCTGTGCTTGCGTCTCTGCTTGCGCCCTTGGCAAAAGCGCAAAACCGGCCAGCACCAGCGGAATGACCAGCAGGGTTGTTGTTTTGAGTTTTATTAATGGTTTCATGATTTTGATTCTTTCTTTTGTTCGCAGGATCTTTTGTCCTTTTTGTTTTGTGTTTTTTGGGGTTGTCTTTTTGGGTAACGCCCTTTTTGCCAAAAAACATGCGGACGTGTCAAGAAAAATTTGCAAAATCTTTCCTGGTGGGGTTGAGGCAGTTTTTGGATGCGGCGAAAGCCCGCGTACATTGACTCAGTTCGCCGCGCAGAGTAGGAAGCCCAGATTAGTCAGATCCTGAAATGCAGGAACAAATAAACAAACCAGTTTTTGTCGTCGGTTCGCCGCGCTCGGGAACCAGCATTCTCACCTGGTGCCTGGGGCAGCATCCAAACATGTTCCCTGTGCCGGAGTCGAGTTGGATGGGGGACTTCGCGGTCACCGTCGCTATTGGGTATCAAATTGGGGCGGCGCGCGGCGAGCGCTCCATTCTGAGCGCGATGGAGATTCCGGATGCCGAATTGTTCGCCGCCATCGGTCGGAGCATCAACGACCTGATCCTGCGTCATCGCCCGGATTTGGAAAGGAAACGCCAGGCCACCAGGAGCGAGTCGGAACCTAAAGGCCGTTGGGTGGACGGAACACCAGAATATTCTCTTCATATTTGTGGCTTGCGTAAGCTGTTTCCCGAAGCACGCTTCGTCCACATCTGTCGTGACGTCCGCGCCGTTGTGCGCTCGATGCTCAATTTCCATCGCATAGCTGGGACCGACCTGGTCCCCAATGAAGAAAAAGCTTACAAGTACTGGCTTCGCACCGTAAGCGCATGCATGGAAGCCGAACGAGCCTACGGGCCGAGCGTGGTTTACCGTACCCGTTATGCGGATCTGGTCGATCATCCCGAGGCGACGATGCGTTCACTGCTCGGCTTCCTCGGGGAAGCATATACAGCGAAGTGCCTCGAGCCGCTCACGCGGCGGATCAATAGCTCGAATGTGCCGGATGATTTTGTCGCTGAGGACCCTGCCACCGATCCAACGCTTGTCGATCAAGCAACGAAACTTTCCGCTCAATTGGAGGCCACACTCCAGCCGGGCGAGGCATCTCCTGCGGCAGCCGATGCACTCGAGGCCGAATTTAAGCAGCGGACGCAATACATGGCCGTTCTCGAGAAGACTTGCAAAGAGGCCCAACGCTTAGTTCGGACCCTGGAAAAGCAAATCCGCCGCGTGTAACCGACCTATTTCGAACAGACCTGAGTTCGGATTATTGATTGTGCCCGCTGGACTGATCGAACTAGCAAAGGACGCGGCTCCCCGCCGAAGTGAATCTCGCCAGACAACCGCCAGCGTTTTAGCGCTGAAGGCGAGTTCCAAAAAAAGTCCAAAAGACAGATCGAGCCGCTCCCAGCGATTTACGGCTCCTACGTGACACCGTCTCGCCTCGAATGAGGCCGCGAGGGAAGCAAACGGGATTATTCCGCTTCCCAAACGCCGAATGATTCGGCATAATTCTCGCCATGGAGCTTTTTGACCGCTTTTCCTCGGAAGGACAAGAAATAGAGGCTCCCCAATGAATCGATTCATTGGCAGTCTGTTCAAATTGCCCGCAGTAATTGGCCTTCTTTTCCTTTCAATCAGCACGTTCGCTGACCCGCCCGCTGGTATCCTGGATGATACGCACGCTGCTGTGCACGCGGTTATGGCTGTTCAAGGTGAGGTCACGCCAGACTTGATGCGGCAGCCGGGAATTTTGGGAACTGCGGTCGGCGTCGATGCCGCCGATGTTCCAGTGTTGACCGTTTACGTCGATCGAGATGCAGCGGACTCGGGCAAGGTGATTAGGAGTCTCCCGCGAGAACTTCGCGGTGTAGGCGTGAAGGTGCAGCTGACGGAAAAATTCCGCGCGATGGCTCACACGGCCAAACAAACGCCCCCCATTCAGCTTGGGACATCGGGTGGCTGGTCGAACGATCTTGCGAATGGCTTTTGCTGCGGCGGCACTCTGGGCTCGCTCGTGAAAATTGGCACTACCCAGTACATTTTAAGCAATTATCACGTTTTTGAATCGGATATTGTGCCCGGTGGAAATGGCATTGTGGCGACGACCGGTGATCCAATCATTCAGCCGGGCTTGATTGATGTGAGTTGCAATAAAAATCTCGCGCAAACTGTCGGAACACTCGTCAAAAAAAGCTCGCTCCCCGGAAGCAATGTCGATTGCGCAATCGCGCAGGTCGTTTCAGGGATGGTGCGGACGGACGGCGCGATCCTTGAGATCGGCACCATCTCGAATACAACGGTCGGTGCTTTCATCAATCAGGCGGTAAAGAAGAGCGGCCGCACAACCGGGTTGACCCATAGCTCAGTCACTGGCTTGAACGCGACGGTCAGCGTGGCCTACGACAACGAATGCGCAGGCGGCGGTGCTTTCACCAAAGTTTTCACCGGTCAGATCGTGATCGCGAACTCTGGGAATCAATTTCTGAACAGCGGTGACTCGGGATCCCTGATGGTCGAAGACGTAGCGACGAACCCGCGCGCGGTCGGACTGCTTTTTGCCGGCAATAGCACAACTGCGATCGCGAATCCGATCGGCCAAGTGCTCACGTTCCTCGGTGCCACGATGGTCGGTGGGGGCGGTGGACTTAGCCGGTCGGACTTCAACGGCGATGGCAAACCGGACATTATTTGGCAAAACACCTCGACTGGTCAGCGCCTTATCTGGATCATGAATGGCATCACGCATACAGCCACTGTCAATTTGGGAACGGTGGCGACACCATGGAGCATCGCTGGTTCGAGCGATTTTAACGGCGATGGCAAACCAGACATTCTGTGGCAGAACACTTCCACTGGTCAGCGCATTATCTGGATTATGAATGGCACCGCGCACATATCCACTGTTAATTTGGGATTCGTGGCGACATCGTGGAGCATCGCTGGTTCGAGCGATTTTAACGGCGACGGCAAGGCGGATATTCTTTGGCAAAACGGCTCTAGTGACCAGCGCTTTATTTGGATCATGAATGGCACCGCGCACGTATCCAACGTTAATTTGGGATTCGTAGCGACATCCTGGAGCATCGCTGGCTCGAGCGACTTCAACGGCGATGGCAAGGCGGATATTCTTTGGCAAAACACCACTACTGGCCAGCGTCTTATCTGGATCATGAATGGCACCACGCATACATCCACTATCAGCTTGGGAACGGTGCTGACAACGTGGAGCATCGCTGGTTCTGGCGACTTTAACGGGGACGGCAAGGCGGACATTCTTTGGCAAAACAGCGCCAGTGGGCAGCGCATTATTTGGATCATGAATGGCACCACGCATACATCCACTATCAGCTTGGGAACGGTGCCGACATCGTGGAGCATCAGAAATTATTAAACGATATCGATTACCGGGCATTGGTTTGATCGGCTTCGAATCGTCTGGCGCAATCGCACTTTTGCGATTGACGAGGCGTCGATTTGGGTTATTTTCGTGATCCTGCCTGAGGCGGGGCTCTCATCACTTGGGAGCGTGTTCTACGTACATTTGGGACTGCAAATTGGAACTCAATTTTGTCCCGGCATGATTTCGAAAAGGAAATTATCGTCGGCGCAGGATTGAGTTTTTTTGTCGCCTCAAATGTGCGTGAATGGCTGGTTCTTTGACATCTACATACAGGGTAGTAAGAAAGTACAACTTTAAGAGCTGAGTCTGAAATCAAGACGCCGCCGCAAGGCGGCGAGAGAGTTTCAGTTATCAAAGAATCTCTGGTCCCGCGAATGCGGGATCGGAACAGATTGATCAAGCTACAAAGAGCGCATCATGGATGCCTTGGTGCCAATAGGCGATGAAGGACGTGGCAAGCTGCGATAAGCTACGGAGAGCGGCAAACACGCTTTGACCCGTAGATTTCCGAATGGGATAACCTGAGCAGGGTAACACCTGCTCGCGTTCGTGTGAATACATAGCACGAACATCGCAACACCCGGCGAAGTGAAACATCTCAGTAACCGGAGGAAGAGAAATCGAAAGAGATTCCGTCAGTAGTGGCGAGCGAAAGCGGAACAGGCTAAACCGGCCAATTTATTGGCCGGGGTTGTAGGAGCCCGACGTGGTAGTGCAAAGGTTAGGTGAAGCTTCTGGAAAGCTGCGCCATAGAGGGTGAAAGGCCCGTAACCGAAAACCGGAGCACGCCTAGGGATTTCCTGAGTAATACGATGCACGTGAAACTTCGTA
>Ga0193719_10000824_pt1 | contig 11998 bp, 16 predicted proteins | sample U2a2metaG_FD_160103 | JGI IMG/M metagenome (GOLD analysis project Ga0193719, IMG submission 160103) | Soil microbial communities from a riparian zone of the East river system, Colorado, United States - U2a2 | ecosystem: Environmental > Terrestrial > Soil > Riparian zone | place: USA: East... | reverse complement strand
TCGGTACTCATGAAAACCTTCATGGACTGTAACTAGGCAGTTGTGGATATACGGCTGAGTGGCGAATTCAGCGAGGTGATTTTCGGGGAAGGGAGATCGGGTGTGATGGGCGTGGCGGTTAATCTGACGTGCATTTACCAGGACTTGCCGTGGTGTGGAATGCATGGTGGAATATAAACGTGCACGAAGTTGCAGTTCATGGCTCTAGAGTCACATCAATTCGGGGGTTGGAAAAATAGAGAGAAAAGCATACACTAGACGTCTGAAGAACAAAAGAGCGTGTAGTCACCATAGTGGAAGGGAGACAGCGATTTACAGCAGGCGAGAATCTCGGTTTAAAACTGTGCAAGACAATTAGCGGGTTGCCAATTTAGGAAAGAGAATATATGATGCTCGCCCGTTAGGTTGGTGACTCACCATGAGTGAAGGCCAACGACTCGGATAATAACCAGTGAACAGTTTTGTAATTAGATTCCCGCCACAACAATAACCGGTGGGAACCAGTTTTTGTGTAGATGCCCACCACAACCGCGCAAAATGGAGCGTTGGTGAGTCACCGTGAGTGGAAACGGCCAACAATAATAATCGGTGGACCAATTTGAGAAGCAGGTTTTTGTAATAGTAGATGCTGCGAGCCACAAAAACACAGGGTTGATCGATCTATAAGTGGAGACTAGCTTGATGGTGATGCGGAAAATGCTCCCGAAAGATTTTTCAGAGACAACGCAGGCGTTACTTTTCGAGGCAGAGTACGACAACACCAAGCAGATCAATTCCGATCCCCTCTTTTTGCCTGACGAGGAAATGTACGAGGACGACGACATCAACACCACATTGCCATTGGACCCACTCTTTGCAGTAAGCCATGAAGGTGGAAATCAAGTCATGGACTCGCATTCCGATGAGTTGCAGCCCAATCCTCTACCAGCCGATAATAGGGAGTCTGGAAATGACGGAGAGAGACCAATGCGAGTGCGTGTTTATAATACTCCGATTTCTTATTTGATTAATGGAATTTGCAGAATCTGCCACCACGAGCTCGTTCGCCAGGACAAGCTAATACAAATCTATTCAGATTTCAGATTGATCGGAACGTAGGGTCAGCCGCACCTCGATTTGAGTATCAACTGGGTATGAAGAGAGCCAACGAAGATGTTGACGAGCACAACGATAAACGAGTCCGAATAAGCCCCGTTGTTCAGGTGAGACCAATATCTTTGCTGCTACAAGCCCAATGACAATGTCCAGGGATCGTCAAAACTAACAATGAGGATGAAGGACATCAACCAGCAATTGCTGCACGCACTGCGCAGCAATCAAGTGTTCATACAATCTCAAAGCCAAACGCTACTGGAGGCCCAGCAGAAGATCGATGAACTTCAGTCTGCGCAAAAGAAGGCCGAAAACGAGCGAGAAATTTTGTTACGGGAGCTTCAAGCGATAAAGGTAATGACACCACAGATGAGCAGCACCAGATAAAATCTGACGGTCTCTAGGCGCAGAAAGACATGGAGGTGGCATCAGCAATTCAGCATGGAAGGAGGGCTTCAGAAAATAAAGCTGCGGGGAGCAACTCAAATGCACGTCACCAACAACCCACACGTCCCAAACATAGCTTGGCGCCAACACTCTTGTGCTCATCCAATGATACAAACGCCGATGATCTTGGTGAAGGCACCTCTATGGAGGTGCAGAAGGCGCCGGAGTCATCGCAACTGCGTCAGGAAGGAGGGGTACCCGTAGTCCCAACTGTCCCAGATCACGGTGCCATATCTGCTGTTCCGGTTGATGACCAAACAATGCAGCAGGATCCTCTCCTCGATACGCCACTCACAACCCCGGCGGTAGACTCCACAAGGAATAGCGCTTCTCAGGCCCATCCCCACGTCCCTTCCGGTACCACAGCAGCTACCTCCAAGTTCCAGAGTCGTGAGGTGTCGCAAACACCAGGGCCTCAACGATGGAGCTGGGCAAATGCTCGAGATAAGCGAAAGAGAGAGCGGGCAAGGAACAGGATACAGCTTACCCGGCTATGCTCAGTATGTTCGAATTAAAAGTATAAGGCAAGGCTAACGTAGTATTCCAGATCCGGGATGAAGATGAAGAATTCTTGGATGATATTCCACCACCAAATGACCAGGATTTTGACGGGGACGAAGACGAAGACGGCCAACTGGATGACGAAAACGAAAACGACGACGACGAAAGAAGCGGCAGGGCTTCAAGTGGAGTATGGTTGTCAGAGGGAAAGCTGAAAGGTATGATGGTTGATGCAGCGCAAACAGCGCTACGTCTCCAGCGCAAGCCAGTTCGTAAAGGCCAACACGATGGCGATGAGGTCAGGAAACGCCAAGATGCGTTGGAGGAAGAGAAGGCCCGTGATCAACGTTGGCAGAGGCTGATTTTCATGGTGAGTCGTAACACTGAATGCCCGTCAAAAGTAATTGAGCACTTCGCAGAAATATGTCCGGGACATCTTCGAGGAGAAATTTCAGGTCCGCCATGATGAAGATTATACGCTACATGACCCGCCAACACAGCAGGAAATTAATAACTATGCCCTTGGAAGAGGTCCCGGTCCTAACCCCGAAGACCTTCAGATTGACATGAAGGGTAAAATCAACTCGATCTGGAATATCCAGGTGGTTGAAATTTTACTGGCCGAGCTCAAGAAGAAAGATTGGGATGGTCTGCCGCAACGAAGCGAAGCTTATTTAGTGGACTTGATCGAGGGGAAATTGGAGAGGGTGAGGACACGCTGGAGGAATGCCCAACCGAGATTTAAAGAAACGGGGGAAGTGGAGACGATAGCCGATGTAGAGAGCAGGATGGTGCGAAAGAAGGACGATCAAGATAAAGCAAATAGGGCATATTCACGACGACGAAATGTACGTCTTCGAGAACATTATTGTACAAATTGCTCATATTTTACAGAGGTTTCGACGACGCATGATGACTCTAGAACGGATCATCGACATTAAAGTGGAAGAACAGGCAAATGATGAGGCAGTGTGGCGATGGTTGCACACGGTGGTCGAAAAACTGGGGGAAGATGGAATGAGCTCTGACGAGAGCGATACTGATGCCCGAACAGGACTGCCGATTTATCGTGTCAAGAACATGAAGTGGCGGCGGAAGATGGCACACGAGCTTGAAATGGTGGACAAGCTGCGACTTCAGGACAGGGACATCTACTCGCAGAAGGGAGCTAAACCAACCGCGAGATTCCGGGATGACAGGAATAGCGAAAGCCAAAGGGTTGCACCAAAAGGTTTACCGAAAAGGATGTATTCTTCTGCGTGGCTCGAAGGGTTGACACCTCAGACACGTCGGAAGTTAATGGTCTCTGACGAAGACTTCGCCTGGCTGAACTTGCTGAGGAAGGGCTGAGGGAATGGATAGACTGTATTCTTGAACTTAGCTTTGCTGGACCAATAGCGATAACAAAGGATTACATACCAATTGCTTTTTCTGTTCAAAAATTTCACAAAAGCTAGCCTGGATAATCCAGGCACGCGTCGAGGATCCAGCGGCGATCGACCTCACAAGTGAAATGCAAGGTATGGACCAACGGTGGCAGGAGGGTACTTGCAGGATCAATCCATGCGAGTGTGTCTTCAGTTCGAAAGCAGGAACTCACCGGATAATATCCAGGTAAGTGTGACAGTCAATCGGAAGCACGGAAACCCTATGGGTCCTTCTCCTGCAGAACGGAAGGCCGGAGATGGCGTTGGGGGGTCCCTCCAAGACAGAGGGAGCCTGGAAGATTTGGAATGAAGATGCGCTGAGACAAACGCGAAAATCCGGCAAGAAATGAGAGTCGACCCTGTATCCAGTACAAGGGTCCGGGAATGACCAATTGGCGGCTCAAGCTGAAGTCCCTGTATCAAATACAAGGGACCACGAGTCAGAGCAGAATTTCACTGTGTCAACACAAGTGAAACGGCGGGCGATGACAACCTATACCAGGTAATTGCGTTGGACTTCAAGTTGGGAGGTCGTCAACGACGCAAATTGAGTGGCTTTATTTGTGTGTAAACAAACTCCCACCGACATCAATTTCAAATATAATCTGGTGAGTTCCTGCCACAGATCAACCGTACTCATCTGCGTCTAATTCGATGAGTTCCTGGTTAGTGTTTTTTTTCCGCCGTTCCGATCCTCCTTGTTCTATCAGCTGCTGGAACTGGGGCATACGACTCGCATGGATTGATCCTGCGAGTCCCCCTCTCGTCTCTTCTTTCAATTGATCGCTGTGTTTTCGCACTCGCCCTGTGCTTCCACCGCCCACCGTTGGATTCTCGACACTTGCCTGAATTCATACTCACGTATTGGATTGACATAAACAATCAATGGATATGTTTCTCAAAAACATCGCTATCGATAAACTAAACTGAGTCCAAGCTCATTTGACTCATTGATTGTGAACTGCGGCTGCGGCTCCATGCACGTCTATACCCTGCCTGGAATTCTCTCATCAAGCACGGTCCCTACGTCTAACCTGCCCAGTAGCATGCTTGTCCACAAAGCGAGCTCTGCCTGACGTATACTTCAGTTCTAACCTAACCATATCTGTGACAGGCCATTTATTAGCATAATCATGGAGTTCTGGAAATTTTTCGGCGGCCTGCAACTCAGTCAAGTATAAACGAGTAACAAGAAAAATGTGACATACATGATATTGAACAAGACGTATTCCTGAAGCATCTTGGCTCGTGAAGTTATTCGTTGTATCAAGGAAGTCTTCAACAAGTTTCTTCACATATTTCTAGGCAAATACTATGAATAAACCATGGGCAGGACTAACAAAGCGTCCACGTACTTTAACCCTTATATATTTCTTATGCTCCCACTTAAGTGCCTTCTCAAGATTGTAGCCTCCTCGATTCGGCCGACCAGCCTCTCCATCTGGCTTCGGAATGAGAGGTGTATCCGACTCGGACTCGATCTCACTATCAGTGACCAAGGATTCAGAATCAGTCTCAGTCGCACCCGTTTCTGAAGGAGCAACGTCATCATAAGTTGGATTTGATTGAGGTTTGAGAGGTGAATGTTGCTTGCGAGTTGATTTGGGATATGGGTGGTGGCGTGGTGTGGAACGAGATGAGCGGGCAACAGTAGGACCAGAGCCGATCTCCTCTTGCGCAAGCAGCTTGATAGGAATATCAGTAGCGCCAACCTCGGTCTGAGCAAGAAGAATTGGCAAAGTAGGTGGGGGAGCACCAGGCTCGAAAAAAGGGGGGATAGTGGACAATGAGGCTGATGACACTAAGACCATAGTGAGGGCAATATCGGTGGGCACTTTCCATCAGTAACCCAAAGTTGGGTCCAAATATAGGACAGTGGAACAATAGGCATTTCGATGATGACACGGTAGACAAAAGCGTGTCGAGAGGACGACAGTAGAGAAGAAGGTGACAATAACCCATGTCTCCGACATAACAACCACAAAGGTACAACAATTTGAACAAATGGATTTTCGACGCTATAACTCCTCAAGGTGGACTCGTTGCCCTCATTGCAAGAACCACGATGCCACTCAACATACTCAGCTCCCTATTATATCGCACCCGTCTTATCACTGAGCTGCATGGCCACACCGGTGCAATAATCAGCTTAGCCATTTCATCTAACAAAAGGCTGCTTGCTAGTGGCGGTAGGCTGAATTTTTTCATATGGACGAACCACTGACACTGCTTAGGTACCGACGGGGTACGGGTATGGGATCTTGAGACACATGATGAGATATACATTCCGCAACAGCCACTTCACGAGCGGGGTCAAGTCAGCTGCGTCTGCTGGGTTACTCGGCCCAACGAATCATTTGATACTCTCTGTTATGGAAATGCTCTTGGATATTTGGTTTTCCTACAACACCGTCCAACAGAGGTAAGGATCGTCATGTCCAACTTCGAAAGGCAATTCAGGTTGACACCGAAGTTAGCGACGATTCGAAGCAGTCTACTCAGTCCGAATTGCAAAAGGCGGGGAGATCTTAAGTCTGGCCGTGGATATATCAGGCAGAATGACAACTCGGATTGCTACAGGAACTCGTGACAAATGTGTGCAGGTTTGGTCATTTGACTCCAGTAGCAGAAAGCTTGTTTCGGTTCATTCGAGTGCCTTCAGCCAAGAAAAGGACATAGTGCCCAAGAGTCTTGCCTTTGAAAGTAACGAAAAACAGGACCTATGCGTATTTGGCCTTTACGATGGCGGGCTGTAAGTCAAGTTTGTCCTTTTCCGCCTAAACTACGTTAATCGTTCATTCAGGCATAAGTACGATGGTACTGACGGTAAATGGATATCAACTCACCAACTTGGCTCAAAGATGTGAGTAGCATTTGCCCTTGGCATTAACCAGCCCTGAGCGATGAGACAGTGGTAATGCCTGTGTTGACACTGAACAACGACTTTGCGTGATTGACAACGTGGCGAATGGCTTTGACATTTATAAGATGGATTCTGGCAATTTCATACGAACGCTCATCACCAGAGAGCCCATCAAAACGTATCCGAAAGGGGTGGCTTTCGCAAATCATTGTCAGGCGGTTGTTGGGGGAAGCGACCATGGCCTTGTTTACATTTTCGAACGTAAATCTGGCAACGTAATCACCACTCTCAAGCACGCGAAAGAGGGCGGTGTGCAGACCATCGCGGTATGTATTTGTTCAGGTTTCGATCATACAAAATGAATTCCATGTCTGTTTGTGAAGGTGCATGATGGCCGTGACATGGTGACTATCGCGACGGCATCAGCAAGCACTTCTGGTGCAAGCCCAATCCGAGTATGGCAGTGGACGCCTCCTGTAAGCGACAAAAGGCCAAATAACAAGCATGCTGCTTGGACATTAGGCAGAGTTGTTGAGGCGATGCTCAAGTTGATTGTCGTCATTGCAGCAGCAGCCCACATCATACATATAATTCGCGGACAGGTAAGATATGAAATGCTGGCGTAACACAATGGGATGCTGACTGATGCACAGGTAATCGCCCGGCATGGAATAGGCCAGAGCGTGTCAAGGGAAGAAGGTTCAACAAGGGACATAGACATGAGGGACTACATTCGACGTGAGCTGGCTGCCGAACTGAACATATTGATGAGGAAGAAGGAAGATAGTCGTGGGCATTTTGATCAAGACGTCAACGAGGTGGGCAGTGTTGAACAAGGTCGTAAGTCTGGTCGCCAGGGGCGACAGGGAGAGGTGTCAACAGAGATGAGTGTTATTCGCTTGTAAAATATTCCTCTCCTAGTTGAGAAGGACGATTCCTAAAGTCTCAATCAGTTTAGTATCAATATGCGTGTATATATATTTAAATAAAAACTCACCCAAGTTGAAGGGTACAGACGAAAGGAACTTTGTTGAATCAATTCAAACAAACATCGGGTGGCTAGACGTGGAGGTGACAGAGCAGGAACTCGCGAGAAAAATCTACGCGAGTATGCAGAGCGCAAAGGTAAACCAGGGACCAGGGAGGGCGACGCTTAGCAAAAAAAACGGTATTTGGTGAATCGGTGGGCAGCAGGATACAGGCGGTTTATGACAAGAAACAACCAGGAACTCAACGGATAAATCCAGGTGAGTGTGGTTTGGAATCGGTGGGCGACAAGAAACAACCAGGAACTCAACGGATGAATCCAGGTGAGCGTGTTTTGGAATCGGTGGGCAACAAGAAACAACCAGGACCTCAACGGATAGATCCAGGTGAGTGTGGTTTGGAATCGGTGGGCGACAAGAAACAACCAGGAACTCAACGGATGAATCCAGGTGAGTGTGGTTGGAATCGGTGGGCGACGACGGGCGACAGTGGGCAGCGACGATGTACCGAACGTGGATATCCGTTTGTTTGGCCATACAGGTGCCGTGTTTGTTACAGCTTGCCCTTGATTTTCAACAGAGTCCCCTTAATCACGTTAATTTATTCTTTACTAGACCTTTTGTATCGCCCGCCGTGGTTTGCCCGCCGTCTTGCCCGTTCTTGGTTCCCGTCGAAACTTCCCCATTGCTCGAAACTCGGTACGTCGCTTTTTTCGTTTTTATTCATTACTTTAACAGGTCTATTCTTTTTAGATCCTTTGCCATATCGCCTGCCCTGGGCCCATCTCGCTTGTATTGATACAGTGAGAAACTCGCAGTCCCTTGTTTTGATACAGGGACTCCACTGGCCCTTACCTTGATTCTTGCTTGTATTGATACAGTGAGAACCTACGCATTCCCTAGGGACTCCACTTCTCGGCTTTTCTATTCGTCATGCCAGGTATATCGCTCTTATGCTCAGGTTGAGCTCCAGCTTACCATCCCCGTAGCCCCATTCACATTTTTATTCAACGAACAATTCTATACATCGAACCACTCGGATTTCCCATCCTCTCTACCTTTTTGGTCCTCCCTCCCTGATAACCCGTCTCCTCAGCAACTCAAAGATCGATTGTGGTACTCTTCCCAACATCCATACATACCTTTCATTTTGAAGTCGCCATTTCACGGCGACTTGCTCCGCCGTCTTTCTGTTCCTATCGACCGCATTGAAGTTGTCTTCGATACGCATAACTGGCATCTGCCCCGCCAGGTTGCTAAAGATTGGAAGGCGTTGGAAAATGTTCTGGTACTTGCGACGCAGAACCTACTTTCCTTTTTCCGACAAAACCATCCAAACACACAGTTGGTATTTGCCTCTCCAGAACTTCCGTCAACTTATGGATATTTCAATACTCACGAATCTGAGGGCGCTGCTCGCTCCGCACTCTCAGTCTCTCTTGACGCGTTTACCATTTACCTCGGCTATTTCTCCTTCATCATCGCGATCTGCCAATTTGGAATCGATCCTCAGTCCTCATCACCTTCTTGGCATAAACGCCTTGCCAGGAGTGATAGCCCTGTCCATCCAGAGTGGCTCAGGCTCCTCTTGGATTCCCCTATCGTTGATTTCAATCGGGAGCGAATTGGTGTGGTTGCTGATGTTGCAAGGTGTCAGTGGCTCCATCTTGCTAAGTACATGATGCAGGCGTCTGTTCCGCTGTGGTTTTATTGGGGCAAAATTCCTTACTATGCTACGCCATTGCAGTCCTGGATACGCGACGAATTCTATCCCAGTGATGGGGACCATATTACTGTCACGCCCACTGATGCCGCTGGTCGTGCCTTTCCTCCAGTAGTCCCCCAAAGCGGCCAACGCCCTGGTGAAACGATGGAACAATTTTTTTCCAGGCGGCAGCAACGCGATAAGGAGCTGAAGGGAAAGGAAACGCCCGGCCAGTGCTCTTCTCGACAGGCTCGTGAAAAATTTCAAGCGTCGAGGCCCAGACCAGGTAAAAAAGGACCTTTAGTCTTCTACTGGGATGACATAGATGGCTTCCGAATTCGAACCCCCCTTCCTCGCCCTCACGTCGAGAGGATGTGGGATACGTGGAAAACGACTGAAAAGGTTTACAATGGGTTTGAAAACTGTTGGGATTGCTGCAGTCTCTTCGGGGATAGTGCTGGTGAACCTGACCTCGACAGTGACAGTGACGATGACATTTATCCAACAGTCGACCCTCCAACTGCTCCCAATCAGACCACACCCTCGACTATTCAGCAGTCTGCTCCCGATACTTCTATGTCTCTTTGTGATCAGCAGACCACGTCCTCAACTCAGCAATCTGCTCCCAATACTTCTATTTCTCATTGTGATCAGCAGACCACTGTTGAGCAACCAGCTCCGGATACTCATTGCGGATCTTCCAATCATCCTTCTCCAGACATCCCCACTCCAGCTGATCGGGGTGTTTTGCCGCGGGAAGCCGAGATCACAGAGGACAATGAAACTGAAGACTTGTTTGATGCATCATCGAAGGACGTCCTGGCTGCTAATATGTTTCACTGTGTTACCTTCACTACCCCCCGTGCTCAAACGGTGGATGACCTCATTTATTATAGATTTGGGTTTTCACTGAATGAGCACCCGTATTCTGGTGTTCCTCCTTCCATCACTCCAGTTGGATTCAGATCTTTCGAAGAAGTTGTACGGGCTGTTGGTGGGCAACATATGCAATTTTCGGGTACGAACAAACAAGTGATCGCGGACTTCCTTGGATGCCTTCTATCCACCCGAAACCCTCTTCGAGACGTTCCTCAGAAGTACTGGGACCTTAGTTCTATGGGAGCTGATCCTCTAACCCAGTTGACCAAGTTTATTCGTATTGAAAAGCGTGAATTTCGAGACAACACTTGTTATCTCCTCCGCCCAATCAATCTACATCCCAGCCGAGATACACCCTGGATGCTGGCCGTAGATGCTATGACCGCATTAGAGTGCATCCGCCGTGGTCTTGGGCCACATTCTCTTGACATTGCCAATTACTTCATTGATCATGGTATCCCGTTCTCGACCCTCAGTTATCTACAGCCTTCCTCTCCGAAACGTGATCCTCAACCCATACGTGGGCTTCTTGGGCGACGCCCCAAGGACTACACCTTCAACCTTGCTGACTATGCTGCCTACACTACCATACGGGATTCATATTTACGCTCGCATCCTAATGCTCGTGCTGCTCTGTGTGCCGGGGGTATTATTGCTCGCCTGGCACGGGAAGAGATGTCCAATGTGGCGGTACTCTCTGGACCATCTGAAGCCGCGTTGAATGGTGAGCAGACAGTCCGGACCAGTGGTAATGACCGCTTCTGCGATGATGGAATTTCCCCAGAAGTTATGGACCTTGTCTGTGGGGTCTACGAAGTGGAGACTGGCCAGGGAGGTGAGATGATCTATTATTTTATTTTCCACCTCTAAATCAAAGTCTTTCCAGATCAAGTTGCTCTGGTTTCATGGTTTCCGAGACAAAATACTTGGAATGTCTCTGGACTCAATGTTGGTCAATGGACCCATGAGTGTGAAGAATGGTATGTGAAGCGAGTCAACACTATCCAAGAAGGTGGTACCCCTCTCAGTCAACACGAATGGCGCACTTTGACACGCTTTACACGAAAGGGGCCAAAACTCGTGTATCACATGAATCTTGCAGCAAGTTCGTACATTCAGGAAAACTTGTAGTATATTTTCCCTCTGAAGTTCCCGATATTTGGGCAGCTATGGGGTGATGGGTGGGCAATCACTTTTGGGGTACTTTATATTTCACGTCTTGATTGTGATCTTATCACTACTTTTTTCGGCATTTCTTTTTTAGATAATCATGTCTTCTATTGTTGATTGTCTTTTTTTGTTGTTATTCTTCCCTAAATGTGGGACTTTGTTTATTATAAATCGTTGCCAAACAACAGGCATGCTACTTTGACTGGACAATTAACCAAAATGGGTCCCTCTAATTCGAGTAAGAATTCTGGTGTAGGGTGTGTTATCAGGGAAATCCTTATTTGATACAAAAGATTGCCAGAGATGGATCAATCTCTTTCAAGCAGAGGGCCCGTTTTGTGCAAGATTTATACATAAAATATCGATTTAACAAGTAGTATCAAAAATAAATGGTGGTTAAATAGTGTGACCCCCAAAGTGTCAGAAACGAGCGCCAACGCACCTCACATCGGAAATTGCTGAAATTTGCCCTCACGGTCCAAAGTTTCGTCTCCTTCACTCTCTCGGGTTTTCAGGCCACCAAGAATGTGCCATGTGGGGCCCTCTTACATTGGCATTGATCCAGGTGGTAGTAATTAATATTTTGGGTAGAGTAGTGTCAAATACTAAACTGTGTGGTGAAAACATTGTATCTAGAGTGTTTCAAATGTAGTTAGGCAATTGCAAAAGAACTAATAAGTTAGTAATAACAACATTTTTGAGTAAATGGTATCTATAGTTTCATTAGCCTGCAAAATTTCGTTGAGAAAAGTACCAAGGAAGTCAAAATAGGGTGGGTTTCACACGAGGTGGGACTCGATTACCTAAGTGCCGAGGATCCGAGTATCAGAATCGGTATCTGCCACTAGCATCAGTATCGAGCCGATAACCCAGCATTCAACCAGCATTACGTATTCCAATTACATTCAACGACCTACAATCTGAAGTA
>Ga0193719_10000820_pt1 | contig 12025 bp, 10 predicted proteins | sample U2a2metaG_FD_160103 | JGI IMG/M metagenome (GOLD analysis project Ga0193719, IMG submission 160103) | Soil microbial communities from a riparian zone of the East river system, Colorado, United States - U2a2 | ecosystem: Environmental > Terrestrial > Soil > Riparian zone | place: USA: East... | reverse complement strand
TTGCTTATCATCAGTGCTGCTCTCCGTTTTAATATCGGCGCCTCACCTGTCGGGTCAGTCAAAAGGCCACAGGAAGAAGGGTCGCGCGACAGGGACGCCGACTGCGTCTCCGGGCGAACAAAGCTTAACGAACATTCCCCTGCCGATCGGCCATGAAGCCAAGGGCCTTGTGTTGCCAGATTTCGATGGCGAAGGCCATCTGCGGGGAAGATTTGAAGCGGGGACGGCGCACCGGATCGATCAGGAACACATCGGATTTCAGCACCTCAGAATCACGACCTACGCCCCGGAGAATCAGCCCGACCTGCAAATCGACATGCCCACGTCGGTGCTTGATCTAAAAACCCGGGTCCTCAGTTCGCAGGAACGCACGACGATCCAGCGCGCGGATTTCAACATTGCTGGCGATTCAGTTTATTTCGACACCAACACGAGGACCGGGCGATTGATCGGAAACGTGAAAATGGTGATCACTGATCAATCGCATCTGACTGCCAAACCAAACAGCAGCGAATGAAAAAACTGGCGGTGTTGATCCTGTTTATCGCCTACGCGACGGGTGCGCGTATGGAGGCGCAGATTGCCGCGGAGCCCACAAAAGCTTCCCGGGCTGCGCCAGAGAAGAAAGCAAAGAAAACGGCGAGCGACAAAAAGACTGAATCGCCGGCCACAAAATTATTTGGCCAGGATGGGTCGAACGCACCTACCACAACGGAAATCTACGCGGATGAGGCGTTCTTTGATTCAACCAAGAACGTGGGCATCTTTAGCGGCCGGGTGAAGGTAACCGATCCTCGCTTCAGTCTTCAATCAGACAAGTTGACCGTGTTCATTACGAAAGGACAAAACCAAAGTCTGGAAAAAGCGATTGCCGATGGTAACGTCGGCCTCGTGCGCGACCGCCCGGATCCGAACGGTGGTCCGCCCACGCGAGCTGTTGGCCGTGCTGACAAAGCAACTTATACGGCTGCAACCGGCGATATTGAACTGAGGGGTACGCCGCGCGTGCAGGAGGGGCCGAACATGCACGTCGCCACGAGTCCGGATACGGTCATGGTCATTAACCAGAACAGCCAACTGACGACGCACGGCCCGAGCCGCACCGAGATTACTCAGCAGCCCAAGGAAGAAAAAAAACCGACAGTGACTCCAGCTCAGAGTGCACCCGCTCAGAGTTCACCTCCACAGACGCCGCCTCCGGCGGCTCTTCCGAAACCATGATTAGCCAAACTGCGCCAGTTTCGACTGCCAAGATTCATCCGGCCGTCCCAACGAAAGCGGAAACTGTTCTGAGCACGGAGGAACTGGTCAAGATTTACGGCGGTCGAGCGGTCGTGGACGGGATCAACATGTATGTTCGCGCGAGCGAGATCGTCGGACTGCTCGGGCCAAACGGCGCCGGCAAGACCACCAGTTTTTACATGATCGTTGGTTTGGTGAGGCCCAACAGCGGTCGCGTGATCTTTTCAAACACCGATGTCACAGACTACCCGATGTACAAGCGGGCCCGCCTCGGGATGGGTTATCTGCCACAGGAGGAATCGATCTTTCGGAAGATGACAGTGGAACAAAACATCCTTGCGATTTTGGAAACGCTTCCGTTGAGCAAGGCTGAGCGGCGGAACCGTTGCGATCAACTGTTGCACCAGTTTGGCATTGAGCGGATCGCGAAAAACGTCGCGCTCACATTAAGCGGCGGCGAGAAGCGACGCTTAACCATCGCGCGTTCGCTGGTCACGCAACCGAAGTTGCTAATGCTGGACGAGCCATTTAGCGGCGTCGATCCCATTGCGGTATATGATGTGCAACAGATTATCGTAAACCTGCGCAAGTCAGGACTCGCCATCATGATTACCGACCACAATGTGCGCGAGACTCTCTCAATCGTGGACCGCGCCTATCTAATTTACGACGGCCGGGTGGAGAGCGAAGGCACAAAAGATTTCCTCGTTAACGATCCGATCAGCCGCCAGCTGTACCTTGGCGAACGCTTCAAAATGTAACGTGTGCAGGCACACGGCATCCTGCGTGAGGCGAAGGATCTCGTGTAAACCTCTAGCGTTACGGGCCCACACTCGCGCGCGGCGACGACACGCGTGTAAGAAATTTGGCAGGGGCGTCGACCGCCTGTTTGATGCAGATTGGAAATTGCGCGGTATTCACGCTAGAAGTTATGTCTAATGGCAGAACGACGCGGGACTCAAACGATCACATCCACAAGCAATCAGCAGAAAAGCGTCCCGGTTGTCACGGTTGAGAGCTTTTACAATTCTCACGCCGAAAAACTACAGATGAAATTGGAAGGACCGCGCGTGGGATTCCATCGGAAAATTCGCGAGCCAACCATCAACCGCCCCGGCCTCGCGCTTTCAGGTTTCTACACGTATTTCGCCGAGAAACGCGTGCAGGTATTGGGCGCGGCGGAACATTCTTATCTCAAGAGCTTGTCTTCGACGCTGCGCATTCGGCGATTTCGAAAGATGTGCGAGCGGAAGATTCCGTGCCTGGTGATATCACGCGGATTTCATCTTGCGCCGGAGCTAGTGGCTGTCACCGCAGCGGCAAAAATCGCAGTGTTCCGCACCCCGATGATCACCATGAAGTTCATCAACGCCGCAACGATCGCTTTGGAGATGGATTTTTCGCCGACGGTGACCGAATTCGGCAGCATGGTGGACATCTTGGGCGTCGGCGTTTTGATTCGCGGAGCGAGTGGCATTGGAAAAAGCGAGTGCGTGCTGGGGTTGATCGAACGCGGTTACAGTTTGGTAGCTGATGATGTGACGCGGATTACGATGATCGAGGGACGCGAACTCATGGCCACGGCGCCTGAACTCACCCGCAATCACATGGAAGTGCGCGGGATCGGCATTATTGATGTGGCGAAGGTCTTCGGCATCGGGAGTATTCGAGTCGAAAAGCGCTTGGACCTCGTTGTCACGCTCAAGGACTGGCAGGATGTAGAAGAAGTGGACCGGATCGGGCTCGACCGCGAATTTTACGAAATCCTCGGACTCAAAGTCCCGCACGTGACTATTCCAGTCAGGCCTGGCCGCGACATGGCGCGTTTGATCGAGGTCGCGGCGATGGACGAAAAATTGAAAGGACTGGGTCAAAGCGCTGCCCTTGATTTTAACGCGAAGCTCCTCCGAGTGATGGAGCAGAAAGGAGCAACGTAATGGCCTTATTGTCTCGAAGAGCGACCCGCGCGGCAGCCGTACAGAAGGTTGAGAAAGAAATTACAATTGTGAATCGGCTCGGACTACATGCCCGGCCGGCCGCCATGTTTGTGCGCATCGCGAGCCGTCACCGCTCGGAAATTTGGGTGTCGAAGGAAGGCGAGGAAGTAAACGGCAAAAGCATAATGGGTCTGATGATGCTCGCTGCCGGGCAGGGGTCGAAGCTGTATATTCGTTGCGAGGGACCAGACGCGGAAAAAGCAATGGAGGAACTCGAAGAACTGATCAACGCGCGGTTTAACGAAGATTGATGAGGCCCATCCGACCCATTGACGTATAGGACGCACGCGACGTATGCCCAGCCCAACGGTCTGACTCGCAATGTTTGACATCTGCCTTACTCTCCCAAGTGGATGAGCGGCGACAACGCGCTAAAAGAAACTCGGTTTGAAGGAGCTGGCGTCTCGCCCGGAATCGCCCGCGGCCAGGTTCACGTCGTCCGCGATGAGTTGGATGAAGTCACGCATTATCGCATTGCCCCTTCCCAGGTGGCGGATGAAATCAGTCGCTTCGAAACGGCCCTTATCCAAACGCGCATGCAGATTCTGGAGATGCAGCAGCGTATTGCGGAATCGATCGGGGCAAAAGATGCCGCGATTTTCGATGCTCATCTGCTCGTAGTCGAGGACCGCACTTTGATCGACGAAGTGCTCCGCAAGCTGGAGACCGATCTATGCAATGTGGAATGGATTTTTCAAGAAGTCGCGACGCGTTACGCCGAGACCCTGAATAAGATCGATGATCCCTATTTGCGAGAGCGCGCGCTGGATATTCAGGACGTAACAAAACGGGTAATTCGCAACCTTCAAGGGAAGGCTCCCAAGACATTTCTTGCCCTAACTGAGCCGCACATTCTGGTTGCTCATAATCTTACGCCTTCAGATACCGCAAGCATGAACCGGTCGAAGGTGCTCGGAGTTGCGACGGATATGGGCAGTCGCACTTCGCATGCGGCAATTTTAGCGCGTTCTCTCGGTATCCCGGCCGTGGTTGGCTTGCACGATATCACTGCAAAACTGGAGACCGGCCAGCGCGTTCTCCTTGATGGGAATGATGGCTATCTGATCCTCGATCCGACGCCGGAAACACTTGCGCAGTACACAGAGATCGAATTACGCCGAGCCAAAGTCACGGCGAAACTGAAAGAACTGCGCGAGACAACTTCCACTACGCGCGACGGCCGTCACATTGTTTTATCGGCAAACATTGAACTCCCGGAAGACGTTGATGCGGTCGAGGCCAATGGTGCCGAGGGCGTCGGACTTTATCGCACCGAGTTCCTGTATTTGAATCGGACTACTCTGCCAACCGAGGACGAACAATATAAAATCTACCGGCAAGTTGCCGAGCGCGTCCGCCCGAACCCCCTGATTATTCGAACATTTGACCTTGGGGGTGACAAGTTGGCTCCGGGGACAGTCGATATCACCGACGAGCTGAACCCGTTTCTTGGCTGGCGCGCGATCCGTTTCTGTCTCGAGAACCTGGACATTTTTAAGACGCAGTTGCGCGCTATTCTCCGTGCCAGCGCCGTCGGCAACGTAAAAATCATGTTTCCCATGATCTCCGGACTGGATGAATTGCGAAGCGCCATCGCCGTGCTTGAGGAGTGCAAAAAAGAGCTGCGCAGCTCAAAAATTGAGATTGCCGAGAAAGTCGAGGTTGGCGCGATGATCGAAATCCCGAGCGCAGCCATTTCTGCCAGCGTGCTCGCACCTGAAGTCGATTTTTTCAGTATCGGGACAAACGATCTGATTCAATATACACTTGCGGTCGATCGCGTGAACGAGAAGATCGCGCATCTTTATCAGCCGACCCATCCGGCAATACTGCGTTTGCTCAAAATGATCGCCGATGCGGCCCACGCCAATAATATCTGGGTGGGCGTATGCGGAGAAATGGCGGGAGATATCGCGCTCGTCCCGCTCTTGCTCGGTCTCGGCATGGACGAGCTCAGCACGGCGGCGATCCTGGTTCCGAGAGTAAAGCGCGCCGTGCAGAGTCTGGCCATTCCTGAATGTCGTGAGCTGGTCGAGGAAACGTTCAAACTGAACACCGCGACAGAAATTCTGGCCCGTTGCCTGGAATTAGCGGACAAACGCTACGGTGATTTGCTGGGCTGACGCCCAACAAAGTTACAATGTTACAAAGGTTCTATCGCCAGCAAAGCCGTGACCATTGTAACGTTGTAACCTTTTAACGTTTGTAACCTGCTTATTCTTCCGTTTCCGGGTCCGATCTCAGTCCCTCTTCCTCCATCTTGCGCAAGACGTCGCTCATATCGTCCACTTCGTCCCAAACATCCTGACTCACATAGATGGGCGCCTTTTGCTGAGTGGCCATGGCAATGCAATCGCTGGGTCGCCCATCGAGCTCGATAATCTTTTTCTGCTGCAATTCGTTTTGGACCCGGATGATGACCCGCGCGTAGTAGGTGGCATTTTTCAGATCATTGATAATGACTCGGTCAACTTTTGCGCCGAGAGCCGTCATCAAATGCGCCATCAGATCGTGGGTCAGAGGGCGCTCCTTGGTGATCTGACGCATGAACATGGTGATCGCGCTGCCAACTGTTTGATCGACGTAGATGATGAACACTTTCTCGTTATTGCCAATAAACACCGCACACCCGCCGCTTGTCGGTAAAACCGCCCGCACCTGCACCTCGATCACCGTTTTGTTCACGAGCGAACGTTATCCGCAGCGAAATGAAAAACAAGCGGTGCGCTGCATGCGTCTCATTCGTCCCATAGGACACATGAGACATCTGAGTCGCATGAAAATTTTCGCTCCGTGGGCTTGAATGTTCGACGCGCTGATTGAATATGCGTTCTGTCCATTTGTGGCTGCGTAACGAATCGAAATGAAAACCGAGTGGGACCTTGAGTCCGCCATTGCCACATACAACGTGGACGGATGGAGCGAGGGTTATTTTACTGTCAATAGCTCAGGCAACGTCGAGGCCAGACCGTTAAAGGATAATGGCGGTTCGATCGATCTTCTGGCGATAGTCAATGAAGCGCGCGCCAGAAACCTCAGTTTTCCGTTGCTGATTCGGTTTCAGGATTTGGTCCGGCACCGCGTCGAATCAATTAATCGCGCGTTTCAAAGCGCGATCGCTGAGTTTGGTTATGGCAATCAGTATCGCGGCGTTTTTCCAATCAAAGTCAATCAGCTGCGCGAGGTGATCGAGGAAATCGTCGATGCGGGCGAACAATTTCATTTCGGGCTCGAGGCGGGCAGCAAACCGGAGCTGGTTGCCGCGCTTGCCATGCAGAAAGACCACGAGAGCTTGATCATCTGCAACGGCTACAAAGATCCCGCTTTCATTCGCATCGCGCTGCTTGGCCGCAAACTTGGCAAATCGGTCATTATCGTCGCCGAAAAGCTGGAAGAGTTGGAGCAGATCATTCGCGCATCAAAAGAGGTCGGCGTCGAGCCCTACATCGGTGTTCGCGCTCGCTTGTTTAGCAAAGGCTCGGGCAAATGGTCGCCCAGCGGCGGCGAAAACGCCAAATTCGGTCTCGACACCACCAATCTCGTGGCGGCCAGTCAGATATTGAAAGAGGCCGGGCTGACACATTGCTTTAAGCTCCTTCATTTCCACGTTGGCTCGCAGGTGCCGGACATTTTGACGATCAAACGAGCTGTGCGCGAAGGCGCGCGCTATTACGCAAAACTTTGCAAACTCGGGCATCAACTAGGGTATCTCGATGTCGGTGGCGGCCTGGGCGTGGATTACGATGGATCACGCAGTGATTTCGATAGCTCGACCAATTATTCGCTCCAGGAGTATGCGAATGACGTCGTCTGGAACATCATGGATGTGTGCGATTCCGAAGGGGTCGCGCATCCCATCATTGTGAGTGAAAGCGGTCGCGCCATTGTCGCGCACCATTCCGTACTGGTATTGGAAGCGTTCAGCGCCATCGAGAAGACTGCGCCTAAGCTCAAAGTCGAATTTACAGAGAAAGACCATAAACTCGTCGGCGATATCCTCGATGTGAAACAGCGCTTAAAGCGCGGAAATCGGCTTGAGAGCCTGCACGACATCCAACAGATAAAGGAAGAAGCGCAACAAACGTTCGACCTTGGCCTGCTCGATCTCGAATCGAAAGCGAAGATCGACACGGTTTACTGGCAGATCGCGCATCAAATCGTCAACATGCATCGTGGCCTGCGCTACGTGCCCGAAGAAGTGAAGGACCTCGAAGTCACCCTGGCCGATCAATACATTTGCAACTTCTCCGTGTTCCAATCGCTGGTCGATCACTGGGCGCTCGGGCAACTTTTCCCGATCATGCCGATCCATCGGCTCACTACACCGCCAGACCGACACGGCACCATAGTGGACATCACCTGCGATTCCGCCGGCAAAGTCTCCAAATTCATTGATCTCCAGGACGTGAAAGAAACGTTGCCGCTCCATCGCATCCCGCCCGGCGAGATGTATTACATCGGCGTGTTCATGGTCGGGGCCTATCAGGATATCATGGGCGACCTCCACAATTTGTTCGGCCGCGTTACCGAGGTGCACGTTTTCCTCGATCCCGACGAAGAATCCGGCTGGTACATCGAGGAAGTGATCGAGGGTAGCACCATCGGCGAAGTGCTCGCCATGACGCAGTGGGACAAAGTCGAGTTGATGCGCCTGCTCAAAGCCCAGGTCGATGCCGCCATCAAAACGGATCGACTCAAGCCAAACGATGCAATGAAGCTTCTTTCAGACTACGAGCGTTTCCTCCAGGAGCACACATATCTCACTCTCAACGGCACGAGGCCATCACCGCAACCAGGCGGTTGGCTGCCGCTGAGTTGATTCTTGTAGCCGCCGACCTCTCGGGCGGCGCGGCCTGCGCGTGCCAACCACTTCAGCGCCGCGTTTCGCGGAGCGAATCGCTTACAGTTGAGCGTTGAGAGTTGAGCGTTGAGAGTTGAGCCTTGCACGTTGGCTTCAAAACATATGGATAAGCCTCTTTCTCCAACTCCAATTAACGACGCGCTCCAAAGCACCGCGCCCACCGCCGCAATTCAGGTCCAGGGCTGGGTGCGGACGCGGCGCGACTCGAAAGATTTTTCATTTATCGAGCTGAATGACGGCTCAAGCCTTCGGAGTCTTCAGATCATCGCGAAAAACACGCTACCGAACTACGCCGATGTTCAACGTCTCACCACGGGCGCTTCCGTTATCGTCAGCGGCGCGCTGGTCGCTTCGCAGGGCAAAGGCCAAAAATGGGAATTGGTCGCGGACACGATTGAGATCGTCGGCGCAACGGATGAAACTTATCCGCTCCAAAAGAAAGGACATACGCCCGAGTTTTTGCGCGAGATCGCGCATCTGCGTCCGCGCTCAAATCTTTTCAGCAGTGTCTTTCGCGTGCGGAGCCGGCTTGCGTTTGCCGTGCACGAGTTTTTTCAGGAGCGCGGTTTTGTTTATGTCCACACGCCCATTATCACCGGCAGCGATTGCGAGGGAGCCGGAGAATTATTTCGCGTTACGACTCTCGATCCGGCAGCCGCCGGGGCGCGAACGGCGGACGGCGAGATCGATTATACGAAAGACTTTTTCGCTCGGCCGACTTACTTGACCGTGAGCGGTCAGCTCGAAGCCGAGGCGTTGGCGCTGGCGCTGTCAAAAGTTTACACCTTCGGTCCGACGTTTCGGGCCGAGAACTCCAACACGTCCCGGCACGCTAGCGAGTTCTGGATGATCGAACCGGAGATGGCGTTTTGCGATTTGAACGGCAACATGGATCTCGCCGAAGAGTTTGTGAAATATCTGATCGCAGATGCGAGAAAAGATTGCCCCGATGAGATGGAACTCTTTGCAAAGTTCGTGGATAAGGAATTGCTCGCGCGACTGGATTTCGTTTCTGAGCGGCCTTTCCAACGGATCACCTACAGCGACGCTGTCGATCTTCTCAAGAAGAGCGGCGAAAAATTCGAGTTCCCCATCGACTACGGCTTAAACCTGCAATCGGAGCACGAGCGCTGGCTCACCGAGAAACATTTCAAATGTCCGGTCACGGTCTTCAATTTTCCGAAGGAGATCAAGCCTTTCTACATGCGATTGAACGACGACGGAGAAACCGTGGCTGCGATGGATCTCCTCGTGCCTGGAATCGGCGAAATCGTCGGCGGCAGCCAGCGCGAAGAGCGGCTCGAAGTGTTGGAGGAGAACATGCGTCGGCACAAAATGGATCCTGCCGATTACAAATGGTATCTCGATCTCCGGCGTTACGGCACTGTGCCACACTCTGGTTTCGGCCTCGGTTTCGAACGGATGTTGATGTTCATCACCGGCGTCCCCAACATCCGCGACGTGATCCCGTTCGCTCGAACGCCCGGCAGCGCCGAATTCTAGTCGTTTGTCATTCCGAGCGAAGTCGAGGAATCTCGTTGTTAGTTGACTCCAATGATCAATGCTGGGTGTCTATTATCCTTGTAAACTCGAGCTTGGAACCGCCTGGTTCTTGCAGCACGAGGTGGTCCGCGGAAATTTTCACCAGATAAACTGTCGTAGCGAATGGCGTCTCGATTTTAATCCGGTCCTGATCGCCGAATTTGTACCTGCCGCTTATGTCCCCTACAAGGACAGCGCCATTTGATTTAAACTCCCAAACCGTTGCATCGGAACCGGACATTCGCCATTTGCCGACAATGCTAGAGTTTCCGCAGCCGGCTACCATGCACAGCAAGGCAGCCAAAATGATTGCCTGCAAGTTCTCCTTCGATTGATTAAACCGGATTCGCATGGAACTCCGGCTGATTTTGCTCAGAGTATTTCCTGCGGGCGAGAAAAAACTCGGAGCTTATTTCTTCTTTGACTCGCGCTTGGGCTCTTTCGATTCCTTAGGCTCATTCGCAGCGCGCTTCGATTCGCTGGGGCGATATTCTTCCTGCTCAGCGGCGGCGAAAGCTTTTTCCAAGCCGACCATGTCTTCACCGGGACGGAGCGTGTCGAAAGACTCGACTTCTTTGCGCAGTTGCTCTTCAGAATAGTTTGCCGCTTTGATCGACAACCCGATTCGGCGTTCGATCTTGTCCACCTTGATGACGCGCGCTTCCACTTCCTGGCCGACTTTGAGCACGTCTTTCACTTTTGCGACGTGATCCTCGCTCAATTGCGAAATGTGCACGAGCCCGTCGATGTCGTCCTGTAATTGCACAAACGCGCCGAAACTCGCGAGCTTTGTCACTTTGCCTTTCACCAGATCGCCGATCTTGTACTTCTCATCGATCGTCTTCCACGGATCTTCGGTGAGTTGTTTGATCCCAAGACTGATCCGTTGGTTTACTTTGTCGATGTCGATAACGACGGCCTCGATTTCGTCGCCTTTCTTAAACATTTCGCTGGGATGATTGATCTTGCGGGTCCAGCTTAAATCAGACACGTGAATCATGCCGTCGATGCCTTCCTCCAGCTCCACGAACGCGCCGTAAGCGGTCATGTTGCGAATCTTGCCTTTGACCTTGCTGCCAATGGTGAACTTCTTCTCGATTTCGTCCCACGGATTGGGCTCGAGCTGCCGCAGGCCCAATGAAATTTTCTGTTCTTCTTTATTTACGCCGAGCACGACAGCTTCCACCTCCTGACCGACACTAAGAATATCGGAGGGTCGCATAATCCGTTTCGTCCACGAAAGTTCAGAAACGTGGATGAGGCCTTCCACGCCTTCTTCGATCTCAACAAATGCGCCGTAAGGAACAAGGTTTGTGATTTTCCCTTTGATGCGCTGGCCAGCAGGGAAACGCTCCTCGATCTGGTCCCACGGATTCTTCTGAGTTTGCTTCAGTCCCAGCGACACGCGCTCTTTTTCCTTGTTGATGTCGAGCACGACGACTTCCAACTGCTGCCCGACCTTCAATAACTCACTGGGATGCCCGAGCCGGCCCCAGGTCATATCGGTGACGTGCAGCAAGCCATCCATGCCATCTAGATCGATGAATGCGCCGAAGTCGGTGATGTTTTTCACGGTGCCCGTTACGCGGTCGCCCACGTTCACGCCTTCCATGAATTTTTGTCGTTTTTCGCTGCGCTCCTGCTCGATCACCTCGCGCCGGCTGAGGACGACGTTTTTGCGGTCGTCATTGAGCTTAACGATTTTGAAATCGTAGGCGTTGCCAACGAATTGCTGCAGATCCTTTGGCGGAACGACGTCGATCTGGGACGCCGGCAAAAACGCTTCGACTCCGATGTTGACCATGAGCCCGCCTTTAACCACCGATTTCACCTTGCCTTTGATGAGACCGTCACCTTCGAAAACACCGACGATCTTGTTCCAGTTTTGGCGATAGGCTGCCTTTTCCTTCGAGAGAACGACCATGCCTTCTTCGTTTTCCAGCCGCTCCAGGAGCACGTCCACTTCGTCGCCCACTTCCAGCGAATCGGCTTCTTCAAATTCAATCAACGGAATGACGCCCTCGGATTTGTATCCCACATCGACCAGCACTTCGCGCGGGCGAATTTCCAAGATGCGCCCCTTAACGATGCTTCCCTCGCGGAAGTCCGGCATCGCCTTCGACATCACGTCCTGCATTTGAATCATAAATAATAAGCCTCCTTCAGGCGCTGCAGCGGCGGTCTATGACCGCCGAAGATTTCCGCGTAGCTGCTATCGCGGAAGCGGGACGCCATAGTAGGCGTTTTTGTGCAGAAGGTCAACTGACATGCGCCGAGTTACAGCCGCGTGTCATCCTGAGCGAAGCGAAGCGGAGTCGAAGGATCTTGCGAACTTACCCAATGGTTTTGTCACGGGATTCCTCGACTCCGCTCGGATGACGGT
>Ga0193719_10000817_pt1 | contig 12059 bp, 9 predicted proteins | sample U2a2metaG_FD_160103 | JGI IMG/M metagenome (GOLD analysis project Ga0193719, IMG submission 160103) | Soil microbial communities from a riparian zone of the East river system, Colorado, United States - U2a2 | ecosystem: Environmental > Terrestrial > Soil > Riparian zone | place: USA: East River... | reverse complement strand
TGGCAAAGGCCTCCGCGGCGATCGCGGCGACGCCCGGCGACATCGACTCGGTCGCAATGGCCAGATATTCGAGAGATTCTTTCGCCCGATAAATGACGACGCCGCTACCGATCCCAAGCGCTTGGGTGACTCGATCGATGAAACCGTGGGCCAACGATCCCGCCGAATCGAGGGTTCGGAGATGTAGACTAATCTCCTCTTGCACTCGAGCGGAATCATAGTCCTGGCGAAAAATGTAACGATCGACCACCCCTTCAAGCCAGCGCAGCAAGGGATTGAACAAGGCGACCACGAGCACTGAGAAAAAGATCGGCACGAGCGGATCTTTGGCGTAGTCGCCGATCCACGGCGCTACCAGGAACGCGATGACCGCATAGCTCGCCACCAACAACGCCAATAGCGCAATGCGGCTCAAACCCACCCGCAATGCATTGCCGAGATCGAACAGGCTGTACTTGAGCAAGGCGTAGGCCACGGAAATAGGAAAAAAAATCGTCGGTATCAGAGCGAGATTGTAGGGGATCTGAATTTGATATGTGCTCGTCAGCACCGTTGTGAGAGCGGGAAGCAAAAATCCCAAGAGCGCGCCGACGAACATCACGCGCAGTCGCGACCGATCCAGGTCGGAGTCGCTGCGGCGCAGCGCGTTTGCAGTAATCAACAGAAAACTGGCAGCGCCGATGCAAATGTAAATATAACCGGCTTGAAAATTACTGATCCAGGTCTCGAGCGGACCGAAATACGTCATGCTGTGCAATGCTCCCAGCGCCAACCCGATTCCGTAAATCAGCATGATCAAGCGGGGACGGGGCGAAGGCTGCGCGCTGCCCGCGCGCAGCAGCAATGCCAAATGGATGGCGGCGCTCGGGGTGAGCGACAGCGCGAAGATGCGCAGCTCCTTGGGCAGCAGCGCCTCGGTCATGAAATCGAAAGTCGTCTGGAACCAAACAAATACCGCCAGGACCATGAAGCACAACGGCAGGGCGACAGGCGACGACGCGCGGTAAAAATAGGGCGCTACGCCGACAACCAAAAACGCCAAACCGATAACGATGTAAATACCGAAGCTGAGCAACCAGTCCCGGAAAGTAAAATTCATCGTCGCAACTGCGTATTCGCGCAGCTGCGAATCTCGCATCACCTGGTATTGAATGGCCGTGCCGATGGGAGCGCGGCGGACCAGCTCATACATTTCCATCCGATTCCGCACGGGACGGCCCGCGGCGATTACGACTCGATCCAACGATTGCAGTCCGGCAGTGGCACCCGTCCAGCCGGGCACGAAGTAAGGGCCAACCGTCAAATTTTCATGGATGAAGAATCCGGGAAAGGGCTGATTGATCCATCGACTGGACGAAAGAAAGGTTTCGCCAATGAGCAGGAGTCCGAAGAGCCCAGTTAGCGTCAGCAGCAAGTATCGTTGCCAGGTCTGATGACCCATGGGACTCCTCCTCGCAAGATCAATGTCACGATCACGGGCTTTATCAAGCGAAGTCGAACGCTGTCAAGATAAGGTTGGGCGCGAGCACCGGAGCCCGAACAGGGAGCGCTCAAGTCGCAAGCGCGATAGTGAAGCTCGCTCCTGCTCTCGCGCGGGCGAAAAAGATTGACCCCGCCCGGTTACTAAGGAAAGATTAAGTTAGACCTTCGCAATGGTCTCGCTGGGCAAAACGATACGAGTCTGGCGACCGAGAATTTCCAGCAACACGGCGACCCGTTCGCTGCCTTTGAGCTTTTGTTCGAAGATCGCCTCAAGCCCCATAAACGGTCCCTCGTTGATGCGCACGGTATCGCCAGGCTTGACATTTACCGGATCGAACTGCGCGACGCCTCCCGGACATCGTTGGCGCAAAACGTCGATGATATTTTCATCCACTTCCGCGACACGGCTGCCGAAGGTTAGAAAATCCTTCACGCCGGGAGAGTAACGCGCCGCCTTACCCGAGAGGACCATATCGAGTCGGCAAAACACGTAACCTGGAAACAGCGGCGCCAGCACCCAGTGAAACCGGCTGCCGATCCGCCGCCGCGTGCGCATCCACGGCAAAAACACTTCCAGATGAAAATCGGTGAGCCGCTTCTCCACATCCTTTTCCCGGTTCACCTTGGTTCGGATTGCATACCATTTTAACCCGGGCTCGATCTGCAAAGATTCTTGTCGCATCGGAAATATTGCTGTGACTGCAGTGTTGATTCAAACAAGTAGCCCAATAGTTTATCAGACAAACGTGCTGATGAAAATCACGTCGTGTTTCGCCCGGAACAGCGCTCTTAAGTGAGCGACGAATTTTCTTGACTTCAGCGGGAATTTGGGGTGCAATAGAGACGTAGTGCGGTGCATTGATGAAGAGTTCCGTGGTTTATGATTAATGATCGACGAGGCGCGTGGCTCCCCGATCAGACAAGCTTAAAGGAGGTCGCATGCAAGCCTTAGAATACAACCGGTTTCCGACCCCGTTTATCCCTGCTTCCGCGTCTATCGACTGTCAACTTTCTTGCGCAAGGTGATGCACGAGATCAAAATATCGCCCGCGCCCGTATCGCATCTCATAGAACGCATCCACTCCTCACTGCGATTTCCATCGTCCTTAGCGCTCCCCGACGGGAGCACGTTCGCACCCATAACGGCCCATAGCAATACGGAAAAGGGAGGCTGCTGGAATGGATCACAATAAGGAATTCGAAGCGCTTATCAAAAAAGATCGCGACCTACACCAGTCCCGTTCCTGGCGCGGAAATCTGCTCGGCTATCTTGAAAAGGTCAAGGCCGACCCGACGATCGCCAAGCTCGCCCATGCCCGGACGTATGACACAATCATGAAATCCGGCGTTCGTGACATTCATGAAAACAGCGATCCCCATGTTAAAAGGCTGTACAAAGACGAGTCCATCAAGCTCTTCGATTTTTTCAACGATGAATTTTTCGGGATCGAAAAAACGCTTTCGCAAATCGTCCGCTACTTTCATGCCGCGTCGCTCAAGGGAGAAGAGAGCCGCCAGGTGCTTTATTTGATGGGCCCGGTTGGCTCGGGCAAGAGCTCGCTGGTGGAGAAGCTTCATCGCGGTCTCGAGGAAAGCGAGCCGTTCTATGCCATCGAAGGGTGTCCGATGTTCGAAGAGCCCTTGCATTTGATTCCGCGCCACCTGCGCAAGGAATTTGAAAAAATGCTCGGCGTCCATGTCGAGGGCGACCTTTGTCCGGTCTGCCGTTACAAACTCGTTCACGAGTATGGCGGCAAATACGAGGAGTTTCCGGTCTGCACGGCCGAATTTTCCAAACGGTCGCGAGTCGGCATCGGCGTCGTGCCGCCCGTCGACCCGAACAACCAGGACACTTCGGTGCTGATCGGCAGCGAAGACATATCTAAACTGGATCTTTATTCCGAAGGCGACCCTCGGGTGCTGGAGTTGAACGGTGCACTCAACATCGGCAACCGCGGTCTCGTCGAGTTTATCGAAGTCTTCAAAAACGAAATTGAATACCTCCATTGCATGATCACCGCGACCCAGGAAAAAGTGGTGCCGGCGCCGGGTCGTCACGGCCTGGTGTACGTCGACACGGTGATCGTGGCCCACTCGAACGAAGCGGAATGGCAAAAGTTCAAAGCGGATCACACCAACGAAGCGATTCTCGACCGCATCGTGGTCGTTCGGGTGCCGTACAATTTGAGACTTTCCGAAGAAGTGAAAATCTATCAAAAGATCATTCGCAACTCCGATTTCCGCGCCCACGTCGCACCGCACACCTTGGAGGTCGCCTCCATGTTCGCGATCCTTTCGCGCCTCGAGCCGACCAACAAATGCGACTTGATGACGAAACTCAAGCTCTACAACGGCGAAGAGGTCATCGAAAAAGGTCGGACCAAAAAAGTCGACGTTCAAGAGCTGCGCGACAGCAGTAAACGGGAAGGCATGTCAGGGATTTCCACGCGCTTTATCATGAAAGCTCTGGACAATGCCCTCTCGGACAACCACGCGGGCAACTGCATCAATCCGATCAACGTGCGCGAAGCATTCATCAACATGGTCAAAGAAGCGGACATGCCGGACGACACTCGAAAGCAATTTCTGGAATTTCTGCAGGATACGCTCCATAAGGAATACCTGGAGATCCTCGAAAAGGAGATCACCCGCGCCTTCGTTTATTCGTATCAGGAACAGGCCGAGGCGTTGTTTCAAAACTATCTCGATCATGCCGAAGCCTACGTCAACAAGAATAAAGTCAAAGATCGCAATACCAAGGAAGAGCTGGCGCCCGACGAAGGTTTCATGAAGTCGATCGAGGAGCAGATCGCCATCATCGGCTCGGCGGCGGATGGGTTCCGTCAGGAAGTGATCGCCTATCTCTGGGCCGCCAATCGGCGCGGCGAAAAGATCGACTATCGAAGCTACGAGCCTTTAAAAGAAGCTATCGAAAAGAAGCTCATAACCTCGGTGCGCGATTTGAGCCGCGTGATCACCAAAGCGCGCATGCGCGATGAAGAACAGTCCGAGAAATACGACGCCATGGTCAAAACCCTACTCGATCATGGTTACTGTCCGAGTTGCGTCGACGTCGTGCTCAAGTACGCGGCCAATAACTTATGGAAGGATTAACGGAGCGTTCTCGTTAACCCGCTGCCAAACGCTTTTCGGGTAACCCGTTGTCAACGATCTTTCGCCCGTACAATTCATCATCCGGCCAACGCAGCGATCGCAGCGCTGGTGATCGCCTGCGGCACCGGCAGAAGGTTCGCGAAGCGATCCGCAATAACATCGCGGACATCATCGCCGAAGAATCCATCATCGGTAAAGACAAGAACCGAATTATTAAGGTCCCCATCCGCGGCGTCAAAGAATACCGCTTCATCTACGGCGAGAACGCCCCCGGCGTCGGTCAAGGCGGCGACGGCGAGCCCAAGCCCGGCGACGTCGTCGGTCAGGGCAAGGACGGCAAAGCAGGTTATCAAGCCGGCGACCGTCCCGGCGTCGACTACTACGAAACCGACGTCAGCCTCGATGAGCTGATCGATTTGATGTTCGAAGATTTGGAATTGCCCGATATCGAACGAAAACGGCTGCGCCAGATCGAGATCGAACGCCAGTTCCGCCAGAAAGGATTTCGCCGCAAAGGTATCCGCGTGCGTTTGGATAAAAAGCGCACCGCTCGTTCGCGCGTCAAGCGCAAGAAGGCCTCGATCAAGCATCATCCCGGCGCCGTGCAGCCGCAACGCTTTCCGTTTCACGAGGATGATCTACGCTACCATCACACGATCACCGACACGCGCAATGAATCTAACGCCGTCGTCCTCTGCATCATGGATACGTCCGGATCCATGGACACGATGAAAAAATATCTCGCGCGCAGTTTCTTTTTTCTCCTGTACCAGTTTCTCTGCACGCGTTATCAAAATGTCGAGATTGTCTTCATCGCGCACCATACCGAGGCCCATGAGGTGACGGAGGAGGAATTTTTTCACAAGGGTGAATCGGGCGGCACGTTTATTTCTTCGGGCTACAATAAAGCGCTGGAGATTATCGAGCAGCGCTACCACCCCGCTCTGTGGAATGTTTACGTGTTTCATTGCTCTGACGGCGACAACTTCGAGTCGGACAATGAGGCCGCCCTCAAGGCCGCCCAACAGATCACCGAGACGGCGAATCTATTCGGCTACGGTGAAATCAAGCCGCTCGGCTCGGGCTACTACGGCAGCAGCATGATTACGTTCTTTTCGCAGCTCCAGGCAGCGAATTTTCAGACGGTGCAGATCCAAAAGAAGGAAGACATCTGGAATTCATTCAAAACCTTTCTCAGTAAGGACCGCGCTCGGGAAGACGCCGCGTAAGATCCCCGCTATGGCCGCTGAATTCACCATCGAAGACCTCGAACGTTGGAATGAGAAAATCATAAAGCTCGTTGAGCACTTCGGGCTTGATCCGTTCCCGCAAGAATTCGAAGTCTGCGACCATGAGGACATGCTTTCCTACATGGTTTATTCGGGCATGCCGTCGCATTACCCGCACTGGTCCTACGGCAAGAATTTCGAGAAGCTCAAAACCTTATACGAGTACGGCGTCAGCGGGCTTCCCTACGAGATGGTGATCAATTCAAATCCCTCGATCGCTTACCTCATGCGCGACAATAGCCTCGCCTTGCAGGTTCTGACCATCGCCCACGTCTACGGGCACAATGATTTTTTCAAGAATAATTTTACCTTCCGGTCCACGCGCGCGGAATACACCATCGAAACGTTCAAAAGTCACGCCAACCGCGTGCGCCACTATGTCGAAGACCCGAGCATAGGCTTGGACAAGGTTGAAGCTATTCTCGATGCTGCCCACGCGCTTTCCCTGCAATGCCGACGCAACCTCGCGATCAAGAAGCCGACCGCGGAAGAAGAGCTCAAAATGAAGATGGCGGAGTCCCAGCCGCCGACGGATCCATTCAGCAGCATCCACCGGCGCCGGGAGACCACACAGCCCGATCTAAACAAGGTGCCGCTCTATCCGGACGAAGATCTGCTGACCTTCATCCGCGACCACAACCGGCAATTCGCCGACTGGGAAAAAGACCTTTTGACCATCGTCCATGAGCAGGCGCAATACTTCGTGCCACAGATCGAAACGAAAATCATGAACGAAGGCTGGGCGAGCTTCTGGCATAAGCGCATTCTCGAAGCCCTTGAGTTGCCCCAAGAACTACACCTGGAGTTCCTCGTTCGACACACTCAGGTTTTACGCCCGAGCCCGGGCAGTTTGAATCCCTATCATGTCGGCATGAAAATTTGGGAGGACATCGAAAGACGCTGGGACCATCCATCGGTTGACGAGATCGAAGAATTCGGCCCGCGCAAGAAAAATGGCCGGGAGAAATTATTCGAGGTGCGCGAGGTCGAGCGTGACGCTTCGTTTTTAAGGCGATATCTTACCGAGGAATTGATCCGTGAGCTCAACCTGTTCGAATACAAGAGCCGCGGCAACGAGCAGGTGGTCAGCCGTGTCGCCGACGATGAGAACTGGCGCGAGATCAAGGAGACCCTGATTCAAAACGTCGGCACCGCGACGATACCGGTCATCAAGGTTGCGGATTCCGATTACATGAACAATCGCATCCTGCTGCTCAAGCACGATCACGACGGGCGCGATCTCCAGCTCGAATATGCCGAAAAAACGTTAAGATATATCCACCAGCTCTGGGGACACGACATCGCCATGGACACCGTCCTGGATGATCGGCACACGCAGTTGATGTTCAGCGACGGTAAGTTCGCAGTCAAGAAAGCCGCCTGACACGGCTCAGATCTCCTCCACCCGCTGCCGAAAACGCCATGCTTTGCGGCTATTCTGCGCGGTCAACTAAGCACCATGCCATCGCCTATAGATATCGCCGCGATTCAAAACTGCGTATCGAACACGGTGGCGCAAGACGCCGGCGTTCACGATCGGCTCTTTGCCGGAGTCATCGGCGACGCGCCGTCACACTACTCGAAGAGCCCCGGGTTGTGGAATGCGGCCTTTCGACACCTTGGCATGAACGCCGTTTACCTGCCTTTCGACGTCGACGACGCGCATGTCGGCGATTTGCTCGCCGTTCTTGGAGAATCTGAATGCTTTCTCGGCGCCAACGTAACAGTGCCGCACAAGGTTCGAGTCATGGACTTTCTCGATGAGCTCGATCCCGGTGCCGCGCGAATCCAGGCAGTGAACACGATCGTGCGCGCCCCCGACGGACGGCTCGTCGGTTATAACACCGACGGCGAGGGTTTTATCGAAAGCCTATTGCAACGCCAACCGGACCGAACGGAAAGTTTTATCTCGTCACTCAAGGGACTGACCGTGCTGTTGTTAGGCGCGGGTGGCTCGGCGCGCGCCGTAGCGTTCCACGTTGCCGACAAACTTGACGGCGGACGACTGATCATCTGCAACCGCACGGTTGAACATGCAATCTCGTTGTGCGGCGAGATTCAAAATGGTGCCAGCATGGCGATCGCCATCGATGAAGGTGAATTGACGAATTGGGCTCCCAAAGCGGGCTTAATCATCAACAGCACCACTAAGGGCCAAGGTGGCATCCGCAAGTTGGCGGGCGGTACGGCGACGTTGCTTGAGTCCTATTCCGCTTTAGCGCCGGCTCATCCGCCGGCGCTCGCGGCGGCAGATCTTGGGCCAGCCGACTTCGCCCAGAAATGGGCGGAAGCCGCACGGTCTGACGTTGAGAGAAACAACCAGACGTCCATGAATCTGGCAAAATCGATTCCGCAAGCTGTTCCGTTCTACGATTTGATCTATCATCCTGAAGAAACCGTCTTTCTGCGCCACGGTCGAATGACCGGTCATCCGACGATGAACGGCAAGACGATGATCGTCAATCAGGCGGTGATCGCCTTCTGCGAGCGAATCTGCCGCACGCAGCTCCAGGCCAAAGGCATCGATACGCAGGAGACACACAGACAAATTTTAGAAATTATGTACCGCGCTTGGTAAACGGCGGGTCACGCTCGCCAATTATTTTATTGAGGTGCGGTAAGTCGCTAGCAAATTTTGACGACGGCGCCGCATTGCTCGCAACGGTAGGTCGCGGCGCCATCGTTAGCCCTTTCCACCTCGTCGAACTCATAGCGGCGCTCGCCTGATCTGTCGAAACATTCGGGACAATAGTTATCGCCCAACTCCTGGCCGTCGAGGGTCAAATGACAATACCGGCAACGCAGAGTGCGCTTTCGCGCCGGCAACAGCTCGAGCTCGGCGTGGTTACAAGTCGTCATCACTCAAGAATTTGATCCGCCGTAGACCTGGTCCAAAAATTTGCGAATTGAAGGAGCCGTCGAAGGCGTTAACGCCGATCGCGCAAGCACAGCGCCGCGCCGCCGGTAAAACCGAGTGCGCTTATTTGCCTTTGATCAGTCTGTCGGAGTCGCCCGCGCACGATCAAGCGCAGAGATCCTAAGAAGATCGCAACCCAGCAGTCAGATCACCCCACCCTTTTCTTCCCTAAGACAGATCCCTCGCGCCTGCTGCAAACGTTTGTCGGTCGGATGATATGCATCTCCGGCATAGTTTTGCTCTTCGAAGTTTTTCAGAATTCCCACCCAGATGCGGCAATCCCAACCGAGCTTTTGCCAATATTGCAGCCCCATTGAATCGGCTTCAAGCTCTTTTTCGGGAGAATAGTTACGCAATTTCACATTCCAGGGAAGCCCCACATCGCCACTCGATACACCGCGCGCGAATAGGCCGCGGTTGAGGTTGATGGTGCCTCCTTGCAGGGCATGACCGGCGGCCTCATGAGCAATTTCGTGCGCTAAGGTTTGCCGGAGCAGCCAAAGGTGTGACACCCGCTTGGAGGCAAGCTTTGCCAGCTCGTGGCTGATGTAGATGCGATGGTTGCCGATGCTCATGCCGAGAATGTCTTTACGGGGAAAATCGGAAAGAAAGATTTGATACTCCGAAAGACGATCTCTATCTTCGCTGACAGCGATAATCTGCACCGCCTCGTTTCGGACCATTAGCTCGACCGCATCGTCCGATACGGTGGGAATACTTGCTCCCGTCGAGCACGAATTCAAAAGCAGCTCAAATAGAATCAAGCCGCATAAGGTCCAGCTGCTTTGCCACAACGAATTTAGCTTCTGCACTCCCGTATGCTTTCCCTTTCGCCAAACGCAAAATTGACGCAAGGTAGCATATGTCGCCCGTGAGCGCCAGACGGACGACCCCGACAAGTCGGCGCGTCCTGCCTCTCCCGGCAGCCGATGCAATTGCGAGAACCGATCGCAAGCAACCGCGGAGCCTATGATTTAAGTCTGGTCACAGAGAGAATATCGCCAGCCCTGATTTGGATGACGCCCTGCTCTGTGTTTAGAGAGAAATTTCCCGAGTCGTCCTTTTGCGTGATGCTCCCTTCCGTCGGATTCGGGAAGCGTCCAGTTTCGGGCCGAAGGGTAACCTTGACCCGATCGCCCACGGCCAACACTTTCAAAGAATTCGCCAACGATTCGAAGATTGCCATCACTGCCTCCTGAAGAGAACCGCCGTTTAACTTAGCGCCGCCGCTTCAACCCGTTCGCTCGATTATTCTAGCTCTTTGGAGAATCAATTTCGTCCTCGCGCGTCACTGGAAATCTCTCCGGACGACTCAAATGGGCTCCAAGGCGACGACGATTTCGCGGGAGGAAATCTCATCACTGGCAAAATCACAGGCGACTTCGTCGTCGCTTTGTTCTCTAGACTAACCACTCAGGTTGGCATCCATGAATGAGACGTCAGCGTACCACGACATTGACTCGCTGCACGCCGTTGTTGCCGTAACCGCCGAAGTTCCATTGCTGATCGACCGGCTGCACATCGCCATTGACGTCGCTCGCGCGAACACAGAGCGTGTATGCGCCTGGTCTGGCATTCCATACGAACGTCCACGACCTCCAGGCATGCGGCGATGCCGATTCGCCGAGTTGGGCCTCGGACCATGTGGCGCCACCGTCGACGCTAAGCTCGACACGCGACACGCCGCCATGCCCGGCCCACGCTTTACCCGTGAGAGTGACCGGGCCGGCGTTGACCAGCCGTTCGCGGGTCATGAAGTCTGGAATGCCGGGAGGAATCATCAGGGCGCGCGCTCTCATCACGTTGACCGCTTCGCCCGGGTCCTCCGCCGACTGCGCGTAACGATAGGCGCGCACCATTTGATAGCCTTGAAACGGCTCTGCGACAGCCTCGATGCGGTCCAGCCATTTCACGCTCGCCATGCCGTACCAGCCCGGCTTCAACAAGCGCAGCGGATAGCCGTGTTGTGGCGGCAGCGGTGCGCCGTTCATTTCATAGACCAGCAAGACTTCGTCTCTCGTCGCTTCGTCTACGGTCAGACTGCGCTGATAGTGTTGAATCTGGTCGCCTTCCACTCCTTGATCGAGGCCGGTAAAAACAATCTCCTCGGCATCGCGGCTGATGCCAGCTTCCTGCAGGACGGTTCGAAGCGGCGTGCCCGTCCACTCGGCGTTGCCGATAGCGTCGAGAAGCCAGGGTTGGCTTATGCGCCGCGGCGCGAAGAGAGCCCGGCCGTTGCCGGCGCATTCCATGGTGACCGGAATAGTTCGGCGCGGCCGCTTTTTGATTTCCTCGAGAGTCAGATTGAGCGGAGTAGCGACTCGCCCGGCGATTTTTAGGCGCCATTGGTCGGCGGTCACCGCCGGTATGTCATAGTGGATCAGCAGGTAGTGCAGACCGGTCGGTGTGATCGGATACCGCAGTGCCTCTAAAGGCATGCCGCTATTGCGCAGCGCCAGCTGCAGTTCTTCTTTATAAAGCCTATCGGTTTGAGCGAGCCCGCTGCCGTCGCCGACGGTTGGAAAATATTTGTTCGCGCTTTTTTGTTCCATCTCGGTTAACCTCTCAGTGGAGTTTGGCTGTGGCGCGATCAAAAGTGATTGACAAAAATCACCCCGCCCCAGCCGATCAGAGCAACGCCCAGCGGCGCGCTCAGTTTACGGCCCCACGGCAGGTTCTTTTCCGCGGCCATCACTGCCCCGAGCGCCAACATCCAGGCGACATTCCCAACCCCGACGGCGAACATCAAGAGCATCAACGCCCAGCAGCAGCCGACGCAAAACAGGCCGTGATGGATACCCAGCAAGAATGCGTTGCGCCCTTCATGGCGACCGCGCCAGTACTCGGTGACGAAACTCAGTGGCGCGCGGCACTTCTCCAGACAGCGGTATTTCAAGCGGCTAAACTGAAAGCCGCCGGCCAACAGCAGCGTGGCCGCACCGATAAGCCACGCGTTTGCTTCAAGCCAGGAACTGCGCTCGACGACCTCATGCAACAACCAATCAGCTCCGTGGGCGGCAATACCGAACCCCATCCATACCGCCAGGTAGCCCGTAATCACCAGGGCTAAAAGCTGGGACCGATCCCGGCGCTGCGCAGTCAAGCGACGGAAGATTTCGAGCAGCGGCAAGGTCGTCGGCAACATCATGGCCACCGTCATCAGCGTCCAACCGACCAGGTATAAAGATATAGGAAGCAGGAGAGCGCCGGCGCCGATCTCGCCGAGTTGCTGATGACCGAGGTAGCGGCCATAAGGC
>Ga0193719_10000814_pt1 | contig 12068 bp, 6 predicted proteins | sample U2a2metaG_FD_160103 | JGI IMG/M metagenome (GOLD analysis project Ga0193719, IMG submission 160103) | Soil microbial communities from a riparian zone of the East river system, Colorado, United States - U2a2 | ecosystem: Environmental > Terrestrial > Soil > Riparian zone | place: USA: East River... | reverse complement strand
CGTCAAAGACAAAGAAAATTGGAGTGGCGGCGTAAAGCATTCCTGCCATCGTTAATAATCCTGCAATTGTCAGAGTGATTGTTGTTTTTCTTTTCATTTTTTATGGATTTCTCGGTTTTCGCTGATTGTTCTTATTTCCCTAAACGTTTAGTCACTACCTTCTTAGGATTTTTAGCCCCAAAGTTTCAAAATTTTTTTGAAATTCGCGTTTTTAATCTTTCCTTCGAAGAAGTGACGACTCTCGTGCATTCTCGGTTTCCCGCAATACGCAAAATTGCGTACGAACACCCGATCACCGAAGAGCCGCTATGCATGCTGACAGTGGAACCGATGACCGACCCATTCGCAGGCGCTGTGAATAAGGGGCTTTTGTCTGCGTTGCGAATGAAACAGTTTTGAAACAGTTTAAAACAGTTTGAAACAGAATTGCTTCAAACAGCGACGATCGAATCGCTCAAAGTCGCTGCGCGCACATCCGCCTTCGGCAGGGTTACGGCGCGACATGCGAATCGACTCGAATCTTATGATAAACTCGCCACAGAGAACACGGAGGTCACGGAGATCAACGGATCAACAGATTTAGCGCAGATCTACGCAGATTTTGTCTCCGAGCCTATCTGAATCTGTGGATCACACCGACCCGAAAGAGAACGCGCCGGGAGGAATTTCACCTCCCGGCGCTGATTTCTCTGGGGGCGAATTGTTTCTGGCGTTACTTCACGGCTACCGTGAATTGGATGTTGCCGTACTTAAGATTGATCTGGAACGTGTAGGTGTAACCCGCGTCCAGGTTGGTGGTGACCAGGTTAAACTGCCAGTGGTTACCAACAAGGTGGAAGGCAACGTCGGGAATATCGTTAATGCCGCTTTCGTTCACGTTGTTCACCGTGCCCCGCATGCGGGTCAGCACGGTTATCGAACCGCAACACCCGTTGAGAAAGACCGCGTTCGGGTCGGAGATGGGGTTGCCGTTGGCGTCGCACACGGTGAACTTCACTGGAATCGTGCTGCCACCCTGCCGTTTGTAGACGCTGCTACCGTCGGCATTGATCGGCGGTAAAATGACGCCTCCCGGGTCCGTCCCGATGCACGTGCCATATGTAACCGTTAAGGACGCTGTTCCGCTGCTGGCGGAATAAAAGCTGTCACCTGCGAAACTAGCCCCAACACCCGATGGATAGGTCCCCGGTAAGATTCCGGATAGGCTAGCGCCAGTCTTGGTTGCCACGCCGCTGCCATTGGTGGTCGCACTCCCCACCGGATTGCCGTTCAGAGTGAAGTTGATGGTCTTGCCGCTGACGGGTGATCCACTCGAGGTCAGTGTAGCAGACAGGTTAACAGTTCCGCCATAAGTGCCGGAGGCTGGAGCCACCGTCAGCGTTGTCGGCGAGATGGTGGGAGTAGGTGTTGGTGTAGCCGTAGCCGTTGCCGTAGCGGTCGCGGTGGCAGTAGCCGTAGCCGTCGCCGTTGCTGTGGGCGTGAATGTGGCCGTAGCAGTAGCTGTGGGCGTGAATGTAGCTGTGGCTGTGGCTGTCGCCGTGGCCGTTGCTGTGGGCGTGAATGTAGCTGTAGCGGTAGCTGTTGGAGTGAATGTAGCTGTTGCTGTAGCTGTCGCCGTAGCTGTTGGCGTGGGACTCTCCTCGGGCGTTGGCGTCGGCGTGGGCGTAGGCTCCGGAACGTCGCAGTCAGCGAAAGAGGAGCCCTCAACTAGGGCACCGGGGATGTTATCGAAGAAAGTGGGTCCATTATAGTTAGTGCCATCGAAGGTTATGAGAGCGGTGCCTGCGCCGTACTCGCTCGTAACGAGAATGTTACCACCCAACCCCGTGAAGTCGGTCGGCGGATATTGGTAGATCGTCCCAGAGTTTTCTGCCAGCAGGAAGAAGGAGCCGCCCGAGCAGAAGGTGCACGGAGCTGACGGGATGACGGTGACGCCTTCCGCACCGTACCAATCAACAACATGATAAGTAACAGTGCCATCGCTCGCGATTGCGATGACCTGACCGTTGTTCTCGTCGGCCGCCAGAATCTGGCCGCCCAAGGGCCCGAAGCTTAGCGGCACTACAGCTGGTCCTTCAAGATAGGTGCCCGTGTCCGCGATCGGCGTGGGATTTCCGTTCCCGTCAACCTGCCAGACGCCGCCGTTCTGGCACGTCACGATCATGTTGTAGCCAAATGTGCCCACATGGTCGAACGTAATCCCGGTGTGGTCATCTGCGCAGCCTGGGATCGTCGCAAACGTCCCGGCGCTACCCCCCGCGACCTTATAGACCGCAGTGCCTTGTGTGACGAAAATGTCGCGTACTGTGAACCCCGCGCTTGTGGACATGGATGGAGCGATAGCCGCGTATTTTTCCGCGCACCCACTCACAGGGGGGTCCGGAATCGCTGCCAAAAACGAGAGGTTCCCGAGGCAGTCCAACTTATCGAGGTTTTGGCTGCAGTACTCGGTCACGAGAAAAGTGCCAGGCGCAGAGGTGATGCCTACGGAGTTGGTGACAGAGGTAAACTGAGTTGGATTGGCAGCGTAAAAGATTCCTGTGAGCGCTAACAATCCTGCAATCGTCAGAGTGATTTTTGTTCTGAGGGTGATTTTAGTTTTCATTTTTTCTTAAGGATGCTTGGTTTTGGTTGATAGTTTTTATTTCACGAAAGCAACCCAGGCCCCAAGATTCTCGGATTCCTTCCGTTTTTGCCTCGAGCAATTGAGCGCATGTGGCGTATGCAAAGTTGCTTAGCCAACAAGCCAACTGGTGCTGTCGCAGTTTGCCTTCCCGTTTCTTGCCGACGGAATGTCGCCGCTTAAGCGATGCTCCGACCTGCCTTCGCATAGTTCCTGCGTGGCGGACGCTCCCACGGTCCGAGGTTCCCACGCAGCGAGGCTCTGGGGTGTTGCGTGACGTAAAGCGCGCATTTTCTTAAGTGTCCACCTAATGTCAATAATAAATTTCTCTTATTTTTTTGGCAATAAACTTAGGGGTTTTTATGCTGTAATCGTATGCATCATTACAGCCGTAAAATCAGGAGTTTACCCGAAATAATATCGTAATATTAATCAGAATTCCTCTTGCTATTCTCAGAGAAATAATGGCGATGATCGCAAATGAGAGTTCCTGCTTGCCCGTTACGATTCGCTATCGAGAAATGCTCTCGGCGGATGCAGCATGAGCAAATCCAGGTCGCGAGTCACAAATGCATGTCGCTTGTGCGCTCACGGCCAGTTCGAAGCCATGCACCCGGAGTCACCATGCACCGGGATTTCAACCGGCCAGCAAGGACTCACAGCGGGAGTACTCGGCGTTAGCCGGTGCCAACAAACGGATTCGTCTTCCGTTCGATTCCGATTTTTGTCGGCGGTCCGTGGCCCGGTAGAACTGTGACTTGGTCTCCGAGCGGGAACAATTTTTTCCTGATCCCGTTTATCAACAGATCGATATCGCCGCCGGGCAAATCACCTCTCCCGATGCTGCCGGCAAAAAGAACATCGCCGCCAATCAGTAACTGATCGTTTCGCAAAAAGAAACAAAGACTGTCCGGGCAATGGCCTGGAATTTCCAGAATTTCGAAATCCGTGCCGAGAAAATTTCGGCTTTGCGTTTCTTCGATCAGAAAATCCGGCTCCGCGGGTTCGATCTCGAGCGCGAACCCGAAGTTGCGAAAAAATTCGCGATCAGAAATCATCGGCGCGGTGAGCGGATGACAGCCGATTGGACAACCGAACTGGCGCTTTATCCTGGCAACATCCTGGACGTGATCGATATGTCCATGCGTCAGTAGCAAAAGTTTGAGATCGACACCAAGCGAACGCACCCATTCGCAAGCGCCCTCAGGCGCGTCGAAGAGCATCCAGCCCTCTGGCGCCTCAAGCAGATAGCAATTCGTTTCAAAAATGCCGCCGCAAAAGCTCTCGTAATTCATTGTGATTGACTGTATCCAAGCGCGACTACGGCTGAAGGCGAGAGCTTTTACGAATTAATTGAATGTTCACTCGTTTCAATTGTCTGATTCCTACTCACATGGCCGCCTTGTTTGATCATCTTGCGTTTGATCGCGAAATCTGCCAAGGTGGGAAACCGCTTAATTACTGATGAAACCACATTTGAAGCGATCCCTGGCTTTGTGCGCCGTCATTTTAGCAGCCGCGGCTGCCCCTCCGCCGGCAATAGCAAGCTCGAAGGAAACGGTCACCATGTCCGTGGGCCGGCTCTTGGAAGAAGGCCATTACACGCGTCAAAAGCTCAACGAGGAAATTTCGAACAAATTCCTCCAGACTTATCTGGAGCTTCTCGATTTCAGCCATCTGTTTTTCACTCAAAAAGATGTCGATGAACTGAACGCCAAATACAGCAGCTCAATGGCCGGGGACGTGCTCCTTGGCACGCTGAAACCGGCTTACGACGTTTACGCGCTCTATACGAAACGCGTTGACGAGCGGGTCGCCAAGATAAAAGAGCTGTTGAAGCAGCCGATTGATTTCAAGAGCAATGCGACGGTCGAGATGAGCCGTCAGAAATCGCCATGGCCAAAAGATGAGACGGAAGCCGACCAACTCTGGCGCGGCCGCATCGCAAACGAGCTGTTGCAGGAGCATCTGAGCGAACATCCGATTGAGCCCGCCCCGCAACTGGTTACTCGCCGCTACGATCGTCTGGCCCGCACCGTTCACGAGCAGGACAAGGACGAGCAAATGAAGCTTTACCTGGACGCTCTCGCCCAAGCGTACGACCCGCATTCGGAATATCTGAGCAAGGCCGACATGAAGAATTTCAGCATCAACATGGGCCTCTCGCTCGTAGGCATCGGCGCCATGCTCCGCTCGGAAGATGGCTATGCGAAAATTGAGAGTCTGGTGCCGGGTGGACCCGCGCAAGTGGATGGGAGACTCAAAGTGGGCGATCGGATTACCGCCGTAGCGCAGGGGCCGGCTGAGTTTGTCGATGTTCGAGAGATGCGGCTCGACAAAGTTGTCGAGATGATCCGTGGTAAGAAGGGGACGCGTGTGCGGTTGCTCGCCATTCCCTCGGATGCCACCGATCCTTCGCGCCGGAAAAATGTCGAGCTCGTGCGTGATGAAATTAAGCTGAAAGATCAGGAAGCCCGTGCCGATATCATCATTAAAAAAGACGAGAACGGCGATCCGATTAAACTCGGCTGGCTTACGCTGCCTTCTTTTTATGCCGACATGGACAGACATCAGAAAAGCACCACGCGCGATGTGCTGGCGCTGCTCAAACGGCTGAAGAAAGAAAACATCGCCGGGCTTGTTGTGGATTTGCGCCGAAATGGCGGTGGCTCGCTGGAAGAGGCCCTCTCGCTCACCGGCTTGTTTTTGAAGTCTGGCCCGATCGTTCAGACCAAAGATTACAATGGTTACATTAGAATTTCGTCTGATCCCGATAACGGCATCTCTTATACCGGCCCGCTCGTAGTTTTGAGCAGCCGGCAAAGCGCGTCCGCCAGCGAAATTTTCGAGGCTGCGCTCCAGGACTATGGCCGCGCAGTGATCGTTGGTGACAAGAATACTTTCGGTAAAGGAACCGTGCAGACAATCCTGCCGATCGGCCGGTTCGCTTCACTGTTGGGCAGCCATTCCGATGAAGACGGTGCATTGAAGTTGACCATCCAAAAATTTTATCGGGTTGCGGGCGGCTCCACGCAGCTGCATGGCGTGGCCTCGGATATTATCCTGCCGAGCTTGAGCGATCTTCCGGAATTCGGCGAAGGCGCGCTAAAGAACGCGTTGCCGTACGACGAAGTGCCCAAGGCGAAATATACCAAATGGTCCGATACACATTCGCTGTTTATCGATCAATTGCGGCGCCGCTCGGAAGAACGCGTGAAGAACGATCCCGAGTTCCACTACGTGATGGAAGACATGGATCGGTTGCGTCACAGGATCGATGAGAATCGAATTTCGCTGAATGAAGATGTGCGAAAGAAAGAAACTGCTGACGACAAACTGCGCAAGGAAACGCGCTCGAAACAGCGGCTGGCGCGGAACCAACAGGAGCCGCAGATTTATCGCGTGACTCTTGACACAGTTGATAAGCCAAATCTCCAGTTGATCATGTACCCGGGGAAATTGGCCGAGGCGAAGAAGAATGGTGTTGCGCCGAAAGTGGACCCCGAAGCCGCTCCCGATGCGGATTCGGATTTGATCAGCGGCACCGGTTCCGACAGCGACAATAAAGAACCGGCTATCGATGCGGAGCGGGACGAGGCATTAAACATCCTCGCTGATCTTGTCGATTTTTCGAGCGGGCCTAAAACGGCCAGCGCGAATCATTGAGCGAGTGAGGCAGACAATCCTGTCTGCCAAGTGTTAGCCCACTGCGCAGACACGATTGTCTGCGTCAGATGTTTACCGCCACCAAGGCGGGGGCGGCGGCGCGAATCGCGGGCCAAAGCGCGGATCTGCAAATCTATTGCTGCCTCGCATGGATGGGGATTGCCATTGTCGCGTATAGTTTCCCGTTGGTGTCCTGCCAAACACGGTCACCGGTGTGCCGACATTGACGGCATTAAAGAACGCAATCGCGAGTTCTTGTGGCATCCGGACGCACCCGTGCGACGCGGGATAGCCCGGCAAATATCCAGCGTGCATTCCGTCCGCCCCTGTGAAGCGCATGAAATAATGCATCGGCGCAGGAATAAATTTTCCGCCTCGTGGAACTGGCATGTCCGCATCGGCGTCGGCCACGAGCGTGTTCCCGCGCGCATCAACGATTTTTCCGTACAAGCTCGAGTAGTGAGTCCTTTCCTTCTCCAGAACTTTGAACGCACCGTTTCGGGTGAGATGCCCGTAACGGCCGCTGGAAATCGGTGCTGCCAACACTGGCCGCCCATTGTCGAGGAGATAGGCCATCTGTCGCTGCAAATCGATCTCGACTGAAGTTTCCGCGCGCGATAATACGGTTGCGCAGAACAATATTGATACCCCAAGAACAACCCTCACACTGCATTTAAACCCACGGGCTATCCAAAAGTCGCAACCGAAAAGCCTACGTAGGCTTAAGCGGCATGAATACCAAAACTGCGGATCAGCTCGCAGCAACCTACCGACCGTTCACCACGATTTGCGGCGCGGCTTGTTCAATCCATGTCGTGCGCTCGCCTTCTGATCTCAGTGCTTATCCGTCTTTACCTTCATATCGTTGGAATTAAGGCTTGTACCACACCCATTGTAGGCTCGTACTCGGTAATGGTATTCCGTCCCCGAAATTAACCCGATCACATTGTAGCTGGTCGTGTTTCCGACGTCCAAATCCTGATAAGGAGGTACGTAAGTGGCATAAGTCTTACTTGTGGATACGTCCAACCGATAACCGGTCGCACCGCTTACGCTGCTCCAGTTCGCGGTAAAGCTGCTGGTAGTCACATTGGTTTCCTGCAGTGCCTTCGGAGCCGCAGGCGTGGAGCAGGGTGTCGGAGTGGAGGTTGCCGTAGCCGTAGCCGTTGGTGTTGCAGTTGCCGTCGCCGTAGCTGTCGGCGTGGATGTGGCAGTCGCAGTAGCGGTCGCGGTCGCAGTCGCAGTAGCTGTAGGCGTGAAGGTCGCAGTGGCCGTCGCAGTTGCAGTAGCGGTTGCTGTGGCAGTAGCAGTTGGCGTCGGCGTCGGTGTTGATATTGACCCACTGGGCAGAGGGAAAACGAATGCGCCGCGGCCGCGCGTCCACACCGAGAGCGTGGTCGCACCCCGATCTACTTGCATGTCCCAGATCATCACGTGCGGAATACCGTTGTTGAAACGGTTCCAAGCCGGAGACGCAACGGTTATGTCATCCGTGTAGTAAACACCGAAGTCGCTACCGGCGAAGACCTGTTGCGGGTTATTGGGATTAACGATGACCGAATCCACCGGAATGTCCGGCAGATCGCCGCTCTTGTCCGCCCAGGTGAACGAGCTACAATTAGAAGCACAGGTTACCTGGAACACGTGGCCTGGCGTGCCCGGCGTGTTGGCGTTAAAGCCGCCTACAGCCGCATAGCCAACAGGCACGTCCACAGATGGCACGGATGGATGGAGGGCGATGCCAAGGATCGGACGGTTAGGCAGAACGCCGTTAGCGCCGGTCACGTCCACCCAGTTCGCCTGGGCGGCGGCTCCGGTGCCAAGGTTGAAGCCAATTTGCACGTTCCCATCGTTCGTCCCAACGATGGCGACGCTCTGATACTTAGGCGAGTACTTGACCTGATTGATGAACGAGCGGTTGCCCAACGTTCCCTTGGTCAAGCAAGCATTTGTGCCGGTACAAGATACGGGAGTAGTCGCGTACCAAGCGGACGTAGGCACGGTGGCAGCCGCTCCGCTAATGGTCTCCCACACCCGGGTTGTGCCGGCAATCAGATGGCCACAGCCAGTTGTAAGGCCCGCAGGTTGGCAGTCGTCTCCGCCGGGTATGCCACCATGGAACATATTTATTGGCAGGATGAATGACTGCAGGTCGCCGGTCCAGCTTCCCCTGCTGCTTGTCCAAGTGGCGCCTGGAGCCGTGCAGTTGATTACGCAGCGACTGAGACCACCGCTATTGTTGCCCTGCCAAACCCGAAGACTCCCAACATCGTCACCCAGCCTGGTACCGCCAAGAGTGCCGGAGCCGTTAAAGGTCAGGTTCGCGCTGTTGATATTGGAAAATGGAATCAAATTCCCGGCACTGCCGCAAACAACAGCGGTAACCACAACACTCGAACCGGCGCCGCCCGCCGTGACTTGTGATGGAATGTCGGCGTTTATTGCAGTCCGAATGTTAGTTGCTGCTGACGTCGAGCTCGTGCCGACCGAAACCTCACCTGGATTAACCCGAGTCGCCACCCAGGTGAATGTTTGCGTCCCGACGAGGAATTGTTGGCCTGCCGTACCAAGGGTGGACACCGTAATCGTACCCTGCGCCTGCGTGCATGACGTGCCCATCGGGTCAATCTGCCCGGAGAAGCCGTCGCCGCCCAGGCCCATCTGCCATTGAACGGGTCCAGTTGGCGTACCGGCAAAGGTAACTGAGCTTGGGCCGTTGTCTTGCGCACCACCGACGGCTAAGGGCGATGGAGCATTGGCAAAGTTGCCGCTGATGTCGCCTGCGTAGAACTCGATCGTGTTCAAGTCATTGTCCATGTTGAACCAAGTTGCGCGTGTAGTAGAGCTGGCGGTGTCGGCGTTGGTCGTGCCAAAGATGCCGCCGTCGCTGCCTTCGAGCAGGATGCTGGAGGAGCCGGGCAGAAACGCCAGCGCGTGATGGTCCACATGAACAACGTGGTTTGCTGCGGCGCCGCCATTATATCCGCAGGTTTGGTTAAACAGCGATGTGCCGGTGCGAGTCGCGAACCATGTGTCGTACGTATCAATGAAAACGCGATCGGGATTATTTGGGTCCACTGCCATACCCTGGTTGTACCAGTTTTGGGGATAATCGCCCGGGTTGCCTGAGGTATTACCTCCAAGACAGTTCCGGAGTGAACCACCCGCCGAGCCGGCCATAAACGACCAAGTGCCGCCGCCGTCAGCACTCGACCAAACGCCGATCTGACATCCGTTGGTGTTGCCGCAGCCGCTGTTATTGTTCCATTGGATGGACGCCACCTGGGCGTAGATGACATTCGGATTGCTCGGTGCGACGGCAATATCCATTCGTCCCAATTGGTTGGTGCTGCTGCCGCAAACACCCGTGCCACCAGTGATGGGATAATCGCAAGGCACACCGCTGCCTGCATTCATGGCCGCCCCCGTCGCATACGGGCTGCCGGTCACTGCAGTGCCAAATACAAAACCGTTAGCGTTGCTGGCGATGGAGGCGAAATCTGTCGGGCAACCGCTCAATGGCATCGTGCCGACGTAAAGACCGTTCGCGCCATTCTTTCCGAGATCGTATTGCACGAAGGTCGGGAAGCCGCGCACGCCGACCGCAGCAAGGACGCGAGTTATACCGCCCCCCATGTTACTCAATTCAAGGCCGGTAATGTCCTGACGTTCAGTACTGAAGCTGTTAGTTGTGCATGGGCCAGTCCAGTTAACCCCGCCATCATACGAGAAGTAGAGACCCTTTTTAGTACCGGCCACAACGTTGTTACTGTTGTTCGGGTCCACCCGTACCTTACCCACCGCGTTATACTGGGGGAATTGCCCCGGCGGTTCCGTATATGCCGGACCAAAGACATCGGCGCCCAGCACAACCCACGTGGCGCCGGCATCTGTTGACTTCAAAATCCCCTGGCTACCCATTGAGAAGGAACCGTAGTTAAGATCGCCAGTTCCGGCGTAAATCGTGTTATGATCGTTAGGATCAATGGTAACAGTGTCGATGGCGGTGGTGCCGATCAGCGGATCATCGGTCATCACGCTCCATGTGGTGGTGTCGCTGCAGCAGTTGGTCGTTTTCCAAACGCCGCCACCGACCGATCCAATATAAGCCACGATGCTGCCATTGGTCGTTGTCGTCGGATCGATGGCAATGGTATTCACCCGTCCCTGGGTCTTTGTGTAGTCAAAGCACCCCGAACAACCGGTCATTCGTTCCGGCTGCGGACCGAGCGCGGTAAAGCTGGTAGTGCTAAGGGCATTCGGATTAGCAATGTTGAGCTTGAGATGCTGTCCAAATGGCACGCCACTTGGCATGCGCGCATGTTGGGCGGCGGCCGCGCGCACCCAAGCCGGGTTAAAACGTCCGGTAGGATAGGTCAAGCGATCATTCCAGTATTGTTCCAACCGGCCTAGAGCGACACTTTCCTCCTGCGGATTGGTGCCCGGCACAGGCATATAGGGGAGCGGCGCGGGCCGCTCAGTGGGCTTGGTGGCGGAGCTGAGCGCAAAAATCGCGAGCGCTGCGCCAAGGAAACAGAGCGTGAACCCGAGCAGCGCACGGGGGCTAAAAAATGCAGACCGAGAACTGGATTTCTTTTTCATGATTGTGGAGTTGGTTGGTGGAGCTGCGTTCCTGAGGAATCGAGACGCTGCTGCCCTCGCTGCGTGCGCCGTGTAAGCCGTGTTTCAGAGACCCCAGGTGAATAGAAACGCGCGTTAGTTATCGGGTTGGCGAAAATTGTGTCAAGCCGTTTTTTGTGTCTCCTGCAATCGAGCGGCTAGTGTTCGTTCAAAGCCGCGCGCCACCCGAAAGTCGCAACTGGCGCCTTAATTTGCCAAAACGAACCTCACACCGCGATTGGCGCCTTGATGGATGGGTGCGGATCGTAACCGACGAGCTCGAAATCCTCGAACTTGAAATCATGAACGTCTTTGACCGCCGGATTCAATTTCATCCGCGGCAAGGAGCGACACTCACGTGAAAGCTGTTCGCGGGCTTGGTCGAGATGGTTTTTGTACAGATGCAGATCGCCAAAAGTGTGGACGAAATCGCCTGGCGTAAGATCGACAACCCGCGCCACCATCATCGTGAGCAGTGCGTAGCTTGCGATGTTGAACGGAACACCGAGGAAAAGATCGCAGCTGCGCTGGTAAAGCTGGCAGCTTAACTCGCCGTTTTGGACATAGAATTGGAAGAGCACGTGGCACGGTGGCAGGGCCATCTTGTCGATTTCAGCGGGGTTCCACGCGCTCACGATGAGCCGCCGGCTCTGGGGATTTGATTTTATTTGTGCGATGAGGTTGTCGATCTGATCCACGCGCACGCCGTTTTCCCCGCGCCAATCGCGCCATTGCGCGCCATAAACACGACCGAGCTCGCCGTTTTCATCAGCCCATTCATCCCAAATCGTGACCCCGTGTTCGTTGAGGTAACGAATGTTGGTGTCGCCGCGCAAAAACCAGAGCAGCTCGTAAATGATCGATTTGATGTGCAACCTTTTCGTCGTGAGCAGCGGGAACCCCGGCCCGTCAGGGCGCAAGTCAAACCGAGTCTGCGCACCAAATACCGATAAAGTACCAGTGCCTGTGCGATCTGTGCGGGACCGGCCTTTCTCGAGCACTAGCCGGAGCAGATCATGATATTGGCGCACGCGAAAATTTTATCGCGATCAGCGCGTTCGCGAAACAGAATTTCTTTCTATCACGATTTTGTGATTGCGAGCCGCGTAATGCTCGGAAGTTTAGAGTACTTCGCACAAATTCAGTCTTATTTTTTTGA
>Ga0193719_10000811_pt1 | contig 12083 bp, 12 predicted proteins | sample U2a2metaG_FD_160103 | JGI IMG/M metagenome (GOLD analysis project Ga0193719, IMG submission 160103) | Soil microbial communities from a riparian zone of the East river system, Colorado, United States - U2a2 | ecosystem: Environmental > Terrestrial > Soil > Riparian zone | place: USA: East... | reverse complement strand
AAACCGGCGCGGGCAACTCGCGCTCACGGCGCTCGAAAACAGTCGGTTTACGAATCCGCTTGGTCCGGCCGACCTTTGAAATACGGCTCGGTGTTGCTATGATTCGATCTGAGTTTTTTCAGGAGACGAACGATGGCAGTTCACGAGCACAAAGACCGAGGCAAAAAAAGCATTCGCTGCTTCGTCCTGACCGTCAGCGATACCCGCGACGAAAGCACGGATACCAGCGGACAAACGATCAAGAAACTCCTCGCGGACGAAGCGCACGAAACGACAGGCTATCGCATCGTTAAAGATGAGCCCGTAGAAATCGAAAAGCTACTCAACGAGACTTTGGGTCAAAGCGATGTCGATGCAGTGATCGTCAACGGCGGCACCGGAATAGCGCCAAGGGACGGGACCTATGAAGTGGTCAGCCGTTTCTTGGAAAAGAAACTCGACGGCTTCGGCGAGATTTTTCGTTACTTGAGTTACCTCGATATCGGCTCCGCGGCGATCATGAGCCGGGCGGCGGCCGGAACGGCGCGCGGTAAAGTGCTCATTTCCGTGCCGGGCTCGAGCGGCGCAGTGAAGTTGGCTATGGAGAAGCTCATTTTGCCAGAGATCCGCCACATGGTTTCGCAACTCCAGGGCAAATGAAAGTCAAAGTGAAATTCTTCGCCATTTTGCGCGAGCGCGCCGGCGCGGCGGAGGTATTGAAAGAAATCTCCGACGGCTGCACCATCGGCGATCTCTGGCGGCAATTGCAAAAAGATTACCCCAAGCTGGATGTGCCCGGCATTCGTCTTTTATACGCGGTCAATCAGAATTATGTTGGTCCGGATTATGTACTACGCGAGCAAGACGAGGTCGTGTTTATTCCGCCGGTGAGTGGAGGTTGAGCGGCAATGTTTCGCGTCACGAATCAACCGATCGATTTAAACGAGCTCGTCCAATACGTCACTGACCCTGAGGCCGGCGCCATTGTTCCCTTCATCGGCACGACGCGCAACAACAACGAGGGGCGCAAGGTCATCGCGCTTGACTACGAAGCTTATCCGGAGATGGCGGAAAAAGAACTGGTGCGCATCGGTGACGACGCCCAGAAGAAATGGCCGATCTGTAAAATCGCCATCGTGCATCGTCTGGGTCCGGTGCAGATCGGCGAGGCGAGCGTGATTATCGTTGTCTCCGCGGCGCACCGCGATGCGGCTTTCGCCGCCAGCCGTTTCGCGATCGAAGAAATTAAGAAAACCGTGCCGATCTGGAAAAAAGAAGTCTTCGAAGGCGGCGAAGTGTGGATCGGAACACAGACCGGACAGCCGCTGAGCGCTTTGAAGTAATCAGTCGGATTGTACCCCGCGGAGCAAACCTTCAAAGCTCCTCAAACTCACCCGCACGCGAAAATAGCAGTGATGTTATCGATAAGTTCAGTGTGCACGCTGGCATTTAGCGGGCGCAAGCTTCTATTGCACGATTCCGGTGACAGTTAACAAATAGGCGATCGCGAGCAAGAAATAAGCGAGGCAAGAGATGCAGAGAAAAATCAGATTCAGCCGTCCGGGTCGTGCCAGGACCGGGAGATGGCGCGGCAGATAGACATGGTTGAGAAAAATCAGCGCCACGGAAAACAGCACGGTGCCGACAAAGCCGATGACCGCGGAGACCAAAATCAACGGGCCGGGTTCAGCGGCGCCCATGGTGGCGGATGTGATGGCGGTGAGCAAAAAGAGAAAAATTAAATACCACGTGCGCACGGAGATCGATTGAGATTTGGGAAAAAACGCGAACAGGCAATCCGTGTGAATCCGGCTCACGGCATCCACGGTGGCGAGCCAGGTGTCGGAGAGAAACGCCGCGGCGACGATGAGAAACAAAAATCGCCCGAGCACGCCCCAACTCACTTCGAAGAATCGGCTTTGCACCACAGCGAGTTCATATCCTTGCGGAAGAAGTCCTTTAGGAAAAAGCAGCGCGTAAGCGAGCAAACAAGTCATCAGCGTCGTTAACAAATTACCGCCGATGCCGATGCTGATATCCCAGAACAAATAATGCCGCCAGCGGCGTACATGAGCCAGCCCTTCGTCATTGCCTGGCGTGAAACCCGAAGCCGGAATGGCCTCGACTTTACCGGTAATCGGTCCAGTGAGCCGGCCCATGTAGTGGGCCATGCCGACACCTTTGTCGCGCACCCAGTAGGAATAAAAAAGCGTCCAGAAACCACCGAGGCCAGCGAAAGTGATCGCCGTTAATAATTTGGTCGCGTCCCCGGAGTCCCATGGCCGGGGCATCGAGAGATCCGGCACGAAAAGCCCTTTCACGAACGCCGGCAGCGCATGCAGCGCTTCGGCATTGGCACTCGCCCACAGCAGCCCCACCAACGTGAGTAGCGCGACGCCCCACATGAAGGTTTCTACCAGCCGATAGATGACGTTGCTGAGCAGAATAGCAACGAGGAACACGAACATCGAAGCGTAGCCCCAGAAGAGCGTTTGGCCGCGCGCTGACCAACCGGCGGGAAAATTCGTCAGCGCCGCCAACGACGTGCCGCCGGCGGCGGCGAAGGCGCCGAACCAGAGAAAGGAAAGAGTCATCAAGATCCACAGAAAAAAAGCGAAGTGGCGCTGCAAACGAATAAAGCCCTGAAAGATGCTCTCGCCGGTGAGGACGGTGTAGCGGCCGATCTCGTAGGTGACGGGAAATTGCAGCAAGCACGCCGGCAGCAAAAGGAACAAAAAACTCAGACCGTATTTGGCGATGATGTACGGCCACCAGATGAGCTCGCCGCTGCCTTGAGCGAGCGCCATGAAAATGACGCCGGGACCCAGGGCTTTGAGCATGCTCGGCAGCGGCGGCAGCGGCGCCTTTTTATAGGGCGCCAACGCTCCCCAGGACGATTGATCGGCCATTGATTCAGTTGACGCGATGAACCGCATCCGCGGGAAGGGCGGCGACAAAAGCTTGTAACGCCTGATCGAGGTACTTCGAATCTTTCGACTCCAGGGTGACTTTGACTTTATAATCCGGCAAGTCGAGAACCGGATAAGAACCCAGCATGAGCTCGGGAAATTTTACCAGCAGATCGTTGAGTATGGTGGCAATCACGCCTTCGCCGTATCTGACATAAACGTTCTTGAGATAGTAAGGCGCATCGCGAAAGATTTCTTTGATCTCGTGAAAGCGCTCCTCGAGAATCTTCGGAATGCCGGGAAAAATGTAAACGTTGTGAATTTTTACGATCGCTGCGAACGGCGCGTCAGTTGCTAGGAGCGTGGCGCCCTCCGGCACGTTGGCCATGCGGAGCCGTGCGTCGTTCACTTGATCGCCGAACCGCTGGCGCATGCGTCGTTCAATATCCGGGTGACGGACAACCTTGATGCCGAAACCGTGGGCGACGCCTTCGATGGTAACATCGTCGTGCGTCGGTCCCACGCCACCGCTGGTAAATACATAGTCAAATCGTTTGGAAAACTCCGCGACCTCGCGTCCGATGATGTCGATCTCGTCCTGGATTGTCGAGATTTTTTGCACCTCGACGCCGAGTTGGCGCAGCTCAGCGCAGAAGAAGTAGGAGTTGGTGTCGCGCGTCTTGCCCGACAAAACTTCGTTGCCGATGATCACGATGCCGGCGCTTTTCGACATTCTTCCTTCTTTGCCTTATTGGTTTTGAGTTCGCTACTGCTCGGGGTTATGCGCTCATTTAACGGTCGAATTCGCTGCAGCTCATGAAAAAATTGCATTTGGGACTGGGACAAACATACTTGCACTTTTGATTCATTAGTTTCGCGTTGCACAAGGGACAATAGTCCCACCAGTTTTCCTCGGCTTGGGTCTCGGACGGCGGTGATTCCCGCGGTATCGGGAGTTTCTCTTGCATCAGAACTGCTCCAATGGACGCAGAATAACTTACCTGGCAGTAAGTTTAAATAGGGTTTTTCATATCACGCGGTGACGCGGGCATGATACACTTATTCTCTATCGAAGCCGCCGTTCGCCTTTGTGACTCGTACAAATCTACAAAATCCAGGCCTCTCCAGCGATCCCTTTGTGCGCGAATGCAACCGGACGAACCTTCTCATTGATTGATTTCGCAGTTGCATTATAATCTTAATTTTCGCCTTCGATGTGGAAAAGATGCAGGACCTTGGAATCATTCTATTAGCCGCAGGGCAGGGTACCCGGATGAAATCGGCGCTGCCGAAGGTGCTCCATGGCCTCGGGGGAAAAGCGCTTTTTCTTCATGCCCTGGGAACTGCGCGGCGGCTTGATCCGGGCATTGTGGCGGTCGTCGTTGGGCATGGCGCGGACGCAGTTCAGCGGGCTTACGCAGGAGAAGACGTCCTTTGGGTGATCCAGCAAAAGCAGCTTGGCACAGGGCATGCTGTTTTGTGCGTTCAGGAAGCGTTTCACGGCTTTGACGGCGAAGTCGTCATTTTGAGCGGTGACGTACCGATGATTCAAGAGAAAACACTGCGAAGGATGATCGAGCACCATCGCAGCCAGCGTGCCGCGGTGACCTTGCTCTCCGCCCTATTAGAAGAGCCGACGGGTTACGGGCGCATACTGCGCGATGGCCACGGCACGATAGTCGGTATCGTCGAAGAAAAAGACGCTACGGAAGCGCAGCGAAAAGTTCGCGAAGTCAACGCCGGCATTTACATCGCTTCGGCGCCATTTCTCTTTGCCGCGCTGAGCGGCGTTAAGAATGACAATCAGCAGGGCGAATATTACCTGCCGGATATTGTCGCTATCGGTCTTGCTCAAGGAAAAATAGTAGAAAGCGTTAGAGTAGACGATACCAGCGAGATGATGGGTATCAATAGCCGAGAGGAGCTTGCGTTCATGGAAAAGAATTTGCGCGAGAAAATCAACAAAAAATGGATGGCGGCCGGCGTGACGCTCACAGATCCGGATACCACTTACATCGAAGAAGGCGTGACGATCGGCAAAGACACAGTGATCGGTCCCAACACCCATCTCAAGGGTAAGACGACTGTCGGCGAGCGGTGTCAGATCGATGGTAGCGCTTTTCTTACTGATATGGAGATCGGTGATGAAGTTCTTTTAAGATTTTCCGTCGTGTTGACGGGAAGCCGCATCGATCGCGGCGCTATTATTGGACCGTTTGCCCATCTGCGCCCGGGAACCCATCTTGGCTGTCACGTTCACATCGGCAATTTCGTCGAGGCGAAGGCCGCGCATGTTGGCGATGGCACCAAGGCCAACCACCTCACATACCTTGGCGACGTGACCATCGGCCGTGACACCAACATCGGCGCCGGCACGATCACGTGTAACTACGACGGTTTTCAAAAATATAAGACGACGATCGGCGACCGCGTACAAGTCGGCAGCGATACCACTTTGGTTGCTCCGATCTCCCTGGGTGACGACGTTTATGTCGCGACGGCAAGCACTGTACGCCATGACGTGCCGGCGGGAGCTTTGGTATTCAATGACCGTGAAGAGCGCGTGCGCGAAGGCTGGACCGAACAAAAGCGCCGCAAGATGAAAGGAAACAAGAAGTAATGTGCGGCATCGTCGGATACATCGGCCATAGGGAAGCGGCCCCGCTAATCTTAGACAGCTTACGTAAACTCGAATACCGCGGTTACGACTCAGCCGGCATCGCGGTACTCAACGATGGCCAAGTGGTGATTCAACGCTGCGAGGGCAAGCTCAGTAATCTGGCGACTCTGCTCGAGCGCCATCCCATGACGGGTGCCATCGGCATTGGCCACACGCGTTGGGCAACTCATGGTAGGCCGTCGGAGACCAATGCCCATCCGCATCGCGCTGGCGATGTCGTCGTCGTCCACAACGGCATCATTGAAAATTACCTCGAACTGAAAGAGCAGCTCACCAAGCGCGGTACCCACTTCAGCTCCGAAACGGATAGCGAGATCGTCGCCCATCTGGTTGCGGAGAAAGTCGAACGCGGCGTGGATTTTCTCGAAGCCGTGCGCCGCACGCTGCGCGAAATCCACGGTTCTTATGCGTTGCTTTTTCTCAACCGACGTGACCCCAAGCGTCTGATCGTGGCAAAAAATTCGACGCCGATCGTGATCGGTTGGGGTGAGGGCGAAACGTTTATTGCGTCGGATATTCCCGCGTTGTTGGATTACACGCGCAAGGTTACGTTTTTGGAAGACGGCGAGATCGGGGAGGTGACGCTGGGCTCCTATCGCCTGTTGGATGGCAAAGGCAAAACGATTCGCCGCCCGGTTAAAGAGATCACTTGGGACGCGGTGGCGGCGCGCAAGGGCGGTTATCCTCACTTCATGCTCAAAGAAATTCACGATCAGCCGCGTGCCTTGGCGGACACCTTTCGCGGCCGCATCTCGCTCAAAGACGGCAACGTAGCGCTTGAGGATATCAAGCTCAGCGCTGCCCAGGTCAAACAAATCAAACGCTTTCATCTGGTCGCCTGCGGCACCGCATGGCATGCCTGTTTGGTCGGCAAGTTCATGCTCGAAGAGATCGCCGGTATTCCCGCGGAAGTGGACTACGGCTCCGAGTTTCGCTACCGTTCGCCGCTCATGGATCCGAAATCGGTTCTGCTGATGGTGAGCCAATCGGGCGAGACCGCAGACACCTTGGCGGCCATCGACATCGCGCGAGCGAAAAAAGCCAAAATTCTCTGCATCTGCAATGTCATCGACTCTTCGATCCCGCGCAAATCCAACGGTGTTCTCTACACCCATGCCGGACCGGAGATCAGTGTGGCGAGCACCAAGGCATTCACGACTCAATTGACCGCGCTTTATTTGCTGGCGGTCGCCTTGGGACGGCTCAATGGCAAACTCAGCGCGGCGGAAGCGCGCAACCTATTGCGCGATCTGATGCATCTGCCGAGCTGGATCGAAAAAACTCTGGAGATCGAGAACGAAGTAAAGGAACTGGCGCGGGAGCTGATGCATGTTCAGGATTTTCTCTACCTCGGCCGCGGCATCAACTATCCGATCGCGCTTGAAGGCGCGCTCAAGCTAAAAGAGATTTCCTATATTCACGCCGAAGGCTACCCGGCCGGTGAGATGAAACACGGCCCGATCGCTTTGATTGACGAGAAGATGCCGGTGGTCGTGCTGGCGCCGCGCGATCGCTATTTTCAAAAAACCGTCAGTAATTTAAAAGAAGTCGAGTCGCGCGGCGGCCGAGTTGTGGTGCTCACCGATGACGCCAAAACAGCGAGTGAAATGTCCGGTCACCGAGTCTTGACCCTGCCCAAAGCTTCGCACTATCTTACGCCGATCGTGATGACTATTCCGCTCCAACTGCTGGCCTACTATATCGCCGTGCACCGGGGCACCGACGTCGATCAACCGCGTAATCTCGCCAAGAGTGTGACGGTCGAATAATGGCCCTCATCGACCGAGGGTCGGTCAATCTTTCGCGCACGCTCAATTCGCTGCGACACCGCAACTTTCGTCTGCTGTTTTTTGGCACCAGCCTGTCGCAAATGGGTGATTTCATCCAAGCCATGGCGCAGAGCTGGTTGGTGTGGACGTTGACCGGCTCGCCGTTCCTACTCGGCGTGGTCGGTTTTTGCCAAGCGCTGCCGCGCCTGCTCTTGGGCGCCGTCGGCGGCGCGATCGTGGACCGCGTCGAGCGACGCCGGCTGCTGCTCTCGACGCAAATTTTAGCCATGGCGCAGGCGTTTATTTTTTGGGCGCTCGTCTATTTCGAAACGATCCAATTCTGGCACGTGATCGTTCTCGTGTTGTTCTTGGGTACGGTGAATACGGTGAATCAAACCGCGCGGCACTCGTTGATTAACAATTTGGTGCCACGCGAAGATCTCATGAACGCCATCGCGCTTAATTCCTCGATGGCTAATCTGGCAAAGATCATTGGTCCGTCGATCGGCGGCGTGCTGATCAGCATGATCGGCGTCGCCGGCTGCTTATTCGTCAACGCCGTGAGCTTTCTAACGATTATCGCCACGCTCGTCGTGATGGAGATCCCGACGCTTCGAGTCAAGACGAAGGACGAAGCGCCATTTTGGCAAGAGGTCACGGACGGTTATCAATTTCTGCGCGGTCAACGGCGCTTGTTTTCGATCATCCTGCTGACCTACGGCGTCGCCCTCGTGGGCACGCCTTACACGCGTTTTCTCCCCGTGTTCGCCACCGACGTGTTACACGCCGGCCCCTCGACTTTCGGCCTGCTGCTCGCCGCGCCGGGGATCGGCGCGGTGATTTCCGGTGTCGGTATTGCTTCGTTGACCCGGCTGCGCCGCCGTACGCACTTCGTTGCCATGAGCGTTTATGCTTTTTCCCTATTTTTGATCTTGTTCTCGTTCTCTCGGTCTCTGCCGCTGTCGATGCTTTTCTTGATGCTTGTCGGCGCGAGCAACATCGCCATTCGAGCGGTAGCCAACACCGTCGTGCAAACGGAAACACCACCGGAGTTATTGGGGCGAATGCTGAGTTTGTTCTTTATGGACAAAGGACTTTGGTCGTTCGGCACGCTTTTTATCGGAAGCATCGCCCATGTCGTTGGGACGCCGAAAGCCATCGCCATTTCCGGATTATGCTGCGCGCTCGCTGCGTCGTTGCTGCTCTACCAGCAAAGACAAGCGCGCGAAGCCCAACCGGTCGAAAACTTAAATCGTCGCATTGCGCAATGACCCGGCGGCATCTTCGGGCGCGATCGAATTCATAAACATCCCCGAGCCCCACTCGAAACCTGCCGCTCGCGTCAGCTGCGGCATGATCTCGATGTGCCAGTGATAATGCGGTCTCGCAAGCTCTGGAGCAGGCGCTGAGTGAATGACGTAATTGAACGGCGGGTTGTTGAGGACGTGGTTTAGTCTCGAGATGGAATCCTTGAGGGTGAGAGCCAGCGCTAAGATATCTTCCTCCGTGTTTTGTTCAAAGGCCGCCGCGTGATTCTTGGGCAGGATCCAGATTTCGTAACCGAATCGCGGCGCGAACGGACAAAGCGCAACGAAGCGCTCCATGTTCGACACGAGCCGCTCGCCGGACTCAACTTCACGCTGAACAATGTCGCAATAGACACAGCTACCCGTCGAGTCGTAATGCTTTTCTGTGCCGTTGAGTTCGTCAGTTGCTTCGCGCGGAACGGACGGCAACGCTACAAGTTGCGAGTGGACATGTTCCAAGGTTGCGCCGGCAGGCTCGCCTTGGTTTTTATAGAGCATTAGGTAGCGCCACCGTGAATCGGCTCGGAGCGCGCGCATGCGCTCTCGATAGGCGCGCAAGACCTTGGCGAATTGGTCTAGGCCGAGCGTGCCCATGTTGATCGCATGATCGGGACTCTCGATGATCACCTCATGCACGCCTAGACCATTCGACGATTCATAGATGCCATTTTTTACAGCCATCCAGTCGCCTTGGTTTTCGAGCGCCGGATACTTATTGGGTACCACGCGCACCTGCCAGCCGGGCGCATCGGCGAGCGTATTATTTTCCCGTTGCGCCCAAACCTCTGGCGGCGTCATGGCTTCGTTGCCGGCGCAGAAAGGACAGGGCGCGGCGGACGCTCGCGCACGATCTCCATCACCCCTGTGGTGTCCTGGGCGCTTCGCGCGTTCCGAAGCGATGATGACCCAGCGATCAGCCACCGGATCTTTTCTAAATTGAGGCATTGCGGCTAGCGATCATCCGGCACGATTATTTTACGGCGCTTCGCCCGTTTTCGGCGCGAATCCTTTTGCGAGAAAATAAAACTCTGAAGATCCCTGGCGCGTCGCCTCCGGTTTAGTCCGCTGCACGTTGGAGAAATACTGCTTGATCTCGGCAGTGAAGGTTTGCAGTTCGTTGCTGGTAAAACTCTTGATGAGCAAGGAACCGCCCGGTCGAAGCAGCTCGATAGCGGTTTTTAGGGCCATTTGATTGAGTTCCAAGCAGCGCGCCATATCGGCGTCACGTATGCCGCTCAGCTTGGGCGCCAGATCGGAGAGCACGCAATCCGCAGGTCTGGCCAAAAGGTCCCTAATTTTTTTCTGAATTTCGTCGTTTGCCATATCGCCTTGGAGCAAAATGATATTGCGATTATGAAAAGGGTGGATCGCTTGCAAATCGACACCGACGATTTTGCCGTTTTGTCCGACAATCCTTCCGGCGACTTGGAGCCAGCCGCCGGGCGCGGCGCCAAGATCGACGACCGCATCACCGGCTCTCAAAAGACCGTAACGCTGTTGCAATTCAAGCAATTTGTAAGCGGCGCGGGAGCGATAACCTTCTTGCTTGGCTTTCTTGTAGAAGCTGTCGTGAGGGTTGTAAACCATTTCTGCTCATTGAATCAGTTGCTCGGACGTTCTGATCGATTCAATCTTAAAAAAAAGCCCAGCCTAGAAGTCAGGCTGGGCTTGACGCCGGAAATAAATCGCGTCGTTTAACGCGCTCCCTGCACTTGGAATTCGACACGGCGATTGACCGCACGAGCCCACTGCGAGTCCTGATTGACCAGGGGTTTGCTTTCGCCGATGCTCGCGGCTGACATGCGACTGGCGTCGATGCCCTGCGCCGAAAGCTCTTTCATGACGGTTTGTGCACGGCGCTGCCCCAATTTCTGGTTGTACTCGTCGTTGCCGACCGCGTCGGTATGGCCTTCGATAACTACGGTCAGGTCAGCTTTTTCTTTTAATCGCTGTGCCGCCAAATAGACTTGGCCTTTGCCAAGGTCGGTAAGCTCGGCGGAATCAAAGCGAAACGCCACCGCCGGAAAGACGACCTTTTCGACTTCGACGATTTTCGGCACCTCCTTGATGACAAGCTTTTCGACCGGCACCTCGACAACTCTGACGATTTCAGCAGGCGCGGGAGCGGCAGCTTGCGGCGGCGGCGGAGCGACTGGTTTCGGCGGGACTTTTTTAACGACACCATAGTCTTGCATGGGTTGTGGCTCGGCCAAGACGGGCGGATGTGGACGGTGACCAAAAAAAGCTTCCTGCGGCTCGGTCGCACTCACCAGAAAATGGAAGGGACGAAATATTGTCCATTCCGCCAACCAACCTACGGGGTGCAGCAAGTACGCGGCGATTCTCAAAGGATTCGATTGGCTGTCGTCATATTCGTCGGACGCGGCCAACCCCGCCCTTGGCGCGAATACAACAACGAAGAATATGGTGAGCAGATAAGACCGTGCAATCTTCATGGCAGCCCTCCTTAAGGTGAATAGAAGCCAAGTTTAGGTGCTGCGGCATCTTTTGTCAAATTTTGATTGGCTCATCTTCACTTGTAAGCCCTCCAGGCCGGGTCTATGAAAAGGGTCCCTTTTTCTGGCAATATTGCTGACGGTTCGTTCACGGAAACGGGGAGTGACAAAACCATGGGCGTTACGTGCGAGAAATCCGGTCGGCTTATTTCGATCGCCTGGGAGCGTCCGCCGCTCAATGTCTTGGATCTCGCGCTCTTGCGCGAATTGGATCAAGTGCTGACGCAGTGCGCTCAGGATCCTGGAGCAGACGTGATTGTGTTTAGAGGAGCTGGCGAACGCGCGTTTTCCGCCGGCGTGGACATTCGGGATCATACGAAAGAAAAAGTTCCCGAGATGCTCGAAGTCGTCCATGGGGTCATTCGCAAGCTCCTGTCGGTGCCGCAAGTCACGGTCGCAGCCGTCCGCGGTGTTTGTTTGGGCGGCGGGTGTGAAGTGGCGAGCTCGTGTGACTTAATCGTTGCAACGGAAGATAGCGTGTTTGCCACTCCGGAGATTCTCGTCGGTTGCTATCCACCCGTCGCGCTTGCGCGCTTCTCTAGCTTGATAGGCTATCACCGGGCCGCGGAAATGATCCTCACGGGAAGGCGATTTAGCGCGTCTGAGGCTCAAGCGATGGGATTGATCAATCGCGTTTTTACCGCCAATCAATTCGACGACAATCTCCGAGCGCTTCTAGAAGATCTCCTGGGCAAAAGCGGGGCCGTGGTGCGCTTGGCCTTAAAAGGCTTGCGTGAATTATCCCTGCGGAATTTCGATCAAGCTCTCAAGCGTTCCGAAGAGATTTATTGCCATGAACTCTTGCGCACCGAAGATGTCGAAGAGGGTGTCAGGGCATTCCTTGAAAAGCGCTCGCCAAATTGGCGACACCGCTAGTCATCCCTTGACGTCATACTATCCTCGCCGTTTGAGTTTCCAAAAGT
>Ga0193719_10000810_pt1 | contig 12087 bp, 11 predicted proteins | sample U2a2metaG_FD_160103 | JGI IMG/M metagenome (GOLD analysis project Ga0193719, IMG submission 160103) | Soil microbial communities from a riparian zone of the East river system, Colorado, United States - U2a2 | ecosystem: Environmental > Terrestrial > Soil > Riparian zone | place: USA: East... | reverse complement strand
CGATCGGTTCGTCCGGACGGCTTCGACGCAAAATGGAAGATTTCGTATTACGGGCGGGATTACCCGCAATCGTGGACGAGCCGCACCGGGAACGAGCGTTTCACGACACAGGCGGTTTCAAACTCGCTTTTCGGCGCGCAATTCCTGTCGATTCTGGACGCCTATCGTTACGTCGAACGCTCGATTAAATACGGCGTGCTCTTCCTCGTGCTCGTCTTCACGGCGTTCTTTCTGTTCGAAGTTACGGCGCGCCAAAAAATTCATCCGTTTCAGTATCTGATGGTCGGCGCGGCGCTTTGTTTATTTTACCTGCTGCTGTTGTCGATTTCAGAATTTATCGGATTCAGTTGGGCTTACCTGATTGCGGCGGTGGCATCGACGCTGTTGATCACGTGGTATTGCCGCTTTTTCCTCGGAGGCGGCGTGCGCACATTCATGATCGGCGCGGGGCTGGCTGGCGTTTATCTGTTTCTCTACATCACTTTGCGGCAGCAGGATTACGCGCTGCTTATGGGCGCAATCGCGCTCTTTATCGTGCTGGCAATCGTAATGTACGTCACACGCAAAATCGATTGGTACGCACGCGACGCGGGTTAAAACCTAAGCAAGGCTGCAAGGATCGAACTGTCGAGCAGCTAACTCCCGGAAGCTTTCACGAGCCAACATAAAGGGAGTTTCATCTTCATTGTGTGTCTGGGAAAGTGTTCAACCCCAAAGGCGACAGCTTTCGCCTTGGACCACCTAGGAATCGAGGCGGATCAACCCTAGGGGTTGGTTATTTTTTACTTAAGGCTTGACGAGTTTTCAGTGTTGGATAAACGTCAAATCCCCCCGGAGGATCCGATGAATACTAGAGAGATCGGGGCGGCTGCGGGTTTCTATCCCGTCGACAAGGCGCGTTTCACGATTTCTTTCGGGCTTCAGATTTTTCACCGACCGCCGCTGCCGTTGGGGTGCGGTCTCTTACCGAATTATTACGGAACCAAAACCCTACTCTCCTCATTATGCCTGTTCTAACTACTTATCCCGGCGTTTACATTGAAGAAATCCCAAGCGGCGTACATACGATCACGGGCGTCGCGACATCCATCGCGGCGTTCATCGGCTGGGCGCCAAAGGGTGCAACCGATCGTGCGGTACTGATTCTTAGCTTCGCTGATTACGAGCGCGAGTTTGCCGGCTTGGATTCGCGCAGCCTGCTGGGATATGCTCTAAATCACTTTTTCCTGAACGGCGGTCAGCGATGTTACGTCATCCGGTTGGCCGCAAGTAACGCCGCCACTGCGACGCGGACGTTGGATGATCTCTTCGTGAAGGCAAAAAGTCCGGGCGATTGGGCGAACGACTACAGCATCCGAATTAAAGCTCGGCCTGCGCCCGACAACGCCAGGTTCGGGTTAGCCGTCGTATTCAAAGCCGGAACGCCGCAGGAAGTTGTTGCGGAGTCGTTTGAGAATCTTTCGATGAGTTCTTCCGACAGCCGTTTTGTTGGCTCGGTTGTGAGCGACAGTTCGGCGATCATCAACGCCAGTGTCACTGGTGCAACGCAGCCAGCCGATGGTGACGCTCCGCTGACGGGCGGCGCTCTCGGCGACGTCCTGGGACCCAATGACGGCGGTGATTTCGAGGCTGCGCTCGTCCCAGGCAATGGCAGTGGGATTGACCTGCTCGATCACGTCGACCTGTTCAACATTCTTTGCATCCCCGGTGAGACAAACAAGGACACTCTGCCTGCAATTGAAAAGTACTGCCGCGACCAGCGCGCCATGCTGCTGGTGGATTGTCCGGTGGACGCGACGCTGACCTCGCTTCAAAACGGCCCGCCAACGACATTGACCGGTGCAGACGGAATCAACGCCGCCTTTTATTTTCCATGGCTTAAGGCGGCGGATCCACTACTGGGGAATCGGCCGCGCACGTTCCCGCCGTGCGGTTTCATCGCGGGAATTTACGCACGCATCGACGCCACGCGCGGTGTGTGGAAAGCGCCCGCTGGAACGGAAGCGAGTGTGACCGGCGCATCTGCTGTCGCCGTGCCGCTTTCTGACAATCAGAACGGTGTGCTTAATCCGCAGGCAATCAATTGCATTCGCAATTTTCCAGTTTTCGGCATCGTCTCGTGGGGCGCGCGCACGCTCAACGGCAACGACCAGCAAACATCCGAATGGAAATACATTCCTGTCCGACGCATGGCGTTATTCTTGGAAGAAAGTTTGTATCGCGGCACTCAATGGGCCGTGTTCGAGCCGAACGACGAGCCGCTCTGGTCGCAAATTCGGCTCAACGTTGGCGCCTTCATGCAAGATCTCTTTCGCCAGGGAGCGTTCCAAGGCAATACGCCGCAGAAAGCTTACTTCGTTAAGTGCGACAGCGAGACGACGACCCAAAGCGATATTGATCACGGTATCGTCAACATCCTGGTCGGCTTCGCGCCTCTCAAACCTGCGGAGTTTGTAATTATCAAGATTCAACAAATTGCCGGGCAACTCGGCACCTAGTTTCTAACTCTCAACTCTCAACTACAAACCAGACCTATGGCTCAATTCACCGTTAATCCCAGCCGGTTCGACCCGTACAAAAACTTCAAGTTCCGCGTTAAATGGGATGGCCGCTACGTTGCGGGCGTCAGCAAGGTGGGCGGACTAAAACGAACGACCGAAGTCGTCAAGCATCGTGAAGGCGGCGATCCCAGCAGCAGCCGCAAATCGCCCGGTCGCACGGAATTCGATCCCATCACGCTTGAGCGCGGCGTTACACACGACACCGAATTCGAGAAATGGGCCAACAAAGTGTGGAACTTTGGGAGTGGCCTGGGCGCAGAGGTTTCGTTGAAGGATTTCCGCAAGGATATCATCCTTGAGATGTACAACGAAGCCGGCCAGGTCGCGCTCGCTTACAAAGTTTATCGCGCCTGGGTGAGCGAATTTCAGGCGCTACCCGATCTCGACGCCAACGCAAATGCCGTTGCCATTCAGCATATCAAGCTGGAAAACGAAGGCTGGGAACGCGATCAGTCCGTGCCCGAACCAACCGAGCCCACTTTTACGAATCCGGCAAATTGAGTTGAGTTGCCATGCATGCGCTCTCGGCCCCCGAACTGTTGAGCGTCTGGGAGTATGGGAACAGCCAACGGCCGTTGCAACGAGCGCTCACTGTGCTCACCGCGGCTTCTCCGGAAACTTCATCCGATTCGCTCGCCCGTTTGACCATCGGCCAGCGCGACACGCGCTTACTGGCGCTACGCGAAATGATGTTTGGGTCCGAACTGACAGGCGTTACTGATTGCCCGAACTGCGGAGAAAAAATCGAACTCAGCCTGAATTGCTCGGATCTTCACTCAGCAACAGAGAGTGAGCCGCCTGCTGAACTTAGTGTCCAATCGAACGGAGGCGAGCTACGATTTCGGCTGCCGACGAGCGCCGATCTGCTCGCCGTCAGCAGCCCCGAGGAACTGCTTGAACGCTGCTTATTGAGCGGGGGCAATCACCTGACAGAAGATATTGTCGCGGTGGCTGGCGAGAAAATGTCCTGTGCCGATTCGATGGCGGACGTTCATCTCGCGGTCAATTGTCCAAGCTGCGGGCACAAGTGGGAAGCGCCATTTGATATCGTCGCCTTTCTCTGGCGCGAGATCAACGCCACCGCACGACGATTGCTGCGCGAAGTTCACATGCTCGCGTCCGCTTATGGCTGGGCGGAGAGCGAAATCCTGGCACTGAGTCCGGCGCGTCGGCGCACTTATCTGGAGATGATCAGCGCATGAGTGAGTTCCTTTCCAATCTGATCGCTCGCAGTTTCAGCGATGCACCAGTCATCCAACCGCGCAGGCCGTCGTTGTTCGAAACAGCGGCAGACGAATTTCCCCGCGAGGCGCAATCTTCCACACCGCCGGGGCCCCTGCCTGAAACGACCGCGTCCACAAGCGTGCCTCAATCCGCTTCGAGATCGTCGCCCATCAGAGAGATTGCCACGGCAGATTTAACCGCGAACGCATCCGACAGGCGCGAAACAGTACCCCGACTCAAGCCGGGCGAGCGTGTGACCGAAGACGCACCGGCAATCGCTCACGCTCCGCGGCCCAAGTTGCAGACCGTCGAAGTGAAGAAAGTCAAACTTGAAACGAATAAAGTCACCGTTCCGACGGATTCCTTTGCCGATGCAAAAAAAGATGCAGGTCGCAAAACCCCTCCGTCGCAGGCGTTTTCTGAACCTCGTCTAGTCCACCCGGAGCGGCGAAAAGACTTTTCGCCTGCCGAACAACGCTCTTCAACGTCAGCGCCAGTAATTCGCGTCACCATTGGCCGCGTCGAGGTCCGCGCACTTCATTCGCCTGCTCCCGCTCCGAAGCTGGCGAAACCCGCGCCACCGAAGCTTTCGCTCGAGGATTATTTGCAACAACGCAAGAAAGGTTCGCGATGAGCAATTTTCTCGCTGTGGCCACGGTGACCGCCACCTTGCAGCGCGAACTCCAATCAGTCATCGGCACCGATGTTTCCGCAGCAAAAGCAACAACTGTGCGGCCTGACGCGGTGGGCCATGGGCTGCCGGAGGTTGGTGTGAATATTTTTCTTTACGAAGTCGCGCCCAACCCTGCGTTGCGCAACACGGACCTGCCCACGCGCAATGGCGACGGCCAGGTGGTTCAGCGCCCAGCTGCTGCGCTCGATTTGCATTACTTGATGAGTTTCTACGGCAAAGACAGCGAGCTGGAACCGCAGCGCGTGCTCGGCAGCGTCGTGCGACACCTGCATAGCCGCCCGCTGCTCACTCGAAAGATGATTCGCGATACCATCACCAATCCGCCGGCTTCGTCTTATCTTGGGAACTCCAATCTCGCCGACGCCGTGGAATTCGTTCGTTTCTCGCCGCTGTCGCTGTCTCTCGAGGAGCTTTCGAAGCTGTGGTCGATTTTTTTTCAAACGCCTTACGCGCTATCGACGGCTTATCGCGCGTCGGTCGTGTTCATCGAAGAAGAACTAACGCCGGCCACGCCGCTGCCGGTGCGTGAGCGCAAGCTTTTTGTTGTGCCGTTTCAACAGCCGTTTATTGAAAATGTGGACCCACAAATCATTGCCAGCGGCGCGACTCTGACAATCGCCGGACAAAACCTGCGGGGCGATGTAACCAAGCTAAAGTTTGGCCCGTCACTCGCCGCGCCGGCCACAATCACCGCTGACAAAATCACTGTGGCGCTTCCGGCAACATTGCAGCCGGGCGTGCGCACGGTGCAGGTGATTCACGATTTTGATTTTAAGACCGGCCTTGGCAACGAACCGCATCGCGGTTTCGAGTCGAATGTCGCTCCGTTCATTTTACAGCCCAAAATTATGACTGCTCCGCTCCCCGATACTCCTCACGGAGGCACTCTGACGCTGACCTTTGAACCGCCGGTTGGCCGCGAGCAATCGGTGGCTCTGCTGCTAAACAGCGACATGAATAATTACGTGATTCCGCTGCCGACGCGATCGGCCTCCGATCCGCCGACGGCAACGTCATTCAATTTCAAAATTCCCACCGCAATTTTGCCGGACACCTATTTACTGCGTGTGCGTGTGGACGGCGCGGAAAGCGCTCTCGAAGTGGACACCGACGATCAGAGCCCGACTTACAATCAATACATCGGTCCGAAGTTGAAAATCACGTGAACTGGACTGAAGCCAACCAGCGATATCTGATGTCCGCGCTTGATGCGGTGCGCGGACTCTTGGAAGGTCGCGCAGAAGGCAGGGCGGGCCCCGACAGGTCGGGACCCGCCGAAGATGGCGCGCACGGACTGACGCGCCCTACCGATCCACCGGCGGCGTTGGAAACGCTCTGCAAAGTGTTTGGGCTTTCGCCGTTCGAGCGAGCAGTTCTGCTGATGTGCGCGGGCATGGAACTGAATTCGAAATTCGCAGCCGTGTGCGCGCGGGCCAATGGTGATGCGCAGCGCGATTATCCAACTTTCAGTCTTGCGCTTGGCGCATTGCCAGAAGCGCACTGGAGCGCAGTGACTCCAAACGCGCCGCTGCGCCGGTGGCGCTTGATTGAATTGCAACCCGGTGCTGCCGATGTCACTCAAAGCCGGCTGCGCATTGACGAGCGGGTCCTGAATTTCTTAACTGGCGTCACGCATTTGGACGAACGGCTCGTCGGCATTGTCGAGGCGGTGTCGGTGCCAGCAGACTTGGTCGAATCGCAGCGCGCCGTCGCTGAACGAATTAGCAACGTATTACGCGAACCAACAGACGCGGGGCTGCCGGTTGCACAATTGTGCGGCAACGATGCTAACGCCCGCCACGGTGTGGCCGCCGCGGCTTGCGCCTCGGCAGGTTTAAATCTCCACAGTGTCGCGGCGGAAGTTCTTCCGAACGATGCACGCGAGATGGAATCGTTCACTCGCCTTTGGGAACGCGAAGCAGTTTTGGCGACGAGCGCGCTGCTGGTGGAATGTAATGATGCAGAAAATCTTCTCGCGGCGGTGCGTTTCACCGAGCGCGTTCGTGGTGTTGTGTTCATCTCGTCGCGGGAACGCCTTCAACTTCAGCACCGATCGGCACTAACGTTTGATGTCGCCAAGCCGACGGCGAAAGAGCAAGGAGCGTTGTGGAAAAACGCGGGCGTGAACGGACAGGTCGAGGCACTCACAACCCAATTCGATCTGAACGCAACAAGCATTCGCGCAGCCGCGGCGCAGTCGAAATCGCCTGAGGAATTGTGGAACGCATGTCGCGTGCAAGCGCGGCCGCGACTCGATAACCTCGCACAACGGATCGAGGTTCGCTCTGCTTGGAATGAGATCGTGTTGCCGCCGCCACAACTCGCGATGTTGCGCGAAGTCGCCGCGCATGTTCGCCAGCGCGCCAAAGTTTATGAAACGTGGGGTTTTGCGCAAAAGTGCGCACGCGGTCTGGGCATCAGCGCGCTATTTTCCGGCGCGAGTGGGACCGGCAAGACGCTGGCGGCAGAAGTACTGGCCAATGAATTGCGACTTGATCTCTATCGAATCGATCTGAGTCAAGTCGTCAGCAAATACATTGGCGAGACCGAAAAAAATCTGCGGCGCGTGTTTGACGCGGCGGAGGAAGGCGGGGCGATTTTGTTGTTCGATGAAGCCGACGCGCTGTTCGGAAGACGCAGCGAGGTCAAGGACAGCCACGACCGTTACGCAAATATCGAAGTGAGCTACCTCCTGCAACGGATGGAGGCCTATCGCGGTCTGGCAATTTTAACTACGAACAAGAAAGACGCGCTCGACCCGGCGTTTCTGCGGCGTCTCCGGTTCATTATTCACTTTCCGTTTCCGGATGCTACGGAGCGAATCGAAATCTGGCGGCGCATGTTTCCTGCGCAGACGCCGGTAGACAGCCTGGACGTGACCAAATTGGCGAAGCTGCACGTAGCCGGCGGCAACATCCGCAACATCGCGTTAAACGCCGCGTTTCTCGCTGCCGACGCGAACGAACCGGTGCGCATGAGGCACCTGTTGCGCGCCGCGCGCACCGAGTACGCCAAGATCGAAAAATCGCTCACAGACGCGGAGATCGGAGGCTGGCTGTGAACTCTCAACTCTCACCTGCCCGCCGTAGCCTTGGCGAAGGAGGAACTTTCAACTCTCAAGCGTCTGTCGAGCTGCACATCGAAGAACTAGTGCTTCACGGGTTTACACCGGATGATCGCTACGCGATCGGCGGTGCTGTCGAGCGCGAGTTGGTGCGGCTGCTAGGCGAACAAGGCGTTCCGAGTTCGTTACGCGTGCAAAGTGCAAGCGACGAAATCACAGGCGCAAAATTCGTGGCAGCGCAAAAGGCAAAGCCAGCAGTGATGGGCCAACAAATAGCGCAGGCGGTTTATCAAGGATTCAATCAATGAACGCTCGCGTTTCAGTCCAAAAAAAACCGGCCACGTCGGCTCTGCCCGTGCAGAGCAATCTATTGCAGCGCAAATGCGCCTGCGGGGGGACGCAGGGGCCGACGGGTGAATGCAAGGACTGCCGGAAAAAACAGCTGCAACAAACAATCGGCAATCCCGGCTCCGGAATGCGACATGATTCGTCCGTTCCACCGATCGTACATGAAGTCATACACACTGGCGGCGAGCCACTGGATCCAAACACGCGCGAATTCATGCAGTCGCGCTTTGGTCACGATTTCGGCCACGTTCGCGTGCACACCGACGTGAGAGCAACAGAGTCGGCACGCGCCGTGAATGCACTGGCCTATACAGTGGGGCGAGACATTGTATTCGACACTGCGCAATACACGCCGGGAACTGCCGCGGGACGGCGATTGCTGGCACATGAGTTGACACACGTCGTCCAGCAAGGTGGCGAAGCCGCAGCAACTGTGCGCGATTTGCGCATGGGCAGTGCCGTTGATCCTGCGGAAAGGGAGGCCGAGCGACTGGCCGACGTCGTTGCGAACACCGCCGCGTTTTCTCCTGCAGCGATGTGTCCGCTGGCGACGAGTGTCGCGGGACGACAGCGTTTGCAACGATCTGCCAAGTTCGTCGAAGGGACCGTCACTGAGAGTTTCAATCTCAGCGAACGCGTGCTGAATCGTCAGAGCGCGGGCAACACCGATTTTGTGCTGAACAGCCATGTGATCACCCCCGGCCAATCATTACGTGACGCGCTCAATACTCCGGACATCGGCACCACAAAGCGGGGCAGCAAAACGAGATGCTGGTTCAAATCCGTGCCGGACAACGAGGTCAGTTACGAGATGACAGTGCTGGCTTCCGGTCCTTGGACAGCCGTCACGACGAAAGCGGCTCTAGGAAGGTTGTTTCCGGCAAATCCAGCCTGCGCGCAGGGTGGCAACACGCGGGCGACGTTGACGCTGACAGGAACAAAAACCAGTGCGGAGCAGCAGCAGCGCACCCGTACTCATGAGGACCATCATGCGGCTGACTACAAAGCCATTCTGAACGACGTATTGGTTCCTTGGGACAAACGCATCGCCCGCGCGCACAAGGCAAAGACTGCAAAAACCGGAACCGATGACGCTGACTGCGAAACGAAGCTCTACGCTTCGCTGGGGACAAAACAGACTCCTGACGACATCGCTGCGGAAGTCGTTAACCAGATAAACCAAAAGGCGACAGCGTTCCACGGCAGCCCGGCAGGCCGCAATGTGAACATCAGTAACGTGCAATTTGATCCGGCCTGCACTGCCGTCACTGCCGATGCGAGCTAACTAATCATGACACACGCAATGATCATCGTCGTGCGCGATCCGGACTCGGGCACAGTGCGCAAAACTGTCGTGCTGCAATACAATCCTGACACGCTCACGTGCTCAGTGCAGCCGCACGTCGTGAAATGAGAAGTGCGATGACAACCAAAATGCAATCGTCCGCGAAACCGGCGATGACAGCGCTGCGCAGTGCCCGTCTGCAACGCAAATGCGCCTGCGGCGGCACGTCCGGCCCAACCGGCGAATGCGAGCCGTGCAGGAAGAAAAGGGTACAACGAGCAACCAATCATCCATCAGCTCTGAACTCTGAATCTTTTGTTGTTCCTGCGATCGTGGATGAAGTGCTGGATTCGGCAGGGCAGCCGCTCGATGCCCCTACTCGCGCGTTCATGGAGCCGCGCTTCGGCCATGATTTCAGCCAGGTACGTATCCATACCGATGCGTGGGCCGCGGCGTCCGCCCAATCGATCAACGCCACCGCGTACACGGATGGCCGAGACGTCGTGCTGCCGAACGGAACGGGGGACAATCAACTTCTGGCGCACGAGTTGGCGCATGTTGTACAGCAGGGTGGCCGTCAAGCTTCTGTCGGCCTTTTGTCCATTTCGTCACCGAACGACAGATCGGAGCGCGAGGCCGCCCTTGCCGCCGAAGCCGTGTCAGCAGGCCGATCGTTCCGTCCTACGTTACTGACCGGCGAGACGATACACAGGCAGCCAGCGCCCAGGCCGCCGGCCACGTTGGCCGGGCTGACGGCTACTCGCGACGCCTTCAATAACACCGGAGCACCCGACGCTGCAAATTGCGCGGCCTTGCAGCCCGCGGCCCTGGGTGTCGATGGACCTCACGCTGGCGCCAATGGAATGGAAATGATTTTTCGGATCGCCGGAGCGATTCCTGCAAGTACGGAGTTCGACGTCCTGCGCACCAAGGCGACGGGCACTTGGCAGAGAGACGCCGCCGGAGCGTGGACCCGTCTTGGTGGCGACCCAGCGGGAACGAGCGATGATCGTCACAATGATGACGAATGCCTGACCCCCGTGGGCGGACGTATCTTCGTCGTCGATACGCCGGGCATGGGAAGCTTAAACCCACAAGGAACAAGTTTCCCTGATGGCAGCACGGTGTCGGCGACGGCGACGGCACCAGTGCGCAAGCACAGCTTTGCCGAGTGGGTCATCGCCCGGAACCGACCGCTGGGGATCAATTGGATGGCGATCTCCAAGCCAGTGTTTCACCGCTGGCACTCGATCGTTTCGGTGGCGCTGGTCGCGGGCACTTGGACGCGCGTTGACACACCGAGCGGCCAGGCCAACGAGATCGAGCTTGGCGGCATTGGCACTAGCGGAGCGACACCTTGAGACGAGCTATGATGACACGATTTCACGCTGCTCCATCAGCCAGCATTTCGTCCCGATCCACTTTCGGTCGCACCGCTTCCGGACTTCTTCAACGCAAATGTGCCTGCGGCGGAACGCCGGGGCCTACGGGTGAATGCGAGGAGTGCCGGAAGAAACGGCTGCAACGCAAAATCGGGAATGCTAAACCCGAAATGCGAAATCAATTATCGGTTCCTCCGATCGTGCACGAAGTCATTCGCTCTGGCGGCGAACCACTCGATCCAATCACGCGCGCATTCATGGAGTCGCGCTTCGGGTACGACTTCGGCCAGATTCGCGTGCATACCGATGCAAAAGCAAATCACTCAGCGCACACGGTAAACGCAGACGCCTACACCGTCGGTCGAGATATGGTGTTTGGTTCCGGACGTTACGCGCCTGGCAGTGAGGGTGGGCGACGCTTACTCGCGCACGAATTGACCCATACAATTCAGCAGGGTGAACTGAGCGGCGAAACTTCGCTTGAGCTTTCAAGATCGGATGATCCAGCGGAGCACGAGGCCGAGGCCGCGTCTGAGGCAATAGTTGCCGGCAAACCGATCGGCACGAGCAGGAAGGTGCAACCCAATGTGGCCCGACGAAAAGCCAGTGATGAGCTTGCGCCCAACCCGTATATCACTCCTCAAAGCGGTACGACGCCTGGCACTCCGTCTTCCACAGCGTCTCCAACCAGTTCGGAAAAAGCACCTCCGCAACCTCCGCCACGCCGAACGTATTTGGGATTTTCTCGAAGTGGATTCGGTCGGTTCGACGCCGATCTGGATCCTGATCGCGTGCCGCTGCCGGGTGGCACTGGCTTCAGCTGCAAGCTTCACATCAACACCAAGGTGAAGTTTGTGCAGGATGATTCCCAAGGAGCGTGGCCGAAGGGACGATTCGAGAGTTGGAAAAAGGACTTTGTCGATCTCGTTCACAAGCGCTGGAGCACTCGCTACATGCTCGTTCCAGCCGCGAAATGTCCTGGCGAGGGGTGCGCCAACGCTGTTGTGTACGTTCACGTTGAGCCGGTGACGTCCGGTGAACATCACGTGATCAATGTGATGTATGACAAACCCTCCGGCGCCCGCAGCAGCGCAGGCATTGCCGGCTCGAAGCCGGGAGCGTTTTATGAGGAGGACGTGCGCTCCCAATGGCGACGCGATTATACCACGGCGTTCCACGAAGCTGGACATTGGTTCGGCCTTGAACATATCCGATGCAAATCAGGCGATTTTTCGTGCTACGGCCTGACCGCAGGCGAAGCGGATGATGTAATGGGCAAAGGTTCTTTTATCAGTGCGCGCGATTACGAGCCTTTTCTCGAATTGATGCGAGTTCAGACGGGCTGCGAATGGCGGACGACGCCAGAGATCAAGCGGGATGTTCCTTCATGGGCGATCGGACTTGGCTTGATTGGTCTGTTGGGCGGCGCATTTCTTGGAGGAGCTTTCCTCGGCCTCGGCGGGGCGATTGGGTTCGGGCTGCTATATGGTGCGTTGGGAGGGGGGCTCGGGTACGCCATGGACATTTCA
>Ga0193719_10000809_pt1 | contig 12090 bp, 4 predicted proteins | sample U2a2metaG_FD_160103 | JGI IMG/M metagenome (GOLD analysis project Ga0193719, IMG submission 160103) | Soil microbial communities from a riparian zone of the East river system, Colorado, United States - U2a2 | ecosystem: Environmental > Terrestrial > Soil > Riparian zone | place: USA: East River... | reverse complement strand
AGGACACGGTAGCTGGAAACAAGGTGGAGGTGGGACATAAGCGGTTCTGGTGCATCGCCGATTTCCAATTCATTTCCACGTTGCCCTAAAGCATATCGCAGACGCAGCATGGCGAAGAGGGGATCGTAGCGGACAAACTTTACATACGACATCGCCTGGTCGGGATCACCGCCCTGGCTCCACGTCATGAACTCGGCGTAGCGCCGCACCACGGTCGCTTCGTATCCCCACATGTCTTGCGCGCCAATCAACATCGCGCTGTTCGGGTTCGCGACATTCATGATCCGGTAATCGCCGGCGTGCTCCTCGAGAAAGCGCTTTTCATCCGGATTCACGATGGTAGTGCTGTCAAACGTGGCGCGCGCGCCGTGCGCAAAAATAAACATTTCCACCCCGCCCAAAGCGATAACGCCAAACAGCGCACGCGGCTCTCGCCTAGCGAACGCCAAGATGATGCCAAGGAGCGCGCAAATTCCAGCGGCAACAAACAGCGACATCGCTGCGAGATGCTGCGATTGGGCAATAAATTCCGTGTCCGCGTAGAGTTGGGGGAACAAGTACGATTGGGCGCTGGCGCGACTGGCGTTCATTAGTCCCCACCAAGATCCAGTGCTTGCGGTCCACCCGCCGGCGATGCCCAAGGCCGCGGCACCCGCAAGAACAGCAGCGATAAATGGAGTCTCAATTCTCTTTTGTCGGAACAACCGGTCGAGTCCGCTGGCCGCGAGCAGGCAAAGAAACAGCGACGCTGGAGAGCTAAACTTCGAAATACTGCGGAAGCGATCGAAGCCGGGCACCCAGGTATAAAGAAAACCGAACAACGGTGTGTACGCACCAAGGGCCAATAAAAACGCGACGAAAATGACAATCAGCGGGCGCCATTTCGTTTCGTGTTCGCACCGAATTGCCCCGTAGATGGCGAACGCCAAGCCAGCTACGCCAATGAAAAGTGACGTTTCCCACAAATACCAACGCCCCCAGTATTTCGCCATTTGCCCGAGAAAATCCGGTGCGAGCAACGTCACAAAGTTTTCCGGCGGCAGCGAGAGCATAGAGGCAAATTGAAAAGGCAGCCTGAACCCGCGCGTGTTCTCGCGCGTTGTCTGGATGGCGGGCAGTAATTGCACGGCTGCAAGCAGAGCGCCGCCTGGATAGATGCTTAGCAAAGCCGCTGCGACGCGCCAATTCCAGTGGCCGATCAATCGCAATGCGGCGTAAAGCCCGGCAATGATTGCGGTATAAAAGACGTACTGCGGAAATCCCGCCAACGTCTGCATGACGATAGCAAACATCCCAAGCAACGACCAACGAACGCGCTGAGTTCTGAAGACCGCGTCGATCGAACAAAAAATCAGCGGTGACCACGTCATTGCACTCAGCTGAGGCAAATGCCCGGCAAAAACGTGCGGAAAAAAGGCGCCGCAAAACATAACCAGCGTGCCGGCAAAGAAACTGGCCGCATCGGAGAGCCCCCGTTGTTTCATCCAAAAAAACATGAAGGCGCCAATGGCGAAAACGTGCAGTGCCACTGTCCAGTTGATTGCGACAGGCGTGGGCAAAACCAGGAAGAGCCAGTTGGGCGGATAGAGCAGCGCTCCTTGCATTCCACCGAAATACGGCGCTCCGCTAAAGATATGGGGATTCCACAACGCGAGATTTCCCTTCGCCAGTTCGCGGAAACCGAATTCGCGCCATGCGAAGTATTGCAAGAACATATCGCTGCCCGGATGTCCAAGCACGCGCGTGCCGCCGGCGAACAAAAGATCGCCGAACATAGCCAGCGCCACTGCTAGTAAGAGGATCAGCGAAAAGATCGTGGAACGCGGGCTGTCCATCAGGCGGAAATGGTGGCCGCCAGAATTGGAAAAATCAAAGCTGTGTTTTTTTGATTTAAAAACGAACGTAGATCCCAATATCGCCGACATCGGCTGTCCAGAGATAGTGCGCGCGAAGGTACTCGATAATCGTGGGCGCGAATTCGGCCACTTCGCGGTGCTGTGCCAGCAGCACTACTGCGGGCGGGTCGCGTTCTGCTTCTTCGATCAGGCGTTCGTGGTCTTGTGTGGTCTGGTCGCCTGGCCACAAATAGTTCCAGCGAGTCGGGTTTCGCCGTTCGCAGAGGAAATAAAACATCGGCTGGTAAGGCAGCGCCAGTATCGAGCGGTCCGGAGGAACGGTAGCCTGCAGGCGGTGAACGAAATCGGCGACGACGTGCGCTTGCTCGATTCGCACGCCGCCGCGATCCAGCGCCAATTGCTCAATCGCTGGCGTTACATCGGGGAATGCGAATGAATGAAGGACCCACAGAAACGACGTGACCAAGATGGCGAAGACCGCGGACAGGGCGAGGTTGATCCGATGATGGTTAGCGAATTTTTGGCGCACGATTGACCAACCGAATGCCGTCAGGAGAAAAAACGGCGGTACTGCTATCACGAGGTGAGTAAAGTCTGATCGAATAATAACCTGGAGATAGAACAGCGCCGACCAGATGACGAGGAAGGTGAGTAGCGCTTCACGCCGACTAAATCCGCGGCTAATGATAGTCCGCACGAGACAGAGTGAAGCGATCGCCTGAACAAATGGCGGAAGATAAAACAAAAGCACGACGGCACTATCCCAAACGGATCGCCACACGCTAAATCTCGGGAACGGTAGTGAACTGGTTTTTCGATAAGTCGTGAACGGAAACAAAATCAACTGCCGAAACATTTCAGGCAGAGCCCCAATCCTCCACCAAATTAAGATCGCTGGAATCAATACGATGGCGATGCCCCCTAGCCAGAGAACCAACGCGCGTTTCAAGTTCGTTCTGGAAGTGGGGTCGCTTCGTGCGAGAGCGAGCGCTATCGTGAGGGCAACAATTGACACGATCGTGTATACGGCCTGATCGTGCCGCAGGAAAAGCGAAACCGCACCGAGCGCTCCAGCAGGAAAGGCAAGCCATTGGCGGGCTGACAATACCGCTGGCAGGAAGAAGAACATCGCAGCGAGCGAGGCGGCGATGCCTTGCCAGATGGCGAGCGGTACAAAGCTACAATATGGAAGGCCAAGGATGCAGACAGGCGCAGCGGCCGCGAAAGAGAGAACGGGATGCATGAGGTTACGGCCAACACCGTAGATGAGGAGCGGCAAAAGAAGGAAGATCGATAAACCGAAACCGCGGAGTGAGACTAGTGAGGTGCCGCAGAGCTTGAAAATGCCAGCGGCTATGTAAAACGACAACGGCGGCTGCACGCTTACAAAATCGCGCTGCGGAACTTCCCCGTGCATCACACGCACTGCGCCGTAGGCCAGCAGACCCTCATCACGCCAATCTATCCCGGCGCGCCAACGCGGACAGGCTATGGTTACAGCGAACGAAAGCAGAAGCGTCGCGCACAAAAGATCGAGAAGTCGCGTGGATTTGATTTCAGGAGTCTGCATCGGGGTGAAGCCAATTAGTAAACTCCGCCGCTTCGGGCGGCACGACAATCCCGAGAGAAGGAGATGAGCGGACAAGGGAATCGAATCCACTTCCGAGATTTCGTGATGTTGGGCAATTCCGCCACATCGGTTTGGCAAATTGACGATCATAAAGGGGAACTCATTTATTCTCGGTCTCGCTGGCCGGCTGCGTTGCCAGCACGCAACGAAATCCGTAGATCACCTCGCGATCGTTGCGATCGACTACGTTTCGATAGGAGGATTGCATTTCCAAACGGTTGTTCGTTGCCCAGGATCCGCCGCGCAACACGCCCCAATCACGACTGGTTGCGCTCGTGCCGCCTTTGTAAGTGTCGAGGCACCATTCCCAAACGTTTCCGCCGAGATCGTACAGGCCTATCGAGTTCGGCTTGAAAATTTCCAGGCTGCCATTGGCAAAACAAAATGCGCCACGTTCTCCCGCTGCGCGTCAACGTCGATCGCAATCAACTACTTGACGAGTGATCGTCGCGCTTTTGCTGGGCTTTTACCGCCGTATCGTAAGCGTCTTGACCTTCCTGAACATAACATCTGGTGAAAAATCGGTCGTGGTACTTGTCCCAGCCTTGTGCAAAAAGAAATTCGTGAGCCTGTGAAGGACTATAGTGAAATTCTGCATGCTGCGTCCTTGTTCTCGCGCGGGTTCTGCATCCTCAATCCCAAAAACAAAACACACTACGCTCTGTGACTTGTCAGGAACGTTGCGCGCCTTGCCAGTCTTCGGATCGGTTACCGAATCAATGTGAGCAATGAAATGCCGACTGTGCTCGTCGGGCTTGTACATTTCCATCACCGCGCCTTTATTAACGAGGGCTTGTTCTTTCGCGGTAAGAGTGTCCGGCTCGCTGGAATTAAGTGGGACGAAGAAGGCCGTCATTATCAGCAAAACCCTCAATTGCTCTTTATCAGTTCTCACAAGTGGCTTTCTCATGGAGAGTGTTCGGAGCGGCACCGAATTTCTTTCAGATTTTTTTAAGCGTCACGCGCGGCGCTTCATTGATGTTTGCACCCAAGTCCGCCGAAACCGGAAGTTCTTCTCTGTCGCGAGAAATCGGAAAAACGCGCTGGGGAACTTTGCCGTCGCGCGAATCTCTTCCGACAAGTCGCGGCCGAACCCCGATAAGTCTCCAGCGCTTTATGCAGGCCAATCGCCCCATTTCCTATCAGTGTGACTGCAGCTCAGGAATGCCCAGTATTTCATTCGCCCAAGCTTCTACCGCAAAAGACCGTTTGGCTTCAATAGCGTCGAGGGAAGACTAATCTGAAAGATCTCACGAACGCGGAGTGAGCGATTCTGGCCGGACGTGATAAGTCGGCAATGTGCCGTAGCCTTTCGCCATCGGCGTTTGGCCGACGTAATCCCCTTGGGCCAGAATGCGATCGCCAAGGCACCGAAACAACGCTGGCGAACCAATTTTAAGTCCGTTGCGTCTGCCATTTCGCCACATCGGCGTTTATGAGTGATGATAATAAAGGGAACTCATTTGTTCTCAGTCTCACTCGCAGGCTGCGTTGCGAGCACGCAGCGAAATCCATAAATCACGTCGCGATCGTTGCGGTCGACTACGTTGCGATACGAGGATTGCATTTCCAGACGATTGCTGGTCGCCCAGGAGCCGCCGCGGAGCACTCCCCAATCACGACTGGTTGCGCTGCTGCCTCCTTTGTAAGTGTCGAGGCACCATTCCCAAACGTTTCCGCCGAGATCATACAAGCCAATCGAATTTGGCTTAAAGCTTCCGACCGGCATCGTCGCCCCGCGGCGTTTGCCTCCGGCGGCGTAATTTCCTGCGCCGTTCGGTGGAGGCCATTGTTTTCCCCACGGGAATTCGTTCTTAATCTTGCCATCGCGTATCTCCGGCGTCGCGCCGCTCTCATTAACCAGACCCACCGCCATGCTCCACTCGAGATCGGTCGGCAGCCGGTAAGCTTGTCGATCTGCAATCAGATTTTCGTTGTGTTCCTTTTCGGTTAACCATTTGCAAAATGCCGTCGCGTCGAACCAGCTCACTTTTACCGCCGGATCAGTTGCTGTCTGATGGAAATCGGCCGGCTCATAATGGCGCCCGGTTGCGCGGCAAAACGCTTCGTAATCCTGCACCCGCGTTTCCCAAATCGAAATCTGAATATCGCCGAGCGGAACAAACTTCATGCCTAGGGAATTGGTGAACGGTTGTCCCGGCGCGGGGCCGACGCTCTTTTCCAAACGCGCCGCCAGAAACGTTTGCTGTTGCGGCTCAACTTTGCCACTGACCGAACCCGGCTTGTAACCGGTCTGCCGCAATTCGTAAGTCACGTCGCCGGGTTTCACTTCCTCGATGACCAGCGGCGTTTGACCGAGGTCTTTCCCGTTCGCAATCACGGTCGCCCCACCCGGTGCGCTGGTGATCTTCACGCTGCCGTTAGCAAAAACAAAATGCGCAACGTTTTCTCCTTGGACGTGAACGTCGATCTTTTGCTGTTCGTCAGGCCAGCCATCAAGATGTGCGACCAGGTCGTGCAGACGCCCTGGCAGATCCAGACGAAGCGGCGTGCGGCCGCGCGATTTTCCATCCACAAAAATCTCCGCGCCGCTGGGTTCACTGGTGATGTTTGTAATCGCACTCACGAAGGCGAACGATCTACTCGTGGTCTCGCCACGCTTCACTTCGATGTCATCGCGCATTTCCCAATCGCCCCGGCGCGCGATAATCGAATATTTACCGGTTGGAAGATCGGCTATCACTTGCGGCGTAACGCCTTCACGGGAAATCTGACCGTCTTCACTCCGCATCGAGAACTGCGCCCCGGGCGGTTCGGATTGGATTTGAAGCGCACCTTTACTCCGCACCAGTCGAAACGGTGGCAGATCGAGCGCGTGTTTGCGCCTGAAGTCGACACTCGTTTCCACCGGCTCATACCCCGGACTCATAATGCGCAGGTTGTATTTGCGCGGTTCCAAATCCGCGAACGTCGCCGGACTTTTTTGAGCATGATCGCCTAAAACGACGAGCGCCCCAGCCGGTTCAGTTTGAATCGTTGTTTGCGGATGCAGATCAACGCTCGGCTGCGATCGGCTTAGCCAAAATGCAGTGCCGGCCAGCGTAAGCAGTAAGAGCGATACCGCGACCACCAAAATTTTCGCGTGCGATTTTCCCGGCGGCTCGCCGCGCTCAAGCGCCGCGAGGTCACGATGCATTTCCGCGGCTGAGCCGTAACGTTTCTTCGGATCGTTCGCGCACGCTTTCACGAGCGCGTCGTTAAGTTGCAGCAGACGTTCGCGGTCCGGCCGCGTGCTCAATTGCGAATCGATCTCTGGGAAATCGAGCCGGTCTTTTCCGGTGCAAGTTTCGTAAAGAAGTTTGCCCAGACTGTAAACGTCGGCGCATGGCGTGCCCGGTCCTTCCGGCGGCACGTAACCTTCCGTTCCGACGAATGATTGCTGTCCGCTAGCTGCCACTAATCCGATGTCAGCAAGCTTTGGTACGCCCTCGATAAAAATAATGTTCGATGGTTTGATATCGCGATGGCTCAACCCACGCGCGTGCAATGCTTCAAGCGCTTCCGTCAAGGAAAGTCCGAGGCGAATCGAGTGATCAGCTGAGAGGCGTTTCTGCCGCGCGAGATCGGTTTTCAAAGTGCGCGGTTCGTAACTTCCTATATCAATTCTGCGCCCGGCCAGATGATCGTCGGCCAGCTCCATACTGTAATAGAGATAATCGGCAGTCCGACCGACGTGCAGAATGTTGATGAACCCGGCGTGTGCGCGAGAGATCGGCTCAAACGCGGACATGCCTTCGAATTCCCGGAGGAACGCGCGCTCGGTTTCAAACGTGCTGCGGTAAACGATTTTCACCGCGCGAAACGCGCCGGTCACCGTTCGCGCCAGCCAAATCTCACCGTAGGCGCCGCGCCCGATTACGCGTAGCAATTCGTGATCGGGAATAATCGGGGTCTGAGCGGAAACCTGGTTGGGAATGGCCGATTTTACACAAGCCACCGATGCGAAGCAATTCTGGGTAGCGCACGCGTCCGCGTGTCTGGTTTCGGCGTCGCGCCGAAACGAACCTCTTCTTGAAACTCGTTGCCTGTGGGAGATTCAGGTCAGAAGAGAAGTCCGCGAACGCCAGAGGCCTTCGCCAGCACGCGAGACGCGTGCGCTCCCCAGACGCAGAGCCTATCAGCGGCTGCTCTTTTCCAAGGCTCTAATTTCTTTTTTCAGCAACGCGCCAACGCGATGTCGCGCCAGATACACCTGACCGACATTGACCCCCAAACGCTCGGCAACTTTTTGCGCAGACCATTCTTTGCGTACGTAACAATCAAAAATTTGAAACTGTTTCGGCTCGACCTTCTTCTTCACGCGCGCGATCGCTGCCTCGAATAAATTCTCCTTCCACTCCGTTTCCCAGACCGCATCAAGATCCACGACCCGCGAATCCGGGACGCGCTCGATTGTCGAAGTGAGACGATCGTCCGCGGAATGAGGGCGTTTCGCGTTGCCCGGCTGGCGCTTGCGAAATTGATCGGCGATCCGCCAGCGCGTGATCTGCAACAGCCAGCCTTTGAACGAGCCAATTGCCGGATCGTATTTCAACTTGTCGATGTTCCTGGCCACGCTGATCACCGTTTCCTGCACAACTTCCTGTGCTTCGACATCGGTGAGACCGGACTGGCGTGCGGCTGAGTAGATCAGCTTCCAGTACGTGTCGAAAAATTCCTGCCAGCGCAGTTGATCGCCCCAATCGGCCAGCCGCTCGACCAGGCTTCGGCGCGTGGCAATCAACCCGCTATTCTTCATGTCGATCTTCTAATGCAGTTTTCCTCGCGGGCACAATTGCTATCGATTTATTGAAAGATTCCTGCTGAACTTGCGTATTCCTACCTATGAATACAAGCACGCTCATCACGCGATCACTTCAACTGGCTGCTCGACCGTTTCTGCTTCTCTTTACTTTTCTCAAGAAGGTCGCTCTCGGGGTCTTCGGCAGGTTGCAATGGAGCCCGCCGCACTGGCTCACACGAAGCCGCGCTGCCACCTCCGATTTTCATCGCGTGCATCCTCGCATCACGGCGTCCGGTATTGTCACCGTTTTTCTGCTCTTGTGCGGGGCAGCCTGGACATTGCATTGGTACCAACATCGGCCCATCCCGCACAAAGTTACGGCGACGATTGCCTCTCCGCCGATAACCAAGCTTGAGAAAGAACTGAAATATCCGCCGCTCTTGATCCGATTCAGCGAACCCGCGGCGCGTTTGGAGGATTTGAAGAAACCATCGCTGTCAGGCGTCAGGCTCGAACCAACGATCACTGGCGCCTGGTCATGGAACTCGGACAAGGAACTGGCTTTTCGACCAACGCAAGACTGGCCGGCCGATCAAAAATTCAAAATCACTTTCGACAAGAAGTTTTTTCCGCCGCAGGTTTTGATGGAGCGCCTGGCTTACGAGTTCCAGACGCTGCCATTCGACATCGCGATCAAAGAACTTCAGCTCTACCAAGACCCGGCCAACCCGACGCAACGCCAGATCACGGCCACGCTCGAACTCACCCATTCGGTTGAGCCCGGTGAGTTAGATCGGCATATCCAATTACTAATGATCGGCGGATCGAACGTGTTTCCGCCGTCAGAGTCGCCGCCGCATTTCACGATCACTTATGGATTGCACAACCGTCTGGCGTATGTGCGCAGCTCGAACGTGACTCTGCCGGAGCGGGAAGATTTCATGAAGCTCTACTTGAGCAAAGGCGTGCGCACATCGCAGGGCGGGGCGCAAACACGGAACTCCGCAGAGGACAAGGTGCGCATTCCATCACAGGAAACCGCGTTTCAGATCGATTCGATCGCCGCCACGATCGCACGAAATAAGAATGGCGAGCCGGAGCAGGTTTTGATCTTAAGTACAACGGCCGATATCAGCAGTAGCGAGCTGGCCAAGGCTATTCAGATACGTCTGCTGCCGAAACGCAACGCCGAAACGACCGAAGAAACCGAGGGCGAAGCGGCTGGAGAGACCGATTCGCAAAGTCCCGACTCGGAGACGGCTGAGCAAAGTAACCAAAGCAGCCAGACCACCGCGTCGGAAGACGAGGAGACGGAAGAATCCGATCAAGCTTCAAAATGGCAGAGTCCGGCCGACGTGCCGGACGATGTCCTCGAGCAAGCCAAACGAATCGAATTTACTGTTGTGCCCTCGGAAAGGGCGCAAGATCGACAACACGCCTTTAAGATACGGCTCGAAACGGAGGGCGAGCTTTACGTCCGGGTCGCGAAAGGCGTGCGTGCGTCTGGCGATTACCGGTTGGCGGAAGACTACAACGCGGTCGTCGCCGTGCCGCAGTTGCCGCGCGAAGTGCAGATCGAAGGGCAGGGCGGCTTGCTCGCGTTGAGCGGCGAACGGAAATTGTCCATCCGTTCGCGCGCTCTGGCGGCGATCGAATTCGAAATCGCGCGCGTTGCTACCACCCAGATCAATCACCTCGTTAGCCAGACCCAGGGCAAATTCGAGGACCCGGAATTTCGCGATTCCCATTTATTCAATCAGGAAAATATTTCGCGTATCGGAATCGAACACCAACCGATCGCGCTGGAAAACAAATGGAAAGCGAATTATTCGGCGTTCGATTTCTCCGAGCATCTTCGCAAGCCAGCCGATGGCGGGAGCGAGCGCGGGCTTTTCTTTCTGACCGCGCGCGGCTGGGACCCGGCGAAAAAGAAACCGATCAACTCGGCCACGGACAGTAGATTTCTTCTCATAACGGACATCGGAATTTTAACGAAGAGAAACACCGATGGCAGCAGCGACGTCTTTTTGATGTCGATCAAGAATGGCCAGCCGCTCAGCGGCGCCACGGTTGATATCCTCGGCAAGAACGGTGTGCCGATCCAAACGGCCAAAACAGCGGCGGATGGTCATTGCGCTTTTCCATCCGTCGAAAAATCAGAGCGCGACAAATTGCCGGTGGCGTTCGTAGCGCGCAATGGCGACGACGTCGCGTTCATGCCGTTCGCGCGCGAAGACCGAGTCCTGAATTTTTCACGTTTTGAAATTGAAGGAGCTGAGAACATCGCGCCGGAAGGTCTCGACGCGTTCGTTTTCACCGAGCGCGGTGTGTACCGGCCCGGGGACGAAATTCACATCGGGCTGGTGGTGAAACAGCGAAGTTGGGGCGGCAATCTCAAAGGTTTGCCGATTGAAACCGAAGTGATCGATGCGCGCGACCTGCGAGTCCAGACTAAGAAGCTCACCTTGCCGGAGAGTGGGTTCACTGAATTGAGCTACCAAACGGCCAATGAATCGCCGACCGGGCTTTACACAGTCAATCTTTACCTGATCAAAAATAACAAGCGCTCGAGTTTGATCGGGTCCGCTACCGCGCAGGTGAAGGAATTCCTGCCGGACCGCATGAAAATCGAGACGCGGCTGTCCAAAGCTGCGCCGCGTGGCTGGATTCATCCCGCCGAAATGCATGCCTCCGTCGTCTTGGCCAACCTTTATGGCACGCCTGCAACCGATCGACGTGTGACCGGCAAACTTGAGCTCGCACCGGCGGCGTTTTCATTTCCGGAATTTCGCGACTTCACTTTTTTCGACCCACTCTTTGACGAGAACAAAACTCGACAAGAGCAAACGGTCGATCTCGGCGAAACGAAAACTGACAGCGAAGGCCATGCCGATTTTGACCTGCAACTGGACCGGTTCGCCGACGCTACCTACGCGATGCGATTTATCGCTGAAGGCTTCGAAGGCGAAGGCGGAAGGAGTGTCATGGGCGACGTCGGCGCGCTGGTCTCCGCTCTGCCTTACGTAATCGGCTACAAAGCCGACGGCGCCCTTCGTTACATCGACATGAAGAGACCGCGCGCGATCGACCTGGTCGCAGTCGATCCGCAACTCAACCGCATCGCCATCGAAAACGTCACCCTCAACCTCATCGTCCAGGAATACGTTTCCGTGCTCAAGAAACAGGAGAATGGTAATTACGCTTACGAGTCTGTCCTGAAAGAGCGCCCTGTTAAATCGGAAAAAATCTCGGTCGCGACCAGTGGCTATCATTACGCGCTTCCCACCGATGAGCCGGGCAATTATGTGATCGAGCTGCGCGACGATCAGAATCGCGCTTTAAGCAAGTTGCGCTTTTCGGTCGTGGGTCAGGCTGCAATGGCCGGGGCCTTGGAGAAAAACGCCGAACTGGAGATCAAACTTAACGCCAAAGAGTACCGTGCCGGGGATGAAATTGCGGTGAGCGTGACGGCGCCATACAGCGGGTACGGTCTCATCACGATCGAACGGGAAAAAGTTTACGCTTATAGCTGGTTTCAAACCAACACCCCCAGCAGCATCCAGCACATTCGTCTGCCTCAGGAGTTTGAGGGCAGTGGTTATGTCAATATCGCCTTTGTGCGGGCGCTCGATTCCAAGGAAATTTTTGTCAGCCCGCTCAGTTACGGCGTCGTCCCGTTCACGGCCAATATCGAAAAACGCCGGCTGAAGATCGATCTGCAAGCCGCAGCCAAAGCGAAGCCCGGCGAACCGTTGCACATCGGGTACAAAACCGACCGTCCCAGCAAGATTGTCATTTTCGCTGTCGATCAAGGAATTTTGCAGGTCACCAATTACAAGACGCCTGATCCGCTCGCTTAT
>Ga0193719_10000808_pt1 | contig 12098 bp, 10 predicted proteins | sample U2a2metaG_FD_160103 | JGI IMG/M metagenome (GOLD analysis project Ga0193719, IMG submission 160103) | Soil microbial communities from a riparian zone of the East river system, Colorado, United States - U2a2 | ecosystem: Environmental > Terrestrial > Soil > Riparian zone | place: USA: East... | reverse complement strand
GTGCGTGTCAGTGCGCGCGTCGATCAACTGCGCGTTTAGACGAAGATGCGTGCCGGCCCTGCGGACGCTGCCCTCAAGAACATGCGATACCCGCAGATCATTTCCGATCTGACGGAGATTTCGTTTCCCACGGTAATCCATGACACTCGTCCGGCTGATGACTTTCAGGTCGGCGATCTTGGCCAGCTTGGTCAGAATGTCGTCCTGCACACCATCGGCAAACGCGCTGTCTTCCTTCTGTTCGCTCAGGTTTTCAAATGGCAGAACGGCGATTCCAGTTGTTGGCGGTTGCCGGATCAATTCAGTCTTCCAAACTATCCAGCCAGCGGCCGCCGCTAGAGCAACCAGAGATGCCACCAAGAGCGCACTTGTTGGATTGCGCCGCACCCATTTCTTACCTCGGGTGAAAATTCCAGTGTGTCGGGCTAGGATTGGCTCATGCTTTAGCCAGCGTTCCAAATCCTCAGCCAGCGCGAGCGCAGACGAATAACGTCGTTGCGGATCTTTCTCCAGGCACTTGAGGCAAATCGTGGAGAGATCGCGATCTACTTTCGGGTTCAACAGGCGCGGTTGCCGCGGCTCGGTATCCAGCAGCAATTTGATCGTCTCGTACGTTGTTCCTCCGGCAAACGGCGGCTGACCGGTAAGCAGTTGATAAAGCACTGCGCCGAGCCCATACACATCTGTTGCGCTGCTGACAGCCGCGTTCTCTCCCAACGCTTGCTCAGGGGCCATGTAACTGGGTGTGCCCAGCACTTCCAGGGTGCGCGTGACCGTGCTCTCAGCCTCGAGCAATCGCGCAAGACCGAAATCGGTCAGATGCGGTTCGCCTTTGGCATCGAGTAGAATATTTCCCGGTTTGATGTCTCGGTGCAGGATGCCGTGTTCATGCGCGTAATGCACGGTGCGCGCTACCTTGGCGATTAGTTCCGCCGCCTGCCGAATGGGCATCGGTTCGCGCCGGACTATTTCATCGAGCTGCCCGCCTTCGATGAATTTCATGCTGAAGTAGCACGAGCCATCGCGCTCGCCGACTTCATGGATTGGGACGATACCGGGATGCTCCAGGCTGGCGGCGGCTTCCGCTTCGCGGCGAAAACGTTTCAGATGCGCTTTGCTCGCCCACTGGCCAAGGCCAATGACTTTTAATGCGACGGTGCGATTGAGACTCTTTTGCCGCGCTCGAAATACGACGCCCTGACCGCCGCGACCGATTTCTTCCAGCAACTCATAATCACCTAACTCTCCCAACATGGTTGCGGCGCGCACGGCCTCTTTTACGCCCGAAGTAGGCTTCGCATTGTCACGTGAAAGCTCGTCCAGGCTGCCGGGGTCATCCGCCTTCGCCGAGGCTTCGGCGGACGAGTCGACTCCGGCTACAGGTGCATCCGGGAAAATCCCGAGCGCCGTTTCAAGCACGCAGGCCGTGCAAAGCCCTTTCGGCGCGTCAGAAAAGATCTTCGCGCCGCATTTGCGGCAAATTCTGAATACTCTGATCATTGCCCGAGACTCGGCGTGAGTTCTCATCTTGTACTGCGTAAAATTCTGTTGGGTCTTATGCGCGAATCACAGCAATCAGGTAACGCAACTCGTTTTCGATATCACCGGGAGTCGCAACGGTATGAGCAATTTCCTCGCGCAATAACGATTGATAGCTTTGCCGAAATCGATGAAAAGCCTGCGAAACGGCGTTTTCGGTCATCCCGAGTTGCGCCGCAATGTCCGCTTGCGACGGCGTCCCCGGCTCGTCTGCCAGCAATTGATTGAAGGAATCGAACAACGCCGCGTTACCTCGCTTACGGTAAGTATCTTCTAATCGGCTCAGCACGCGATCCAGCAACGTCGAAGCCCAACGGCGCTCGTAAATCCGCTCGGCAGTGAGCTGATCAGTTGGCTCCCTGCCCCTCCACTCCTCAGCGCGCAATTCTTCCAACGGAATAAGCGGCTCGCCTTTTCCACGTTTGATCGCCATCGCGCGGCGGCGTTCGTCGGCCAGAAAGTGCTTCAGGGCCGAGAGCAGATAAGAACGTAAACGCCCCTTCTCTTTGCGCACAGTGCGCAGATCCCGGCGCTCCAACAGAAGAGCAAAAAAACCTTGCGTAAGATCCTGCGCTTCCTCCAGCCCGGCCCCCTGTCGCCGCACAAAGCTGTAAATGGGTCGCCAATAAATCCGGCAGAGTTTTTCGAGCGCTTCTTGTGCCGCGGGCGATTCGCCTTGCGCCTCCAGCACCAGGCTCCAATGGGTAGTAGTAAATGCAACCGGGCCGTGATGAGCATCCCCGCCAATCGCGCTCAGTGAAGTCACCTCATCATCAGCGGGCACACTGCGATCTAAGTAAAAAACCGCGGCGAAAGCAAGCCTGCACTGTCTCAGGTGGCGTTCTCCTTGTCATCGCGCACGAGATGCGTGAAAATTGACGCTCCGTGGCTCTGCGATTGCCAAAACAGGATTATCACGACATCGAGCGCGTCATCGAGTTCGATTTTGTACGCGCGACGGAAGCGGCGGCGCTGAACTCGTTGCGCTGGCTCGGGCGAGGCGACAAGGAAGCGGCCGACGCAGCCGCGTGCGACGCCATCCGCGGCATGTTCGATCTCATGAACATCTGCGGCGAGGTCGTCATCGGCGAAGGCATCAAAGACGAGGCGCCGGGAATTTTCAAAGGCGAGCAGCTCGGCACATGGATTCCCGGATCGCCGCAGTTCGATATTGCAGTCGATCCGATCGATGGGACGACCAACATTTCCAAGGGCGCGCCAAACTCCATCAGTTGCATCGCGGCGGCGAGTCCGGAGGTAGGCGTGAAAGTGGCGCTGCGTGATGTGCCTTCGTTTTACATGTCGAAGCTGGCTTACGGGCCGCGCGTAATCGAGTACATGAAGAAGCGCGGCGATTCGCTCCACCTTGACATGCCAATCGCGGAGATGCTAGCGATCGTGGCGCGCGCAGTGGACAAGCGCGTTCAGGATGTGGCGGTGATGATGCTGGATCGGCCGCGACACAAGGAAATCGTGGAACAAATTCGCGCGGCCGGCGCATCGCTACGCATGATCGGGGATGGCGATATCGCTGCGGCCATTGCGCCGTCGTTGGCCGACTGGGACGTCGATCTTTACATGGGCATCGGGGGCTCGCCGGAAGCGGTGCTCGCGGCGGCGGGAATCAAATGTCTCGGTGGCGACATGCAATGCAAAATGTGGCCGCGCGATGAGAAGGAACGAAAGAAATTGATCGCCGACGATTACGAAAAAGATCTCGAGTGCGTCTATTCGGCAGACGATCTGGCCAACGGCCAGAACATCCTTTTTTGCGCGACCGGAATCAGCGACAGCGCGCTCCTGCCAGGTGTGCGGGCGCGGGGCGGCGTCACGGCGATCACCCATTCAATCCTGATGCGGGCCAAGAGCAAGACGGTTCGTTTTATTCGAGCGCGACACAATTTGCAGACAAAAACGATCCGCCTCCGCTCCGATAATCGCGAACATATCATTTAATTACCAAGGAGGGACGGCTTGGACAGCCGTCGTACCTTTCGCCTTATCTTGGCCGTATGCCGAATTTCGCCAGCGCGGCGGTTGTCTTTTCCATCGGCAGGCCAACGACGTTTGTGAATGAGCCTTCGATTTTCGCTATGATTTTCGCGCCCCTTCCTTGCGCGGCGTAGGCGCCCGCCTTGTCGAGCGGATCCACTTTCGCAAGGTATTTCTTGATCATTGCGCCGTTCAGGCGGTGAAAACGGACGCGTGAGAGATCGTGAAAAACCGCCGATCTTCCTGACGTCTGGTGGTAAATTAAAACTCCCGAACAAACTTCGTGGCTTCGCCCGCTCAAGCGTCGAAGCATCTTCGCGGCCTCATCCACATTGGCCGGCTTGCCGATGATTTGATTCTCCAATGCGACAAGCGTGTCGGCTGCGAGCACAACGGCATCGGGCCTTGTTTGTGCCACGGACATTCCTTTGCGAATGGCATTCCAGAGCGTGAGCTCGCGTAACGTAAGAGCGACATCAAATTTTTCCGCGACGCGTGGCGGCGCGATTTCGAATTCAAATCCAGCGTCGGATAACAAGGCAGTCCGCCTTGGTGAGCCGGATGCCAGCACAAGTGAAGGCATCGCTACGAACTCTAAAAGCAGCTGGGCCAACTGCAACCATCGACCCGAAAAACTTGCGCTACGGATTGGGCGACACAGATGGAGCTGCGTTTTTGTTAAAGATATCTGGCAGCTTCGTTTCTTTAAAATCAGCAGGCACAGTAAATTGGCTATCCGGAACCGAGTCGAGGCTTACACCGCTGATCGTGCTGGTAATTTCCGTAGGATGGCTCGAGGCGTTGGTGCCATGCCCGCCTGCCGGGTTTTCCATGGCGACGACCATGCGCATTCGGATCGGCAACCCAGGGAAATCGCGAAAGTCCGGCATTTTCGTATTCGCCGCGTCCCAAAACTCAGACTTAATCGACTGGAGCTGTGCCAGGACTGCCGCGCCGTTCGGGTAGTTCGGCGCGATCCAGTAAGTCGCCTTAAAATCCGGTCCATCGTAGGTGTATTGCTCGGTATCATAACCATTGATTGTTTCCCTCTGCTCCGTGGGTGTAAGTCTGGGCTTTTCCGAGCCTGCTTGCTTGCTGTTGAACTTGTTCAACATATCCGCGATCGCTCTCATTTTGTCCGGTGAAATGCGGACGACAGTCTTTTGGTCGTTCAACAGATTGATCAACTCGCCAGTTCGTCCATCGAAGATTACAGTGATTTGCGAAGAAGCATCAATGCGCGCTCTGTCGCCTTTGATCTTGATGGTCATATTAGTAGCGGCAGCGACCGCGTTGGGGGTAGTCTGCACTTTTTGACCCTTGCTCGCGGGTTGCACTGTCGTGGAATAGACGATCGTGAAATCGGCTCGGAGCGGAAGCATGCTAAAAGTACTTACGACGAGCGAATACAATGCGGTCTTCATACCTGCAGATACTTCGCGGCCGTTGGTCAGTATGGCCGTTTGCAGCCGCGGGATTACGCCTACTTCTGCGTCTTCAGCAGCTTGATCGCGTCGCGTAACTCGGCAGCGCGCTCGTAGAGTTCCTTTGCAATCGCAGTTTCCATCTCGCGCTGCATGATCTCCAGCTTCGAAAGCGGACGCTTCGCCTTCACTTCTTCGAGCCATTCGTCGAGAAACGCGATCTCCGAGCTTTTCGACACCAACTCCGGAAAATTGGACTGCTGCAGGAAGTCCATAATCGCCTCGCGACCGCGCTCAATCTCGGCTATGGCTTCAGCAAATTTTCCCTGGCCGAGAAGAATAGATGCCTTGGCGCGCGTATTCATCATGAGCACGTAAGGCCGGAACTGCTGCAGGCTCCACGAAAACTCCTCGCGATCGGTGTGCTCGGCGACAAAAGTAAAAAGGTCCAGATTGCGTTGCGTATCGCGCACCACGCCTTCGAAATCGTTGATCTGAAACAGACTCAGGTAACGATGATAATATTGGATGCCTTCCTGTTGAAGTTCCGCGCATTGCTCAGGCGTAAGCTCGTAAGTCGCGCCCTTACCCTCGGCCCGGGTCGCCCGCTTTTGATAATATTCTAGAAGAGATTCGCAATTGTGCGGACGCCTGCCATCCGGCCGCCCGGTCAATTCCATTTGCAAAACGCCGAGATCGACTCGCAGTTGCAATTTCTCGCGGCCATCAAGGCCTGCGATCTTGCGCACTTTGATGCTGCCGCTCTCGTGCGGCCAATCTTTCAAGATACTGTTTAAGTCCAGGCTCATGGCAAAAGAAACATCCAGCATTTAACCTTCGCTTGTCAATAATGTCGCGGTCGGGCACGGATTCCCAACTTTTCACTAGTCACTATTCACTCCTCACTTAGCTTTGACTCGTGGAAGACTCAATCGACTCGTTTATCCGTTTCCTCGCAGTCGAGCGCGGTCTTTCTGAAAATTACCAGCTCTCCACGCAAAGATCGCTGAGCGAATTCGCACAATGGTGCGCCACCAAAAAAGAAATCAATAATCCGCGCGCTGTGACTCTACCGATGATCAGCGAATATCTTGCGGATCGCAAACGCACGGGCCTTTCCGCCTCTTCGATCAAGCTGATCGTGGTTGCATTGAAAATTTTTTTCCGGTTTTTGGCAGGTAAACAAACAATTGAACGCGATCCGGCTGAGGCGTTGGCGCTCCCGCGCATCGAGCGTTATCTCCCGGAAACGCTCAATGAATTGCAAGTGGAGCAATTTCTCGAAAAGATCGACACGAAAGCTGTTCACGGCTTGCGCGATCGCGCGATGATCGAATTGCTTTATGCAAGCGGCCTGCGCATTTCCGAGCTGGCAAATGCGCGCCTGGAGAATTTCAATTTCGAAGAGCGCGTTGTGCGTGTGACTGGAAAAGGAAACAAGACCCGCCTGGTGCCGGTGGGTCGAAAAGCGTGCGACGCGCTGGCAGCCTATCTCTCCGCGGAGCGGCCGAAACTTGTGAAACGGCGTAGCGGCAGCGAGATTTTTCTCTCCGAGCGCGGCACCAAATTAACCACAGCGCGTATCTGGCAGATCGTAAAAAAGCAGGCGCGCCGCGCCGGGCTCGAGAAAAATGTTTATCCACACCTTCTCCGGCACAGTTTCGCGACGCATCTGCTCGGGAACGGCGCCGATCTGCGAATCATCCAGGAAATGTTGGGCCACGCCGATATTTCCACCACCCAAGTCTATACGCATGTCGATCAACAGCGGCTTAAAGCTGTGCATCGGCAATTTCATCCGCGGGCGTAATAGGCGACCTGATGCTGGATTCTGGATTCTAGATACTCGATCAGTTTGCCATTGAACCCGTATCCAGCATCGAGTATCCAGCATCCACGCTTGTGACGGGGCCCTGTTTATGAGGCGAATTCTATTGCTAATCATCGCGCTCGCCGTCGCCGCGTTCGCTGGTTGGTACTACTGGAAGGTTTCCCTACAAATTTCGAGTGTCCCGGTCAGCGCGCTTCTGCCTCAACGAACCATTTTTCTGGCACATCTGCCGGACTTTAATCGAACCCGCGATGATTGGCATCACTGCGATATTTATCAGCTGTACCGCGAACCGGCGGTGCAAGATTTTTTGCGTCCCGGACTTGCGGGACTGAGCAGCCTTCCAACCCCGAAAGCTTTCGGGGCTCAAACGCTGCAGGAGATCGAACAGCTCGATCCGAAACACGCCTTTTTCGCCTTGACGGCCATAGATAACAACAATCCAAGGTTCGTGGGCGGCTTCCGTTTTCGTGGCAGCCAGGAAGAGGCGGAGCGAATCATCAACAGATGGCGTTCGGCATTTTTGCAACAAACTCCAGGTACGAAACGCGAGAACCAGCAATATCAGGGCCACGAAATCGAGCTGGTCACAGCGGCTCCGTTTACTCTCGCAACGACTTATGATCGTCCCTGGTTTTTTGCGACGACGGACCTGGCGGAATTAAAGGCACTGCTCGATCGCGCAGATCACCGCGCCAAAAATCCAGAGGACACACTCGACAAAGACGCAGCATATGGCGCAGCCATCGCCCACCGCCCATCCAATTATGCGGCATTCTTTTATTTGCAGCCAAAGATGTTTTCCGAACGGCTTGCAGCGTTGCGTGCTGCTGTTCGATCAAGGCCGGCTCCCGGCGAGTCCACGATGCTTGAGAAAATGCGCTGCATCGCCGGTTCGACGCGGTTCGAGAACGGGAAAATACACGACGTACTTTTTCTTGGGATGCCAAAGCTGGAGCACAAGATCACCCTCACCCGCTCTTCTATGTCACTCGGCACGAAAGACACCTTTTTTTATCTGTCGATGCTTCTCAATCTGGGGGAGAGAATCGACACATTAAACCAGGCGGCTGTCTTTGCTGGCGCCAAAATTTTTCAGGCGCTTGCCGATAGCGGGGTGGCCGCAGATGATTGGAAAGCTGCATTTGGCGTCGAACTGGAATCGCTCGCAGACTGGCCCTCGAGCGAGCACTGGCCGTCTTTGCTTCTGACGTTGCCAGTGATGGACGCGGCGAAGGCCGGAAAGGTCGTGGAGGCCCTCATAGGAGCCGATGAAAACGCGACTTGGACGCAGACAGAGAAGGACGGCATCCGCTATTTCTCGAAACAGTCGGCCGCGAGTCTCGTCGCGATCACTCCAACGATCGCCTTATCCGATCGGATTCTTATCGCTGGCTTTAACCCAGTCTCAGTAGAGGAGGCAATGAAACGCAGCGGCGCCGGCTCGTCTGAGCTTTCAAGTTCCCAAACTTACAAAGTTGCCTCGCACTTGCTGCCCGCGCCGACGAATTTTTTTGCCTACGTCGATATGGCGCTGTTGTATTCCCGACTCGACGCTTCGCTGCGTCCAATGTTGTTAATGGCTGCGGCCTTCATGCCAGCAGTGGCTGGTTCCGTCGATCCTACCAAGCTCCCATCGCCCGAGATCGTTACGAAGCACTTGAGCCCTATCATCTCCTCGCAAAGGTACGATCGCGACGGTTATGTGGCCGAGTCAGTTGGACCAATCACGCTGGATCAATCGGCAATCGGGCTTGCTATTCTTAGCAGCCTTGGCGCGGGAGCACGGCAAAAAGCCGGTGCTGCCGTGACCGGCTGGGGCGCCTCTATGACGGCCACGCCGCAGCCGACTCCCAGTCCGTCGCTGACGCCATAAAGTAGCGCATGCGTCCCGTCCGCCGCGGCGGGCCAGGACGCTCGCGTTACTTTTGGCCGCGCCATTTCGGCACTGTTCGTTGCTGTCGGGAGGAAGGGTGAAGAAAACTGCTGCGGTCCGTGAAAAACATGCTATCATGGCCGCCCTATGGCTATTCTAAAGAAAAATGCATTCTCCCGTCGTGTTCCTGACCTGGTAACTGAGGAGCTGGTTGCTGTCCTCTCAAGGCGTTCTTCGTTTGAGTTCAAGCAGTTGTTCGACATCGTGCACGAGAATCTTCGGGCCCGAAACGCTGCAAGCGGTGGCGAGGAAATGCTGCGGCTGCGAGCTTACGAAAAATTACAAAATCTCGTGGCCCGCGGCGCGGTCAAAAAGAATGGCAAGAAGTACAAGGGCTTGCCGTCGGCTCTGGCCAATGCGATTGCCCAGCAGAATGGTCATCTAGCCGGCGTAAGGTAGGCCGACGTTTCACACGAATTGGCTTCAGGCCAGATTCCCGGATGCTGCGCGAATATTTGCCGGTTCTTCTGCAAATCCTCGTCGCGATGCTGTTTGCCGTTTCCGCTCTGCTCGTGAGCGTATTGGTAGGCAAGAGCGGAAAACGCACGAGAGCCAAAGATTTACCCTACGAATGCGGGATGATCCCGCAGGAGGAACGGTTGCCGCGCTTCAGCGTGAAGTTCTACGTTGTGGCGATGCTTTTTATCCTGTTCGACCTCGAGATCGTGTTCATGTATCCGTGGGCGGTTGTTTACCGGGATGCGATCAAACAGAGCAGCGTTATTTTTTGGAGCATGCTCAGTTTCATCACAATCCTGATGGTGGGCTACGCTTATGCGCTCAAGAAGGGCGCACTCGACTTCAGAAAGTAATCAGTTTCCTCTGAGTTCTCCCCTAGCTCCACGGCTTCTGCCGCTCACGTTCCTGTTGAGCGGGCTTCTTTGGATGTTCGTCACAACGGGCGGACGCGAGATTTTCGTTAAGGAAGTGCTCGGGGGCGCGTACGACTCGCAGGCGGAACATTTTCTGCGCGGTGACGCGGACGTCGATGTGGAGGCGATCGGGCATGAAGCAATGATCGTCAACGGTAAGGTGCGCATGTACTTCGGCCCGTTTCCGGCGCTCCTCCGTATCCCGCTAACTTTCATTTACCCAGGTGGACACGGGAAATGGTCGCGGATTTCAGGATTTTGCGCGGGCGTCACCGCGCTGTTTGCTTTCGCCGGTCTGGTGTGCATGGCGTTGCAATCATCCCCGATTTCATTGCGCGCCCGCAATTGGCTAGGCAACGCCTGCTTAGTCGGATTCGCGTTCGGTTCACCGTTGCTTTTGCTGCTCGGGAATTTGTCCATCTACGATGAAGCTATCATCTGGGGGTTGGCCTTATCGCTGGGCGCGATCTTTTTCGCTTTCCGCTCGCGACAGGCCGAGGGTGGCGCTCTAACGCGCGCACTGCTTGGATTCTCGCTGTGTGCCGGCGGCGCTCTGCTCTCACGAGTGACGTTCGGCGCGCCGTTCATCTTGATCGCGCCGTTACTTGCTGTGGGACTAGCGCGTGGGAATCGAGCGACTAATCTCACCGCGCTCGTTCTCCCGCTTGGCGCGGCACTCGCTTTTTACATTTGGCTAAGCTACGCAAGATTCGGCAGCCTTACCGGAGTGAACTACGACTACTACATCAATACGGTTCACAGCGAGTTTGCCCATAAATTTGGGGTGTTGAGCCCGCGCCGGATATTGCACAGTTTTGCTGACTACTTCAGTGCGCGTTTCCCAAGCTTCCACCGTGAACCACCTTTCCTGGCGGTAGATCGCCATTTCTATGATTATCCCTCGCTCTATTCCAACAACTTCAGCGAAGTCTATCTCCCTCTGCCGTGGTGTTCTGGCTGGCTTGTTTTCGGCGCCATCATGGGAATTACATGTCTGGTTCGACGCCACGGCGCGGACACATTCGAGCGCGGTGCGGCCGCGGCTCTTTTCGTCCAATTTCTTTGTATCTTATCGTTTTTTGCGCTCGCCCAGCGTTATGCCACTGATCTCTATCCTTTCCTGATCTTCTGTTTCATTATGTTTCTTCGTTCGGGCAGCATGGCCTTATTCCGGTCACGCCATGTGATTATCGGACTCATCGGCCTCTCGATCGTCGTGAACTCTCTTGCGACGGTTTCCTGGTTAATCGGTCCTGACCAAAACGTCCCGTCGGAAACCAGAGCTGCTTGGGAAAAACTGTTGGGGCGACATTCGTTTGAAAAGTGAAAGTGAGAATCATGACGACTCACGAAAAGCGTGACACCATCCGTCAATTTTGGATAACAGGAGCCGTGTCGCTGTCTGCGGCGCTCGCATTTTATTTCTCGACCAATGCGACGCTCCACGATCTGGATTATACAAGCGAGATTGCTTCGGCCTTGCTGCATGGCGACCTCGGACTTCGGGAAAAGCCGCCCGAGTGGCTCAACGAAATGATCCCGCACGGAGAAAGATATTATTCAGCCTTTCCACTGGGTGCAGTGCTTAGCATGCTTCCGATTGCCGTCCTGCAGAAAGCAAGCGTGATCCAAAATTTTCCGGGACATGTCCTGGCGGCGCTCATTGCTGGCTTGTGCGTTTATTTCTTTTTTCAGCTCGCGAAGGCGTTCGGAGCCGATTACACCAGCAACAAAAGCAAGTCATTAATTCGTCGGATTTTGCTGGCCCTGTTTCCAATTTTTGGAACCTGGACGTGGTGCAATCTCGGATTCGGCGGCGCTTGGCAAATCGCTCTCGGTCTCGCTTTGCTCGGAGAAACCGCAGCCCTATATTTTTGCCTGGTCCGGCCGTCTCCTTTCGTAGCGGGAGCATTTTTCGCTGTGGCTTTTGGTAATCGAACCGAGCTACTGATTACGTTGCCTCTTTATCTTTATCTCCTCTGGCGTCAGCCAAGTGGAAACGCATTCAGCTGGTCCCGCATTCGCGGAATCAAAAGGGAGTTTCGGGAAAACAGACCACTGCTCATCCGCTTTCTCAGTGTGCCGGTAACGCTCGCGCTTCTGACCGCCGCTTATAACTTCGCGCGGTTTCATTCCATTTTCGATTTTGGCTACATTCACATCCCTGAAGTGCGCGACGAACCTTGGTACGAACATGGACTGTTCTCGATCCAAGCAATTCCGTGGAATATCTACACGATGCTATTTCAAGGCTTCGAGAGTGTTTCCTCCTATCCTTACCTCCAACCAAACGGGTTCGGCTGCTCAATCTTTCTTGCCAGCCCCTTCCTTTGCCTCCTTTTTCGCCAGGGCGGCAGATACAAGATGGTCGCATGGGTGGCGATCGCCCTCTTAACGCTGGTCCTCTGGTGTCATGGCAACCCCGGAAGCTGGCAGTTTTCGTATCGCTACGCGATGATTCTCCTTCCCTGGATGTTTCTCCTGCTGACAGGCAACGGCCCAGC
>Ga0193719_10000805_pt1 | contig 12109 bp, 8 predicted proteins | sample U2a2metaG_FD_160103 | JGI IMG/M metagenome (GOLD analysis project Ga0193719, IMG submission 160103) | Soil microbial communities from a riparian zone of the East river system, Colorado, United States - U2a2 | ecosystem: Environmental > Terrestrial > Soil > Riparian zone | place: USA: East River... | reverse complement strand
TACAGCCTCCTTGATTACAATTTACGGCTCTTCCTCAAGACCCTTCGGCTCCAACTCGACCCGGCAAATTTTCCGCCGACCTACTCGATCGACCCCTACCCTGACAACATGGTGCGCGCCGTCTGGGAGGCGCAGCGCCGGTGGGTCTGGTTTGTGCAAGAGGATGCGTGGACGTTTGTTCCGAAGCTCTACAAAAAGGTGACCGGCCAGGACATGCCCCAATGACAATGATCGCATCCTCTCCGTCTGCGCTGTCGCTTCCGCCGCTGCCCCCGCTGACGGAGCCGTTTCGCGGCATTGAGCCTTACCGCTTCGTCGATCAGCCGATTTTCTTCGAACGCCGTGAACAGGCGCGCCGACTCGCGAGAATGGTGGTGGTCTATCGCGGTGTAATGCTTTTCGGCGATTCAGGAGTTGGAAAATCGTCGCTAATTAACGCAGGCTTGCTCCCGGAAATTCTCGGCGAGGCATTGCTGCCGGAACGCGTTCGCGTGCAACCGGTGCCAGGTCGCGAATTTGTTGTCGAACGGGTTTCGCTCAATGAGGCCGGTGAACCGCCTTTCTTGCCGTCGCGTTTCGCCGAGGATCACGAGTTTCGCGCGCGGATCGAGGTTTCGGCAGATGGGTTAGCCAGCCTGATCGCGCACGCACACCCCGGGGGTCCGGGGTTGCTCATCCTCGACCAATTTGAAGAGTTGGTGACCCTGTTTGAGGAAGCGCCCGACACGAGAGAACGGCTGCGGGCGGGTATGGAAACACAAGGAGCGATCATAAAGACGATCACCGGGCTTCTGCTCGATGGAGAGTTACCCGTGAAATGCCTCTTCGTGTTCCGCGAAGATTATCTCGCAAAACTGTCCAAGGTCTTCCAACGCGTGCCGGGTCTACGGGAACAGGCAATGCGCCTCGAACCGCTACCAATCGGACGGCTGCCTGAGATCATTCGTGGACCCTTCGAGTCGGATCGCCTGCCGCGAGGTTACTTTAAGCGCGAATTTTCCCCGGAGCTGGCGGGTGCGCTGGCTTCGGCTCTCGGCGAGCGAAACGAAGGGGCAAATATGAATCTAACGGAAGTCCAGATCGTTTGCCAGACTCTCTGGCGCGAGCCCGGCGGTGCAGAGCGATTTGTGGGTGCAGCGGATAGGAGTCGCGCGATCCAGGAACTGCTCGAACGCTACACTGACGGCCGGATTCAGGCGCTGCCGAAGGAATTGCGCGACCCGGCGGTGGCAGTGCTAAGCCGACTCGTAACGTCCGCCGGCACGCGCAACATCGTTGCGGAATCGGAATTGATCGAGCGCCTTGAGAAAGAAGAAGGGGTGCCGCGCAATCTTGCCGAGCGAGCCCTAGCGGCTCTGGTCTCGGAGACGAAACTAGTCAGGAGGCAGATTCGTCACGACGCACCGTTCTGCGACATCGCGAGCGAATTTCTCGTGCCGTGGATTCAACGGCAGCGAGTGTCTCGGCAAGCGTTTAAGGCAGAAGCCGCTGCCCATGCCAAAGCCCGCGAGCGGTGGCGTAATAGGATCTTGATCGGTGCTTTAGTCTCAGTGCTCTTGATGCTGGTCCTGTTCACGTTCGCAATCCGGCAAAAGCAACTGGCTGAACGCTCTGCCAGGGAAGCGAAATTGCAAACGCGTCTGGCTGAAAACTCCGCCAGAGAAGCGAAACTTTCGGAAGCTGCTGCCGAACGAGCCCTGGAGGTTGAGCGAACCTTCAAACAGCTGTTGGAGCAGCAACTCTCAGCGGCCAGAGAAGCCCAGAAAGAACTCAATAATTCAAGCGAAAATGCTACTGGGCTGTTACGGAACCTCGCTAATGAACTAAAGTCGCGTTTAACTCCTGAACAGAACCAACGTTTCGAAGACGGGATAGCCGCCCTGGGGAAGGTCTCAATATTTGCCCAGTCTAGCGTCGATGCCACCCAGCGGGTAGTGGATACGACTCAGGCACTCACTCAGGACATCAAGGAATCGCTGGCCAAAACCAGGCCTTCGAATGTCGCATGGGCCTTTTACGGCATTCGTGACGGTAACGGAAATTGGTCGGATCAGAATTTCAAGAGAGCATCGGGCGCCCCCGGCGGGTTGCCCGCACCAGGCGACACGATAATTGCGCTAAATGAGGTGCCTGTCCGCAAAGACGTTATACGTTGGGTGCCCGATAAGGGCCAATGGATCAACGCCCCTTCTTTGGGAGGCCTCAAACAGAACCAAAAGATCCAAGTGCTCGAAGTCCGTGGTCCGGAAGACGCAGACTTGGCCGATGTGCAATCTGGTCAAGCCGATGTGCAATTTATTTGGGTGACGTTCATATGGCCGAAAAAGTAGTGCCTGCGCCGTCGGGCCCGACGAGTCGCAGAGCCGTAGTCGGGGTGTACCGCGGCCGGGCGTCCTGCGTTGTTAATACCGCCTGGCCGTTATTTGGCTCGGTCATGTTCAATCGAACAGGTAAGCTTGCCTGGAGCAAAATGCAACGCCGCTACCGACGCGCAACTGCACCCATTAACCGCTCCCATTCATCCAAACTCCCGCGAAAGCCCAGTTCGCATGCTGTGTTGAAACTCAATCGAGCGTTTATCTCGCGACGCTTTCCGCCTTTTGTGTCGTTGGCGTTCCGATAGTGGCGGCGTGAAACGAAGATGTGTGACGCTAGCGGGTCGTGCTCGGCTTCCATCGCGGCGAGTTCGGCTTCAACGTCACGCATCGCCGCGGTCAGCCGGTCCATTGCGTTTTGAAGGCGAGAGGGACGCATTCTGTTCAGTCGAACATACTCACGGCCGGACGTCAATCGTCAACGCCAAAAAGGCGCTTTTTGGCAACTACGAGGCAACAGATTAAAAGGCGCCCGTCGGGGGTTTCACGGATTGATAGTCCGTGCATACCTGTTCTGTGTAGTTTCTCCGCAAACCGCCGTGTTGTCGTAGCCGAAAGTTTTTGTCTTTCCTTTCACGTCACTCAAACGCTTTCGGCCATTCACCGTGTTTAGCGATGGTGTTGGGTCATCGCAGTCGCTTCGAGTGCCCTCTGGACATTGCACATCCTTTTCAAGTCACGCGCATCAAGGTAGAATGCTGCCGTGACGAGCTCTTCGTCAAGGCGCGCAGAGTGAACCCAACGAAGTTTTTGACCGAGCTGAAGCGGCGCAATGTTTACCGCGCAGCGATCGCTTACGGAGTCGTCGCATGGTTTCTCACGCAGCTCACAACGCAGGTCTTCCCGTTTTTTGAAATTCCGAATTCTGCAGTGCGTTTTGTCGTCATTGCGCTCGTAGTCGGGTTTCCAATCGCGATGCTACTCGCCTGGGTCTACGAATTCACCCCCGCCGGAATAGTGCGGACGGAAGATCTCGATCCGGCACAGGCGAGATCGGTTCAGCGCGCCACCGGCCGGATCCTCGACTTCATCATTATCGGGGTGCTGCTGCTGGTTATTGCGATATTGATTGTAGGGCGACGCCCGTTTGACAGGCAGACTGGCGAGTCGATTTCTCAGAAAAGTATTGCGGTGCTTCCATTTGAAAACCGGAGCGAAGACAAAGCCAACGCGTACTTTGCTGAGGGCATCCAGGACGAGATTCTGACTCGTTTATCGAAGATCGCCGATTTGAAGGTCATTTCCCAGACATCCACGCAGCATTATAAAAGCGCGCCTGAAAACCTGCCCGAAATCGCCAGGCAACTTGGCGTTGCCCATATCCTGGAAGGAAGCGTGCAGAAAAGCGGCGACGCTGTGCGCGTGAATGTCCTCGACATCAGCCTGCCAGCGGAATTATCAAAGGCCTTGTCTTCAGGTAACTTAAGGAAGATGTCCGCATAGCTCGCAGCTTTAGCCCCAACAAATGCAACCTGCTCCTCCAGCAGTCTCGACCTGTCCGAGCTGTGGCGGGGCGCTCGAGGAAACGTCCGGTGGGCGGCTGGGCTGCATGGTTTGTTTATTGCGCGCCGGAATCGGCAGCGAAGAAGAAGTGGCGCAGGATTCAACGCACGAAGCGTTGGAGGGCGATGGGCATTTCGGAGTTTATGAGATTGATCGTCGCGAGGACGGAAGTCTTTACGAGCTCGGCCGTGGTGCGATGGGGGTAACCTATCGCGCCACCGACACCTCGCTCCAGCGCAAAGTCGCCTTAAAGATCATTAAAATCGATATCGCCGAGCGAAGCGCCGACGCCCGCGAACGCTTTATGCGCGAAGCCCGTGCAGCCGCATCACTGCGACACGAACACATCGCCACCATCCACCAATTCGGAATGCGCCTTGAGACGGGACAATATTTTTACGCGATGGAATTAATCGAGGGCGAGACTCTTGACGAACGCGTTCACCGCGCCGGACCGCTCGATGCGCGTACCACCGTCGGCATTGCGCAGCAAGTCACCTCAGCTCTGGCCGCTGCGGAAAAGCGCGGATTGATCCATCGCGACTTGAAACCAGCAAATTTGATGCTCCTGAGCGCGGACGACGACGAAGTGGTAAGAATGTCGAGCCGTGCCGTCCCTACCGTAAAAATAATCGACTTCGGTCTGGCCAAGGCAATTCACACGCAAACCGATCCGAAGTCGCTGACACATGACAGATTTGTCGGCACACCGGCATTCGCCAGTCCGGAACAATTTGAACATTCTGCACTCGACGTGCGCTCCGACATTTACTCGTTAGGGAAAACGCTCTGGTTTGCGCTTACCGGAAGAACGCCATTTTCGGGCCGAACCATGGAGGAGATCCACCGCGCTCAAAAATCAAATGCGCTGCCTATCGAACAACTCAAAACAGCACACGTTCCGTCTCGCCTAAGGTCGCTGCTCGAATCGATGCTCGCATTCGAGCCGGCGGCCCGGCCGGGCATCCACTATTTGGCAGCACAGCTGCGATTGTGCCAGCAGAACGATAAAAGCACTCGAGTACCCAAAAAAAGTATCGCGGTATTGCCTTTTGAGAATATGAGTGTCGATCCAGAAAACACCTTTTTCGCAGACGGTGTGCACGCAGAGATTTTGACGCACTTGGCGAAGATCGTCGGCTTAAAAGTAATCAGTCGTAATTCGGTCATGACATATGAGCGAGGCGTCAAAAGAAATCTGCGAGAGATCGCGAAGGAGTTGGGCGTCGCACATTTGGTGCAAGGGAGTGTGCAACGCGCCGGCGATCAAGTGCGGGTCAATGTTCAGTTGATTAAAGCGCAGACCGATTCCCACCTTTGGGCAGACACATTCGACCGGAAGTTGACCGACGTGTTCGCCATCGAGAGCGAGATCGCCAAACGAATAGCGGAGACTTTACGGGCGAAGCTAACCGGTCGCGAGGAGAAGGCGTTTGCAGTTAAACCGACAAACAATCCAGAGGCTTACGATGCCTATTTGCGCGGATTGGCTTTTGACGCACGCAGCGCCTTCTCAGATGCTCAACTAAAAGCTATCAGTTTTTATGAGCGGGCGGTGCAGCTTGACCCGAATTTTGCACTTGCTTGGGCGCTACTTTCTAGTGCCCACGCGCATGCTTACATTAGCGTCGACACCACTGCCGCCCGGCGCGATGCGGCGAAACAAGCTTTGGAGAAGGCGCAGAAGCTGCAGCCAAACTCCCCCGAAACCCTGCTCGCCCTGGGCTATTATCAATACTGGGTGCTGCTTGATTACGCGCTCGCCAAAGCCACGTTCGCTCGTGTCAGCAAAATGTTACCGGGCAGCAGCGAGGCACCAAAGGCCCTCGGCTACATTGCTCGACGCGAGGGACAGTGGGATCAAAGCATTGCCTACTTCGAGCAAGCCCTCGCATTGGACCCACGTAACGTGGAGTTACTCACGCAGGCGGCGGGGACTTACACCATGCTTCGAAAATTCCCGGCCGCACTAAAGCTCTATGATCTAAGGCTGGACATTACGCCTAACGATCCGGATGTGATTGCATCAAAGGCCAGTATTTATCAGGCCCAGGGTAACCTGCAGGAAGCCGCTAAATTGTTATCAGAAGTAAACGCGCAGACTCCATCTTATCTTCCCTTCCGAATTAAGATCACTGAGTTGAGACTTGAACGAAAGCTCGGTGAAGCCATCCGATTGGCGCAAGCTCGACTAGCTCAATTCCACTTTACTTCTGAGGGCGACAAAGGCGGTATTCAGGTCAGGTTGGCTTGGATTGAGCGCCTTAATGTTCAGGTCAGGTTGGCTTGGATTGAGCGCCTTAATGGCGATACTGCTGGCGCAAAGGTTACCGCTGAACAGGCGCGGAATACGCTCGAGCCGCTCTGCAAGAACCAACCGGACAACGCGGTGTTTGCGGCAGGGCTGTCCCTGGCTAATGCCGTGCTCGGCGACAAGGAATCAGCGCTAAAGGAAGCGGAACGTGCGATCACGCTTTCACCGAGCAGTAAAGATCGGGTGAATGGGCCCGCCTGCGAAGAGGTCCTCGCGCTAGTTGAGACGATGGTCGGCGAGAATAGCCGCGCGATCTCAACGCTCACCCGGCTGTTACAAACCCCATATGGCGGCTGGCTTTGCTTCCCCCTGCCTATTACCCCAGCGCTTCTTAGGCTTGATCCGATCTGGGACCCGTTGCGCAGCGATCCCGCATTCCAAAAACTGTGCGAGGAAAAGCAGCCGTGAACTCGCGCAATAATACAATTCACGACGGATTGCACGGATAACACGCGACCGAGCTTGCCCTGAGCGAAGTCGACTGGGGGCGAACCGCAGGGAGATTTTTTAACAAAAGGCAACTCCGAAGTCTTTCGCGAGCAAGCGAAGATAACGAAGCAGTCCAGGTTAAGCAAAACTTAATCTTTGTTTCCTTTGCCTGCTCGCGAAAGCTTTCGGAGTTATCTTCTGTTTAGAAGCTTCTCTCGCTTCCTTCTAGTTTAGCCGGTTCCCCCTATTCGGGAAATCCCTGCCTGCCCGCCCGTAGCTCTTAAGGCGGGTAATCCGCGACCTTCCACGGCCGAGGTCGCCGAGGCCAACCGAAGGCGGGCCTGCCACGCCGTAGCTGCGCGAAGGCGGGTTTCTTCATAAAAAATCCAAACTTTCCGTGTTATATCGCGGCGGATTTCCTGCAGTACCTCAGTGAAACCTTAGCACGTTAATCCTGGCGTCCCTCGTCCTCGGCGCGATGCAGGCGCAAGCCATCATCATCTATGACCACCCCGTCGGCATCACTTTTGGCCAGACCGCGCGAGTCAACCTCTCGAATACGTCAGACCGCGCCATTATCATTATCGGCGGAAAGTTTCTCGACAGCGACGGCAACATCCTCGCTGAGTTCGGCCGTCAGGTCATCGAGCCAGGCAAGATGATGTCCTTTGACCTCAATGCTGATGATATTGTTCGGGAGAGCAACCGTATCCAGATCCGGAGCGTCATCGAAAGCTCGGAACCGCATCTCAAAGGAGCTATCATCAGCGTGGAGGTGTTTAATAACGCGGATGGCAAAACGACTGTCTTCATCATTGGCCCAGAATACTGAGGAAGGTCAGGCTAGGCTTCGGTTAGGCTCCATAACGGCATGCGCAAACGTTGTTAAAGCAACATAACGATGAAGTTATTTTTGATCATTGGCCTGGAGATAGTAGCCTTGTGCGCGTACCAGAGGGGCGCGCAAAACACGATTTCGACTTCTCCCCCAGCGGGAGCACCGGGGAACGAGGCTAGCGAGGATGTCGAGAAAAAGATAATGCAACTGGAGCGCGATTGGGGAGATGCGCTGGCCAAGCGCGACGTGTTGGCGCTGGACCGCATTCTTGGTGACGATCACAGCGTAATTAGCAAGGATGGCAGCGTCCTTACCAAGGCGCAGGAGTTGGCTAAACACAGCGAGTCCGCAGACGAGCTCTTCGACTTCGAGCCGATGAAGGTCCGTGTCTTTGATGACACCGCCGTAGTGACCGGAGGCCACAGGGAGAAATCTCAATACCAAGGAAGGGATACGAGCGGTCATTATCGATGGATGGATGTCTTTGTGAAGCGCAACGGGCACTGGCAGGCCGTGGCGTCCGAGTTGACTCGCGTGGAAGAAGGGAAACCGTAGCGCAAGGATTGTGCTTCACGAGCGGGCCTAACGAGGGGCCGGGCTGACGGTTACCTGGCCTTTAAAAATTAGAAATCTTAAATTAGAAGGTCGAAATCCAAAGCGAAACTTGGCCTCGGTAGCCAGCTTTTCTCGATGCACGGGTCTATGTGGTGCGACGGCACGGCCTATGGCAAGCAGTCTCCGGCCAGCTGACCCCTCTGCCGCCATAATTCCGAAACTAAAGTGAGGATATGATGCGCACGACTCTCGCCGATTGCTTCCCGTTTGGAGGGCCGATTTTTGAAAAGAATCTCGCGTAGTAATGGTGAGTTCTAAACGGGATTTCCGCTTTAGGAGATAGAAACATATTTAGGCCAGTGCGAAAAGAAGACGGCGCCGGACAGATGTCACAACCTCGAAAGGAAACAATTATGAAACAACGAACCTCATTAAAGGCCAGAAATGAGTTCTCAATGACCAGAAGTCACGGAAGGCCAAAAGAATTAGGAGAGAACAAATTATGAAAAAACGAAACAGCTGGGTCGTCTTTTCGATTTGCGTTTTACTTGTTCTGGGCCTTCGATTTGACCGGCTTGAAAGCGGCACCTCGAGCTCGATCACCCTCAGCACAAGCACATGGACGCCCATCGGCCCGGCGCCCATCAACGGTCCTTTTGCGGGCCGCATCGACGTGGCAGCGCCGGATCCCAGCGATCCCAACGTGATGTACCTGGGCGCCAACAATGGCGGAATTTGGAAAACGACCAACTGGTTGGATTCATCTCCGACTTGGACAGAGATCACGGACAAGCCGCAGATCCTGTCGCTAGCAATCCATGAGCACGACCTCGTCGTGTTCCCTGGAAATCCCAACATCGTCCTCGCGGCAGCCTCGGGTCCTGGCGGGGGCGTCCTTCGCTCGGATGACGCAGGGAACAGTTGGAGCTTCTTGGGCAACTCGAGATTCGACCTGGCCGAGTTCGGCGCACTGGTGTTCGATCCGAATGTCGCCAATGCCCAGACCCTTTACGTCGCGATAAGCGGCGGCTCGGCCAACTTCTTCCTGGGCTCCGGACTGTACAAGTCCGTTGACGGCGGCGCGACCTGGTCGGCCGCGGGCCTTGGAACATTTTCAGGTTTGGTCAGCGATCTGCTGGCAATCCAGGAGAATGGCCAAACCGTGCTCTACGCCGCGGATACCGGCAACGGACAACCCAACAGCGGCGGCATCTACCGAAGTGACGACAGCGGCGCCACTTGGACGTCAACTAATTTTCCAACGAAGGCGGCCGGTTATGGCTCAATCCGGCTCGCTGGCAGCACCGCGCCCACGGAAAAGATTTACGCTTCGGCCATCGATGCCTCAGCGGGGGATGGAGGCTTGGATTATCGTTTTGTGACGACGAACCAGGGCGGAAACTGGTCGCCGCTCGCGACGGTTGATGCGCCTGCACCCGGGGCTCGCCATCGTTCTCACCACAACGTCATCGCGGTCGATCCGGCGAACTCGAGCCACGTTGTGGTGAACACCGACATCGAGAACAACCTGATCACCAGACCAGGTGGAGAGTGGATTTTTAACAGCACAGACAGCGGACAAACATGGACAGCAGCTGTAGATCCAGGAGGCGATCCGGTTTCTGGGAGTTTCGACGGCACAGGCGTGTTCGTAGTAACCAGCGACGGCGGAATCCATCGCGATCCCGTGAATGTTACCGACAACAGAGGCGGCAATCTCAATACCATTGAGTTTTATAGCTTCAGTCTCGATCCGAACAACACGCGAAGAGGCTATGGTCTCTTCCAGGACGGGCCAGGGGTATTAAAGTATGTCGGCAATGTGGACTGGCAGTATTTCCAGCCGCCGAATGCAGGCGAGGCGGGCAAAATCCGTGTCGGTCTCGATCCGACCACCAATTCGCCTCGTGTCTATTTCTTGGAACCTAACACTCAACAACCTGTTAACTCGCCCAATGACTCATCCCGATTCGTGCACAGCGACGATGGCGGACAGACTTGGCAACCAGCGATAAGCGGTTTGCCCACGATCCAAGTCACGATCAACGGGAACCCGGCGACGATTACGGATTACGCTTCATTTCCCGGCAAGGGTTCGATTGTGATCGACCCCAACAGCCCGAAACGGTTGATAATCGGTCTCGCCACGTTCTTCGACAACGTAAACAACATTCTAACCCCCGGCAGCGTTTTCGAAACGACAACCGGTGGCGACCCCAACAATGCGGATCCCAAATTTAACGGTAACGGTTGGCGCGATATTGGCAGCGCCATGGCGAACAACAACGCAACCTTCAGTGCGATTGCGATCACGCCGTCCGATCCGAACACCATCTTCGCCGGTACTGAAGACGGCCGGGTTTTCAAGACAACGAATGCCGGGAACGACTGCAATCCTAACTGTCCCACCTGGACCGAAGTCGATACCGGTTTGTCAGGTCAGCGAATCATGGATTTGGAAATCGATCCGGCCAATCCCGATCACGATTTCGCCGTCACCAGTGACTTTCTCGGCCGCGACGGCGCGGCGCCGGACTACAGCGGCGTCTTTCACGTGTGGATGCGTAACGGTGGCGCATGGTCTCAGATCAACGGCAACCTTCCGACCAAGCTCGGCGGCGAAACACTGGCAGTCGATTGGTCCCCCGCGACGCCGGTACTCTATATAGGTACTCTGCGCGGCGGATACACGTCGACAAATCTTGGCACGACTTGGACTCGAATGGACAGCTTGCCCAGGACCAGGGTTACCGATCTTGATTTCATGCCCAACCTCTATCTTCTCGGAGCGGGAACGATGGGTTGGGGCGCGTGGGAGATTTTTACCTGCGGCGCTGATCTTGCCGTGAGCAAGTCGAGCGCGCCTGCTAGCACCGTGGATGCCGGCACGAACGTCACTTACACGATCGAGCTGATAAACAATGGACCGTGTGGCGCCGGCAACGTGACCTTGAGTGATACCGTCCCGGAGGGGAGTGCATTTGTTTCGCTCTCCGCCTCGGCATTTGGTTGGAGTTGCAGCACGCCGTCGATCGGCTCCTCAGGTCCGATCACGTGCACAAAAGACAGCATGGCAGAGGGCGAAGCGGTGACGTTTACGCTCGTAACGAATGTGCCTTGCGACGTGGCGAGCGGCACCAACCTCGACAACACCGCCACGGCCAGCGCGGCGACGCCGCCGGACGACAATTCCGCCAATGATTCCGCTTCCATTTCACTGACCGTCAATAATCCCGTGCCGGTGGTCACGGCGTCGGTCGCCACGACGTTGCTGCCGCAGAATAATCACGACCTGGTCAATGTTGGACTGTCGGCTTCGGCCAGCGACGGGCCTTGCCCCACGCCACCGCTCGTTGTCGAGGTTTTCGGCGATGAAGACGATCAAACGTTGACCGCGCCAAGGGAACTATTCTCACCGGACGCGAAGGACATTGCGCCCGGCACTCTACGGTTGCGCCAGGAACGTGTGAGCAGCGCTGACGGCAGAGTTTACCTGATCGTCGTCAAAGCAACCGACGAGGCAGGCGGCATCGGTTTTGCGACCGCAACTGTGGCTGTGCCCAAGAGCAACAGCAACGCCGATCTCGCTTCGGTCAACGCCCAGGCTGCCGCAGCCAAAAGCTACGCCGATACCCACAACGGCGCGCCGCCAGCCGGCTACTTCGTTGTTGGCGATGGTCCAGTCGTCGGGCCGAAGCAATAGGACGGGGACAAGCCGGAGGATGAAGTCAGCCACTGATACAGTTCCACGCGCGCGAGAAAAGGTGCTTCGCCGTCGATGACATCACCCGCCTTGTGTCTGTTTCGGACAAGTTCGGTTACGCCTGTCAAACTCGCTGACATGGTTCACTCCCAGTAACAACATCTTTGACCTCAGGCCAGAAGCCATTCGCAACGTGAAAGTGGAGACCACCATCGCATGGCGGCTTTTTGTCTCACTCCGCTCACCACTCTCTGAAATCGCCCGCGTGCTCGTGCGTTTCGATCACATTGCCAGCCGCATCGTAAATGCGGATCACTGTTCCATGTGAGGCGCGCGCGCTCGCCAGAAGGCGAATTCGCCTCAGCGATATCGAGCGCGCGTTTCCAATTCGG
>Ga0193719_10000803_pt1 | contig 12120 bp, 11 predicted proteins | sample U2a2metaG_FD_160103 | JGI IMG/M metagenome (GOLD analysis project Ga0193719, IMG submission 160103) | Soil microbial communities from a riparian zone of the East river system, Colorado, United States - U2a2 | ecosystem: Environmental > Terrestrial > Soil > Riparian zone | place: USA: East... | reverse complement strand
CTGTAGTTTTTCAACAAAATCAGATCGTGATAACGAAAGGCCATCAGGCGATCCGTTTCGCTGAGGTTCTTGAGAATTATGTCCGCCTTGCCGTCGCGCCCGAAAGAGAGCGATTCGAGCGGCGAGGCGCCATGCTGATAGATAGACGGGTCGGAGTCCTCTGACGCGTTGAGTTGATAAACGATGTCGATCGCCTGCGCAGCCATGCCCATTTGCGACATGAACGAATAGAAGGCCACCACCTCCTCCTGTTTCAAACCAGCTTGCGAAATCAGGTCGTAGAGCTGAACCCCGAGCATGATCTTGCGTTCGGTGCTCAGTTGCGCGCCGAGTTTTTGCGCCATCACGGCGAGGTCCTGCTGCTCGTAGAGCGCTTGCCGAAATAACTGTCGCAGCTCGGAGTAAACCGCCTCCGGATAATCGTAACGGAGGAAACCGAGGCTCGAGTCAATCTCTTCCTCCATTATGACGCCGTCAGCCTTTGTGAAACTCGCCAGCACCTGGATCAGCAACGGCAACAGATTTGGCCCTTCCGAAACACTCCGCGGCTTGCGCAATGCTCGGCGCATCCAGCGACGACCGGTCCGCCGCACGCGATACGCAAAGGGAGTCACCCGCTGCACAGCGCGATCGATCTTATCTGCCACAGATGAAACGAGCTCTGTCATGTTGATACTCGGATGCAAATTTTACCCGAAACCGGCGAGCAGCGCAATGCGCAGCCACGAACATACAAGTGGAAACAAATGACGAAATCCGAACGACGAACGTCGCAGGGATGACTAATGACCAATGATTACCTCACGTACGCGTGCCGGCCGCCCATTTTGCATTGGCAATTTGTTCATGTTAATTTTCGACCCGGTTAACCGTTTTTATGGCTCAGTTCGATCGCAACTCTCAAAAGGAGAATAGGCCCCGCGGCAGCGAACCCAATTTTAATTGGCGCGGCGTCATCCTCATCGTGATCGCCTTCAGTCTGATTGCGATGGCGATGCTCTTTTACCGGGGCGGGATGCAGCCGGTCGAAGACGTGCCGTATAACCGTTTTCTCGAGCTGCTGGAGAACAAGCAGATCGTTAGCGACAAAAATTACCCGCTGCAGCTGGTCGTCGAGGATGGCCGGCCAACGCAGACGTTGCGCGGCGCATACATCCGCCAGGGGATAGGTTCAGCGCCCGCTCAGCCGGTGCCGTTCCGGACCACAGTCTATCTAAGTTTCACAAACAATTTGCAGGAGAAACTCGCCGCCGCCGGCATGCAACCCGCCATCAAAACGGAATCAAACATGCTCGCGCAAACCGTCGTTGGGTTTTTGCCGATCGCCCTGTTTTTGCTCGTCCTTTATTTCCTGTTTCGCCAGCAAATCCGGATGGCTGGAAAGGGTGCGCTTAATTTCGGGAAATCGAAGGCGCGCATGCTGGCCCGTGACAAAAACAAGATCACATTCCGCGATGTCGCCGGTGTCGAGGAAGCTAAGGATGAAGTGCAAGAGCTCGTCGAGTTTTTGCGTGATCCGAAAAAATTTCAGAAACTCGGTGGCCGCATTCCGAAGGGCGTCTTAATGGTCGGCCCGCCGGGCACGGGCAAGACGCTGCTGGCCCGCGCCATTGCAGGCGAAGCGGATGTCCCCTTCTTTTCAATCAGCGGTTCGGACTTTGTTGAAATGTTTGTCGGCGTCGGCGCAAGCCGTGTTCGCGACATGTTCGAGCAGGGCAAGAAATCCGCGCCTTGCATCATTTTCATTGACGAAATTGACGCCGTCGGCCGTCACCGCGGGCACGGCGTAGGCGGCGGTCACGATGAGCGCGAGCAAACCTTAAATGCGTTGCTCGTGGAGATGGACGGCTTCGACACGCAGGAAGGCGTGATCATTATCGCCGCCACGAACCGTCCCGATGTGCTCGACCCCGCTTTGTTGCGACCAGGACGTTTCGATCGCCAGATCACAGTCAATCTGCCAGACGTGAAGGGGCGCGAAGAAATTCTGCGCGTGCACGCCAAGAAAGTGAAACTGGCCGAAGGCGTCGATCTCGCAGTTGTCGCGCGCGGCACGCCGGGCTATTCGGGTGCGGAACTCGCAAATGTCATCAACGAAGCGGCCCTGCTCGCCGCGCGTCGTGGATTAAAGGGGATTACGCTCGCCGAACTGGAAGAAGCCCGCGACAAAGTTCGCTGGGGCAAAGAACGCCGCAGCCTTGCGCTCAGCGAAAAGGAAAAAGAAAACACTGCGTATCACGAGGCCGGTCACGCGTTGTTGCTTGAACTCCTTCCGCACACCGAGCCGCTACACAAGGTCACCATCATTCCGCGCGGGCCATCGCTTGGATCGACCATGTGGTTACCTGAAGAAGACAAATACACGAACCGCAAGAACGAGTTGCTCGCCGGTTTGGCAGTCAGCATGGGCGGCCGCGTCGCGGAGGAAATCGTCTTTGGCGACATCACTAACGGCGCGCGTGGCGACATCAAAACCGCCACGGCAATTGCGCGCCGAATGGTTTGTGAATGGGGCATGAGCGAAAAAATGGGCATGGTCGAATACGGCGACCACGAAGATTACGTTTTCCTCGGACGCGACATTTCTCGCGCGCGCGACTACAGCGAAGCGACTGCCGAGCAAATCGACCAGGAAGTGAAAAAACTCCTCGATGACGCGTATCGATTGGCGAAGGAAACACTCATTGCGCATCGCGATGCGCTGGAGACAATCGCAAAAGCGCTGCTTGAGTACGAAACCTTGGACGGCTCGCAGATCAAAGAAATCGTCGAGCACGGTCGGCTGATTAATCCGCCGCCAGGCGCAGCGCCGCCGCCCGGCAAAAAAATGCCAGCGGAAAAACCGCCCAAGCAAGTCGTCGCCGCCCCTGATGTCACCCCGCCTCTCCCCGGCGCCCTCGGCGGCGCCCCAGCGTGAGCATGTCGTGTTAGGCAAAGCTTTTTTCGTCTAATTCTCGTTAGGTCTATGGCGCACGCGGTGAAAGTCACGCTTCTGCTGGTCTGTGCATTGTTTGCGTCAGCATTCGAAGCACTTGCCGGGGCGGACATCACACAGGATCGAGCGCACCAGATCGCAGCTTATTACTTTGCACGCTACTTTCCGCGCGAGGGCTGTGGCGGCGCTGCCTTGCCCACATTGCGTGGAGAGTACTGGGAGTCCAGCGTCCGCATCGGCGAGGCGGGCAAGCCCAGCGGTACCATCCGAATTCATCGGTTGACGGGCAGAGTGTCTTATGTCGGTCCTTACCTTCTAAAGCCATCCACGTCGGCGGATTCTCTTGAGCGGTGGGCGAAGTCGAGATGAATCTCAACAGACCTAACAAGCCAACGGCCCCATTGCGAAATAAGTTCAGTGTGTTTGCCGCCACACCCTGCCGTGGCTTATCTCCGTCTCGTTAGGCGACCAGGGAAGCACTGATACCCTCCGATTCCATGCTGAAGAAGAACCGCTCGGCACCAAATACCGCCGTAATACCCGTGTTGTACTACCCCGACGTGCGCGAAGCAGTTGAGTGGCTCACAACGGCCCTGCCATTTACCGTACGTCTCCGCAATTCCGAGAATCGGTGTCAGCTCTTGCACAGCAACGGGGCCATCGTCGTCGCCAAACCCGGCGCACACGCTTACGACGCTCCTTCGACACAGCAGAGCCCCGCGGCGCACTCCATCACACTTCGTGTCACCGCGATCGACGAACTCTTTGGACGCGCCAAGGCAGCCGGTGCTCGTGTTCTCGCTGAACCCGCGGATCACATGTATGGCGAACGCCAATGCTCGTTCCTCGACCCATGGGGACATCCGTGGACACTTTCGGAGACGATCTTCGATTCCGACCCAGCCGACTGGGGCGGTGAACTCCTAGTCGAATAAGTGCGGTCGATTACGCGAAGAAAACCTAATTCATCCGCAGATTACGCAGATTGTTTTTAGTGTTTTGATCTGTGTAAATCGGGACCGAGGGAGCGGAGCTCGCAGGGATGCGAGCGACACGGACGGCCAGCTCGCCAGAGCGAGAGAGTGGGAGCGAACGAGTCAATCTGTGGATGTAACTCTCCTAATTATTTCGGCGAACGGGTATCGGCGTGTGTTTTAACGTCGCGCCGTTGCTTGTCCACGACACGGCGCAACTCGCGCTCCATGGTTTTGAACGCGTCGTGGATCACTTTGTTGAGCGGCTGGTGCGTGCCGTTGTCCATCTGTCTTTCATCAGCGACCAGCTCATGGCCACGCGCCACGGTCACGTCGATGCGGCACCGGTACGGATTTCCCTTGTGATGTGTGTGATTAGTTTGCTCGATGGCTACGTCGCAGCGATTGATGTGGTCGCAAAATTTTTCGAGTCGCGCCGCATAATCCAAAACAAGGTTGTTGATCTGGTCGGATTTTTCCAGACCCCGGTACGAGATCTTAACAGGCAGTTGCATGATTAATTAGACACTAATGCGCTCCCCGATGTTGAGGGAACAAAATATTCCAGCATTGAGCCATTAAATTTGCTGCAACGAGCGAAACCGCGAAATGAGTTTCGCCGATTCCACTTTTACTAAATCCGATTTCACGTGTTCCACAATCCGATCGCGCACCGCGGGCGGTAAAAGATCGACAATCGCCGCGTGAATCTCAGCCGGCGCGGCAAACGACCAGCCTTCCTTTCCATTGAACGAGACGATTTTTGTAATTTGATCGGCAAGCTCTCTTTGAATGCGGCGATCCATTTCTGTTGCCAAGTGTGTCCGCTCGCCAATGGAGGCCGCCCCGTGGTGGGTGCCCGCGCCGTCGCTCACCGGAGACCGCCCTGCAAAATCGCTCACTTTATCAACGAGTCTCCCGTGCGCGTCGGTGATGTTGAATGCCTGCACTAATTGCAGGCTTGGTCCCCGCGTCGGCGTCTGGTTCACCCGGTATGCTTTTAGACTGCCTCGATCAGTGACGATCACAAGAGAACTCGGTGTCATGGCGAATCACTGACCAAAAAACTGGCCGCGCATGATAACACGCGCTTCGTATCTCTATAAACTAATTCGTTTCTCGCGACAAGATTGCGTTGGCGATATTTCTCACCGCCTCTGAGCGCTACTTGCCGCGAGCGCGTTCTTCCTCTGCGCTCACCGGAGGAAATTCGACAAGCGCGCCCACCGAGATCGACATCGTCGCCCGAGGCAAATTTTTTCGGCTCTCGCAGAAAACCGTTCGCGTCCATGGTGTCGAGAATGAGTTGCCACTCGAGATTCTCCTGGCCGGGCAGCACAAAGGGTATCGGCTCGTAGTGGGCATTGATCAGCAGCAGAAATGTGTCATCGCGGACAGGCTCGCCTTCAAAGGTGAGAACATCGCTCGTATCGCCGCTTAGCAGCATCCCAACGCAGCGAACAAACGGCGATGCCCATTCTTCTTCGCTCATCTGGTTGCCGCCAGGGTTAAACCACATCACATCCCGAATCTCGGAGCCGCGTATCCGCCGTCCCTGGAAAAATTTCGGACGCCGAAAAACGGGATGATCTTTCCGGTGCTGAATCAGTCTTCGTGTGAACTCAAGGAACTGGTTCTGTTTTCCATCACGCTCCCAATTGAACCAGCTGATCTCGTTGTCCTGGCAATAAGCGTTGTTATTGCCGTTCTGTGTCCGGCCCCGCTCATCGCCGGCGGTCAGCATCGGCACGCCTTGGGAAAGAAAAAGCGTCGTCAGGAAATTTCTGCGTTGACGATCGCGCAGGGCATTGATCTGTGCGTCATCCGTCGGCCCTTCCACGCCGCAATTCCACGAGAGATTATTATTGTCGCCGTCCTTGTTGCCGTCGCCGTTCGCCTCATTGTGCTTTTCATTGCAGCTGACCAAGTCGTTGAGAGTAAAACCATCGTGCGCAGTAACGAAATTAATGCTGGCATATGGGCGTCGGCCATTGTGTCGATAAAGATCGGGGCTGCCGGTAAGCCGGTAACCCATCTCGCCGATGCGGCCCTCGTCGCCTTTCCAAAAACTGCGAACTGCGTCGCGGTACTTGCCGTTCCATTCCGAAAACGGCACCGGAAAATTGCCAACCTGATATCCGCCGTCCCCGACGTCCCACGGTTCCGCAATTAGTTTCACCTGTGAAAGAACCGGGTCTTGCTCAATAACTTTGAAGAAGGCGTGGAATTTGTTGACGCCGGTGGCGTCGCGAGCCAGCGCAGGCGCAAGATCAAAGCGAAAACCATCCACGTGCATTTCGCTCACCCAATAACGCAAACTGTCCATCACCAATTGCAACGTGCGCGGATTGAGCGTGTCCACAGTGTTGCCCGTGCCGGTGTAATCCAGGTAGAAACGCGGATTGTCCGCGCGCAGGCGGTAAAACGCCGCGTTGTCGACACCGCGAAAGCAAAGCGTCGGCCCGAGATGATTCCCTTCGCCGGTGTGATTGTAAACCACGTCGAGAATCACTTCGATGCCGGCGGCGTGAAGACTGCGCACCATCGATTTGAACTCGGAAACCTGTTCGCCCATCTGCTCGCTGCTGGAGTACTGCCCGTGCGGCGCAAAAAAACCGATCGTATTATAACCCCAATAATTCGTCAGGCCGCGATCGACTAAGGCTTTGTCGTCTATGTGTGCCTGTACAGGCAATAACTCGATTGCGGTGACGCCGAGCTTTTTGAAATAATCAATGGCCGCCGGAGTGCCGAGCGCGGCATAAGAGCCTCGCAACTCCTCTGGGACATCGGGCCAAAGTTTGCTGAAGCCTTTCACGTGCAATTCATAAATCACAGAACTGTGCAACGGGATGCCGGGTCTCTGGTCGCCCTGCCAGTCAAATGCCGTGTCGATCACCACCGACTTCGGCACGCCCCATGCGTCATCACTGAAATCCTGCGCCAGATCTTCCTTCTTATCACCCACCACATAACCAAACATCTCATCTGCCCAACTCACTTCTCCAGCGATAGCCTTTGCATAGGGATCGAGAAGGAGTTTCGAACTGTTAAAACGCAACCCGCGCTCTGGATCGTACGGACCGGAAACGCGAAAACCGTAGAGTTGACCGGGCCGCGCATCGGGCAAAAACACATGCCAGACCTGATCAGTCTGTTCTGTGACCGGGATACGAATGTTCTCTTCGGTGTCCTCGATATTGTCGAACAAGCACAGCTCAACACCTGTAGCATGCCCGGAAAAAATGGCGAAGTTGACGCCATTCCCCATCCATGTCGCACCCAGTGGATACGGATAACCGAGAAAGGTCCTCACCGAGGTCATAAGCGTGCCGTGCATTTATGCCAGCATTGACTGCGCAATGGCAATCACGAATGGTGGATGGACATCGCACCAAAAACGTAGCTGCGCCTGCTGAGCTCTATTCCTCGCCTGCGTTTTGGAGTGCGGCGGGGTTCTGCCCGCTTTTATAGTGACTCTACAAGTCTTCCAACGCGCTTTGCGCTTTTTCTATATCCGATGGCCGCAGGACGATAAGACCTCTTTCAGCGCCCCGGCCGCCGGCGAGATAGACGTATTCGATATTGACGTGCACCTCCGCCAGACGCTCGGCAATCGTGGCCAGCACACCCGGTTGATTCGCGGTTTCGATCATGAGCACCTCCGCCTCGAGCGCGAGCACGCCTGCTTCACCCAAAAGCATTAGCGCTTTAGTCGGATCGCTTACCACCATGCGCACCACGGTGTGATCGACGGTGTCGGAGGTGGCGAGCGCGTTAATGTTAATTTTCGCTTTTGCTAGCGCATCACACACGCGCGCGAGCGCCCCGGGACGATTTGCAAGAAAGACCGCGAGCTGGGTGGCGGTTTCAATGGAGAGCTTGGGATTTGGGTTCATGCGGGTTTCAAAGTGATGCTGGGAACGGCTTCTGACAACTCACGAAAATCTGGAGATGTGACTCTGCGCTCGTATTAAGCAACAAAGAAACTTCAACGCGCGAAGTACCATATCCGGCGAGTCCATTCGCTAATCATGCACTCGAATGCCATCATCGATCCAGAGATGACCGAGATCACTGAACGTCCTTCCGTGAAATCACCAACCCCGCGGACCGTGGGTTTCCTCACGGCGTGCTCCATCGTTATTGCGAACATCATTGGTACGGGAATCTTCACGAGTCTCGGTTTCCAGGTGGTGGAAATTCAATCCGGATTCCCGCTGCTCATGCTTTGGGTCATTGGGGGAATCGTCGCGCTCTGCGGCGCGCTTTGTTATGGCGAATTGAGCGCCGCGCTGCCGCGCTCTGGCGGCGAATACCATTTTCTGTCGCAGATTTATCATCCCGCGCTCGGGTTCATGGCGGGATTTATTTCCGCTACGGTTGGCTTTGCCGCGCCGATCGCGCTCGCAGCAATTGCGTTTGGGAAATATTTTACCGGCGTCTTTGGCGTGGGTTCGCCGGTGATTCTCTCGTTCGTTGTTGTTTGGGTGGTCGCGGCGTTTCATCTTGGGAATCTCCAAGTCGGTAGCGCGTTCCAGAATGTTTCTACGCTGGTGAAATTGCTTTTGATCGGCGCACTCATCGCGGCCGGGTTTTTTGTTCCATTGAAGGAGCCGATCAGTTTTTTGCCCGCGACCGGTGATACGATGTCGATCCTCAGCGGACCATTCGCAGTCGCGCTGGTGTACGTGATGTACTCGTATTCCGGCTGGAACGCGGCGGCGTATATCAGTGGTGAAATTAAGCAGCCGGAAAAAAATGTGCCGCGCTCACTCCTTGCCGGCACAGGCCTTGTAATCGTCGTTTACGTGCTGATCAACGCGATCTTTCTCGCCACCACGCCCGTCCACGAATTGAAAGGTCAACTCGAAGTAGCGTTAATCGCAGGCAAACATATTTTTGGGGCAAACGGCGGGCGCGTTGCAGGCGCGGTCATTTGTCTCGGCTTGATATCTGCGATTAGTTCAATGACGTGGATTGGGCCGCGCGTCAGCATGTCGATGGGCGAAGATCATTGGCTGCTGCGATTGCTTGGCCGCAAAAATCCTCATGGCATTCCCACTAACGCCATCATCCTCCAGTTGCTGATCGTTAATCTGCTTTTGCTCACGGCCAGCTTTGAGAGCGTCGTGCAATACACCCAATTTAGTCTGCTGCTCTGCTCGCTGTTCACTGTGGTCGGCGTAATCGTGCTGCGCGTGACGCGCCCGAAAATCGCCCGGCCATATCGGGTGTGGGCCTATCCGCCGCCGATTATCTTTGCCGTCATCACGCTTTGGATGATGTTTTATCTTCTGCGTTGGAAGACGGTCGAATCGCTGGCCGGACTGGCGACCGCACTGGCGGGACTGCTGCTCTACTTTTGCGCAGGAAAACGCTCTGCATGAAAAGGAATCTCGCATTGTCTTTGATCATAGGACTAGCAGTCGCAACCGCGCTCAGCGTATCCGCACAACAGAATCCAGGGACTGCGCCTCGCGCACTGCCGGCAACAGCCGGACCTAATGATGTCGCGCGTTTTCTTGCTGGGATGCCAGTGCCGGAAAATTCCCCGCTCGCACCGCTCACGCGCGATCCGGCATGGCAGGAGCATGCCGCATTTTTTGAGAAGGAATTCTCAAAGCTGAATCTCCGACAGCTCCAGAAACTACACGCCTGGCAGGAGACGTATGTTCCGGAATTGCTGCAACCGATCCCTGTAGCGTTTTACATGTTCAGCGGGCCCGATTTTCTCTACGTAGATCAATTTTTTCCACGCGCTTCGGTGTACATCCTTTGCGGAAAGGAATCGATGGGGCCGCCTCCTGATCCATTGCGGATCGCGAATCTTGCCGGCGCGCTTGGAAACTTGGAAAACGCGATGAAGTCCTCGCTCGAAACCACCTACTTCATCACCAAAGACATGAAAATCGATCTACTACAGCAGAACCTCAACGGTGTGCTGCCGATTCTTTACGTTTTCATCGCACGCGCTGATAAATCGATCACGAACGTTTCCTTCGGCTCTCTCAACGGCAGCGGCGCATTTCAGGAGAGCGCGCCCGGAAAGAAAGGCGGCAGTATTCCCGGCGTCCGGATCAATTACACCGACAATCAGTCGGGCAGCTCACAAACGTTGTATTATTTCACTACGGACATTTCCGATGGCGGAATCAAAGCGACACCCGGTTTCTTGAAATTTTGCCAACGATTAGGCGTCGGCTCGAGCTTTCTCAAATCCTCGTCGTACCTGATGTTTGAAGAAGGCTTCGCGACGATCCGCAATTTCATTCTCGAACATAGCAATCGCATTGTGCAGGACGACTCCGGAATTCCCCTGGCTTATTTCGATCCAAACAAGTGGAGTCTGCGTCTCTTCGGTGCCTATCTCGGTCCCATCGAGCTTTTCAAACAACATTTTCAGCCCAAACTGCAAGAGCTCTTCGCGCAAAGCAATCCGCCGCCGCTCGAGTTCGGATTCGGTTATCGCTGGAACTGGAAGGAAACCAACTTGATGGTCGCGGAACGCAAGTGACAGCCCGCATTGCCCCGCGTGTCGTTTGGTAAAGATGCTCGCTTCATGGCTAGATCGCTCTTAAGAAGTGGATCGTCATGTTCACCGGCCTGATCGAAGAAGTCGGCGAGGTCGTTGAGGTGCGCGCGAGCGATAGCGGCACGCAACTCCGACCGCGGGTCGCGAGCACGCGAAGACGTTCGGTGTTGCAAATTGCCGCGCCGAGGACTGCGAAAAAGGCACGGCGCGGCGACAGCATCGCCGTGAATGGCTGCTGCCTCACGTTGACTTCGCGGCGTGGCGATCCTCTCACCTTCGATCTTCTCGAAGAAACAATCGCTCGCACCAACTTGCAAAAATTGCGCCGAAACGATCCAGTGAATCTGGAGCGCGCCTTGGCGACCGAGGGACGCCTTGGCGGGCATTTCGTGCAAGGCCATATCGATTGCGTGTCCCGCATTGTTGCTTTCGACAAGAAAGGCGCAGACTTTCGATTGGAAGTCGAGTTGCCGGCCGAGTTTGCACAGTATGTGACCCACAAAGGTTCGATCGCTCTCAATGGGATCAGTCTCACCGTTGCTGATGTTTTTCCGAAAAGCTTTCTCGTATGGATCATCCCGTACACAAAGCGCCATACCAATCTTGATCGCGCTCAGGTCGGCGATCTAGTGAATGTCGAGTTCGACATTCTGGCCAAGTACGTCGAGAGAGCGCTCGCCATTCGTAGTTAAAAAATGACGGCACGTAGCTCGGCCACGCAGCGTTCGCGCGTCGTTGGCGTGATCGCGTCGCGCGTAGACCTAGATCAGGCCCTGCGAATGCCCAAGCCGCCGGATTTATTCGAGCTGCGCCTGGATCGTCTCGCAGGCATCGTCGATCAACACCGAAAGTTTTCGCGTGCTCGCGACCTGTGGTCGGAGTTGGAAAATAAACTGCCGAGGTTACGCGCGCCGCTCATCATCACCGCGCGACACCCGCAGGAAGGAGGCGGGAACAAATTGTCACTGCGGCAACGGCGCGATGTATTGACTCGATTTTTACTGCATGCCGACTATGTCGATGTTGAACTTCGCTCGGCATCTGCTTTGCGTTCGTTGCTCACACTAGCAACGCAGAAAAAAGTGCGGCGCATCATTTCATTCCACAATTTCAAATCGACGCCGCCTTTACGCGTGTTGTGCGCCAAAGCCCGCGCTGCCAAAACCCATGGCGCAGATATTTTCAAGGTCGCGACACGCACCGACACACCCGTGCAACTCGCGCGTCTGCTCGATTTCATCGCGAAAAAAGACATCGATCTTCCAGTGAGCGCGATGGGGATCGGCAAACTTGGCGCAATTTCGCGAGTCCTGCTCGCGCGCGCGGGCTCTGCACTGGTTTATGGATCCGTCGGCGCAGAAACCGACATCGAAGGGCAACTCTCGCTCAAACAACTTCGTGCGCTTGGAATTGGAACAATGACGAAGTCCGGATGACGGAAGAATGACGAACGACGAATGGGTGATGAAGCGGATGCTGAGCTTCGTCATTTGTCATTGATTCGGATTTCGTCATTCGGAATTTCGTTCGTCATTCGTCATTTGCCAGTGTCAGATGTTGCTCTTCCCCCGATGCGTATATGTTCTAGTTGCAACACCACCACCCATGTCTTCGCCAGTAACTTTGCCAAAGCAGCTACCGGTGATGCCGCTGCCGGGTGCGGTGCTTTTTCAACA
>Ga0193719_10000801_pt1 | contig 12122 bp, 9 predicted proteins | sample U2a2metaG_FD_160103 | JGI IMG/M metagenome (GOLD analysis project Ga0193719, IMG submission 160103) | Soil microbial communities from a riparian zone of the East river system, Colorado, United States - U2a2 | ecosystem: Environmental > Terrestrial > Soil > Riparian zone | place: USA: East River... | reverse complement strand
GTGTCGCGTCGTCGACATCCTGGATCTGCCGTACGAGGCCCGGCTGCTGAGCGAACTCCAGGAAATCGTCGGTGATTTCAATCCAGTCGCCGACACTGAATCGCAACGTGTTGTCGCGCCCGACCCTGGCAACCGTCAGTTTGTCCAACGCACTGATCGCGGTGGCGCTCGTTCCGACGGACGCGTTGTCGCGCGACCATTTGAACGTCGCTGTACCCGCTTCGCCGCCGTCGTGGATTTCCACACGATACAAGCAGTTTTCCAGTCCACGATAACCACCCGTGGGCGGAATCACGCAGGGATCATCCGGCGAAACCACGCCGACGGCGTCCGTGCTTAATCGCCCATCACTTGGGTGAATGATGTCCAGCCATCCCGGGACCAGATCGTCCTCTGTGTCACACGTGACATCGGTGCCGACATCTGCCAGCACCCGCACCTGCCACACCGTTTGCAGTCGCGTCGTTGTGTCCACGCCCACGGCTTTCTCGATGAGCTCGGGGACTTGGAGGTATGTGGCTTCGCGCTGCCACACATCCAGATAAACCAGATACGGCCCGCCTTCGGTGGGCGCGGGCGCGACGTCGTTCGCGTTTGGAAAAAATGGTTGCTCGTCGTACGGCACTGCGCCTGTGCCGCGCTGCTCTCCGAGCACCACATCAAATTCCAGCGGCGGCTTGCCGTGATTTTCCGCGAGCAATCCGTCCACGTAAATTCGCCCACGTCCGATCGTCAGCACGCCACCGCTGATCTCGATTTTGAATCCATCGGGCGTCTCCTTCGGCACAGTGCCGCGGCCGATGATGTCAGTTGTCTCTACGCGTAATCTGCGGCTGATAATCTCGACGAGTTCGTTCCAATCCGCGTCCAGTTGTACGCGGCCCTGCTGCATCAGCACGCCGCTGAAATCCCTCAGGGGGTCAAATGTCTTTCGGCTGTAATCACCACTCATAGTTCATTTCCGGCTAAGGTTCACGTCACGTAAAAAGGTCCTGCTTCCAAACCGAACCGCAGATATTCGTCCAGGCGGATGCGCAGATTCGTCTCCCGCTGCGGTTGATACAATTCATGGAATGCGCCCATCTCCGCCTCATCATCCGCGCCTGTGCGGATCTGCTTCGCTGTGCGCAACGCGAGTTGTCCGTACCCTGGATCGCCGTAGCGCAGCGAAGTAAATTGCGGTCTCACTCGCAGCGCATCGTTCTCCTGTTCGGGCTGACAACGGTAACGTCGCGGCACAACCGACGTCAGCGGTAGATAGCAAAAACGCACACAGCCCGACTGTTTCTTTTCAGAACGCACGTCCGACATAAAAATGCTGTTGGACGCGAGCTTTAGTTCGAGTGTGTGAACAGTGCCGATGACGGTGCTATCGGCGATTTCCAAAGTTCCGCCCGCGTCAGACCCGTTCGGCGCGGCAAAAGCAACTGCTGCTTCGTTCATTGCGTCCACAATGCTATCCGTGACGGAAACATTGGACCGCTCGTGAACGCGCAACGGACCGATGATGCAGTGATCAATCTCAATCGTCACATCCGGTAGATCCACCGACAGAGTTGCATTCAGTGACGGCAACAAAGTACAGTGGCGAAGCCGCAGCGCCCGCAACGCGCCATCAACACGAATGGCGCCGCCGGCGATGAGCAATCCGTTGAGTGTCACCTCTGAATCGGCCGCGCCATTGATGACCAAATCGCCTCCGAGCACGAGTGTTGGTCGCTGCTCATTGGCCGCGCGCAGCTCCACGCGCTGATTGGCATTCACGCTGATCGTAACCGTTTCTTCGTACCGATCGCTGTTGGAAATTTCCACCACGCCGCCCGCAGCAACTGCATTGAGAGCGTCTTGAATCGTCGCATGCGGCACAGGCACCTGTTCAATCGGCTGCAACTTTTCGTCGAGCGTCGTAAGCCGATCGTATTCACCACCACCCATCTCATCGCTGAAAGCGTAATGGAACCTCACCAGCGGTGGTTCAGTTTGGGGATCGGCAAACGCAATCCGGCCGAGCACCGGATCAATCGCGATTTTTCCAGCGGGCGGAGTGTGGATCCATCCGGACAAATCGCAAACGACGATCTGTCCAATCGCGAAGCCTTGAAGCGAAATACTTTTCTGCTCGCCGTAATACTGTGACAAATACGTGTCCAGCACGCGACGGCCGATCGGGTCCGGAACATTCATCGGTTCGGCGAGATGCGTGACTTCATCTTCCGTTGCTGGATTCGTGAACAGTTGTGTGTCGTAACCAAGCGGATGGAACAGGAAACGATGTGCGTCGAGCTGAAATGCCCGTGAATCCGTCAGCGGATACGCTCCCAACCGCCACAGAAAAATCCCCACGTTCTGGATGTTGTATTTTCCTTCTCCGGTGGTGACATGCCGCACATCCACCGTGTGCGCCACGGTATCGAACGGACCGTTGATCTTTTCCAGAATCTCCCATTCGCGCAGATCAGGTGCGTAAAAGTTTTTCGGACGGATGTGATTTGGCGTCCATTGCGTCCAGCCGAGCAGCTGAAAGAATTCCACCGCGCGCGCATTCCAGCCGGTGACATCGCGTGCAAGTTGCTCCAGCATCGCCGCGGTTCCTTTACGGCGGCGGAAGCCAATCGTGTGCGCCACTTCCGCGCGTTCACTGCCGATCTTTGGAACAACGTTGTGCAGCGCGCGATAGCCAATGAGATCGCCGATGTAGGGCACCACCCATGGCGCGCAGGTCTCAATGAATTGATCGTCGTAAAGCTGCGCCAGATCTTCTTCCAGCACGCCGACCTGATCCGCAATGACCGACAGCAGGGCCTTAAGCGGTTCGCCGCGATCGGCGTCGCGAATCCGATAGATAGCCGGCAGTAGTTCGTAGATGCGGTCCGCGGCGAAGCTCATAACATCACCCCCAGTTCATCCAGCGGTGCGGGATCGAGCGTCAGCAGCTCCGCGGCGACTAGGCTGCCGTCGGCAAGGGTTTCTGGCAGCGCCGCCAGGAGCCGATTTTGCAGCGTGGCAGCAGCACCGACTCGATACAATTTGTTCACGTCGACAGCCAGCACGCCCGTGACGGCTTGAACCGTGGCGATGACTTCGCTCAGAAATACCGGCTGACCGAATGCGCGGGCGTCAAAGGAAAACTTATCGCGTAGTGCATTTTCAACTGCTATGAGCACAATATCCGTTTGGTGGTCAGGATAGATTTTTACCTTGCCCGCAAACCGGAAACGCGCCGGGCGATACGATTTCACACGCAAACTCACGAACGGATCGCCGGCCCGTTGCAGCGCAGCGAGCAGATTTATGTACGTGTCGCTATCCGCTTTGATTTCGGCGCCATCGGGTCCGGCCACCGTGATGAACACGCGTTTGGTCTGCCCGTCCCACGTGAATGTCGCGTGCGCTTTCGCGATACCGGCAAACGCGCGCGAAAAGTCTTCGTAATCCTGTAGCGATACCGTGCGGTCCAGAGTCAGCACGGTCAGTGGTGCGTTTGTGCGTGCGGCGTCTCCCGATTCGGCGTCCTGCGCGCCGGTCGCATCTTCGGGATTCAGGACAGATTTGATGCCGAGCGGTCGCGTGAGCAACGAGGTGAGTTGACCGGTCTTTACCAGCCCGTCGAGACCAATTCCTTTGCGATAGGTTGCACGCACGTTGTCCTGACCGCTCGGTAAGCGGGCGCCGGTAACGCCGTCGCCAAATTCAATTGTTGTCTTGCCGTCATCGCTTGTGTGTGTGACGTAAATGTGTTCCTGCAATCCGCGGCCGAACAGAGTCGGCGCTTCGTGCCACAGCAAATCGTTCACACGGAGCTGAAGTGTGGAAGCCGCGCCGCTGGCGTTCGCCGCGCTAATGTAAGTGAGAGGCGATTGCTTCAGTGTGAACTGTTGATACCGCTGGCTGGCATCGCCGCTGCCTAAAATTTCGGAAACCGTCTCGCCATGCGTCGCATGTGCGACATTGGCGTTAAGCGAAAAACTTTCTTCCGGTTTTGAGGCGGTACGAACGTAGCTCTTCTTCAGCGGAGGTGTGAGCGCGAGTATCTTGCCGTCGATCGCGGAAATCTGGACGATCTCGCTGATCGCTACGCCCGTGGTACTGTCCTTGCCTGAGGCGACAATCCGTTGCCCCTTGACCAAACCTGACGGCGCTCGCGCAAGCGGAATTGTCGCACCGGTGACTGGACTCGTGATCGGCCCCTCCGCGATTTCGAGTAATTCGCTTTGCGCGAACACCATCGTCTCGCGGTAGTTACTGCTTTGGAAGAGAGGTAGATTTTCATTTGTGTCGAGACTGATGCGCGTGGTCTTGCCGCTCAATGTAAAGCTCGCGCGTGAACCTTCGATGACAGTCAAAGCGCGATACAATTCCTGATAATCGGGCTGTGAGAGCACCAGCCAGCTTTGCGCAAGAATGCCCGGATAAGTTGTGTCGAGATCGATCGTCTGACCGGAGAAGGTGAAGAATTTTGTCCAATCGCTGCCATCGCCGACCGCGAATCCATAATGACCGCGAACTTCATTGGAAAGTGTAAGCGGATGCGGCGCATTGAATCCGAATAAAGAGGCCCGCACGCGTAGCGCGTACACTTTCGGGTTCGCCGACGGTAATACCAGGTGCGGCGATGTCGTACCTAGACCTTCCGCCCATTCGATACGCGTTCTGTTGGCGTCGAAGTCAGAACTCACTTTTGTGACGCGGCGAAAGTCCCACCGCTCACTGCCCGAAAAGCCTTCCCGCTCGGAGCCGACGAACAAAATTGCGTCACCGGATTTCAAATTCGTCGCAGTGCCTTTGAGATAAACATGCGTATCGCCAAATTGCGGCACGAATGTTTGTGTCGTTTGTGGCTTGATTGCGTTCCACTCGACGCGCGCCGTGAATTTTTCCACCGTCTCGAACGTTTGCGGTTTTTCATCCGGACCGGGAACGCTTTGGACTTTGGTGCCGACGTCCACCGTGGTCTCAAGCGGCGCGCCGGGCGTGTCATCCATCGTAAACGCGAGGAAAGTGCTCGCCGCGACACCGGGTCGGAGTTCGTAGCCAATCAAGCGCGCGAGTTCGAGTAACGAACGTCGCTCGGTGGCGGTGCGCAGATACGATTCGTTGGCGATGCGCTCCTGATAAAACGTCAGCACGTCCGCGACTGCTGCGGCGGCATCGAGCAGCGCGATAGAGAAATCATCGTTGTCGCGCGTCTTGAGATTTTGCAGCGCCGGGCGATCGACGTCCGACAGCGCCGCGAGCATGCTCTTCTTGAACTGGCTGTGCGTGCCGACGCGATACGCAATCGCCGCGAGTCCGGGCCGGTTCATCACGGTGGCCGGGGTTTGCGCGGTCAAGCCTTCGCAGCAATGGCACGTATCGAGCTTGTCGTTCATTTTCCGCCCCCCACAGTCAGCAGAAACACGCCGCGCTCGGCGAAATTCGGGTCGTTGTCACAGCGTGCAATTTCCAGCCGACCCATTGGTAGAAACCCGGCTTCCAGCGGCTTGGCGTCATCCTGTCCCTGGCGCTGGAAAACCGTGACCTGCACCGACTGTACGCCGTCGACCGCTTGCGCCGCAGCAATCAGCGGACTCAGGTAAACGGTTTGCCCAAAAGTAAAATTGTCCGGATGAAAGAGGCCGCGGCGGCCGTCGAGCAGAATTTGGTTACTGAAAAGTTCCAGGATTGCGGCTTGGACGTCGGCGCGGAAATAATCCGGCTTGGCGCACACGTGCATTTCGATTTGTAGTGAGACAAACAGCGGCGCATCGGCTTCCAGATCGTATCCGGCCATGCGATAGCGCTCGACCGAATTGCGAATGCTGTCTTTGAAATCAGTATCGACGAGCAAACCGCCGAGACGATCCACAGTCAGAAAAACTGTGTGCCAGCTTCCGGTCCAACGAAAAGTCGCCGCGGCGCGTTGCACGCGCCGATCGCGCTGCGTGACTTCGGCGTAATCGCTCTCAGTCACCGCGCGTTCTTGCGTCCGAAACGCGGCGGGGGCGTGTTGCCGAACGTCCTCGATCGTTTCCGGGTCCATGCCGCCTTGCGCAGGGAGCGGATTTCGAACGGACGCAATGCCATCCAAATTGGTAACAACATGCGTTAGCGAGTCCGCGCCGATATTTCCGACGATGCCGTTGCCAACGCGGTACGTGGCGGTGAATTTTGTGCCTGCCTCGGGTCGCTCTGCGAGCAGATCGTCGCCGAAACGCAGATAAGCAGTGCCATCGGTATCTATCTCGACGACGAACTCTGTAGCTGCGGGATTGCTGTTCAGCAGATCGCGTTTGGGCAACCAGGTTGCGGTGGCTGCATTGAGCAAACTCGACAGCGAAATCGCCGGCACCGCGGTGCGAACGTCCCAACGCAATGCTGACGCTGCCGACGCGGTCGCATCAAATGGTGCGGCAAAAGTCAGCGGCGCGTCTTTGAGAATGGGACGGTAGCGCGGCGGCACTGAAACCGGCTCAGTCAGTTTGCAAGGACCGCAATCGCTTGTCGGACGAAGAATCGTCGGTTTCGGTACCGCCTCGGGAATGGGCGCGTTCGTTTCCGTCAGCCCATGATCGCACAACACGATGTTGCCTCGGGCGACGCTCACGGTGTTGCCGAGATATTTTTCTCCGTGCTCTTTGTCAGTGCGCGATGAAATGCACAGCGGAAATGTCAGCGCGTCCTCATCACCCCATTCAATGCTGGTGAATTCCCTTGTGTTCAACGGATCCACTGCGAGCACCGGTTCCTGCGTGAGGCGCACCGCTTGCCGATGCGACGGATCGGCGTCGCCGGCCTCGCCCGTGCGCGGGCCGAACACTTCTTCGAAGATGAGCACGTCGCCGATTTGCAGCTTGGGAAAATGGCCTTCCAACTCCGCGCTGGTCGCTCCTTTGGGCAAACAACAACGCTCTTCAGTCCAGGTGTAAAAATTCATTTCGTTGTGCGCCTCGTACAACGTGACGTCGTCCATTGTCTGAAAGATCACTGGGTTCTCGACTTCACGCAGCGGACCCGGCGACGCGCTGGTCTGAGTAATAACTTTGGTGCCAGGGCTGTCGTTTGTTGGCCCCGGCACCACAAGGCCGTTCACGCCTTCCGCGACTTTAATGGCTACCCACGCGCGGGCGTTGCAACCGTCGTGGATCAGGTAATCCACAAGTCGGGCGTGCCGCCGAATCGAAACGCGCCGCCTCGCCGTTCCCAGATAGGCTTCGGTGCCAATAGCGTCCTGCTGGTAACTGAGATAATCGCCAACGAACGCCAGCGCTTCCACCAGCCCGACGCCCAGATCGGCAGCGCTGCGTTCCGTCCATTGCGGATTCAGCAGCGCGATGCGATCGAGCATCAGTCGACGAAAACTAGCGTAGTCCTTCGCGAGGTAATTGATTTCCAGTTCGGTGCGAGATGCTGGCGGACAAACGCATCTGGGCTTGCAATCGAAATCGCTAGGGCACTCGACCTTGAACGAAAATTCTACGTCGGACAGAACGGGATCATGACCCGGCGGTGGTTGCGGATGCTGCGCGTCCTGCACCAGCCGGAGCGTGTAAATCGAAAAATCTCCGGGATGATTCACTTCAACGGTGAGCACGTTCGTCCCGGGACCAGGCGTCACGTTTGTGACGATCACATCGCTGATGCGTTCGCCGCCGTCGATGCGCACATTCTTTTTGGTCAACGGCCCGCCAGTAAGATCGTTAACAAAATGCAGCTCCAACAAACGCTGCCGCATCAGTTTTTGGTTAGGTGGCAATTCGCGATCCAGTACTTCCAGAAAATCAATCCCGTTAAGTCCGGAGGAATTTTTCGAGGGGTCCGCGAGTGCCGCGCGGCGAAGTTCATCGCAGCAAAAATAAATCACGCGCCACCTCCTTGAGTGAACACGGCTGTTTGCCGCGTTTCCGTACGGCGGATGAGATAGGAGACCGCAACGCGCAACGTCGCGTCCACGCTCTCGACCTCGACGGAGTCGACGACAATCAAATCGCCGAGCCACTGTTGCAACGCACCCTGCACAAGGAACTGCGTCGCGGCGGCGAGCTCGGGACTGTTTGGCGCGAAGACGAGTTGGTTCAAGCCGCAGCCGAACGTCGGACGATTCACACGTTCGCCCGGCGAAGTGAACAACACCTGTTCGATCAAATCGCGAATGTGATCGTCTCCCGTCGTGTCCGAAGTACGGCCGCGATTATCAAAACTGAATGGATAATCCACTTGACTCATGTGGCGGTGACTCGTGTTTGGGTGACGATTACGTTCAATGGCGTGCCCGTCGGCGCGCACACTGCCAGGCTGGTCTGCGTCAACACGGGTTGCCCGCCGGCCAGTACACGCGTGGCGGCGACGACCCACTGTGCGGTGACACATGGTCCGTTGCCACCGGGCGGAACAAACGGGCAGCCCGCAACGACGTACGGCGGCGCTTGCGTCGTGACCGGCTGACCGCTAACCAGCACGCGCGGATTCGGCGCAGTCGGTTGCGCCTGTCCACCGTGCGCGCACATCACGGTTGCGCCGAGATGTAAAACGAAACCTGGCATATCAAATTATCGTCATCGCTCCAGCGTTAATATCCACGGTCGGCCCCGTCATCGTGATGACCGCGCCCTTGCCATTAGAAATGGTGATGCCGACGTCGCTGACGGAAATCATCGCGCCTGTGGTCGTTTTCAAAAGAATGCCGCCAGTCGGTCCGGGCAGATCGCTGATCATGATGGTGTTTTGACCCTGCGTTTGAATGACGAAGTTCGGCACGGCCGGAGGCGCGGCTAGCGCCAGCGCAGGCACTTCTGCCACCGAACCAAACCAGCAACCGGACCAGATCGGATAGTCCGGGTCACCTTGTTCAAACTCGACCCACACGCCGGCCCCGATTTGCGGCAACCACCAGGTGCCCATCTGCGGGCCAGTAACTGGAAACGCTGGCATCGCCCAACTGGACGGCGTTTCACCGAGCACGCTTGGACACATCACCATGATGCGGCCCATTTGCATCGGATCGACGTTGTTGAGGACTGTTGCTCGATATTTGCCAAAGAATTTTTCGCTCATGCTGGAACCGTTTCAAATGTGGAGAGCAAACCGTTTCTGCTCAGGGTGAAATTCTGTTTGTATTCGCCGCGCTTAATGTTGTGCGTAACACTTTTGACGTAGTAGAGGCCGTCGAACGCCGCACCCGCGCCGCGCACTCCGACAAGCTTGCGCGCTTTCAACACGCGACCATAGCGAAGCACATCCAGCGAGCCGTTAGCAGTCACGCCATCAGCGGATTTCGCGGCTTTGGCCAGGCCAATCATTGCGCCGCGGATGGGACTGTATTTCGCGGTGTCGGTGATTGGCTCAATGGCTTTTGGGAGTGGCGGAATCAAACCCAGCGGCGGATTCAACGGTGTAATGTCGGGAATCGGAATCGGAATCGGAACTTTCGTTTGCGGATTTTGAATGAACACGATCGGTAGCGTCTTGGAATCGGCGTTGAACCGGAAGCTTAACGACTCGACGTTCGTGAACGCGTCCATGTTGATGTTCAGCGCGGGTTGCGGCGCGCCGACTTTGATCTCCGGCCCCCAATACGCGATGCTCATCCCGGGTGTCGGGCCAGGATCGACATAGAAAACATAACCGACTTCGTCGGCGAGCGATTTGATGTAAGCGAGGTCCTTGCCTTTTTGCCGCGGGATTTGTTCGGTCGGAATCGGAATGTCAATCAGGACGCTCGGAATCACCATCGGCACGATTCCGAACATGGCGTATTTCGCGAGAATCAGGAGGACGCGCGCTTCGTTAGGCATTCCGGGAAAAGGAAAACCGCTGAAATCGATGTAGTCCATCACCTGCGTCAGGTCCTTGCCGGTGACTGTGAGCGTTGAATGACCGGCATCTGTCCCCGGGGAAAGCTCGTGATTGGTCATCACGCCATCCATCAGTACCTCGGTGGCACCGTTGATAGTGACGGCGATGATCACACGCACTAGCGGGATCGGGCTGCCGCCGCTCAACAAAAAAATCGTTTGCAGCGGCGAACGATTGCTGATCGTGAATTGCAATTGAAACCCGCTGGCGTCGCTGGCCGAGCTGGTCACCTGCACGCTGGTGAGTGAATCCAAAACATCCTGCGACACCGGCATCGGAACAGCCGGCCCGATCATTAGCGTGAGATGGATTGGATTGTTAGGCATTGGCTGTTGCGGGGGTTCCTTCGGGTAACGTGATGCGCAAAATTCGTCCGACGATCTCGGTCAACTCCTCCGGGCGCGTGGCAGCGTTGGCGTCGCAGATTTGCCAGAACCGTTCGGGGTCGCCGATGAATTTTGCCGCGAGATTATCGAGCCGGTCGCCTTGAACCACCGTGTATTCCTGTAGTAAGGCGAAGCGTTCCGGCGGCGGCACGAATCGCCGGCGAACGTAAACGATTGTTTTTCCATCTACCGTTTTCACCGTACTGGTATCTATGCCGGCGTAACGGCTGTTCGGCGGAAATAAACTCGGCTTCGCTGGGCCTTGGAGTAGGGCTTGCAATGGATCGGTCATGGAATGCCTCCGATGCCGAGCGCGCTCAACGCGCCGCCCGCGCTTTGCGCCGCGAGTTTTTCTTTTTGCTGCTGGTACGCCATGAACAGGCTGCCGCCTTTCACGTTGAATCCAAGATCGTTCACATTGAGAACGCGCATCCCGAGACTGACCTTCGCGCGAATCGGATTGAGCGACGGATCGAACGCTTCCTCGGTGATGCTGAAATCCGTCAAACGCACTGGCACGATGCGGTTCTTGCTCCAGATAAACAGCGTCAGCGGCGCGATCATCGGTGCGATCTCCAGCGTGCCGGCTTGCGCGAGCGCATTGTTTGCCTGCAATTGCGCGCTCGACGGATAAACGATCATTTCCAGCGAAGCGAGCAGCGGATGAATACCAACCTGCGTCGCCTGCGCATCCGCGGTTTCGAGTTGATCAGTCGCGTCAATTTCCGCGTCGAGCTTGATCGTCTCGATCGGCGGCCCGGTCAGGCGCAGCGCTTCTGCTCGGTCGCCACTTTCCTTCACACCTTGCGGCTGCAACGAACGCGTGAGTGTGTCGGGGTTGTACTGCAGCACGATAATCTTCTGCACCGCGCCCGAGTCCGGATCGACAAGGACGATGCCGCCTTTTACCAGCCGCGGCGAATTTGGAAATGAGCTCATGTCCCCACTCCTCTACGGACAAGTCAGCACAGCGCCTCTGAACGGATCGATGGCATCTTGAGCGGCCTGTGCGTCAGCACCCCATTGTTGCTTTCGCGAATCGAGTTCCTCTTGAGCTTTCGCCATCGCGTCGGCTTTGTCCGCGCCGGTAACACTGAAATCAACCGCTCGCCATTGACTTTCCAATGTGGCACGCCAGGTAGCACCGATCTTGCGGTGCTGTGCCTCATGAGCGTCCAACGTGGCACGCATTGCCCGCCACGCGGCCACTTCTGCATCGCGATTAGCACGCCGTGATGGGTTCCACTCGGGTCTGTCGACCGGGCAGTTGACCGCGACGCTCAATTTCTGGTGCCCTTTCACGCTGGCCTTGACCGTACCGTCGGGCAACGTGGATGTGGCGACGTTAGCCCCGCCGTTGAAGGAATAAGTGCATCGCGTCTCGGCCCATTCCGGAGCATAGGGTGAATTGCTGTTCAGCCAATCCACAACGTCGCCACAGGCCAAGTCGGCAGGCACGGTGTAGCGCTGAAGAATGCGCGGTCCGCCGATTGTGTGTCTTGAGAGAAAGGGGAAATCTCCGCCAGTAAGTCTCGGCGCCGCGCCTTGCTGAATCGTGTGGGCCAACTCGTGTGCTAGCAGCCGCAGTCCAGCAGCGGAGGCCGGCTGATATTGCCCGGGAGCAAAAACTATGTGAGTCCCAACTGTGTAAGCGAGCGCGCTGACTGACCTGGCTGACTCGGCCGCGCGCGCGTCGGTGTGGATGCGCACTCGGCTAAAGTCATACCCGAAGCGCGATCCAATAAGATCGCGCGTTGCCGCGTCGAGTGGCTGCCCACTGCTGGACAACACTTCATTAACGATCCCGGGCGCAGCCGGCGGCAGTTTGGGCTGATAATTGTTAGGTGCCAGCGTCGTCGGCAGGGCGTTTTCGCGCTGAGCAGCCGCAGCTGTAATCGGCGAAAT
>Ga0193719_10000799_pt1 | contig 12133 bp, 10 predicted proteins | sample U2a2metaG_FD_160103 | JGI IMG/M metagenome (GOLD analysis project Ga0193719, IMG submission 160103) | Soil microbial communities from a riparian zone of the East river system, Colorado, United States - U2a2 | ecosystem: Environmental > Terrestrial > Soil > Riparian zone | place: USA: East... | reverse complement strand
GCCACTCGGTGGTTGGTATGTGCTGGGCGTTCCCGTCCCATACACGGTGGGCACAACCAGCGGAACCGGTCACGCTTCACCGTATTCCTACGACACGCATGTGCCTTTGGCTTTTTACGGCATTCCCTTCCAGCCGGGAACTTACCGCACTCATGCCGAGCCGGTGGATTTGGCTCCGACTCTGGCTTCGCTGCTCGGCATCAATGCTCCTACCCATTCCGTTGGTCGGGTCTTGACTGAGATTCTGGCGCCGCCGCGGCGTACCGGGAATTCCTCAAACGGAGTGCCCGATCGAAACCTACCTAACGTCGAAGGCTGGGTCGACCGATCCGCCGCTGGCCAGACAGTTGCCTCGGACGGGAAAGCGGCCAAGACCAGGAACCCTGGACGTACCATGGCGGGAGGCACGCGATGACCCCTCCGGCGGCGCCAGTGGGTCCCGACCTAAGCGTCCACTTCGCTGGCGTCCGGTTGAAAAATCCGGTGATCGCGGCCAGTGGCACCTTTGGCTACGGCGTCGAATTCGAAGATGTGGTGCACCTTAACAAGCTCGGCGGTTTTGTAGTGAAGGGACTGTCCGCAGAACCTATGGCCGGGAATCCGCCACCCCGTTTATATGAAACCCCGGCCGGTATGCTCAACGCGATTGGACTACAAAACATTGGCGCGCGCGCGTTTCTCGACGAGAAACTTCCCAAACTGCGCAAAATGAAAAATATCATCGTGTTCGCGAACGTGTTCGGCTACAGCCGCGAAGACTACGAGCGAACCCTTGAGATCTTGAATGAAGGGGAAGATATTGCCGCCTATGAATTGAATGTGTCCTGCCCGAATACGAGCGCCGGCGGCATCCATTTTGGCAGCGATCCGCGGGCGCTGGACGAAGTCGTGAACACCGCCAAGCGGGTATCGCGGCGTCCACTGATTGTGAAACTTTCGCCGAACGTAACTAGCATCGCGCTGATGGCCCGCGTGGCTCAGGACGCCGGCGCCGATGCGATCTCACTGGTAAATACGTTCGTCGCCATGGCTATCGACCCTGAAACTCGCAAACCCCGCATTGCGAATGTCACCGCCGGGCTGTCCGGCCCCGCCATCAAGCCGATCGCCCTGCGCATGGTTTACGACGCATCGAGGGCAGTAAACATTCCGATCATCGGCATCGGCGGAATCTCGACCGCTGCCGATATCGTGGAGTTCATGTTGGCCGGTGCGACCGCGGTGCAAGTCGGTACCGCCAGTTATTGGGATCCGGTAGCGACCGAGAAGATCGTCAGCGAACTGGAAAGCTGGTGCGCGCTCCACCGAATCGAACAGGTAGCGGGGTTAACCGGTGCCATGGTGACGGAGTAAGAGTTGGGCAGAGGTTTCTGTTTGCGCCCATCGGCATAGCGAACCTCCCGCTCCACCTGCCGCCCACCCTGCCACTTTTCCCTCGACAGTTCATCTAATGTAGAGTCGCTATAATTCATATTATTAAAGGAGTCTTGTCCATGGCCAAAGCCACCTTTGCCGCAGGCTGTTTCTGGGGTGTCGAAGCGACTTTCCGCCAACTGCCGGGTGTAACCGCGACCCGCGTCGGCTATACCGGAGGTGAGTTCCCCCATCCCTCCTACAAGGACGTTTGCAGCGATCGCACCGGCCACGCTGAAGCCGTGGAAGTAGAGTACGATCCCGCCAAGCTTTCCTACGGCAAACTGCTAGAAGTATTCTGGGAGAACCACGATCCCACCCAACTCAACCGGCAGGGCCCGGACACGGGATCGCAATATCGATCCGCGATCTTCTTCCATGACGCGGAGCAGGAAACAGAAGCCCGGACTTCGAAGCAGCAACTGGAACAATCGGGCGCTTTTAAGAAACCGATTGTCACCCAGATCGTCCCGGCCGTGACCTTCCATCCCGCCGAGGACTATCACCAGCAGTATCTGGAAAAACGCGGACTGGCGACCTGCCATATCAAGTAACCAGAACGGTGTAGGCGCGACCCGTCGCGCTCGTGCGTCCCCGGATCCCGCATTCGCGGCGCCTGCACAAAGCCCGCACACCGCTTCGCGAGTATAATGCCACGTTCTGTGGGCGAGGAGCATTCATGACTCTTTCAGGCCGGGTTGCGCTGGTGACGGGTGCGTCGCAAGGTATCGGCCGCGCCTGCGCTCTGAAACTGGCCCAATCGGGAGCGACATTGGCGCTGGCGGCTCGCGGCCAGGAAAAGTTGAACGAACTGGCGGGTCAGATCGCAGCCTCCGGAGGCCAGGCGGCGGCCTTCCCGCTCGACGTCAATGAGGAAGAGCAGATCCGATCCACTTTCAAGGCCGTCCTCTCCCAGTTCGGCAAGATCGATATTCTGGTGAACAACGCCGGCATTACTCGCGACCAATTGGTCATGCGCATGAAGCGTGCAGACTGGGACAGCGTGCTCAATACCAATCTAACATCGGCTTATTTGTGCACTCAGCAGGCGATCAGCTCAATGCTCAAGCAACGCTGGGGCAGGATCATCAATATCACCTCGGTGTTTGGGCAGACAGGTCAGGCCGGACAAGCAAACTATGCAGCCTCAAAAGCCGGATTGATTGGACTGACCATGGCGTTGGCCCGCGAGGTCGGCTCACGCAATATTACCTGCAACGCTGTCTCTCCCGGCTTCATCGAAACTGCGATGACCTCCGGACTGGGCGAGGACTTCAAGCAAAACGCAGTGAAAATGATCCCGCTCGGGCGCGTTGGCTCGCCCGACGATGTGGCCAGCGCCGTGGCATTTCTTGCGTCCGAGGGAGCGTCCTATATTACCGGGCACGTGCTGAACGTGAACGGCGGCCTGTTGATGGGCTAGACGGTGGGCCGCGATCGTGTCCCGATGGGTTGAGGAATAATCGCGTGGGGAATCCCCGACTTACCCTGAAGCAAGCGGAATCGCCCGCCCAGATTGCTCAAGCCCGCGAGCTTTTTCTCGAGTATGCGGAATCGCTCGGCTTCAGTCTGGGCTTCCAGAGCTTCGACCAGGAACTTTCCGGGCTTCCCGGAGACTACGCCCCGCCGGACGGCAGGCTGCTGGTGGCAGAGTATCGAGGGCAGCTAGCCGGCTGCGTCGCCCTGCACAGGTTGGAGTCCGAAGTCTGCGAGATGAAAAGGCTCTATCTTCGCCCGCAACTTCGTGGCAGAGGCGTGGGGCGCGCGCTGGCGGAAACCGTGATTGCGGAAGCCCGAGCAATCGGGTACCGAAAAATGCGCCTTGATACGGTTACGCCCGTGATGCCCAACGCCGTTGCCATGTACCGACAGCTCGGATTCGTAGAGATTGAACCTTACCGCCTCAATCCGATTGCAGGCGCGTTATATATGGAACTGGCTTTGTGATGCACAGACAAGACGCCTTGGCGACAGCCGGCCGGAGACTGAAGCTCCGCCGAAGTCATCATAATCTTAGGTGCTCGATTCTTATCTCGAGTCTCTTGTTTTCGCCGTCTCTGCTCTGGAGCCGACGCTGAGACAGCGACAAAATCGTGATTTGTGCCGACGCCGGAAGAGACGCCAGCAATCCTCGCCCGCACACTCAATAAAGTGATCGGGCTCAACATAAAAAATCGAGGAGGCTGGAATGATTGATGACTAACCATTGACGGCAAAAGCCGTTTCACGGTTCACCAAGCTTAAGTTCGCGTTCGTACTTCATCACCACTCCTGGTGCAACGAAATTCTTCTTGCCAGAAGGTACTACTCTGGTTACTATGCACGTCATCATTGGGGGCTTGTCTTGGTTGCTTTCTCTATGAACATCGGCGAGACCATCCGCAACTACCGGTTGCAAAAAGGGATGTCTCAGGGCGACATCGAAAAACGCACCGGACTTCTGCGTTGCTACCTTTCGCGGGTGGAGAACGGCCACACCATCCCGTCTCTGGATACTCTCGCCAAGATTGCCGGCGCCATGGAAATCGCGCTCTCCCAGTTCTTCTCCGAGTCGGGACACACCAATGGCTCCAAGAATCTACCCCAACTCTCCGACGACGAAGTCCGCTTTCTCAGCCAGATCCGCCGCTATTCCGTCAGCCTGAATGACAGCGACCGTAAACTGGTCCTGGCCATGGTCAAAAAGATGGCGGCGAAGTAACCAGTCGTCCGTCAGCCCCCGGACCTCAGCAAGCTCTCAATCCCACAGACTTTTCAGTTTGCCATCCCAGAATGGGTGTGGCTTGGCCTGGAGGTCTTTGCTGAACTCCGACGCCTGACGCCCCTGGATTGGGTACTTTCGTTCCATCCCTCTCGTGGCCTACGGGAATCTCGTGCACCCGGCGGCCAAGCCCTACACTATCGCCAGGAGATCTCCGGGTGACCATAGACGAAGAACTGAGCGTACTAGATTCGCAGCTGCGCCGACTGAAGATCGAGTACGAGATTTATTTCAGCAACCCGGCCAAGAGACCGCCTACGGATGTTGAGTGGAAAGTGCTTTCCCTGCTGCGCAAGTTCAGTGACGGCGGACGCATGAGTTTTTCGCAGCGCTTCCGCTACAACGAAATCGCTCAACGCTACGCCATTTATAGCGATCTGTGGCGCAAGAAAAACCGCATTCGCGAAGAAGGCTACCGTCGCCCACAGGATGCCATTCTCTCCGTGCAGGGTGTGCGCCCGGAAGAGCGGGAACCGGAACACAAAGTCTATGGCGTCGGTCATAGCGCAGCGGCCGCGGCCGGGGTCGCGGCGGCAAGCGAAGCAGGAACAGGAGCAGCCCAAGCCGCAAGCCCTGTCGAGGTACCCTTGGAAAAGCCTTTCAGCGTGGAGTGCGGCGATGTGCGGGCCGAACGCGATCAGGTGCGAAAGCTCTATCAGGCCCTCACCGAGGCCAAGAAAAAATCGGGAGAAGCCGCCTCCGGCAACCTCGACAGCTTTTCTTCATTTGTGCAAAAGAAAACCGAACAGATCCGCAAACAATACGGTTGCCAAGCAGTCGAATACACGGTGGAGACGCAGAACGGCCAGGTAAAGCTGAAGGCCAGGGCGAAAGTCTAGTCGTCAGGCGTCGAACCTCAACGCCCGACCGTGGTCCGCCTTCACCGAGGACGAGCCGCGCCACGGTTCATCAAAATTGCCTCCCCTAGGCGAGGCCCTGGGGACCGACTCTGATGTCTGGGGTCTGAGGACTCGTTACTGATAGAATTTCTCTGCCTTTCCCAGGCAACATTCCATCCTATTCGAGGCCTGCCATGTCCCAGACCAAGATCAAGCGTGCCATCCTCAGCGTGACCGACAAGACAGGATTGGTGGAGTTCGCCCGGAAACTCGCCGGCCTGGGCGTGGAACTTATTTCCACCGGCGGCACCGCCAAACTGCTGCGCGACTCGAGCGTCAGCGTAAAGGACATTTCCGAACTCACCGGCTTCCCCGAGATGCTCGATGGACGCGTTAAAACCCTCCACCCCAAGGTGCATGGAGGCATTCTGCACCGGCGCGAGAACCCCTCGCACCGCAGCGCGGTGGCCGAGCACGGTATTGAGCCCATCGACATGGTGGTGGTCAATCTTTATGCGTTCGAGAAGACTGCTGCCAAGCCGGGCGTGCCCTTTGAAGACCTCATCGAGAACATCGACATTGGTGGGCCATCCATGATTCGCTCCGCAGCCAAAAATTTTCAGGACGTGGCGGTGGTAACGTCGCCCGGCGATTACAACGCCATCGCAGAAGAGATGACAAAAGCAGGCGGCGAACTCTCGGCGGCCACCAAATGGCGCCTGGCGCAAAAGGCTTTCGCCACCACCGCGGCTTACGATTCAGCCATCGCGTCCACGCTTGAGCAGGTCAGCGCCAATGGCCACTTCGAGTTCCATCCCGAAGCGGGCTTCCCGCAAAACCTACGCCTCTCGTTCGGCAAGGTCATGGACCTGCGCTACGGCGAGAACCCCCATCAGAAGGCCGCTATGTACACCGACGGTTCGGGTAGCGGGGTGGCCAATGGGCGGCAAATTCAGGGCAAGGAACTTTCCTATAACAATATTGTCGATCTGCAAGCGGCATGGGAACTGGCGCAAGAATTCGACGAGACGGTTTGCGCCATCATCAAGCACACCAATCCTTGCGGTACCGCCACCGGCAAAACCCTGGCGGAGGCTTACAAGAAGGCCCTGGAATGCGATCCGGTCTCGGCCTTCGGCGGCGTGATCGGGGTAAATGGCACGGTGGATGGCGAGGCCGCGGAAGAAATGGCCAAGCTTTTTCTCGAGGTCATTGCCGCGCCCGGGTTCGACGCTGTGGCCAGGGCGAAGTTTGCCGGAAAGAAGAACCTGCGCCTGGTGGAAATCAGCAACGCTCCGCAAAAGTGGGTCCTGAAAAACGTCTCCGGGGGCATTCTGATGCAGGACGCCGATGTGCGCCCACTCCTCGAAGCCGATCTCAAGGTCGCCACGAAACGCCAGCCCACAGCGGAGGAGAAACGCGCGTTGTTATTTGCCTGGAAAGTGGCCAAACACGTGAAGTCGAATGCAATCCTCTATGCCCGGGAGGGGCAAACCGTCGGCGTCGGTGCCGGGCAGATGAGTCGCGTGGATTCCTGCAAGATCGGTGCCATGAAGGCGGTCCTGCCGCTGAAGGGCACGGTGGCAGCCTCCGATGCCTATTTTCCTTTTCCCGACGGGGTAGAGGAAATCGCCAGAGTAGGCGCCACCGCCATCATTCAGCCAGGGGGATCGGTGCGCGACCAGGAAGTCATCGAAGCCGCTGACCGGCTGGGGCTGGCCATGATCTTTACCGGAGTCAGGCACTTCCGGCATTAGAATTTTCGATTCGTCAGATTGCCAATTGCCGAATTTTATCGCTGCCGCCTAACAGTTCTTTACAATTCGTCAATTCAAAACTCCACAATCGTCAATTCTATTAGTTCTATTAGTCCCTGTACTTTTGATGGTTGTTTCCCCGGTTCGACGAGCTGCTTTTTCACCGCCTCCCGCCCACACGGTTTACAATCATAACAAGCACCCGCCAGCAGCGGTTCGGCATCCAATCGCTATGGTTCTGGGAAGCCGAAGGTTCTCGATGAAAAGTATCTACTGCGCTCTTATTTTGCTGCTGGCTACCACCGTTTCTTCCGTCGCGCAAGCGCCGGCCTCGGACTCCAAGCCGGCAACCACGCCTGCACCCCGCAAGCAGGACAAGGCCGCGGCCTATTACCACTACACCCTGGCCCACATGTATGAGGAGCAGGTAGCGGTGTATGGCCGCAGCGAGCTGGCCAACAAAGCGATCGAAGAATATCGCTTAGCCATCGACGCCGATCCAACCTCCGAATACCTGACTTCTGCGCTGGCCGAGCTCTATGCCAAGACCGGCCGCATCCGGGACGCCGTCATGGAGGCGCAGGACATCCTGAAGCGCGATCCCAACAACCTGGAAGCGCACAAGCTGCTGGGTCGCATTTATCTGCGCTCGCTGGGCGACATTCAGGCCGGACAAGGATCGCAGAATGTTCTCAAGCTGGCCATTGAGCAGTACGAGCAGATCATCAAGATCGAACCGGACAACGTAGACGATCACCTTCTGCTGGGCCGTCTTTATCGGCTGAATAACGATCTGCAGAAGGCGGAGGGCGAGTTTAAAACGGCGGTCAAGCTGGATGCCAATTCCGAAGAGGCAGTGACCACGCTGGCATATCTTTACAACGAAGAAGGCGACACGGTACGCGCCGGCGAAGTCCTGAGTTCCATTCCCGATGCGGGCCGCTCCGCCAAGCTCTACTCGGCGCTAGGTTACACCTACGAGCAGCAGAAGCAATACAAGAACGCGATCAAAGCTTACCGAAAGGCGATTGAGCTGGATCGCGATAATTTGGACGCGATCCGCGGCCTGGCCCAGAACTTGATGAACGACGGCCAGACCGATGCCGCGCTCGAACAATACAAGATCATTGCCGACGCCAATCCCGAGGACGCCCAGACTTACCTACGCATGGCGGAAATTTACCGCAAGAGCGGAAGGTTCGACCTGGCACTGGAGAGCCTGAAGAAGGCCGGGTCCATGGTGCAGGACTCGATCGAAGTGCCCTACAACATGGCTGCGGTGTACCAGGCGCAGGGGCGTTACGACGAAGGCATCCAAGCCATGCAGGATCTGCTCAAAAAGACGGAGAAGACGGACAACAGCTATACCCAGCCGGAGAAGAATAACCGGTCGGTCTTCCTAGAGCGCTTGGGCACGATTTACCGTGACAATAGCAACAACCCTCAAGCGATTGAGACCTTCCGGAAGATGCTTGCGCTCGGTGACGAGAACGCCGAACGCGGTTACCAGCAGATCATTGACACTTATCGTGAGGCCAAACAATGGCAGCAGGCCACCGACACTGCCAAGGAAGCGGTGCAGAAGCTGCCCAACGACCGCTCGATGAAGATGGTGTACGCCGCCCAGCTGGCCGACATGGGTCAGCCCGACGCTGGATTGCAGCAGGTGAAATCGCTGCTGAAGGGCGCACCCGAGGACCGGGATGTTTACATCACCCTGTCCCAGATGTACAGCCGGTTGAAGCGCTGGCCGGATGCAGAGGAAGCACTCGACAAGGCGGAGCCTCTCTCCGCCAAAGAGGAAGACAAGCAATACATCTATTTCCTGCGGGGCTCGACCTACGAGCGCCAGAAAAAATACGATCCGGCGGAAGAGATGTTCCGCAAGGTGCTCGTCGGCGATCCGCAAAACGCAACCGCCCTGAACTATCTTGGCTACATGCTAGCCGATCGAGGCCTCAAACTGGAGGAGGCACTGGGCCTGATCAAAAAGGCAGTGGATCTCGACCCCTCCAACGGCGCTTACCTTGATTCGCTGGGCTGGGCCTACTTCCGGTTGGGTAAATACGAATCAGCCGAAGACAGCTTGATCAAAGCGTCACAGCGCATCGGGACCGATCCGACGGTGCAGGATCACCTCGGCGACCTCTACCAGAAGACCGGCCGCCTCAAGCTGGCGGCAGCCCACTGGGAGCGGGCGATTTCGGAGTGGAACAAGACGGTCGCCGCGGAAGTCGATCAAAGTGACGTGGCCCGCGTACAGAAGAAACTGGAATCGGCCAAGATGAAGCTGGCCAAAGAAGATTCCGACAACAAATAACCAGAACCAAAGTACACACCAGCGTAGGGACGGCTGCGCGCAGCCGTCCGGCCGAGCGCAGCTCGGCTTTCTTTTTGTTTGATCCTGTTCCTCCTGTTGCAACCAGGGGTCTCGAAAATGAGCCTCGATCTATTCATCCGACCAGCCACGGCAAACGACATTCCCGAAATTCTGCGCCAGCGGCGCGGCATGTATGAGGCCATGGGCTACCGGGATGGGTACGCCCTGACGGCCATGATTTCCGCTTGTGAGCCCTACCTGTCTACCGCGCTGGCAGACGGCTCCTTCCGCTGCTGGCTTGCGCGGGAGCAAGAAAGGATCGTGGCTGGCGGAGCCGTTCTGATCAACCCCTGGCCCAGCCATCCCTATGATCTGGAGTGCCGCCGCGCCACAATTCTCAATGTCTACGTGGAGGCGCAGTTCCGGCGAAGGGGCATTGCCCGCCAGTTGATGCAAACCATGATCGACTGGTGCCGAAAAGAAGGCTTCGCCGCGGTCTACCTGCACGCCAGCAAAGACGGCAGCCCGCTGTATGAGAGGCTGGGGTTTGAACCAACCACCGAGATGAGCCTGAAGCTCAAAGAAATCAGCGGTTAGCCTTGCGCACTCAGCCTCAACAACCTAGCACCGGCATTCTGTCGGCTGCCGGGAGGGTGTTGTTTGTCTTCCTGCGGTTGCGCGAGACCGAGGGGGGAACGCCCGGACGGTGGCGCGACTTCGCTCTGCGCCCAGTGCGAATGGCCGAGTGCTCCTCTCCCGCAGTGCTAAACTTCTCCCATGCTGGCCGACTACGCCGTGCGGGTGGATCAATCCCGCGGACGCCGCATTCCCGAGCCCCAGCATCCCTATCGCGACGACTTTCAGAGGGACCGCGACCGGGTCATCCACTCGCGGGCTTTTCGCCGCCTGGAAGCAAAAACGCAGGTCTTTACCCGACGATTCTCCGACCACTTCCGCAACCGACTGACCCACACCCTCGAGGTGGCGCAGATCGCCCGAACCATCGCAGCCCAGCTCGGCCTGAACGTGGACTTGGTCGAAGCCTTGGCCCTGGTCCACGACGTCGGCCATCCGCCCTTTGGCCATGCCGGAGAGAAGGCCCTCGATGCCGCCATGCGCGAGCGTGGCTATTTTTTCGACCACAACCTGCATGCCCTGCGTATCGTCGAGGACTTCGAGCTGCGCTACGCCGCCTTTCGCGGTCTGAATCTTACTTTTGAAGTGCGCGAAGGCATCATCAAGCATTCCCACGATTATTCTGCAAGCCAGTTTCCCGAGCTTGCGGAATATTTGCTCGATCAGCGTCCGCCGCTTGAGGCCCAACTGATCGATCTTGCCGACGAGATCGCGTATGATACCGCCGATCTCGACGACGGCTATGAGGCCCGTCTGCTAACCCTGCCGCAGATTCGTAATGGTATTCCCATCTTCGACCGTTTCTATCGCGAGGCCGAGCAAACCTATCCTCATGCCATCGAGAAACTGAAGTTCAACGAAGCCCTGAAACGGATTCTCGACCGCATGGTGGGCGACTTGATCCGCAATTTGCAGAACGGGATCAAGGCTGCCGGCATAGGAAGCCTGGAAGGTGTACGCGCCTGTCCGCATCGGCTTGCCACCTTCGGCCCCGAGGTAGATGAGGAAAGGCGAGGCACCAAGAACTTTCTCCATCAGAATCTCTATTTCAGCGCGGCCCTCGATCCCGAGAAAAATGATGCCGGGCGGGTCATCCGACAACTCTTTGAATTCTGGATGGCGAAACCGGAAAGCCTGCCGCACACCTATCAGGAAAAAACCGGACAGGAACCGCTGCCCCGTATCATTTGCGACTACATCGCGGGCATGACGGAGAACTTCATCTACGAACAGCACGAGAAGTATTGCGGAAGCCAGTAACGCCGCTCGGCTACATTGCGGCTGGCTCTCGAGGCGTAGCAGGCATTTCAGACGAGGGGAGATTGCCGGCGCATCGTCGTTGCTTTCCGGGGGTCGGAGCCAGATGGATCGTTCACGATGGCCCGGCGAAAAAATTAACCGAGCCGGGGACGGGCTCTCTTAAGACGCTGTAGATTCCTCGAAAGACGCCCTCACTCCTCCCAGGTCACTCGATACACCACACCCGCCGAATCGTCGCTGACATACAGTGCCCCGTCAGAACCGACCACAAGCCCCACCGGCCGCCCCATCCAGACGCCCTTCTTCCTCTCGCCCGGATGGATCCATCCGCTGATGAAGTCTTCCGGCGGCCCCTGCGGATCGCCCTTGTCGTCGAACTTTATGCGGACCACTTTGTATCCCGTAGGCACACTACGATTCCAGGAACCGTGAAGCGTTACAAACAAATTCCCTCGATAGTCGGCCGGAAACATATTCCCGGCATAGAACAGCAACCCGAGCGGCGCTGAGTGCCCCTGCATCAACACCCGCGCTGCCACGGTTTTCGAGCAGTCGTAATCCTTACTCTGGGAACGGTCCGGAGTGCGGTCGCCATAGCAATATGGCCAGCCGAAGTTTCCGCCGTTGGGGCCCAGATCGTTGATTTCCTCGGGTGGCAGATCGTCGCCCAGCCAATCGCGGCCGTTGTCGGTAGTCCAGACGGTGTTGGTTTTGGGATTCACCGTCAACCCGACTGCGTTCCGCAATCCCGAGGCGAAAAGCCGCTGGCCGCTTCCGTCTTCGTTGTATTCGGTCACCGCCGCGCGACGTTTGTCATCTTCCGCACAAACATTGCAGCTCGATCCCACCGCCACATACAGCTTGCCGTTGGCAAAAAGAATCGTCCGGGTAGAGTGTCCGCCGCCGCTTCCCGGAAGGTCCGCAATTTTCTGCCCCTTGCCGGCGCGCAGTTGTGATTCTTGCCAATCATAACGGCGAACCGCGTTGATCTCTGCGACGTAAAGCTTCCCCTGATGAAAGGCGATGCCGTGCGGCGCGTTCAATCCGCTGAGCACGGCGACCGTCCGTTCCGCGCGCCCGGTGCGTTTGGTATCAGGAAACGCCAGCACCGTGCCATCGCTCATGTCAGTCACCAGCAGCACTCCGC
>Ga0193719_10000798_pt1 | contig 12135 bp, 9 predicted proteins | sample U2a2metaG_FD_160103 | JGI IMG/M metagenome (GOLD analysis project Ga0193719, IMG submission 160103) | Soil microbial communities from a riparian zone of the East river system, Colorado, United States - U2a2 | ecosystem: Environmental > Terrestrial > Soil > Riparian zone | place: USA: East River... | reverse complement strand
TCCCGTACCTGAAGTCCGTGGCGACGACGTGCTCATTCGCGTTTTGAAAACGTCGATCTGCGGAACGGACGTTCACATTTACAACTGGGACGCGTGGGCGCAGAAAACGATTCCTGTGCCAATGACAATTGGCCATGAGTTTGTTGGAGTCGTCGATCTTGTGGCAGTCTCAAAATCCCTTGTTACCTTCGTGTTATTCTGAAATCACTTTGGTGCGAGGGATACGACGATTTTTTCGAAGCGCGGGTCGCCACGCAGTGGGTCCCAGAACGGATCGAGACAGATCTCGCCGTAGGAGGCGCCTGCGGGGAGTTTTGCGAGTGTTTCCAGTTGGGCGATGGCCTGGTCGCGCTCTCCGGTCCACGCATAGATCACCGCACAAAAGTAGAGGACTTCCGTGCCGTTGAGCGCGTCTTTGGTTACAGGGAGAAGCTCGATTGCCTTGCGGCCCTCGCGAAGCGCTTCTTCTTTCCGGCTAAGAGATGCGTCTATCAAACCCAGGAAACAGAGCTTCGAAGCATCATCAGGCGCCGCGCGAACGACCCCTTCCTGCTGGGCGCGCGCGGCGCTAAAGGCAGCGTACGCGCCGGCTGCGTTTCCTTTCATGCGAGCGACCAACCCATGCGCGTAAGCCGGGCTAAATTTGACATTGCCTATGCCTCTCGCATTCATCACCGGATAATCCAGTGTGGCGAGCGCGCGCTCGGCGGCGACAGGATCGCGTTCGTACAAGCTGACAAAGAAACGCCCGCGTGTCAGATCTCTCGCCGACGCAGGATTCTCCGCGAGAATCTTTTCAAGAACATCATGCCATGGCCGGCAATCGGCTCGTTCATGGAAGTCGATCCAAGCAGGCAGCAGCCGCGCGTAATTGCTCTTTGTTGGGAGGGCAAGGCCGCGATCAGAAATCTCTCTTGCTCGTTTATAGTCGCGTGAGCAGAGATAAGTAAATCCTGCTCCGAAAAAAACATCATCATTTCGGGGATCCAACTCCATTGCACGCTCCAGTTTATGCTCGGCATCATCCCAGTGCCCCTGTCTTCGATCGATGTATCCGTTCAGTTCAAAGATTCGCGCGTTGTTTGGCATTGTGCGGAGGGCGATGTTGAGCTCATCCCGGGCGCGGTCGTAATCGAGGTAACCATAGTAAAAGTGCAGAGCCGAGGCGAGATGCACCTCGCCCGAATCCGGGTTCAGTCGCGAAGCAGCGTTGATTGCCGACTTCGCTAACTCCAGCCGGCCAGGCGTGTGATCGAGACCTGTCCAGTAGATCCCGTCGTGGGCCCTGGCCAACTGGCAATACGCGAGAAGAAAAACCGGGTCTCGCGTCAGGGCCTGGTTAAGCAGCTCGACGGCTTTGAAAAGATTTGTCTCACTGCTGAGGCCATAATAGAGAGACTCTTCGATCAAAGGGGTAGCGCGAACATAAAGATCGTAGGCAACAAGGTCTTTGGTTGGTCGCTCCTGGATGGCGATCTGCTCGTGAGCTGAAACGTTCGCTCCTAGTCGATTAGCGGTGGATTGCGCCACGTCCGTCTCGATGGCGAACACTTCATTCAGATGGCGATCGTATTCCTGCGCCCAGAGGTGCGTGTTGGTCCGAGTGTTTACCAACTTTGCATTTATGTGCACCTTGCCGCCGAAGCGGCGCACGGTTCCTTCTAACACGTGTGAGACGCCCAGTGCCTTCCCAACTTTGCGCAGATCCTGTTTACCGCGGTAATGCATCACGCTGGTGTGGCTGATGACCTTGAGGTCGGAAATTTTTGCCAGCTTGGTCAAAACATCGTCCTGCACGCCGTCGGCGAAAAAGGCGTCGTCCGGGTCGTCGCTTAGGTTTTCAAACGGCAACACGGCGATGCTTTTCTCTGGTCTTGCAGGATTCGAAGCTGATCGCGCAGTCGCGGGATGGATGCGCAGTAAGGGAAAAACGAAGAACGCAGCCGCACCGGCAACCAGGATCGCGGCGGCTGCCAGAGCCACAACGGCGCGATGCGCGCCGCCTGCTTGTGTGGAGCAACGTTTCAGCCGCGCCAGAATCACGCCACCGCCGCGTCTCAAGGATCGGCCGTGATCGCGAGTATCGGCGATGAAATGTTTCGGCGCCCGGAGCAGAAACGAACGAAAGCGCCCTTTCTCGCGATCGGCGTGCGCGTAGGCGCGCCAGTAGGTCTGGCACAATTCCGATAGCGCTTTCAGCGCGTGAGCGGAAGCCGTCGCGGAATCGACCGCTTCGATGACCATCGTCCAACGCGTGGAGGCAAATGATTCATCGCGACGTTCCGCTTCGCGACGCGGCGGAACCGGTGTTGTTTTCACACGGTTAACGAGAATAATCCAAACACCGCTCTCGTGGCAACACATAAGCACCAATGAGATAACCTTAGTCGCCGGCTTGGGCAGGTGAACACCAGAAGCGAGATCGTGCGCCACCAACCCGCGAACTTTCCTGTTTTCCTGTATTCCGGATTCGCCTAATTTCACTTCGTGCAGAAGACGATGAAGGCTGTCGTGAAGGCCAGGGCCGAGCCCGGATTATGGCTCGAAGAAGTTCCTGTCCCTGAAGTCCGTGGCGACGACGTGCTCATTCGCGTTTTGAAAACGTCGATCTGCGGAACGGACGTTCACATTTACAACTGGGACGAGTGGGCGCAGAAGACGATTCCTGTGCCAATGACAATTGGCCATGAGTTCGTTGGCGTTGTCGATGATGTAGGTGATCACGTGAAAGGATTTGCAAACGGTGATCTCGTAGTAGGAGAGGGGCACATTACGTGTGGACATTGTCGCAATTGCCTGGCGGGACGGCGTCATCTTTGCCCGAACACGCAGGGCGTGGGCGTGAATCGCCCCGGCGCGTGGGCGGAATTCGTGGCGATCCCCCAAGACAACTGCTGGCACGCGGACCCGTCGATCTCGCTAGATGTGCTTTCCTGTTTTGATCCGTTAGGCAACGCCGTGCATACAGCGCTCTCGTTCGACTTGGTGGGCGAAGATGTGCTCATCACTGGCGCAGGACCGATCGGTTGCATGGCCATTCCGATCTGCAAACGTGCCGGGGCGCGTCACGTCTTGATTACCGATGTGAATCCCTATCGTCTCGGTCTCGCGTGCAAAATGGGAGCCGATCTGGCGTTGGATGTGCGTACGGAAAAGATCGCCGATGCGATGCAGAAGCTCGGCATGAAGGAAGGGTTCGATGTTGCGCTCGAAATGTCCGGCAACCCAAAAGGGTTCGGGGATATTTTGCCGAACATGTTTCACGGCGGGAAAATCGCACTGCTCGGCATCATGCCTGGCAGTGCTGCCATTGATTGGAACCTGGTGGTCTTCAATCAGCTGACCATCAAAGGAATTTACGGCCGGGAAATGTATGACACCTGGTACAAGATGACCGCCATGATCCAGTCTGGCCTGGACATCTCGCCTGTGATCACGCACCGCTTCCCGTACATAAAATTCAAGGAAGCCATCGAGCTGATGAAATCCGGCAACTCAGGTAAGATCGTTCTCAATTGGGGCGAACGCTGAGCATCAACCCCGGATTACGTGGACGTTGCAGATTCCTAGTATTGCTCTGCCTGTCGCGCGCGCTACCGCAGCGCGGCCGCTTCTTCATGGCGGCCTTCAAGCTCAAGCACCATCCGCTTAATGTGCCTGTAGTCCTGGTGCCTGCGGAGGAACTGCAAACTTTGCTGCGGATCGCCCCATTGCAGAATCTGGATGGTTTCCTGGCGAGCACCCCACGAATTCATTTCACGTTGATTTGGCATGTATAGATCAATCGTGTTGCGGCCAGCGAGAGCCCAGCCGTAGTCTTCAACGCGATAAGTTTGACTGGTCGATAACAGACGAAAAGTCGTTCCCACCGGCCAGCGCGACCAGTCAGCCGCAGCACTGCCGACCCGTGGTTTGGAGACCACGACGGCGCGCTTCACCGTGCGGGCTGTTTTCGTTCCGCGTTTCGTCGTGGGTGTCACCGTTCGCGTTTCTTCCACCGAGAATGGTTGAAGTCGTGGTGAATACGAAGCGGCATCGTCCACCGGTACAGCGCGTGGCGCATCACCGACAGGAATGGCGCGTCGCGTTACTTCGGCTCGGTGGATGGGCGGGCCAGCCGCATGCAACTCCCCGCCGAGGGCGTTGTGATTGCTGTATGCTCGATGGTCCGACTCGGTGTGGGTGTACGCGGTCGTGCGCACATGTTGAAAGTCCGTTTTTGTCAGTGGCGGTTCATAGGCCGGCAAAGCATGCCGACTTGTCCCGCAGCCGCTGAGCAGAATGATGGCGATAAACGCCGCGAGAATGGCCCAAGCAAGGTTACGACGGTCAGCGTAGGTCAAGGCGAACCACCGGTGGACTTATTAACAGTTATTCACAGACACGGCAAGCGATTTTTTACGCGGGTTATAGCCGCCTCGCTGTGTCCAGTTGCTTGGTGGGTTCACTGCCGACACGGCGACGCAGCGCCGTGGCTACAAGCCCAACTTGTTTAAGATTCGGTTTTGTCTGTCCGTTTTAAATCCGCGGAATGACTCGCAAATTCCCATTCGCTCGCCCTCTCTGGGCTGCCCGTCCATGTCGCTCGCTTCCCAGCGGCTCCATTCTGCGGCTTTGCGTTTCTCGTGACCGAAATCCGTGTAATCTGTGGGCTAATATGGTCGCCGAATTCAAAAACCAGGTTTCTCAAACTCTCGAAGAAATTAAATCGCAGGGTCTTTTCAAAACCGAGCGTGTCATCACAAGTCCGCAGGACGCACACATTGCGATCACGGGCGGCAAGCGCGTGCTCAACATGTGTGCGAACAATTATCTTGGGCTTGCCGATCATCCGGTGCTGATCGCTGCGGCCAAAGAAGCGCTCGAGACTCATGGGTTTGGGATGGCGAGTGTACGTTTTATTTGCGGTACGCAGGACATTCACAAGGAACTCGAAGCAGCGCTTGCCAAATTCCTCGGCACGGAAGGTACGATTCTTTATCCATCTTGTTTCGATGCAAACGGCGGCTTGTTCGAGACGCTACTCACTGACAAAGATGCGGTGATCAGCGATGAATTGAATCACGCTAGCATCATCGACGGCATCCGGCTCTGCAAAGCGCAACGCTTTCGTTACAAGCACAACGACATGGCCGATCTCGAGGCGCAACTTCGCGCTGCAAAAGATGCGCGCTTCCGATTAATCGCCACCGACGGTTGTTTCTCGATGGACGGAACCATTGCTGACCTCAAATCAATTGTTGAGCTCGCGGAAAAATACAGTGCCCTCACAATGATCGACGACGCGCACGCAACCGGATTTCTCGGTAAAACAGGACGAGGCACGCACGAATATCGCGGTGTCATGGGCAGGATCGATATTATCACCGGCACACTTGGCAAAGCTCTTGGTGGCGCCAGCGGCGGTTTCACCAGTGGGCGCAAGGAGATCGTCGACCTTTTGCGGCAACGCTCGCGGCCGTATTTGTTCTCCAACACGATCGCACCACCGGTGGTAGCCGCCTCGCTGAAAGCGCTCGAACTGCTCAGCGCATCGACTGAACTACGCGACAAACTTGAAGAGAACACAAAATATTTCCGCGCTGCGTTGACCGAGCGCGGCCTGACGATCAAGCCCGGAGTCCATCCTATTGTTCCGATCATGATTGGTGACGCGGCCAAGTCACAAAGGTTCGCTGCTCGAATGCTTGAGAAAGGCGTTTACGTCATCGGCTTTTTCTACCCGGTCGTTCCGCATGGCACGGCACGTATCCGTACACAGGTGTCGGCAGCACATTCGCGCGAAGATTTGGAATTTGCCGTGAACGCCTTCGCGGAAGTAAACGAAGAATTGAAATAGCGATAAACGATCGCGTCTGCAAAAGGTGGATCGGCTTCTCCGAAGACGCGAGTACCAGCGGCAAAGCCGAATTTTTTTGCCAACGCGTTGAGGACAACGCGTTCCACCTGGCCCGCATCCGCAATCGCCTTTTGGAGTTGGTCGTTTTGGCTCCTCCAATTCTTTCAAGTTTCTTGAATAGAGGTGGCGCGTAGTGGCCCATAGAGCAGATTATGGTGTGCACAAGGCTGCTGGCAGCACGGTAGATTGGGAGGCCGTTCGCGAAGATTTTCCGATTCTGCGCGAACAGGCCCATGGCCATCCTCTGATCTATTTTGATAGCGCGGCAACCTCCCAGAAACCGCGGGCAGTGATCGAGGCGCTTCGGAACTTTTACGAGCATGAGAATGCAAATGTTCATCGTGGGCTGCACACTCTGAGCTCGCGCGCGACAGAAGCTTACGAGAAAGCGCGGCGGCGCGTTGCAGAATACATCGGCGCGGCGAGCCCAGACGAAATCATCTTCACACGTGGGACCACTGAGAGCATTAATCTTGTGGCCCAGGCATGGGGCGGAAAATTTATTCGCGAAGGAGACGTCATCCTCCTGACGGAAATGGAGCACCACAGCAATCTTGTGCCGTGGCAGTTGTTAGCGGAACGAACAGGAGCGCGGCTGCGCTTTGTGCCGGTTCTCGATGATGGGACTTTGGATCTCGAACAGCTGCCTGCGTTACTTACGCCGGAGGTAAAACTCTTTGCATTTACCCATATCTCCAACTCGCTGGGCACAATTAATCCTGTGGCCGAGTTGTGTGAGAAAGCGCACGCCGTCGGTGCACTCACGCTCGTGGACGCGGCACAGAGCGTCGGACATTTGTCAATCGATGTGCGGGAACTGGGTTGCGATTTCGTGGCCTTCTCCGGGCACAAGATGTGTGGCCCGACTGGCATTGGAGTGTTGTACGCACGGAAGGAAATTCTTGATTCGATGCCACCCTGGCACGGCGGTGGCGAAATGATCGTGAGCGTCGCTCTAGAAAAAAGCACGTTTAAGAAAGCACCACATCGGTTTGAAGCAGGCACGCCAAATATTGCCGGCGCAATCGCTCTCGCCGCGGCGATCGATTACGTTGATCGAATCGGACGCGCAGCCATTTTCGAACATGACTCGCGACTGGCGCGGTATGCATTCGATCGCGTGAACGAATTACCGGGGACACGTGTTTTTGGACCAGCCGAGGAGCGCGGCGCCCTGGTTGGATTTGTGATGGAAGCGGCGCACCCGCACGACCTCACCACGTTCGCCGACCAATACGGGCTGGCGTTGCGAGGCGGGCATCATTGCAATCAGCCGTTGATGCGACGGTTCGGTGTGTCGGGCACAACGCGGGCCAGTTTTTATTTTTACAACACGATGGAGGAAATCGATCGAATGATTGAAATCCTGCACAAGGCTGCGCGTTTCTTTTCATGATCCCGGAAATCGAAGAGCTGTATCAGGAAGTCATTCTCGATCATTCGCGCCGGCGGCGGAATTTCGGAGAGCTGCCCGATGCCGCGGTCCGCGTGCACGGCGATAATCCGGCGTGCGGCGATGAGATTCATCTCGCAGTCAAATTTGATGCTGACGGCGGGCTGGAAGACATCAAGTTCACCGGGAGCGGATGTGCCATTAGCCAGGCGTCGGCGTCATTGATGACGATGAAATTGAAGGGGAAAAGTCGCGGGGAAGCGCTGGACATGCTCCACGCATTTCACGATCTGGTGACCAATGACGTAGCTGACGCGTCAAAGACCCTCGGCGATCTCCGTGTGATGAAGGGAGTGCGAAATTTTCCGCAGCGCGTGAAATGCGCGATGCTCCCCTGGCGGGCAGTAGAACAGGCATTCGAGCAGGGCGCAGGTGAAGCGACCGTTTCAACCGAGCCGGTGTAATCGCGCGAGGAATGTATGCTTTACATGGTCGTCGAGCGCTTCAAAGACGCGCCTGCGATCTATCGGCGGTTGCGCGAAAAAGGCCGCATGATGCCCGAGGGACTCGAATATGTTTCGAGTTGGATTGCCGTCGATCTGAAAATCTGCTGGCAACTGATGCGCACGGAAGATGAGTCGCTATTCCGAGCTTGGATGGACAATTGGAAAGATTTGGTGGACTTCGAAGTCGTGCCCGTTCGCACATCGGCCGAAGTGCGAGAGCTGATGGAAAGACAGCTGTAGGGAAGCTGTTCGGTCTGCCCAAATCCCTGCGCTAGCGCTCGTGCAGCGCGATGCTGGCGCCGACCCAGGTTTTCTCGATGTTGAAATCGACCCCCATCATTTTACCCTGACTCATTCGCACAAGGTTGTTCACCAGAGTGGGATCGCGGTCGTCGTCCGGCCAGACAAACATCATCCGAATTTCGGCTTTCGATTTCTGCCCATCGATTGTCGCCACAAACGGCGCGTAATCCACTTTCCTCTGCAAAATCCATTCATGTGGGTTTTCTATAGCAACGATTTTTTGGCGTGTGGGCTCCATGTCCACGCCGTGACCTGCAAACGAATAAAGCGGTTTCAAAACGTAATTGCTGATGTTTTCACTGGCCGGGAATTCGTCGGCAAAAAAAGTTGGCGAGGTATGCTCGGTTTCCAAGAATGGCAACGAATGTTTGCTGATCCGAAAATACCAATTGGGATGACCGACCCACGTGACATCGAGATCATCTTGAAACCGGAAGGGCAGATTCAAATCGGGACGGCGAATTAGCTCATCGAAAATTACCCGATTATAAATGCGCTCGATGCGCACTTCACGTCCGTCTCGATCATAGAACAGCTGACGGCCGCGCTTCTTGATTTTCGTCACGCAAACCGAGCGAATACCAAGAAGTCTTTCCGTCGCGGCGAAATCGATCCGCGTTTTTTGCCTTTCCGGCTCGATTTCCAGCAGGACGACATTTTCCGGAGCCGAATCGGCGATGATTGTGCGTCGCAAGAGATCGAGATACGCCTCGTCTTTGATTCCACCAAATGACGAGGTCCAGCTACGTGGGATCACCGGGTACGCCTTTCGGATGCAACCCAGTAACAACAACTGAAACCCGAACAAGCTCGGGAAAGCTTGCAATTCAATCAGGCGCGGAACGAGATCTCTTCCTTCTTCACAAATCGCGAAATCGACGACGAGAAAATTTGGGTGTGCCGATTCGTTTGGGACTTCTAATGCTTTCGGAACGGCTGACCCTGCTTGCTTCACGAACTCCGGGGTGCGTGTACCATCGACAATTGCAGTTGCCGCGCGCGTGACTTCGTCGGTGAAATCGCGCGTCAAGAAAACTGGGGTTTCTGAAATCCGGAAGTCTGCTGGCCACTTTTCGGTCCCATTCACACAGGCCACCAGCGCCGCATATTTGTCGGGTGTGAAATCACCGTTGAAACCGGCGCGCAATTCGGGGTGCATATCGTTGAATGACGAATACGGAATGCCTAATGACGAAGGAATGACGAAGCCTCAATGACGAGAAAATCTATCCAGTGATCTTCAGTCATTCGCAAACTCGGACTTCCTTCGGTATTCGTCATTCGTGCTTCGTCATTTGGTCGATGCGTCCAAGCACAGACGAGCGGCGACGATAAGGTTACAGCAAAATCAGACCAGGAACTTCCCGTCCCGCATCACCTGTTCGCCATCGAACCAGATGTCGAAATCGCGGCCGACGCAGTCAATGTGTGTCTTGGACACCCAGTTTGCGCCAGTGTGCTCGGCATAGGGATGACCAAAAGCGATGTGAACACCGGGGATTTTTTCATCCTGCAAAATGTGTCCAATGACGTGCGTGCAAGCGGTGTTGGTGCCGATTGCAAATTCACCCACGCGGTTGCTGTTTTCGTCGGTGCTGGTGTAGGCGCGAAATTCGTCGCGCAAATCCTTATTCTCTGATTTCAGTGAGCGGATCCGATTATTTTCTACTTCGATGGTGAGCGGATTGGATTCCAGATCGCCGAACCGTTCGCAGAGATAATCGCCAACCACGCCATCAACAACGAAGACTCCGTTAGTATTGAGCGGCGCGGTGAAAATTTCGCCGCCGGGCAAGTTGCCCCATTTGTCTTTCGTGATAATTCCGCTGGTTTTAAGCCATCTCAATTTCGGGGAAAGCTCGGCCTCAAACTCGGTGCCGTGCGGTGTCTTACAGGTAATCCGTTCAGCTTTGCGGGCACGTTCGACCAGGCGCTCACTCAGGTCGTCAACTTTCACAAAGTCTGCCCGCATACCTTCGAGCATGATTTGTCGGTTAATGTTTACCATATGACCGTGCCGGATCCGGTGCTTGTTGACGACACTGGTCATCTGCGTGCGTGCGGGAAGCTCATCCGGCTGCGTTTGAGCCGCGAAGATCGACACCTGCGAGCGGGCCAAATCGTCCAGGATAATCTCCGGCATGAACTTCAGCGGACGTCGCGCATGATGCTCCAGTACAAACAAACTGTAATCCGAACCGACCCGCTCCACCTCCGTTTGGAGCGCCGCCGCGATCTCGCGGGTCGCGGTATCTGTGATGATTGTGATCCGCTCCTCTGGTTTTAATCGAAGGCAGACGTTGATCGCATTACGCGCGCCCGGGATTAACTCAGGATCGATTGGATGAAGATAGGCGCGGTCGGGCATATAAAAGTTTTCAGAATTACGCTGAAATCGGGAGCAGGCAAATCTTCTCTTCCTCGTATCGACATCGACGGCGTCGGAACCCCATCTGCTTGTTGCTCCGTTACGATACGCACGGATGGCGACGTTGCGACGAAGAGACTGTGTGACTTTGGGGAAGAGATTTTACAGCAACATCGCATGCGCAATATTCTCCCCGGCACGCACTATGGCATCGCAAATTCAATCGCTAACTTGTTTTGCTGTTTTCCTCGCGATCTTTGCGGCTTGGATCAGGCCGGCTATCGCTGATCAACAACAACAGCAACCACCGGTTTCATTCCACGTACCAAAGAATGATTCTGCCAAGGCCGAAGCGCTGGCCAACCAGCTCGCTGGCCTTTCACCAAGAGTGAATCTGGAGGAGGCAAAGCTGCTGGCGCAATGCGCCTACGCCACTGTAAGCAAGCTCAGGCGAGAATACCGGATGTTTGGCACGCCAATTTTCAATAATTTCCTTATTTATCATGGCCTGAGGAAACGCGGTTACTGCTACCAGTGGTCGGAAGACCTGCTCATCGCGCTCGACAAATTAAAGCTCAGTAGCGTCGAGCTGCATTGGGGCGAATACGATCCGGGCACGTGGCGCGAGAACAATTGCATCGTTGTGACTTCCAAAGGCCAGCCATTCAAGCGAGGAATCATGCTGGAGTGTTGGCGGCATCTCGGACACCTTTACTTCGGTCCGGTTGCCTCAGATTGGGAGCATTATGTGGAAAACGGCGCGTACGCGCGCTTTGTCCGCGACAGAGCGGCAGCTTCCAACGTTTCCAAGCATAATCATCGCGTCGCTTTTCAGCGAAGCGTTGTAGCAAAGGGGAAAACCGGCGACTAGAAGCCGACCTCTTGGGCTAAATGCTCTGAGTTCGCGTCTCACGCCTGGCCAATGTGGCCGTTAGAACGCCCCGTCGGGATCATACCGTTTTCGAATCGTCTGGAGCCGTTGCCAGACGCCCGGCGCGAGCGATTCTGCCGACGCGAGCAGATCAGTGTCTCCCATTAATGGCCACGCGTAAATCTTCTGGAGTGTCCAGGTCTTCAGAAACTGCCGCTTCCTACCGCAACGCGCTCGCCAAAAGCTTCGCGCGCCCGGACATAAGAATGGCTTCGCTCACTCCATCGAACAGTTTGTTCCAAGAAATTCCACCGATGGCGTAAGGCAGATTCAACTCTGAGGCACGTTGAGAAGACCTGCTTTGTGAAGATCGTCGAAGGACTTCGGCCCCGTAAACTGCCCGCTACGGTTTGATCCGCCAGACGAGATGGTGGTCGTAGTCAGCGAGCCAGATCGTGCCGTAGTTGAAGTGAATCGCGTCGCCGCCGCGGCCGTACCACTGCGCGACGATGCGGTTTGTGCTTGCGTCGATCTTCGTCAACGGAACGCCGACTAGCGTCGTCCACACGTATCCGGCGCCAAAGGTCACGTCGCCGCCGAAGCCGGGGATGTTGGCGTAGATGCGTGCTTCGATGCGCTTCGTACGCGGATCGACGCGCGTTACGACGCCGTCGTCCTGACCGATCGTCCACACGGCGCCGCCGCCGGTCGTCACGAAGTGCGGACCGCCCGGAACGGGAACCTTGGCTACGACCCGTCCGTCGCTCGCATCGACCGCCGTCAGGACGTTCGACG
>Ga0193719_10000797_pt1 | contig 12148 bp, 10 predicted proteins | sample U2a2metaG_FD_160103 | JGI IMG/M metagenome (GOLD analysis project Ga0193719, IMG submission 160103) | Soil microbial communities from a riparian zone of the East river system, Colorado, United States - U2a2 | ecosystem: Environmental > Terrestrial > Soil > Riparian zone | place: USA: East... | reverse complement strand
CTTCACTCTGCCTGTGCTGTTACTTCGAACGAAGGCCTGCTCCTTCGATCCGGTCGAGGTATTCAGCGAGGTTTTCCAAGGTCCGAGCCGTGCCGACATCGATACGCATCTGGAGCAACCCATCGCAATCCCCGACCGAGTTGCACTCAATCGTCATCGTGAGTTTCGTCTTTTCCCCCTCTTCGCTAAAGATGAGCGTTGCGACCGAGTCCGGGCCCGAGGGAGTCATCCGTACCGCGAACACAAGCCGTTCTGGAGCTGTGATTTCGCGGTATGTGCCTGTAAAAGAGTGTTCCATTCCGTGGGCGCTGTTGACCCATCGAAATGCGCCATTTGGCCGAAGGTCGATTTCGCAAACCGAGAGCGGGACCCCGCTCGGATCCCACCAACTCGCGACGTGCTCGGCTTTGGTCCATGCTTCGAAGACTACAGCGCGCGGCGCGTGGAAGGTGCGCGTCACCACAATCTGGTGGTCCGTGGGAGTAGTGACTGTAAAGGTTCCGGCGTTGTTCATCGCTGCTCTCTCCTTAATTGCTTCGTGCGTCCAGGTTGCTTCTCCTTCTTTTGCATCTCTTTCAGGTAAGCATCCAAACCGGCAAATTTCCGCTCCCAGAAGCGGCGAAAGGGCTCCATCCAGTCATCGATATCCTTGAGTGGAACTGCTACGAGCGTACGCGGACGACGCTGGGCATCGCGCCCGCGCATGACGAGGCCGGCGCGCTCAAGCACGTTGAGGTGCTTGGAGATCGTCGGCTGGCTCAGGGCAAACGGCTTCATGAGCTCTGACACGTCCGCCTCTCCGGACGCAAGACGAGCAAGGATGGCGCGTCTTGTAGGATCTGAGAGCGCGGCGAAGGCCAGGCTCAGACGGTCGGTATGGACATTCATCCCCATGTGGCTATATTGCCAAGTGGCGATATATATGTCAAGTCCGATGTGCACTAAATCCGGGAGCAACTTCAATCGTTCCCGCCTGGTCGCCTAGCGTTTGTTGATGGTTCCGGTCGTATTGCGGGTAGTCTGGAAGTTAGAGTCGACAAGCCTTCCCGGTACTGATCCGCGCGGGGCCCATCTGGCATGCCTCCGGATCGGCGACCAAGCGCGAACAGACAGGTCGCTGCGCTAAACCAGTACTAACCAGCCTACATTCGGTTTCAGCCAAACGGGAACAGGGTGCCACCGCATAGATTGCGCCAAGTTATAGGCTGATGTGGTTTTAGCGCCATGAAAACTACCCTACTCCTCGCGGTCCTTGCGTGCGCGTCCGTTGCAGGGTTCCCTCCAGGTTCGACGGCTCCGCCTGAAAGCGAGCGGAACGCCACGCCGCGTGAAAGTCGCATCCCGGTCGGAGGCGCGGAGTTGTATTTCCGAGAAGTCGGGCAGGGCACGGCAATCATCGTCCTCCATGGTGGACCCGATTTCGACCACAGCTATCTTCTGCCCGAACTAGACCGCCTCTCCGATTCGTTCCATCTCATCTACTACGACCAGCGGGGTCGTGGCCGATCCGCCGATCGTGTGCAGCCCGAAGACGTCACGCTCGCATCCGACATCGCAGACCTAGAGAAGGTGAGACGGTATTTCAAACTCGATTCGGTGGTATTGCTGGGGCACTCCTGGGGCACTGTGCTTGCCCTCGAATACGCGCTTCGGTACCCGCAGCGGGTGTCTCACATGATCCTCATGAATCCTGCGCCAGCGTCCGCAGACGACTACAAGCAGCTTAGGAAGGAATGGTTCGAAAAACGGACTGACGACATGGACCGACGGAAAGCCATATCCGCCTCCGCTGCTTACAAAGAGGGCGATCCCGACGCAGTCACCGCCTACTATCGCATCCATTTCAAGCCGGCTCTGGCGCGACCGGAGGATTTCGAAAAGGTTATTGCAAGGCTGAGGTCGAGTTTCACCAAAGAGGGCATTCTCAAGGCGAGAGCCATTGAAGGCCGGCTCATGAACGACACATGGTCCTCTCCCGAATACGATTTGCTTCCCAAGCTCAAGAGCCTTAGGATTCCGACGCTGGTCATCTATGGCGATCACGACTTCATCCCCGCCGCCACGGCTGAGCACATTACTCAGGCCATTCCTAATACCCGTATGGTCACGTTGAAAGACTGCGGGCACTTCTCCTATCTCGAATGCCCTGTTGCTGTTCGCGAACAGATTGACACTTTCTTTGATGGCAAGATGAAGCCCGCTCCTTTGCAGTGAGCCGCGGGCGACAAGGTTTCCGACAGCACAGCGAGCAATGCGGCTCACATGCCGTTCTTGTTGACGATGCCAACAAGACCTCTCGGCGTGGGCGTGGGCTTCAAGATGGATGGGTATCCTGTCAGGGGCAAACCGGAAATTGACCGGAGGAATGCCGACCTCCCACTACTAATCCCGGCTAAGCCAGCATCAGACCACTTCCGCGGAGGTGACCATCGGCCCGGAGGTCCGGGGCGTGATGTTGATGGTGTGAAGCGCAGACACTCTTTGTAAGCAGCAAACCGGACACGCCAAGCCACTGACTTGTCCAGTTTATTGTTGGGAGTTACTTCCAGTAAGATCGGAGGCTCTACATCTCGAAGACCGCGAGATATGAGCACCTTACGATTTAAACCTTTCTCTTGCTAGCTCGCCTTAGATGTTGCCACCCGCGAGCCCTCGGGGATATTGAAATCGTCAAGGTTGGCATCCTTCGTGGCCGCTTTATCCGTCCAGAACACCAGCACCTTGCATCTCTTCTCGGTGCTGTGCGGGCCGTGCAGCTGGCCAGCCTTGACGTGAAGCGACGTGCCGGGCAGGTGTTGCTTGCCCTCGTTTATAAAATCACCTTCGACCACGTAGAGCACCTCCGCAACGCCTTCGTGGAAGTGCGCCGGAATGACCGAAGCGGGCTTCATGACGAGGTGCAGCATGACCGGTCCAAGCGCGTAATTCTTGTTGCGGACTGCAAGGGTGATATCTCCCTCGCACGGGAACGGGAAGTGATCTGCTTTGACTTGCGACGCGAGAATCTCCTGATCGAACATGGTGCTCTCCTGTATTTAATCTCGCCGACACTATCCTCCGCTGGGATGTAAGACCAAGGCGCCTACCGGAATCCGCTTGCCGAAGCCTTCGGCATGCATGACGCGCCTACGCTCCACCCTGGCCGTTACCGAGCTACTTTAGAAGGAAGTGGGCACGAAGAGGCTAAAAGCAAGATGGCCCTGAAAGTTATGGGCCAGGGGATACAAATTTTCCACCGAGAGCATCTAGCCCTGAAAGCAACTCGGAGTAATTAGCCGCGTTCACATTGGTAGTGCCAGAGCTGTCGGCGTTGTCAAAAAGCGTCAGGCCGTTCCACACGTAGATCGCGTCCGAACCGTCATCGCCATTGACCAATCCACCGCCTACCTTAGGAATAGCTACCCCGGCCGGATTCCAATAGGCGAAACCCATTCCCAGGTTGTTTGGTAAGCCTTTTACTACCGTATCGAGATCAAGCAGGAACTGCCGTTGGAGCGCCGGGCTGGGCGGGGCATACCAGGGATCGTTGGCTTGAAAGCCGTTCTCGTAGTGCTCACCGGCTTCCATGATGAAGATCGGCTTGCCCATGTTAATTGCGGCCGTGGTCAGTACGTTCTGCTCCACCGGCTTGTTGTTTGGGTTGGACGTGGCGGCCTGCGCGGCGGTCAAAGGCCCGTGAAAGATGGGGTAGTAGCTCTGGCAGATGGCGTCATATTCGATGCCATTGGTGTTGGCAAGAGTGAAAAAATCCGTCAGGTCCCAGGCGGGTGTGATGTGGATGCAAGTCAGTGGCGCTGGTAGCGCGGGGCCAATCGAGGTGTCAGCGGCAGCGTCTTTGACCGCTTGGAGGGCTTGTTTCTGTAAACTTGCGAAGCCACCGAAATTGGCTCCCGTCGGACTGCCTAAGGAACCGAGGAATCCAGTATCTACCTCGTTGCCGATCGCGACCAAATCGGGCATGGTTCCCGCCTGGCGATAGGCCATGATTTCCGCTTTGACGTAGTTATAAATGTCAGTTTGCAGTTGACTTAGTGGGTGGCCCGCCCAAGCCGCCGGAACACTGGAAGAATTGCCGCCATCGAAAAGCAGCGTCAGTTGCAAACTCATACCCAGATTCTTGGTTCGTTTGGCGAGGTCCAAATCTTGAGCTTCCGTCTCCGCATAGCAAAGATTTCCTGCGCACCCTGCCTGCGAAGGGTTGGCATATGGCGGCGCAGAACTTGGCCGCACCCGCACCATGTTGATGCCGTGATTCTTCAGGATCTCAAGAACGTCTTTCTGCACCCCGCCGTCTTTCCACCACACCAAGCCGGTGGAGATGCGCGCGGCCTCCTGCTTCTCCAGGAGAGCATTGTCCACGCCGCGGAAAAAAGCGGGCCGCAGCAGCCACTGCTGGCTTGGCGTAGCATTGCCCGAGAGCGCCGTTTGGTCCAGAGACGCGCCCCCCGAAACGGAGGGCACGTCGATCACCAGGTTCGTAGCCAGATTGGTAATGGTGTAGTAGCCGCTGTTCGTCGGGGCCAGGGTCCAGAGCTGCGCATTGCTGCCCCCGCACGAGTTCTGCACCACAAGACCACCCGCGCTTTCCAGACATAAGCTGTTACGCACGTTGCTGATCTGCCAAAAGCCCCCGGAATGCGTGAAGATCCATCTTTGGCTGGTGTTGGTGAAAGTCTGCAGTTGCTGGACAATGTGGTCACCACCAGTCGTCGAGTTACTGTTGAGGTCGGCCTGCAAGCCGCTGAGTTGATTCAGCATGTAATAGACTTCACCGTTGACGGGTGTGATGTCGGTTGCTTGGGGTGGTTGCTGGCTCGGCCCGACTACCGTGATGCTGGCCGAGGCCGACGCGCCGTTCCCGCCTTCCGTCGAGGTCACAGCACTGGTGGTGGTGTTTTGCACGCCGGTGCTGGTGGCAGTGACGTTTGCAGTGAAGCTGCACGAGGCGCTCTCTGCCAGGGTCGTGCCCGCCAGGCTGACACTGCCCGATGCGGCGACTGCCGTGATAGTTCCCCCTCCGCAGCTACCCGTTAAACCATTGGGTGTTGAGATGGCAAGCCCCGCCGGCAGTGTACCGGTGAAGCCGATTCCGCTCAGGGAAAGAGCTGTGTTGGGGTTTGACAGGTTGAAGGTGAGCGATGTGCTGCCATTCAATGGCACGTTGGCTGCTCCGAACACCATCGCCATGGTGGGAGGCAACTTGGCGGGAGGCGGAGGGGGATTGCCAGACGAGCCGCCGCCGCAAGCCACATTCCAGAGAAGGCCCACTGCCATGGAGAGAAGAAGGAATATGCTGCGCGACACTATCGGGAGCCAACGAGTCATCATCTCCACGTAATACCTTTATTGGTCGTTCTCCGGCCCCTCGTCGGTTTGTCTGGGCTGGATATTCATCTGGCGGTACAAGGCTCTCACTTGGTCCTTGGTTTTCTTGATCTCTTCGAACAAATGCATTTCCTTTTGTGCTTCACCTGCCATTTGCAGACGCTTGTAGGCTAGCGCGAGCCGATAATGGGCGGCATCGTTGAGTGGGTCAGATTTGACCGTCATTTCCAGATATTTCTTCGCTTCTTGCGGTTTCTCCAGGGCCATCAGAACGCGGCCCAGCCCCAACTGGGCTTCAGTATCACTGGGATCTGATGCGAAGGCCCGCTGGTAGTACGCGTGGGCCTTTTCGGAATCAGATCTCAGCAATGCGATTTTCCCTAGCGCACACTGCACTTTCGCATTGTCGCCATCCATCGCAATGGCAGCCTCAAGTTCCTTCTCGGCCTCGGCCTCTGCTGCAAAATCACTAGGCGAGGACTCTAAAATCGCTTGCGCCAATTCGTAATGCACGCCCGGAAGGCGGGGATTGATGTCCAGCGCATTCTTGTAATGTTCAATCGCACCCTTGAGGTCGCCTGCATTGACTAGGCGTTGCGCGATGACTTGTTGCATGCGAGCGGAGCTGGGTGCCAGCACGGCGAGCTTATTCAGCGTGTCCTCTGCTAGTTCCCCGTAGAGCCGTTGCGCCATGTACAAAATATCGACGTCGTCCGGGTTGAGGTCCACCAACCTCTGAACCACGGGGACAGCACGTTCGGAAGCGCCTTGCTGATAGTAGAGACCAACCAGTTCCATCCCCACCTGCGTGCGTAGTTGGGGATCTGTCAGCTTCGAAAAAGAAACTTCCAGCAAAGTTTGGGCAGAGCGATTCCCCAACCGTTTTTCACAGATGCCCAGCAGCGCCTGCGCTTGCGTGATGGAGGGCTGGACCGCCAGGGCCTTGCGGAGATGTTGGGAAGCAGTCCGGCAGTCGCTCTGCGAGAACGCAATCACACCCAGGTTGATGTAGGCCTCCGCATTTTGTGGATCCAGGGCAAGAACAGCACGAAACTCCGTCGCAGCGGCCTCTACGTCCTTTCTCTTGAGTGCTGCCTGTGCCTGCTGCCTATGGGCACGAATCTGCGAAGCCTTCGAAACGGCAGTTTGGGCGACTGAAGACCCAAGCAAGAAAACGAGAGGTAAAAGAAGAAAGAAACTAAGCGCATCGCAGATTTTCCTCATTCTGACAAGAGCTTGAACAGAAGTTCGCATTCCTAAATTCTACGTGCCCGCGTGGCAAATCAAGCAACAGTTCTGGCGCGAGAAGAAACGCTGGGCCGGGAGATCGATTGCTGCATCTCGATCTCCGAACCCTGCGTTGATCCCGACCGAATCAGAAGGTAAAGCGGGCCCCCATCTGGAAGACACGGCCCGCACCACCATTGTTGGCCGTGGTAATTTGGCCGGCCTCGGGTACAGCGATATTGGTGTTGGGTCCGCCGAACTGGGGGTGGTTGAAAAAGTTGTAGGAATCGGCACGGACTTCGAGACCCATACTTTCGCGGACGGCGAAGGTCTTGCCTATGCCCACGTCGAAATTTACGTACTTTGGCCCGTTCAAGAAGTTCCTTCCGGAATTGCCAAATGCGGGAGTGGTGCCGCCATTGGTTGGGTCCGTAAACGCACTCGCGTCAAACCACCGTAGAATCGTGGGATTGGACAACTTGCCGCTGCCGATACGGTTAGGCCGCAGATTGTACCCGCAGAAACAGCTGGGCGATCCTGATTCAGCCGGATCGCCGCCGTTCGCACCGGTGGACACGATGGGTGTGAACGGATTCCCCGAATGCGCTTGGATAACGCTGGTGACCCGCCAGCCGCCAATAATCTGGTTCAGGACGCCATGGACTGGAAACATCCGTCCTGGACCGAAGGGAAGCTCGTAGGTGACCGATCCGTTGAAATTATGCGTGGCATTCAAACCGGATATCCCATAATTTGCGAGAGGATCCCTGGCGATCTGCCATCCACTCTGGTTTTGGTCGCTCAGACTCTGGTCGTGTCCGGAGCTGGTGCCCGTATCCATCGTCTTTGACCAGGCATAGTTGAACTGGTACGACACGCCGTGCGTGGCGCGCTTCACAACCCGCACTTGCAGCGCGTCGTAGTTGGACCATCCCGTGAAGTCGTGGGCAAGGATGCCTCTAAACCAGGGGAATGGACGTAGGCGGTCGAAGTCGTTGCCGTTGTTGCCGCTGGCCGCCAATAGACTCTCGGGCACCTGGTTCATGTCTGTGGGGAAACTCAGATGCGTACCCTTGGTGTGGACATAACTCACGTCCACCAAGTGGCTCAGCGGCAATTCGCGCTGAATACTCAACAAGAACTGCTGGACATACTGAAGCGGAAGCTCTGGCTCATAACGAGCGACTCGATCAGAATTAAACGCATCCGGGGTCAGAGTGGCGACCGTCGGAACAGTGACTGATCCTGGCGGGGGCCCCGTCTGCAACGGAAAGGCAACGTCGCTTCCATTGCCAATGAAACCATGGGGCGTGAACCCCAATGCCAGCGTGGCCGGGAAATTGTCGTGGGCGTAAAGCTCCGTGCCCCGGAAGACTTGGAAGATACCGTAGCTACCGCGGAAAGACCACTTATCCACCGGCGACCAGGCAAAACCGATTCTGGGCGACCAGGAATTCACGCTGGGTTCGATGGTATTGTGGCCATCGACTCCGCCAAACCTGAGGGCACCGAGCTGACCACCAACCCCGGGGTTAGGTAGACTCGGCTCGAAGTTTCCAAATGTATTGTTAGCTACCGCCCAGCCAGTCTGGTGCTGGTAGCGAAGACCTATATTCAATGTAAGGCGGGGTTTAATTTTAAAATCGTCATTCACGAAGGCACCCGTGATCCACGAGGCGATATTGGTCGGGGTACCGTTAAAAATGTTCCAGGTGCCGACGTCGCCGAGCAGGAAATCCGCGAACGGTACACCGGAGCTCACAGCTCCTCCATTGCGGGGATCAAGTGACGTTCCACTCTTGGTCCCGACACCGCTGAAGGTGAAATCCCCAGAGGAAGAATCGCCCCAGGTCGTATCGTGCTGGAACTGCCGGTTTAGCTCACCACCCAGCTTGAGGGTATGCTTGCCTCGAATGAGCGTAACTACGTCAGAGGCGGTGTAGACATTCTCGACCAGGTTGGCATGCACGCCGCCGCCGATGAAAGTTTGCGCGCCCACTCCCAGTGAAGAACTTGGGATCGTGATGTTGGGAAACACATCCGCCGGCGCATTGGAGCCATAGGTTGGTTCTATTCCTATCTTTGTCAGAAACCCCTTGCCAAAGGTCCCTGGGGCATATTGATCGTGCTCGCGCAGGATGCCGGCACGAAATTCGTTGATCACCGTGGGACTGGCAGTCCAGGTTTCTGTGATCCTGGCGGATTGGTTACGATTGTTGGGGAAAGTCGAGGTGCAGTCAAAACCCAAATTGCACAAAGCATCGGGGTTGAAGGTAAGAGTAATTGGGTATTCAAAGATAGACCCAGAGAGCCGATGGTTCTTCGAAATCTGATAGTCAACTTTGGTTACGTACCACTGCCCCAACTGAGGCGTGGCGACGAGTGCACTGTAATTGTTTACTGCTGCATTGGGATCGCTCGGGTGAGGCATGAACCCCAGGATTGCCTTGGCAACCGGATCAATCTGGCCTGGAAGGAGGATGTTGGTTCCACCGTTGAGCGGTGTCCGGGCACAGTTGCCCGCACAACTGTTCTGATCGTAGATGGTCGCGTGAAAAAGGGGATCAGAGAAATCGCCGTTGCGCATCGCTTCCGTGGGAACTGTCGTCTGATACAAAGCACCGGAGTTTACCGGATTCCGCTGGTAGGTAAAGTAAAAGAACAGCTTGTTCTTCACGATAGGTCCGCCGATGCTCGCGCCGTATTCATTCCAGCGGTCAACCCCCTTCTTGCACTTGGACGGGTCATTCTTGTCCCTTGTGCACCCCGGACCACTAAAGCCGGGGCCGGAAATGGGGGCATTGAAAAAATTCCTCGACTGGAAGAAATCGTTGCGATTGAACCCGAATATCGAACCGTGCCACCGGTTGGTGCCGCTTTTGAGATTGACATTTAATGACAGCAAGGCGTTCCCGTTCTGGACGCCGGAATTGGAGTTGACGCTAACTTCTCCAATCGCATCGATCGGGACAAAATTATCGCTCGCGTTCAAGTCTCGCGGATCGGTTGCGGACGAACCCTCGATCTGAAAGTTGGCCGTGTAGGACTGCGTTCCGTTGACCGCTACGCCCTCTCCTCCGGACGCATTTCTTCCTCCACCTCCGCCCACGCCGGGCAGCACCTTCGTCAGCTCAGAAAACCAGACGCCTCCGACGATAGGTGCGTTCTGCACTTCTTGGGTGCTGAAATTAGTGCTTTGGTCGGGGGTTTCTGTCTGCAGCAGGGAAGCTTCGCCTACGACGGTAACCGACTCAGTAGCGTTGCCGACTTCGAGCGTGGCATCGACCGCAATAGTTTGGACTTGCAGGGTCACACCTTTGTGGACCAAATCTTTGAATCCGGCTTTGGAAAACGTGATCGTATACGGACCGGTTGGAACTGAAGGCGCATCGTAGAGGCCAGTGGAATTGCTGGTAGAGACGATAATTACGCCAGTGTCCACATTGGTGATCGTAACTGTGGCCCCCTCGACCACTGCTCCCGTGGAGTCCTGCACCGTCCCTTTGATTTCTCCGGTGTTGGCGTTTTGCGCAAACGCATGACTGGTTGTTAAGGTCGCAACCAGCAGCAGCCCGATACGGCCAAAGTTGCAAACTGTTCCTAATTTCATCACACAGCCTCCTAGGCGCGGACACGCATTCCCACCAGGAATTTCCCGAAGCAACGCCCACTGCCAGCTATCGGCGGGAATCTTATGCCGAACCAACAACTTACGAATCCGCCGAAAGTAGGATCGAGGGAAAAAGTATTGGCTTGACAACGGTGGTCGAGATTAGGCGGATTTTGTTAGAGGTGAATCAGACCCCGCTGCAAGGCCGTGACCACGGCCTGAGTGCGGTCGCTGACGTCCAGACGCAGGAGAATTGCGCTGACGTGGCATTTCACGGTTGCTTCGGCGATACCTAGTAGAGAGGCGATGTCCTTGTTGCTTTTCCCGCTGGCCAGGAGTCGCAGCACTTCTTGTTCTCGGGCGCTCAACTCCGAGTCCGGCATACGCGACGCCAGAGCGCGCGCAACGGGCGGTGGCAAAAAACACCCTCCCGCATGCACACGACGTATCGCATCTACTAATGTTTGATAAGGCATACCTTTAATGACGTAGCCCTGGGCGCCGGCTTCCAAAGCGCGATGAATATCGGCATCCCCTTCATAGGTTGTGAGCACAACAAACCGTGCTTTGGGATGGGTCGAGCGGATGGTGTGGATCGCGTCGACTCCGGTCATTCCCGGAAGCCGTAGGTCCATCAGGGTGACATCCGGTTTGTGTTTGAAAAAGAGAGTGACAGATTCTTCTCCACTTCCAGCCTGCGCCGCCACCGTCATGTCCGAGCGAGCGTTCACAATCGAAGCGACCCCGACCCGCATAAGAGGATGGTCATCTACAACCATTACTTTGATCTTCTCGACGCTATTCATGATCATGCTCGCGTTCCAGTCTGCGGAGGCACCTTCCGCGGAATGTCCAGCGTTAATTCGGTGCCCACGCCGGACCGGCTGTTCAAGATGAGCTTTCCCCCCATGCGCTTGACTCGCTCTTGCAAGCCTACGAGTCCATAGTGCCCATTCGACGACGACAATGTGTCGGCTACGTCAAACCCACATCCGTCATCCCTTACCTGTACACTGAACTTGTTGTCCTCGAAATTGATGGTGAGCGACACGTTTGTGGGCTGGCCGTGGCGCACGGCGTTGTGCAATGCCTCGCGTACCACCATGAGCAATTCATGCGCTGTAGATTGGTCTAAGTCGAACGGCTTGCCTGAGAGTCGATACTCCACCGGAACACCGAATTCCTGACTGACCTGTTTGCTCATGCTCCCAAACAAAGGCCCAATCGTTGTCGCGGAGCCGTCCCCATGCCGCAAGTCCCAAACCGCTTCTCTAGCTTCGTTAATCGTTGTACGCATCTGAGTGCGGGCGCAGCTCAACAGGTCTTCCTTGGCGTGGGTCTCCCTCTCGTCAAGGCTAGAATGCGCTTCCAGCAAGGCCGAAACTCCGGCACATCCTTGAATGAGGGTATCGTGCATCTCGCGCGCCAGGCGGGTACGTTCGTTCAACACAGCCTGAAAGCGGGCATGAACCTGGCGGAGTCGGAATCTGTAGCCTGCCCATACCGCCGTCGCCAGCAAAAGCACACAGAAGATCAAAAACCAGGAGGTGCGATAGAAGTGCGGTTTCTGGATTACGTCGATGGACGCTTCGGAAATTGCTTCCGGGTTGTTCATCTCAAAAGCGGCAACCCGGAAGTGATATGGCCCGGGTGGGAGATTGGTGTAATACGCAACTCTGCGGGACGAGGCGTCCGTCAAGGTCTTGTCGTTCTTGCGAGCGCAACAGAACCACACTGTAATGCATTTCGACTTTGGCGTTATCGGGCGAGAGCGTGATTTTCTGGAGCGACGGCACTTCGAGGCCATCCGCCAAGACTTGGTCAATCACAGCTGGCGCGGGACCCGAGAATTTAGGTCGAAAAAGGGAAACGCGGACCGGTCCTTTATTGCTGGCAAACCACACTTCACCTTGGGAGGTTAGAACCCCTCCGGGTTTTTCGGCGCCGTACAGCTGGGTGGTCTCCAGGCCCTCGGAAATCCCGTAG